>ERZ842401.92-NODE-92-length-112957-cov-11.781155_pt1 | contig 112957 bp, 104 predicted proteins | sample MGYA00521270_ERZ842401 | MGnify/ENA primary metagenome ERZ842401 (study PRJEB31892, sample SAMEA3878208) | bioreactor metagenome | biome: Moose rumen | place: Sweden | collected 2011-10 | study: EMG produced TPA metagenomics assembly of the PRJEB12797 data set... | reverse complement strand
GTCCCCACTGAAAATCACTCCAAAATTACCCCTATTTGCAGGAGTCATGCTGACTACTATGTCGTCATAGTTGTTAAAAACTTTAACCCCAAAAGTGTGGTTTTAAATGGATTTAACAAAAGACGAGCGACCAAAACAAAACAGCAGAGATAGCGTAATTGCCATCTCTGCTGTTAATATTGAAAAAGAATTGAATGTTGTTAATCCTTACTACTTCATGAATATCTTTTTTCCATTGATGATATATAGTCCTTTAGATGGACGTGTTACGCGCTGTCCGGCGAGGTTATAGTATGCACCACTTACATTTTCCATCTTACTTCTTACATCAGCAATGCCTGTAGGTGTTACCTCTGCACCGAACATCAGAGTGCCGAAGCCCAGTTCATCAGTAGTCTCGCTTGTAGTCTCACCGCCAGCATTCTTTTCACGATAGTACTTCACCCAAGCCTCTGTGTAAGCATCATCCTTATCGTTGGCCTTAGCATAAGCGTGGAAAAGCTCCCAGCATGGGCGCTCATTGCCGCGACCGTCAGCAGAGAGAACAGTGTGAATCACCTCGCCATTATCATAAGTGGTGAAAGGAACGTTTTCGTAAACGAACACTCCATTCTGTTTCTTCAGGTTGTACTTACCTACGTATTCAGCCATCTCCAGTGCGTTGTATGCAGTCCACAGATCGGTGTTGGCACCGCTGTTCTGTGTCATCTGACAGAGCACACCCATGAGGGTTACGTCGAGGGTTGAGTGACCCTGGTCACGACCAGACTCCTGACACTGTGCCAAAGCCTCGTCGCTGTCGGCATCCTTGTGGATGAATGGGGTAGCATTATCCTTGTTACCTGTTCCTGTACCATTATCAACATAGTTCAGGGCATAGTCCACAAGTGCCTTGTCATCGGTCAGCACACCTACTGATACCAAGGCGTTGAGTGCTGCGAGATCCCAGTTCAGCCAGTAGTGCAACGGATTTGCGTTGCCGTGGTGGTTCTCAAGGAAGATGATAGCAAAGTCAGCGAAAGTTTCCTTCATCCACTTGTTGAACTTTGCCTTTTCATCAGCAGTCATCTTGTCGCGAAGCAGTTCTGCTGCGTTAGCAAACTGGTAAGCCTGAATGAGAATAAGGTACTCATTCGGATCAGGGATATTGTTTACATAATTCTTTCCGCTAATGCGAAGGATACCCTTACAGTTAGTTGCCCAATCGTTGAGAATATTGGCAGCTGATGTAGCAGCAGCGGTAGCACCCTTCAACTGATAGCGCAGTGCCAACTCATAAGCCAGTTTAGCGTCTGTTGCAGCATGGCTGAAGTTTCCATAGTCAGGATAGATAGTCTCCCAATTCTTCTTATCCATACGCTTCAGCCATTCCACTGAACCAGCAACCGGTCCACCGCTTGCAGTCTCCAGTGCTGAGTATGCTGACGCATAAGGTTCCGTCGTCAGGCGATCCTGAGCAGCGGTGATATCTGCTGCAGAGTGGAGCAATGCGGGGTGAGCATACTCGTATGCTTCAGTCAGTGGCATAGCATAGATGCCGTCAGGCTGCTGTGAGAGACGATATGTCGTAGCAGTGAAATCTGAAGTATTGCCACCCTCAATAATCATCACGTAAGGATAGCCGTTATCAATTGCCAATGCTATAGGCGAAGCGATGGTTGCCTCGCTGGCATAAACCTTCAGACCTGTCTTTGCGCCACTCTTACCTACGAAGATAGAAGGAACAGAGATGTTGCCCTGCAACACCAGTTTTCCACCAGACTTGTTGATGATGGCAGCCTGAGCAGAGGTAATGACATTCTGGAAGGTTACACCGTTGAGCGTTGTAGTACCATTGTTGCTGGCTTCAATGACGGCAGCCGAAGTAGAAACGTTCTGTCCATCGATAATCACATTCTGCAATGTCAGCTCGGCATTCTTGCCTGTATCAGCAGTCTTTGCCAGAGTGAGGAACATCAGACCATTGGTATAGTCTGTAGCACGCTTGATAGCGTAGCCGCCACCATCGATGGTGATTGCCATATCCTTCACATTGATGCGAGAAGAAACCTCCTGGTCAGCAAGCAGAGTAATGGTCTCTCCGTCCTGAACAGCAGCGAGAGCTGCAGCCAAATCTACATATCCTTTATCACCAATCTTTGCAGTGGCAGCAACAGGTGCCACCAGCTTCAGGTCGTTGTTCACACGTGACATTGTCCAACCCTCAGGAGCTTCATTCAACGCAAAGCAGTTTGCGATAGCGTCACTCGTCACACCAACTACGACGGAAGAGTTAGCAACAAAGACATCCTTTGCAGAATCACTGCTCACCCACTTTATGGTGATTACCTTCGAAACAGTGAAGTTATCATCAGCCACCTTAATGCGACCTTCTGTCGTTCCGTCGCCTTTCAAATTAGCTACATTATTGATATGCAAGCCTGTGCAGTCATCAGCCACATTCAGGAAACCTTTCAAAATCAAAGCATCGTTGGCAACACGCTGATTGTCGATGAGTGCATGCGTTGACGAGCTGTTGGTAAAGGTGATATCCTCGAGCGTGATGGCACCACCACTGTTCTTACAGCTTACAAGATGGTTAGCGCCACAGTTGAAGTCTTTGAACTCGATGTTGGTCAGGCTCAGTTGGGTGTTATTCTCACGACGGGCAACATCTACATTTGTGAATGTCGAGCGGTCATCGTTGATGCCATCAAAGGTCATCTTATAATCTTTTGAACCAATGTTCAGCGTTGCACTGTTGGTATTAACAAGGAACCACATAGCGTTCTTCGGACCCTGGATTGTAATGTCTGCCGTAGGAACAATGTTCAACGTATGTGCCTTGTTCCATGTCAGACGGGCTGTCAGTTTCTGATCACCACTCACTTCAATCGTTGCATCAGCATCAGCAGCAACAGCGGCTGCGAAAGCCTCAGCTAAAGTCTCATACTCATCACCTCCTACAATCTTTGCAGTCTTTGGGGCAGGAGCCGTTGTTGTAGCCACCAGCGAAGGGCGATTAGCCTCATCATTGGCGGTATTGTTGCTTAAGTATGAGCGTTTGTTATTGCTATTGAGCAAATCGTTGTTGGTAAACAGCAGTGTGAATGTACCATCAGCAGCGGCATTAGCCTTGATGGTAGCAAGTGCTGTACCAGTGATGGTCCAAGTAGCCTTAGCTGGATCACTTTCTGCGACTTTTGCGCCTGTTACCAATGGACTATTAGGTGTTCCCTCAGTTGCACGCGGTGCAATACCAACTATGGAAGTAACAGTAGGTACGATATCATCGACACCTGTTGAAGCATCCCATTCTGTAACAGGTATTGACCACAGTCGCACAGCATCAACACCACTTTTCGAACCCACAGTCATAGTGAGCACCAACTTTGTTGCATTCTGGATGTCAGGCACCGTGTACTTTTGCAGGGCAAATAGACCTGCAGTATAGGTCAACTCAAAATCGGTGTTACCATCATCGGCAGCACTTTTGGGAAAACCGCTATTCCATGCCGTGTTTCCTGCAGCAGTACGGAAATCCACGTCAAGCACGGGTGAATACGGGGTCTCTATCTGAGCCCACATTGTTGCTATGCTACTGAGCAGCACGGTCAACAGAAATAAAATACGTTTTGTCATAATGATGTGATATTTATTATACTTTTCTTTATTATACGAATAGGAAAGGGCTGATACGCAAAAAAAAAGCGGGAGAAGAAAGCCTCAACGGCTTCATTCCCCCGCATTCAAATTAAGCGTATTGGTTATTTTCTATTCCTGATAGAGCATCAGTGTGTTCCAACCTACCTGGTCGAAGGCACCTGAATTGTTGCCGTAGCCGTGAACGTCACCAGGTTCACCAGCACCGCCCTCAGGACGTATCTTGTCAGCATATTGCTTAATGTATTTGATGCCTGTATTCTTAGCAGACAACTCGGATGTCATGCCCTTAAAGTGATGGAGGAATATCTCCATGCTTGGACGAACGGTACCGCGAGCGGCGTCACCAAAGTTATTGTGGGCATTGAAAGCCTCGTGGTTAGAACCGCCCTTACACCAGTAACCCTCAGCGATAGGGGTAAACGGAATATTTGACACTACAGGAATGAGGTAGTTGCCACTTTCGTTCTTGATGTCAGCGCCGTCGCGCAGGTTGGTTAGAGCCACATACTCTGCCATCTGAAGCACCATATAGTCGTTAAGGCTGAAGAAGTCGAGGTTGGCATAGGTTGGATTTGACTTATAGAGGTTGTCAGCCACCTGACAGAGCTGTGCAGCCACCATACAGGCCATCTGAGCGTGGCCCTGATCACGGCCTGACTCCTGACCCTGGCGTATCTTCTCGCCAGAACCCAGCGGGTCGTCATGCTGATCCATGCAGAGCTTGCTTATCATGCCGTTACCAATACCTGATGTGCTGAAGTAGGTGACAACGAAGTCAACCATATCCTTTCTCTCAGCCAGAATGCCTATCTGCAGGTAAGAGAGCAGGCTCACCATATCCCAGTTAGACCAATAGTGCATCGGGCCGCAGGTGACACCATTATGATACATGAGGAACTTATAGTTCTTGGCAGCAAACTTATCGACCATCCACTGTATGAAAGCAGTGCGGTCAGCAATGCTCCATCCTGAGTAGTCGCGCATCATCTCGCCTGCAGCAGCGAAGGTGAATCCCTGTGCGCCGGCAGCCAGCACGCAGTCGGAAGCAACATCTGTCACACCAACGGTGCAGACCTTAGCCCAGGTATTGAGGAAATTAAGGGCTGCAGTAGCATGCGCCTCCTCGCCTGTAATTTTCCAAAGCAGAGCATGCTGATAAGCAGCTGCTGCATCACGCATAGCATTGCTGTAGTTCTGAGGATACTGCGTAGAGCTGGTGCTTCCACGGGTAATCCACTCGGTGGCATGAACTTCGCTGCCATCATAGTTGCCGGTGGTGTAAGCACTTGAGCGCAGTGCTGTCAGCTCATCTTTCACCGCCTGGGCAGCAGTACCGTTTGCGATTGCCTCCTTGACACGAGCAAAGTCAGATACGCCATACATGGTAGATGGATGGTTCCACACTATCTCAGAGGGCACCTCGGGCTTGACGTAGTCCGAAAGGTCCACAGAACCATATTCATTCTCCTGGCAGGAGGTGATGGTGAGTGCTCCGAGGAGCACCACCATTATATTGGACTTAAAAAATGTCTTTTTCATAATTGTAATGATTAACTTGAAACTAGAAACTAAAAACTAGAAACTTGTTACTGTTTCTCGAATGTCAGACCCTCGCTAGTCAAGTAAGCCTCGATATCCTCCAAGGTCTTGAACGACTGTGCCCAGTACATGTTGTATGTCACAGGAGAGGTTGGATCACTGCCGCTGGCATCCTTGATATCGGCATACTTGATGCCTTGAACAGTAGAGGTAAATACGTTGCCTTCCTCTGCAGGAATCTGGTAACGACCATTGACAAAGTCGTAGACGAATACGCGAGAACCGTCTGAACACTTGTAGCAGGTGTTATAAGCATTATTAGCATTGCCCATACCGCTATAGGTATTACCCTTAATATCAGTACCGTTCAGGTCGAACTTGAAGCTGCGCGACTTGTAGCCCTGATCAACGACATCGTCAATCTTGATAGCATAGAGCGGATAGTTATATGTGCAGATATAGATAGTACCATTATGCTTCAAATCCTGACGCTTGTAGCTGCTGCTAGGCGTTGTAATGGTTATCTTGCCGTCGCTCCATGTCCATGTGCCGTTGGTTGTAGCCTGCCAGGTCAGATTATTCTCATCGTGGAAGAGCTCGCGCATCAAGCCTGCAGGCATGTTCATCGTGATGCTGTTAGACTGGCCGTTAGGACAGGTAGCAGTGATAGTGAACTCACCGAACTTTCCGTTCTTGTTGAATGTCACTACGCCCTTATCGACAGTAGCAATCTCCTCATTACTTGAAGTCCAGGTAATAGTGCTGGTCGTGCAGTCCTCAGGATAGGTAGCGTAGGTCAGCACTACAGAACGGTCATAATATACGCAGCTGAAGTTCTCCTTGCTGAACTTGGTGTCGATAGTTACCTGTTCTGGATTTACAACTGGGCGTACAACGACGTCGATAGAAGCTGTTACGCCTGAATTGTCGTAAGTATTGGCTGTAATAGTAACCACCTTACGCTCAGTAACTGCTGGATTGACCACAGCTTTCACCACGCCATTCTCGACGGTAGCTACAGACTCGTCGCTGGAAGTCCAGGAGCAAGTGCGATAGGTAGCTATCTCAGGTTCTATATCACAACTAATTGTGATGTCCTCACCTTGATACACTGAGGGGTAAGACTTACCCTGATGTTCAACATACTTGGCAGTTGTTGTCAGATTAAGTTTCTCGGCAGCAACCAGAGACTCATCAACCTTAACCTTAAGCGACACATTGACGTTGGCACCTGAATACATACCTACAGGAGTAGCACTGATAATGGTATAGCCCATACCTTCACCACTTAAGGCGGTTATAAGACCGTCGTTCACTGAAGCGATGTTTTCATAGGAACTAGTCCAGAGAATATTAGGATAGGTCACATTGTCGGGTTCCAGCGTAGCCCCAAGCTGAGCTGTCTCGCCCTTCACCAGAGGAAGTACGGCAGTATTTGAGCCATCGACATATATCAACTTCTGCAGTTCCGCTGGAATGACAAAAGAAATGCCGGTAGCGCACTGAGCCTCAGTCACATTGGGTATGCGCTCATCATCCTTGGAGCAGGAGGTAAGGGCTGCAGCGATGCTGCAACATACCATACCTGCCGCAAATATCTTATTTATCTTGTTCATAACTATAAACTTTAAACTTTCTACTTTCAACTTTACAATTACTCCCATCCAGGATTCTGTGAGAGGTTAGGATTCAACTGACGCTGGTCACTAGGCAGCGGATAGAGATAGTTTTTCTGAGCCCATGTGCGTCCGTTGTACAGCAGAATACGTCCTGTTGCTGCATCTCTGCTGCGCTTAGGATCAGGCCATGTGGTCTGGAGTGTGGTGCCGTCATAGACAACGCCAAGCAGATCCTTCGGCATCTCTGTCTCAGCAGTCTTCCAACGCTTCAGGTCATCAATGCGGAAGCCCTCAAGGAACAATTCCACAGTACGCTCGCGGCGAATCTCCTCACGCATGGAGAGACCGTTGCTGTTTACCAGATTGTTAGTCAATGGTGTCATGTTAGGATTAGAACGCTTACGCACCTTATTAATAGAGATATTCAGGTCTGCATCACCAATTTCATCTTTGTACTCATAGAGAGCCTCAGCGAAGTTGAGCAACACCTCTGCATAGCGGATAACAGGATAGTCATAAGACTCATAGTAGTCATCAACCTTGCGTTCTGTTCCCCACTTGTGGTTAAGATAGCCGGAGTTGCTGTGTGAACTAGCTGTCTTGCCTGTTGCCGAAGCACCAGGGCCAAAGCGCCACTTTCCATCGTTATCCCAGAACATCTCACCATTCTTCAGGAAGCAGCAGTCCATACGGTTATCACGATTCTGGAACTCGGTAGTCTCAGTATTGTATCCCTGGAACTGTGCGTTGGTCTGGTTATTATAGATGATAGGAAGACCATTCTGGCACAGGTACATATCAGCAATCTTAGATGTAAGGAAGCTATAGCCGAGCCATCCGTGAGTGATATTCAGACCGGTCTTGTCGCCCAGACGATGACGGTGGGCGAGGATATACTCCTTATTAGCCGACTTTACCAAGCCTGCAGGGTTACACTCTTCATCCTCCAGAATGAACATATAGCGATAGGAGTCCTTGTCAAGAGTAGCATTGTAGAACAACTCATAAGGATTCTTGCTCATCTTAATCCAATCTCTGACAGAACCGTAAGCCTTTCCGAGTAGGTTGTGAGACTCTTCGGTATTAGTGCCGTTACCAACATGGAACTTCTGCCAAGTACCCTCGTAGAGAGCCACACGTGAAATCATAGCCATACAAGTGTACTTGCAAACGCGGCCTTCCTCAGCGGGCAGTTCGGGCAGCAATTCCTGAGCAGCCTCCAAGTCGGCAATAATCTGCTTGGCAACGTCTAAGCGGTTAGAGCGAGAGCCACGAAGCTGCTCGTTGTCTATATCAAGAGGTTCTGTTACAATCTGTGCATCGCCATACTTCTGCAGCAGTTCAAAATACAGATAGGCACGGAAGAAGAGAGCCTCACCCTTAGGTGTATTGACATCGCTACGGCCTTCAGCATTCTGAAGCAGCAGGTTACAATAATAGATGCGCTTATAAAGTGTTGTGAAGTCACCGTCTGAAGCGGGTACAGTGTTTGTTCCGGCACTATATTCATTGATAGAACTGCCGCATACCAAGTCGGAGCGCAAATCACTATGTTGACCGTCACTCAGGCCGTTCTGATAGGATGTTGAGCTATAGAAGTCGCGTGTCCAGCCATAGAACTGATTGGCATACAACTGGAAATTGTCAGCCTTAGACCATACCTGACTGTCACTCAGCTGATCCTTTGGATCCAGGTCCATACAGGAATTCAGACCGAAGATGACGAGACCAGCGCAAATGTATTTCAAAATATTCTTTTTCATAATCATTGTCTCCTTTCTTTAGAATGTTACGCTAAGTCCGAATGTGTGGTTACGTGTAAATGGATAGAGTGTAGAACCACCTACCTTAGTACCAAGTTCTGGATCCCATGTTCCACCGTCCTTATTATCACAGTGCTCCCAAAGATCTGTACCTGTGTAGTAAACGCGCAAGTTCTGAATGAACTTCAATGGTGCCAGCAACTTCTTAGGGAAGGTATAACCAATAGTGATATTCTTCAGACGCAGATAGTTGCCGCTCTGAGCTGTAAGCGATGATGCCTGATAGTTGTACAGGTTGATAGGACCATTGGCCTGAGTATAAGGAGCATAGTAAGCATCCGGATTCTCCGGGCTCCACGTGTTACCAATAGGTGCCTTAAGGTTGTTCATATACAAACCTCTGACAGGTACTGTCCAGTTGATTTCATTACCGCGATAGATGAAGCGGTTGGCAGCACCCTGGAAGACAACGTTGACATCGATATTCTTCCATGAAGCACCGAAATTGAATGAGTAGCTGATTTCAGGATTGCTGCTACCGAGGTAGATGTAGTCGTTCTCGTCGAGTTTTCCGTCACCATTCTCGTCGCAGTACATATTGTCACCCACACGGAGGTTGCTTGGCATACCGATACCGTTGTTATTATAGTACTTGCCAAGATAAGCTTCCAGCTGGTCCTGATTCTGAATCTTGCCAGCATAGCGCAAGCCGAAGAGAGAACTCAGTCCGTAACCTACCTGTGTAGAGGTATAGCCGCTGGACTTTACAGATGTGCCTTCATACTCGGTCAGTTTGTTGCGGGCGAAAGTTATGGTACCACCTGCGCGGACATCCACCTCACCGATGCGTCCGTTGTAGGTTACCTGACCTTCCCAACCATAGTCCTTGAATTTTCCGACGTTGGCATCAGGAGCATTATCACCCAAAGTACCAGGAAGTTTCACAGAAACCAGCATATTGTTGTTGCGCTTCATGAAGTACTCCACAGTACCGTTGATGGTATGTCCGTTTGCAATTTTGACACCGAAGTCCAGGGCAATATTGTAGTTATGGACACGCTCCCACGAGCGGGTCTTAGACGCAAAGTTGCCGTTAGTTGCTATGTACGAAGCCAGGTTGTCGCCCAAATAAGCACCAGTGTTACTTGCTACGTTATACAGCTGTACGCCATCGTAGTTACCGATACCGTTCTGGTTACCCACCTGAGCATAGCTGGCACGCAGTTTCAGGTTGTTCAGCCAGGTTACGTTCTTCATAAACTTCTCTTCCGTGATACGCCATCCGGCACTTACGCCCCAGAAGAAGTCCCAACGGTTTTCAGGCAGGAACTTTGAACTTCCGTCATAACGGCCATTGAACTCGAGGAGATAACGTCCCATCCAGTCGTAGTTGAAACGTCCGAAGTAAGACATGATACTGTTCTGATAGCGTTCCTTCTTAGAGATGGTGATGTCGCCAGCACCGTTGACAATCTCCAGCCCTTCCTGAATATCCGTACCCTGAACGCCGAACCAAGTGAAATCATTGAATTCGTACTGGCTACCGAGTGTCAGGCTGAAGTTATGATCCTGCCAGAAAGTCTTGCGGGCATTAACATAGCCTGAGAATGAATAGAAATTCTTACGGCTATGAGTCTGATTGTAGGAAGACTTCTCCTTTGTAGGACTCAGGAGTGTCTTGGTTTCACCCGTAATATTATAATATTGTATAGAGTTGTTTACCATTTCGCGCTCAGCATCATTGTGGGTATAGCCGAGGTTGAAGTTAGCTGTCAGCCAGTCAGTAATATCATAGTTCAGTGTCTCGCTGATACTGAGGTTTGAGACATGCAGATTATTGTCGCCGCCTTCCTCAATCTTTGCCACCGGTGAGCCCCAAGTACCCCAAGCATACGGCTTACCGTTCAGAGCAGCCATTGGCAGACCAGGCTGAGGCATGCTCGTAGTCAAAGCAGCGCTGACATTAGTCGGAGCCACCTGTTCCTGACGAGAATAAGCGATGTTGGAGTCGAGTTTCACTTTCTTCGTCAACTGATAAATATTGTTCACGCGGAAGTTAAAGCGCTTGTTGTTGTTATTGCCATACTTCAGTGTTGAACCATCATAGTTGTATGAACCTGATAAGCGGAACGAACTCTTTTCAGTACCGCCTGTCAACGAGAGCACATGCTCCTGAGAGAAAGAACTGCCGAAGAGACCACCCAACCAGTCGGTATCTGAGAACGTAAAGTCAGCAACATCGGTGAAGCCTGCTGTACCAAACGGACTTGCCGAGTTTGCCAAATCGATATAACTGCCCTGATACTGCTTAGCCAGTTGTGCGTAGGTATACCATACGCTTGAGGTATTGCCATCGTTCTCCAGAGCCTGCATTACCGCATCTGCCCACTCACTGATATTCATCAGTTCGGGCTGCAAGCCGACAGTCTTCAACGTTCCGGAGAAGCCATAGTCAACCTTGATCTTACCCTCTTTACCTTTCTTGGTAGTAATCAGCACAACGCCACCAGCAGCACGCGAACCATAGATGGCTGCCGCACCGTCCTTCAGGAAGTTGATGCTCTCAATGTCGTTGGAGTTGAGGTTACGCAACTCATTGACAGAGCTGGATGCCACACCGTCGATAATTATCAGCGGTTCTGTAGAGTTCATTGACACAGAACCACGCAGGTTCATAGACCAAGACTCATCACCTGGAGCTGCACTCGAACGCGTGATTATGACGCCAGGTACCTGACCCTGCAGAGCCTCCAGCGGGCTGGACAAACCACCCTTCTCCTGAAAGGCTTTGGCATCAACAACTGTAACGGCACCAGTCAAAGATTCCTTCTTCTGAGTACCGAAACCCACGACAACAAGATCCTGAAGAAGCTCAGAATTTTCTGACATCGTGACGTTAATAATTGTTTTTCCGCCAACCTTTACCAGCTGTTCCTGATAGCCTACGTACGAAAATTTCAACGTTGCATCAGAAGCAGCCTTGACAGTAAAATTTCCGTCAAAATCGGTAATAGTGCCGCCTGTTGACTGTCCTTCAATAAAGACTGACACACCGATAAGCGGCTCCTTCATCTGGTCTGTTACCTGACCGGTAATAGTGATAGTACCATTCTGTGCCCACGCCATCGTAGCAAGCATGAGGCATAGACATACAAACCACTTTCTTTTTCGATCCATAATGTTTTACTTTTTTTGTTAGTACTATATAATTAAATCAAATTTTTATGATATAATACGGATATCTGAACTATATTTCTCATTGTTCAAAATCCTACAACCTCACGTACAGCATTCCTAACTTGGATACGCGTACGATAAATACGCGATTCCACCGCTCTTTTTGACATGCCTGTCTCCAATACGATTTCATCGGCAGTTTTCTCCTCAAAACGAGTCATCCGATAGATGCGGCTGTCCTTTTCCGACATACAGTTGATAACCTTCATTTCAGCCTGGAGTATGTCATTCACTTCGGCATCTTCATTAGTATAACTCTGCTCTATACGCCAGCTACGCTCCACGCGTACCTTATTTACAAAAGCGCGATGTCTCAGATAGTCCGTACGTTTCTGATAAGCTATCTGAATAATAAGCCCTTTAAGCTGATCTTTAAGAATAATATCCAGTCCAAGAACTTTCAAAAAGACATCCTGCACCAGATCTTCACATACATCTTCCGCTATACATGCCTGACGGAAAATAGAGTAACACTGCTGTCGAACAGTTTTGTAAGTTTCACCGATAATTTCGCGATTTGCCTTGCTGATAGGATTAGTTGGTTCCATACGCTAAATGAGTTTTTAGGTTTGATTTTCTGATGCAAAAGTAGTGCAAATAGAAAAAACAGGCAAGTTTTTTTTCCTTACCTGTAGCCAACTCATTTAGATTCTACTCCATATCATTCAAGATGTTGTAAATCAATTATTTATATCTCAGTCCGGCTAATTTAGTCAAACCCTTATACCACGTTTTTTAAGATATTCTGCAGGAGTCACACCTTCTACTTTTCTAAATGTTGAGAAGAAATTAGACTTCTTGAAACCGCATTGTTCTGACAACGCCGTGATGGTATAACGCTTATATTCACCTGCCTCTATCAGCCGCTTGAACTCATCCAAACGATAACGGTTAATAAAGTCGTAATAGTTCTCACCGAGATAGAGATTGAACACCTGTGACAGTTTCGGTGCCGAGAGATGCAGCACATCAGCCAAATCCTTCATCTTCAGGTCAGTATTGGTAAAGACACGCTCACGCTCCAGATATTCCCTCATACGTTTCACAATCTCCTCACACTCTGCTTCATCGACTTTCACTTTGCTATATTTTTGCACGCTCTCTTCTCTAAACTCTAAACTCTCATCTCTAAACTTTACACTCTCCTCTATGAGTGCCTGTTCAGTCAACTGGTGCTCAACAATCACTTTCTTGGTGTACCTCCTATAACGCCACCACAACCATAAAGAGGCAACGGCTACAATAAACAGTACCAACTCCAGCCATGCCCATACGGAGGGTTTAACAAGTAAATTCCATGTGGTCTCCGTACCCTTAACGCCTATCAAACGGACTGTCAATGTGTGCTTTCCCATCAGCAGGTGGCGCACGTCAATAAGTTCACCATTGTCTATCTGTTGCCACTCACCGCCATCTACGCGATACTCATATAATCGGCCTTGTTGCGGTGCATAATCCGCCAATATCGGCTCGGCCTGCAACACTTGAGATGTAAAGTTCCAGCTGAGATTAACCTCATGGTTTTCGACCATGATGCTCATCTCACGTGGCGTCAACAGGTCACTTCCCTTGCGCACAGGATAAAGCATTATTCTGTATTGACGACTGGCAAGCCAATAATCAAAATCATTTCGCATAGCCGTAAACAGACCATTGGATGTCGCTACCCACAGCCGTTTTTCTCCATCTATAGACAATTCACTCATTTGATTACCCACCAAGCCCTCGCCAGGTCCCATCTGTACCATTCCGCTACCATCAAGGGCAACATATAGCAGACCACGTTCCGAAGCCAATAGCAGATGACCACGACCATCATCTATCATGCTGCGGCACCACTTGTCCGACAAATTCATAGGAATCTTTATCTCGCCAAAATCACTCATTTTGTTGCGAGTATAGAACAACTGTGGACCATTACGCATATAGATAGTACCATCAGCACCGAGACAACCGCGCATATAGGGCTCTTTGTTCCAGAAACCTGAGGGAAACCTTGCCTCAACGATATCACGGCTGGCGGCACTATATAAAGATAGTCCCTTGCCACCTGAAATCCACGCGTTGCCGTCACGGTCAAAAGTGATATTGATGATAATACCTCCCACGATATGTGAGTTCTGTTCAGTGAAGTGACGCACCTCACCTTGCCTATTAATGATAAACAAGCCATCTGAACAGCCTATCCACAGCGAACTGTCGGGAGCAACTTTAATATCACCGACGTTTGTTTTGCCAAGTTGCAGAATTGTCGATTGCCCCAGAGTCAACAGGGAAGGGTTAAGTACACGAATTCCACCATCATACATACCTATATAATATTGACCCTGCCACCAGACAATGTTATTTACAATGTTTCCACCCAATTCCTGTGAAGAGAAAAACTTCCTGACGTGACGTTGTGCATCAATAAACCAAAGACCATCTTGAAGACCTATGACACTTTGACTACCTCGTATGCAGAAACTGCGCACGTTCATGCCTAATGTTGACAGGCCATCTGGCTCATATACCCTGAACAAACGACTGTTATGAGGTTTGTAAAGCATTCCGCAGCGCACCGTACCAAACCAATTCACACCATTTTTATCGCGATAAAAACTGTAAAGGGCGTTTGTTGGCAGTTGTCCCACACCTATATTATAATGTTCCACCACCTGTTCAGTCTCAGGTTTTACAAGATAAGCTCCTGTACCATCGGTAGCCACACAAATATAACCATCAGCACTCAGACTGACAGCCGTTACCAACTGTCCGACATCATCAATATGCCAGGCTTCATGCGTCTTTATATCATATACAAACAATCCATTATCGCGTGTACCAACGTAGAATTTCCCATTGGCAATGTCAAATTGGGTAAGCCTTTGTTTCCCACCCATCGGTGTTATCAGGTCATAAGCCTTTACTTGGTTTGTCTTGGGGTCGTACCTGTTCAGACTATATCTACCCAGGAACCATATGTGTCCCTTAATGTCCCGTTGATAATAACGTACCACATTATCAAGCCCCTGCCGACTGGCCCCTACGTCCTGATGATGTAATTCTTTACCATCCCAGAATTGCAAGCCCTGTTCACCACCTATGAAGACGGTATCTCCCACTGCCAGTAACGATATAGGACTTTTTACCTCTGGCAAGATATGTTCAAAACCATCCGAAGCAAGTTTTAGCTGATACAGCCCCTGCACCGTTGCAGCATATACTGTACCGTTACGCGTCTCGCACAGGTCATAGACTTCCAAATTATGACCTTTGTCATTCTGTATTCTAAGTGTCTGAAGATGTTTGCCATCAAAAATATTCACACCGCCCGTTGTAGCAATCCATACCAACCCGTTATGGTCAGTCATAAAGCTATGCACTGTCTCACCAGCCAATCCGTCAATTAATGTCAGGTTCACCATTGGGCATTGCGTACCAACCATTGGTTTTTCACCCATAGCGACTGCACGCCATGCCAACGACATCAAAAAAAACATTAAGACTAGTGCTATACGATATTTTTGTCGAGGGTTCATACTTTTGTAGTTAGTAAACATGTGCAAAGGTAAGAAAAAAAAAGAAATAGCCAAAAAAAAATGTAGTTTTTCACTTTATACAATGGTTTTTATCAGGTTAGGAACGCATTGTTCCCAGCATGGAAGATTACTCTAAACAAAAAAAGCCGACACCTTCACAGGCGTCGGATCTTTTTACCTTAAAATTACTAACTAAATGAAAACTAACTATTAACTAACCTAAAATCTACTTTATGAAAAAACTAAACTACTAACACTATTAATACGTTTGAAGCAAACGCTATACGCAAAATAAACAGAGAAATATTTTCTTATCCGATAGTTGCAGTCAAAAACGATGCATTACCAAAGATATAGAGAACATTTTCACTGGCAGGTACGAGGATAGTTTCCCCTTGACGAATGCTGACACCATTGATGTTGGCCTCTCCCCACAGACACATCACAACCACAAATGAATCACAATGGAAATCAACCTGTGAAGCCACTTGTACTACTACACGATGAACTACAAAATGAGAACAGTTGACCAACTGCGAAATAGGTTTTGTACTATCGTAACTGCTTCGGTATTCGGGCCATACTCGATAGTCGATGGCATCGCGGGCTTGTTCAATATGCAATTCACGAGGATTGCCATGAGCATCCTTACGACCGAAGTCATATACGCGATAGGTGATGTCGCTCGTTTCCTGTATCTCCGCGAGGAAATTGCCTGCTCCAATGGCATGCAGACGTCCTGCAGGCAGGAAGAACAAATCTCCATCGTGAGCCTCATGAGTGGCAATAACATCCTGCATGGGTGAATGGCCGTTAACAGGCTCGGCAGTCGCCAGTTGCTCATAGTCCTCTGGTGTGATACTCTTCTTCAGGCCTGCATAAATCTTTGATCCCACATCGCTCTTGATGATATACCACATCTCCGTCTTTCCCTGACAGCCGTGACGCTCCATCGCCAGTTTATCATCGGGATGTACCTGTACACTAAGATCCTGGCGAGAGTCTATAAACTTAACCAACAAAGGGAATTTGTTGCCATACTTCTTATATACCTTCTGACCGACCAACAGACCTTTATACTTATCGATGAGTTCGGTAAGTGTCAATCCCACATCAACATCATCGATGAGACCGCGTTCAATGGCACGGCTTTCATGTCCAGGGACTCCGCTTATCTCCCAACTTTCACCAATGTTTGGCTGTGCAGTAAATATACCCTTGAAGGGCGCTATCTGATAACCTCCCCACAGGGTCGTCTTCAGATATGGTTCAAATTTATATGGTTTCATCTCTATAACCTTTAATCGTTAAACTTTAACCGTTATTTCCCATCCTACAGCAGAAGCTCCGAGTACAGCAGCATTACTGCCGTCAAGACCGCTGACGAGGAACTTGGCATCTTTGAAAAGTGGATGAACCTGTTCTTGATAACGCTCACGGATAGGCTTCATAATCAACTCACCAGCCTTTGTCATACCGCCGAAGAAGATAAACGCCTCCGGAGCAGAGAATACGGCAAAATCGGCACAGGCATCACCCAGCATTTTTCCTGTACGAGCATATATCTCCTGGGCCAGTTCATCGCCCTTCTCTGCAGCAATGCTCACGTCAAGCGATGTTATCTCTTCTGGGTTCAATTCACGCAGTACAGAAGGACGGGCATCCTTTGCTAGCATTTCGCGTGCTGTACGGGCCACACCCGTAGCAGAACAGTAAGTTTCCAGACAATCCTTACGCCCACAGCCACACTGACGACCTTCATGGCATTGTGTCGATACATGTCCCAATTCTCCAGCAAAGCCGTTCGAACCGTACAAAAGTTTACCATTTACCACTATACCGGAACCTACACCCGTACCAAGTGTAAGCACGATAAAGTTCTTCATGCCGTGTGCTACACCATAGGTCATCTCGCCTATAGCAGCCGCATTTGCATCGTTGGTAAGTGCTACAGGAATTCCCAAAGCCTTACTGAACATATCTGCCAACGGAACTATACCATCATGAGCCCAAGGCAGATTAGGAGCATATTCTATAGTACCTTTATAATAATTACCGTTAGGTGCTCCAATGCCCATAGCATTGATGGTACTGATACCTCCCACTTCGTTGATAATGGGCTGCAACGCCTTAACACATGCCGCTACATAGTCTTCTGCAGTAGCGAACCCGCCAGTTTTTATAGATGTCGTTGCCTTTATCTCACCTTGTGAATCAACTATTCCAAAAACGGAATTTGTTCCACCTAAGTCTAATCCAATTACGTAAGGTTTCATTGCTTGTTTATTGGTTATTGTTTATTGGTTATTGACAATTATTTTCTTAAATCAAAAGCGCAGTAGGTCAGATAACCAGCGCATATCAGCAACACACAGACACCTGCTGTTATGCTGCCGGCAGCATCGGTGGCATATCCTATCAGCGGAGTTGCCGCACCACCACCTGCTACAGCTGTTATCATAAGACCCGAAATGAGGTTTGCCTTCTCTGGCTCTGCCTGCACAGCACCAGAGTATATTATTGGGAATATGCAGGAACAGAGGAAGCCTATAGTACCAATCTGAGCCAAAGCCCATGTTTCTGGTAACTGAACGAATGCCAATGAAAGGATAATGGCAATGCAGGCAATAATATTTATACGGAAATAAGCAATATCGCTAATCTTCGTCATAATGAACACGCCAAGGAAAGCACCTATGGTACGACAGATGAAATAAACCTGAGGAGCAACACCTGCCTCACCGACAGACCATCCATAACGGCTTATCATGACTTTGGATGAAACAAAGTTGGTACCCACATCAATGGCAACAGCGAAGAATATACCCAAGAAAAGCAACAGGATAGTGCGGTTCTTGAGCAATGCGAAAGTTTTTGATACGGTAACATCGGTTTTTTCTACTGGCTCGCGCTGTATAGGTGAGAGCATAAGCCAAAGGGCTGAAAGTAGGGTAATAGCTCCCAAAACAGGGAATGCCAAATACCAATTCTGTTTGTCACCACCCCCGAGTACGTTTACAGCAAAGAGCATTATGAACGGACCACAGAAAGAAGACACTGCCTTAACCACCTGTCCTGCAGTGAGAGAACTGGTGAGTATCTTCTCGTCAGTAACGACATTCTTAATAAGCGGATTCTCTGAAACCTGAAGGATAGCATTTCCAATACCCAAAGCAGCATATCCTACCAAGCAAGCCCAAGAAACACCTATGAGGGGAATCATCATACCTACAATGGTAATCGCCATACCCAAAAGCACTGTATTCTTCCTTCCCCACTTGTTCATCTGAATACCAACTGGTACTCCGAGGAATAAGAACCACACAAACACCATAGAGGGCAGGAAACCCGCCATAGTCTGACTCCATCCGAATGCCTCACGGGCATAGTCGCTGGAAATTCCAACGATGTCGCAGAAGCCCATCACGAAGAACGAGAAGAGCACTGCTGAAATACTTGATAATTGTTTTGCCTTCATATCCGAATTTATTGTTTTTTATAAATACGAATATGAAAGCCTATTTACTTATTACTTATTCCAATAAACTACGTAACGACAATGCTGCATATCATAGAAAGGCTCAAGGGGTAAAGATCCGAGAGACACCTCCGAATGCTTGCCATAGTCGAAAGTGTAGTAGTCGTTATACTTCTTAGGGTCGCTAAAGGGATTTTCTACCTTATCCAAACGGCCTGCCATAACGATAGGACCACGTAGCAAAGCAACACGTGAAGGGTCATCCTTCGTGGGCTCCTCACGGAGTGTCATACCAAACTCGACTTCTACATGCTTAGCATTCTTTACTAACACATAACCATCTTTACCGGCTTTCATCTTTTTGCTATTCACCTTCATATACGTTGCCCAATAGGGATAGCGGAGTTTTATGGATGAAGGATGATGGATGAAGGATGATGGTTTGATTGTTATGATGGTTTTGTTGGATTCCGGAAAATCTGTCTCTTGACGGATGATGGTTCCATTCCAGTTAAGTTCGGAAGGAATGAAAAGATTCACATAGAGTTCGTTATCAGTATGAAAATATATGCTGGACTGGTACTTCGCATGACTTTCAAATCCACTGCCAACACAACACCAGAACGAACTGTCACGGGTAGAATAGAGTCTGTAACCACCCGTCATCAAGGGCGTGAAGTAACAGACCATAGAGGTAAGAGTATCTTGCTGTCCAAGAATGTGGTTGTAAAGAGCACGCTCATAATAATCGGCTATCTTGCTGTCGGGATGATACGTAAACAGACGGTCGGCTAACTTCAGTAGGTTATAAGTACAGCAGTTCTCGCCATCATAACCTGTCAGATGTTTGCTTTGTGTCTCAGGTTTGAAAAGATGTTCCTTGTCAGAAACCTCACCTGTCACGAAAGCATGGTCGTTGACCAACGTCCAAAATAGGTTCTCTGCAGCACGGCGACTGTCTGCATTGCCAAATAGCTCGTAGTTACGACACTCTCCCAAGAGTTTGGGAATAAATGTATTGGCATGATTAGTACCTAAATCTTTATTACCCTGCTTCAACGGGTCTATCTTATCATTGTGATAGAAGAAGCGGGCCACCCAAAGATAACGTTCATCCTTGGTGATAGCATAAAGATTGTACATCGCCTCGTTGAAACCGCCAAATTCGTTACGAATCATCCTCACTCGCGTCTCTTCACTGAGTGGTTTGAGTTTGTTGTATGCCCAATTCCCCATACCCTTCGCCACTTCGAAAGCTGTCTGATTGCCACACATCGTATACTGGTCAATCAAGCCCTGCAGAATCTTATGCAACGTATAGAATGGAGCCCACACACTCTTGCCAGCTATATTGCGGTCAATCAAGCCCTCTCCGTATGCCGACAGATAGCCAGAGCCATATTGTCGCTGCACTTCTGCCAGTCCCTGAACGATGGAATCGGCTTTTTCTTTCATCTGAAGATAAGCCATTGCTGACAATAAATGGCCAGTTATATGTCCACGCAAATCACAATCCATTGACTCCCACCCGGCGAGGTGTTTCATAGTCATGTAGCCACCCTCTTTAGAGGAATATACGCCTGCCGTATTGCGGAAAGAATGTAACAAAGAGTTAACAGGTATAGAAGCAATCCATACTGAATCGCGTTGCATGTTACGCTGAAAGCGTGATGACAACAACTTAACATCCTTCAAAGCAAACGGCTGACATATTGTCTGCGCCATCACAGAAATCAGAAGGAATATGGATGATGTAAGAAGGAAGAGACGTTTTTCCATTCTTTAATGGGGAATTTTTATTTCTATGGGGTTAACAACACGTTTGTAGGTTTTGTCACCATCAAGGATGGCAATAAGCCAAGCTGTATAGGAACGACGGGGATTATCCAGACCGCACTCGTAGGGGTAAACCTCAAAGAGATGAGAGGTTACCTTACGCAACGGGCCACAGATAACCGCAACGCGGACACCCTCAGCAGCAGTGACGGTCAGCGATTTGCCATCTTCGCTCCATTGAGTCTTAATCTCCCCGATGTCACGCAACTGCTTACCACGGGTCTCAGCATAACGGGCCTCTGTGAGTTCTGCCATTTCCTTGTCGAAATACCAAAAGGCATCATGGCTATCGCCCTTGAAGTCCAAGAAGGCCGCAGGCTTTGGACGTTGCGCTATAGTGAAAATATCGTCTTTTGCCCCGTCACCGTCATTGGACTGAAGGTCTGGATTATAACGACAGGCCAGCCACCCGTTCTTTGGATTTACTTTGCGAAGGGAACCATCTGTTTGTAAACGCTGTTGCATCGCTATTTCGATAAATTTAGCGATATAATCGGCTGTTTCTGGCATGATTTCAAAATGGCCGCTACCTGCATCAGCCAAGAACGAAATACAACTGTTTGGATACATCATACGGAAGGCGAGGGCTGGACGCACACGAGCCTCCCACCATTCGTATTCACCCTCTACCATCAAGCCAGGGATACCATCAATGTTGCGGGTTCTACCCCACTCCACATTAGCGGTACCGTAACCACAAAGATTGGTGCGTGGGGCATCGCCATGAAACGAGATAATGCAAAGCGTTCGGTTGTTATTCCATGCTGCGAAATTCCAGGGAAAGGTGGCCTGTGCTGAGTGACCGAAGGGAATAATAGGTACTCGTTCCAATTCCTTATGACCGCTCTGTCCAGCTAATCCCACCATCATCTCCTCGAAGGTCTGCTGGCATCCTGTTGATGGTTCCCAGTTGCGAGAGAACCAGGGTGCTACCCAAACCAACGCAATGTCCAACTGTTTCATTCGCTGCTGGAAAGATGGCATCTTGTAAAGCATCTCCTCTGTCATGTTCTGCTGTGCCAACATAACGGCTTTTACATGTTTACAATCTTCTGGAATCCAAAGGTAGGCTGTGGGAGCCTTGCCCGTTTCAGATGAAACATAACCTGTCAGTGCTACAGAGTACTGATATATTCCGCTACGGCCTACAGCCATCACAGATGTCAGAAGGAATATGGATGATGCAAGAAGAAAGAGACGTTTTTCCATATTTCCTTATTTTGTGATTCTAATCCAATCGATATCTAGCCAACCACGACTTGACTTTAACGACTTACACTCAGCCAAGAAACCGAACTTAGCTCCAATCCACTTGCCTTCACGCATCTTGAATGGTTCACCTGCAGGTTTGAAACGTTTGCCATCGAGACTATAGCTATAGGTGCACATACCATCCTTCACTGCCATACGTAGGTAAAGGTCAAGATAAATAGCAGGAGAATATGGGATGGTGTCGCAGTCTGTAGGTTGGAGAGTGGTAAGTGTCTGCTGTGTTTCCGTCTCGCCTTCATCAGCACCCATCGTTGTATGGCGCTGTAATAAGAACGCATCGCCTTGACGCAAAATGACCAAGGCGCTGTAGTCGCGTCCCATCATCACTATACCACCATACTGTCCTTCCTCCTTAGAGGCAAAACGTACCTTGGCAGTAGCCGTAAATCGTGGAGCAGTAGGTTTCTGAAGCAACATATTGGGAACTTCCCACAGACTCTTGAAATCTTTTGGATGTTCTATGGTATAAAGACGATAATATCCATCAGCAGTGGGCTGACCATAGAACTGGTGGTAATTAGCATGCCATTGCCACTGAAGACCAAGACCATCATTAAATTCATCGCTCTCCCTGGGATTGGTTATCGGCTCATGGTTCACGGTTAACGGTTTGCAATATTTGGTATAGGGTTCACCATGATTACCCATCATCGGCCAACCTGATGACCAGTCAATGGGTTGCAGATAGACAACACGACCGTATGCTCCCTTGTCGTTGAAGTGCAAGAACCAGTCCTCACCTTGAGCTGTATGCACCCAAGCACCCTGATGGGGGCCATTGATGTCGGTCTTGCCCTGCCACATCACACGTTTCCACTCGTATGGACCATATGGTGACTTCGAACGCATAGCCAATTGCCAGCCCATCTCCACGCCACCTGCAGGATTCATAATCCAATAGTAACCATCTCGTTTATAGAACTTCGGACCTTCGCTGGTATGGTTTTCCTGACCGCCATCGAACACAATACGAGGTTGACTGATGGCATGGGTTCCATCTGCAGAAAGTTCACGAACACTCAACACGGAGTTAAAGCCACAGCGCGAGTTTGCCCAACCATTAACTAAGTAACAATGTCCGTCATCATCCCACAGTGGACAAGGGTCAATCATCCCTTTGCCAGAGATAACGCAAACAGGATTGCTCCACTCCCCTGCAGGGTCTTTGGCCTTCACCATAAAAATTCCCAGATCGGGGTCGCCCCAATAGATAAACAACGAGTCATTATGATAGCGGATAGCAGGTGCCCAGACACCTTTTCCGTGCTGAGGTCTATCAAATAACTCCTTCGGTTTCTGCTCTTGTAAAGCATAACCGATAATCTCCCAATTTACCAAGTCTCTGGAATGCAGGATGGGCAGACCAGGAATGCAATTAAAGGATGATGCTGTCAAATAGTAGTCCTCACCTACGACACAAACATCGGGATCGCTGTAGTCAGCATAGAGTACAGGATTTTTATAAGTGCCGTCACCATTGTCAGGACACCATACCTGTGACCTGTATTGCGCAATAACCACTTGGGTTATAACAAATGTAATAAATAAAGAAAAAAGCCTCATATCCGTTTTCTTATTTATACGAATATGAGGCTCTATTTACTTAACAGTCACCTGTAATGGTTGCTGACGGGCTTGCATGAAGCCATCGATGCGACACTGCCATTCAGCTTGCGAATGGACATCAAATTCGCTCCATGCTGCACCAAAGAAATAGTGGAATCTGCGGTCTGAAGTGCAGTTCTTCAAAATGCCGAGAGCATGTTTCTCCTGCTGTTGTATGGTCACCTTCTCATCGGGGAAGAGCAGTGCGACGTATATCTGGGTCTGATGGCGTGCAGGATCGATGGTAGGGTCAGCATAGTGTACAAAACCATCACCGATTACCACTGGTGTGGGGTCGCTGTCGCGGATAGCGAGAGCAGCAGCGATGTCGGTGGGCTGTTTCAGACCGCTATACCACACCGTAGCCTCGAAAAAGTTACTGCCCTTGTCAATGGAGAGGACACGATGCTCTGTGATACCGTCAGTGGAAGGGAAATCCACTTGTACAGTGAAGCGCAACGGACCTTTATCCAATATCTTGTATGTCTCATAACACCAAGGATAGACAATCTTACCATCACGAATCATGCATGGTGTGCCGCATCCGAGGGTTGGTCCCACAGCATAACAGTCGAGTCCCTTGCCATAATCGAGGTGGAATGACAATCGTGGATCATTGCTATAAAGCTCTGGCAGGATAAGCTCTGTTGTGCGTTTTACCCAGAGATCATGACCATAACCCTTCTCGCCCTTTCGCTGCAGGGCAGGTCCGTAGAGGCGTATGCCGATGCGGTCGTTCTCGAAGGCTACATCTTCTAAACGGCTGGGATACATGGCGCCACCCACTGACGATAGCACGGCTGCTGGGGTGCCTTCTACCACAGTGAATGTTGCCTTGCTGTTCGGACGCACATGAACAGGCAGCAACAGCTTACCATCGTAGGTCCATTGTGTGGTGCGTTCTATGCCGAAGGCATCGCGAACAATGACTCCATTTCCAGCCTCAACTCCCAACTGGTCTGCACCGATAGCCACTAACTCTGAACGTTGCTGCTTCGTAGGATTCTCAACGACAATCGTTTTCTGTGCCTTCAACGATGGAAGAAGGATGATGGATGATGTAATAAGTAAGAGGAACTTTCTCATTTTGCAACAGGTTTGAAGTGGATGGCAGCACCACCACTGGGCTGTAATTGTAGTGTAATCGGTTTACCTGACTTCATCGTCATGGTCTTTGCAGATACTTTAGTCCTTGTAGTCAACGTCGGATCGTCGTTATATATTTCTACCTGATATTTACCCTTAGGCATGAATTCAGTAGGAACCTGAATAGTACGGCCTTCCGTATTAGTCATACAACCAACAAACCAATCCACCCCACTGCGACGTGCCTGGACAATGTATTCGCCAGGGATGCCGTCAAGGGCAATACTCTCATCGAAGGTCGTAGGACAGTCTTTCCAGAATTGGAGTTCTGCCTCACCCTTATCGACAAAGGGATTATCATACCAAAAGTAGAACTGAAGTGGAGAATAATATACAGCAGCCATCGCCAACTGATGACCTTTGGTATTCTTCACACGGTTGTTGAAATAGCACAATGTATAGTCACCAGGACCGCAGAGATAGCGAGTAAATGGCAAAATAACATTATGCGTGGCATCAGGCATTTCCTCGTTACCCATAATGCCTTCCTGGGTCAGCAGATGAGGATAGGTACGACTCAACCCCGTAGGACGATACTCATCATGAATATCCACCATAATCTGATATTTGGCACATTTGGCTATAGCATCATGGAGCCAAGTACTCCATTGTTGATTGCCAATATGTACGAAGCCAAATTTGATACCGCTGATACCCCACTTCTTATATAAAGGAAGCAGTTCATCAATCTGACGATATAGCGCACGCTGATTAACATATACCCACACACCAATGCCCTTTGACTTAGCGTATGCACAAATCTCAGGCATGGTGAAATCGCGTGTTTCTGCCACTTTCGTAGCGTCAGAAGTTACTTTCCCTTCAGGACCATACCAACCTGCATCGAGTTCTACATAGTCGAAACCAAACTGTGCACAATAGTCAATACTCTTCATTATACCTTCTTTCGTAAGTTTCCCCGAACGGAAAGCCTTACCGGGTTTTATCCAGTTGAAAGTTGAGAGTTGAGAGTTGAGAGTTGCATCAACAGGTTCATTCAGGTTGAGGATAAGGTCTTTGTGATTGATGAGGTCAACAGCCTTGTCACCTGCCATGATGACACGCCAAGGGGTGTAGTAAGGGGAGATGATGTCAGCACAATCGTACATAGAAACCTGTAGCTCATTGTCCTTTTTTAGACGGAACTTACCACGGGTATAGTCCTTCATGGCAGCTTCAAGCAAGGCTACATATTCACCATTGGGCAACTGCAATAGCAAGGGACGCTCACTTTCAAACCATTGTTCAGAGGTAAGAGGTGAGAGGTAAGAGGTAAGAAGAGGACGTTTTTCATAGGGTCCCTGTGCCCACTCCTCATACCAAGCCATTGTACCTTCGGGGAAAGCAAACGAGGTTTGTTCACCAGTAATATGAAGAAAGAGGCTGTTAGCTGTTTCAGGGAAATGATACCGAAAGGCGATACCCTCGTTATAGGCACGGACAACGATATCCATTGCATAGTACTTCCGTTTATCATAGCCTTCAGATACGGTTCCTTGCCCATTCGAACCTTTTTCGTAATGAAGTGTAAGTTGGTTATAGTTGTCGCGTATCTGTTTGTTCTCACCGTAGAGTGGAGTCCATGTGGTATCCACAGACAGGCGTTCCTCACCTTTCAACTCAAGGTCGCTACACCAGTTCTGGTATTCACCACGCGGAACGGCAAGAGCAGACTCAAACAGACGGTTGTCAATATCGACACCTAACTGGCTTTTCTCTATGACCACCTTATTATTATAGGTTACACTATATGTCATACCATCGATGGTGATGACATAATTTCCGTCAGGTGACTGTAACTCCACAGCATAAGACATTAATGCCGTGAGAACTAATACAACAAAACTGAAAAGCCTCTTCATTTTATTAATTTTCAATTCTCAATTCTCAATTTACTGAGGTTGTTTACCAATATAAGCTAAGATACCGCCATCAACATATAATACGTGTCCATTCACAGCATCAGAGGCATGAGAAGCCAGGAATACTGCCGGGCCACCGAGCTCTGAAGGATCGAGCCAACGTCCTGCTGGAGTCTTTGCGCAAATGAAACTGTCGAATGGGTGACGGCTGCCGTCTGGCTGTCTCTCACGCAGTGGCGCTGTCTGTGGAGTAGCAATATAACCTGGGCCGATACCGTTACACTGGATGTTGTACTCACCATATTCTGAGCAGATGTTTCGTGTAAGCATCTTCAGACCACCCTTGGCAGCTGCGTAGGCAGATACAGTCTCACGGCCCAGTTCTGACATCATAGAGCAGATATTGATAATCTTGCCCTCCTTACGCTCCATCATCTCTGGCAATACTGCTGCAGAACAGATGTATGGCGCAACAAGGTCGATATCGATAACCTGCTGGAACTCAGCACGCTTCATCTCGTGCATAGGGATGCGCTTGATGATGCCGGCATTATTTACGAGGATGTCAATCTGGCCAACTTCCTTATGGATAGTATCTACGAGTTTCTTTACACCTTCTTCGTCTGTAACGTCGCAAACATAACCCTTTACGTTTGTGATGCCAGCTTCCTTATAGTTGTCAAGTCCACGCTGCAGGGCTGCCTCGTTGATGTCGTTGAAGATAATCATGTTAGCACCAGCAGCAACAAAAGCCTTTGCAATATTAAATCCGATACCATAAGATGCACCTGTAATCCAGGCATTCTTTCCTTCAAGTGAGAAATTTGATAAGTTTGCCATAACTGTAACTGTTTTTTAGTGTTTATTTTGTAAATTTTATATTCTCAACATGCGAACCTACAAACATAGGCACATAGTCGCTGGTAGCATGCCACTTGGGTTTGCCAGGCATATCGTCGCTGATGACACGACCATTTATCTTAAGCCCTTCAAAGGTGACGTTCTTCACCCTATGCTGGGCATCGTAGCCCGTGATGATAGAAAGATCAGGCTGTTGACCATAGAGACGGATATTGCGGAACAAAACGTTCTCTACCCCACCTCCGGCTGCTGTACAATATTTCTGATTCCACCCTACCTTCACCTGTGTAATCGAACCCTGACGGATACCTTCGATGCGAATGTTATCGAAAGTTACATCTTTGACGTAGTTGCCATCGCCACAATTGATGGCGAGACAGCCTTGATAATCCACCTGTTTTTCATTCTGGCAGATGATATCAATGTTATCGTATTTTAGATTCACAATACTGTCACCTACGGCAGGGTTACCATGCAGACCAATCATGATAGGATGTGCCACATCAGCCCAAAGGGTAGAATTAGTCATTCGAACATTCCGAACAGAGCCATTGAATCCCTTACGAGTGGCATAAGCAGTTGTACAGTCATCGCTGTTGCGGCAGAATACACGGTCATAGAGAATATCTGTGCTTCCACCAAAGACGTTCAGGCCATCGCCCCATTGCGGATGAGAAATGCTACGCACATCATGAAGTGTAATGTTACTGCTCTCACCAATAGGGCAGGTATTCACAATCAATCCATCAATGAGTACGTTCTTGGAACGATGCACATGACAACCCTCGTAGCCCCTTACAGGGCGTGCAATACCACGTCCAAAGATGCTGACATTCTCTGCATCCTCAATAGCGAAAGTTCCGAGGAAGTAGCTGCCACCTTCGAGATAAACAATAGTATTCGAAGGCACCTTGATAGTATCTTCTGTATATAGTCCTGAGGAATAATAACGGAAATCACGTCCCTGTGATTTGGCTGTTTTCTCGGCTTCTTCTTTGCTGATGGTTGGTTTTGAGGTAAATACCAATAGATTGTTGTTGGTGTCACCATCCAGTTCTACGCTGACATTCTCCGGCTGGAAAAGGAGGAATTGAACGGTGGAATCGTTCATTATGTTAGCAATCGTTCCACGATAGTCAGGACGAATGCGAGCTGTCTTGAATTTCTTGTGCTTGCTGACTACTTTGACGAAGACATCACCCGTAAAGTCGAAGACACAATAGCTGATTTCGCCTTTGTGAACCTTAGCAGCATAGGTGTCTATCTTTGTCCATTCCTTTTGTCCACGTGGCTGGAGATATACATCATAGTCAGCCTTCAGCGGAGCACCATGGGGTGCGGGATAGGTATAGATGGAATGAAGCTTGACACCCTCTTTCACACCTTTTACGCTGAACTGGTTTGCCTCAGGGTTTATTTTCAGCTCACCTCGTTTCTCAGCCTTTGCCTGCAAATCAAGAACTTTCTTGGTGTATGGCATCTTCAATCCCTTACGACCTACATAGTGCTGGTAAGGTAAATCATAAATACAACGAATACGCCCACGTCCCATGGAACCTGGTTCCGTCCAATCATTATAAAGTCCAGTACAATCAGTCCATGTCTTGAAAGGTACATCATAACCCAGATTATACTTTGCCGTATATTCCATACCCTTCATCAGGCGGTTGTCAAGAGCGCCCCACAGGTCATCACCCTGTTCCCAGGCCATTTCGCATATCTCACACATAGCACCAAGACCCAGTTGCGCATGTCCCTGATCGCGACCTGTTTCCTGACACTGACCTGTCTCACTGATATAACCTGGCAAAGAACCGTTATCATTGGCATGAAGGTATATATCAATAGCATGTTGATAGAGAGCCTTGTCCCCTAAAAAGATAGCAGCAGCCATGCGACATCGGTTCACAATGTGTCCCCAGTTGCCATTGGCGTATGGACTGTCAGCCTCGAACTTATCTAATACAGGCAGGATGGCACGACGTACCATCGCCTGCCAATCCTCTAATTGTGAATTATGAATTATGAATTGTGAATTCTTTACTACCATCATCCCCCTCAGCAGCCAGTATGCCTGAATGGTACACAATGGTGCATCATGACCGTCGAATCGTTGAAGAGTATTAGCATAGGCATTAATGATGGTTAAAGCCGTCTCACTATCACCAGACTTGGCCGATTGCCACGCCTGCCACATGTCACGCTCACTACCACCCTTCGTATTACGAAACTGTCCATCACGAGCCACAACCTCATACGGACCAGCCATCTTGTAGCCACTCTGCTGAGCAAAGCAGAATGTCAGATGGAATAATATAAACGATAAACTTAAAGTTAACCTTTTCATTGCCTTATACTTATTATATTTATATACGATTGCAGTCTGCTGTTTACGCATACACCCTGCCTTTTGAATGTTTCATGCCACAAAGATACGATTTTTTGTGGAACCAGCAAAATCCTTTGTAGCCAGTTTCATAAAATAATCCCTGACAAGCATCATAACTTGCCAGGGATTACTATATCTATGCGCTATAGGCTTACTCTTCTTCCCAAGTTGAGAATCTGCTGCGACGAGCATTGATAGTTTCGCCATCGCCAAAGCTGTCATCACCAACAGTGACGTTAAGATTGTCGCCATCTTTAATGATAGAACCTATAAGCAAATACTGTGTTCTCAGCTTTACTATGGTAGTTTTGGGCTGAATATATGTCTTTTTCATTATTTTTCCTCCTTACTTTACTTGATAAAAACCTTTTTGCCATTCACGATATACAGGCCCTTTGTAGGCTTCTCCACGCGCTGGCCGCTCAGGTTGTAGTATATGTTGTCTCCAAATACGTCCTTCATGCTGACACGCTCACTGATACCTGTTATTCCGTTGCGGAAGGAAAGTGTCAGAGCGCGAGCACCTAGACTACTACTACCATCAGCCAGGAAAGCGCGATAATATGTGGTCTTGGTGGTGTTATTCATCTTGAGAAAATTAGTACCTGCGCTATTGATACCATAGTTAGTGGTGGATGCGTAATCGCCATCAGGAACTTTATTCACGAAAGAACCTACGAACTTAATGTCATTGCTGGCAGTTGTTGCATAGTAGCTCTCAGGAGTAGCAATCTGGTTAGGTGTGCTAGCAGCGGGAATCAAATACAAACCTGCTTCATCTGCCTTAATGATGCATGGCGTACCTGCACTGAGGGTGCCACTTGCAGGAGTAAACGTTACCTCGCCTTCTGCTGTAGCAAAACCAAATACCCAAGCGCTCAAGCCAGTAGGCAGCTCAGAAATTGTCACATCGAAAGGCAGAACGCAAGAGTTGTAACCTGCCTTAAAATTGCGGGTATAATTATAAAAGGTATTGTTTGTACCATCCTGCTTGTTACTTACAGTCAGAGAACCATCCTTATAGGCATAATACTTTGCACCAGCAACAAATACATTATAGTTCATGGTTGGCACCTTGCTCTGATCACCGTCGGTAAGCAATATCTTTGGTGTGTTTGTAAATCCTGCCAGCACATCTTCTTTGTAGCTACCCCAGTACATTTTTCTCATATCCATGTTGCAAGCAGGGTTGCCCAGAGTAGAGAGAAAGAACTTAGCCTTAGCGACTGTCAGTTCTTCATCACCCTTTTGGTTTACTCTAAAATTTGCTTTTGAAGCATCTTCTCCGTCTGTCTCAACCCAAGGATATTTTGAATAAGCCTGACGCCATTTGATGTATTTGCTATTAGAGTTCTGAGGATACATTGTCAGAATTTCGCTAAGCGTATAGAACCCCATACGTTTTACTACAATCTCAGCCCCATTTGAAGCTGCATCAAAAATGAAACGTACTTGCTGTGCTTTTACCTTTGAATTAGCTTCGTAGAGTTCCTGCATAGTACCTGAAGTTCCACTAATGCCATATGCGGCATTGTCAGCCATAGGAGATACGACATATAAGACACTACTTGCTAACGTTATCTTAGAGAAACGGCAACCATTGCCGGTCTTGTATTCATATTTGTAAGTATTATCACCAACCTTTACCTGAAGGTAATCCATCTTAGCCTTACTGCTGGAAGTGCTTAAGTTGGTAGCTTCAAATACGAAATAGGCATCGCTGTTGTTCATTTCAAATTCATTAGCCTCAGGCAACGTAACACCAATGCGAAATTCTGATTTTTCGTCAGCGACCTGTAAAGTAGCAGTACCTTTACTTGCATCGAGTGACTTCACTGTCAGATTAGAGTTCGATTCCGTATAGAAATCGGTAGTCGCAGTGAGTTTGCCTATCCAGTTCTTGCTGTCAGTGTCCGCCCACACATTACTTGCCCCCACTACCATCAGGAGTGCGAGGCCAATTGTTTTAAGTAATCTTTGTTTCATAATCGTTATATATTTAAACATTTTCTTTGTGATACGAAAAAGGCTGGCAGTTTACGCAACCAACAACCAGATTTACCACATCCGTTCAACGACATAATGTTTGTAGTCGACAGATGATGGAATGGAAAAATCGAAAATGCCCATACCATAGAAAAGGAGCACGAATGCCACCACCAGCACTAAGATGCCTATTACAGCTGAACCAGAATTATCTCTGTTATTACTACGCATTCTAAGCTCCTGATACCTATAGAGAATCCCTGTCAGTTGCCTGTCAAGGTGAGCTTTCTCATGCTGCAACCGCTTAATAGCTTCATGCAACTGCTTAGTCTCCTGTTCCAAAACTTCCAATCTTTCAGCCATCACGTCGTGAGGCTGGTATGATGGTTTCAACTCTATCTGTAATGCTTCAGTCATTTTTTTCCTTGTGATACGAACAAACAACAACAGTTACGCAAAGAAATGTCATTATTTTCTACACACTCTGTCTTCTTTTCTATTTCCGTCGGGAGCGAAAACTTTTTCCGTCGGGACGAAAATTTAATGCGTAAACTGCCAAGAAGAAACGTATAGAATAAGAAAAGACTAAAAATGAAGAAATACATTCTTGGCATCATGCTCTGCTCATTAATAGGATGTGCAGAACAAAAGACTACAGGTTTTAATGCTGACGAGCAGCTGGACTATTGCGCAAAGCAGGTGGACAAGGCACTTGAAGCCCTTCGCGATAGCAGTGGAGGCTATGACTTCACTATGGAACCGCGTAACATTCTGAAAGATACCACTCTGACAGGCTGGAACTGTCGCAAGGCAGTAGCAGAGGAATGGTGCTCTGGTTTCTGGCCAGGTATATTGTGGATGGACTACATGTATGTAAGGGAAGATGGAAGAAGGAAGAAGGAAGATGCAGATTATGTGTATCAGGCTGCCGAGGGATATACCAATGTCCTGTCGTTCCTGGCAGAACAGCCTGCCTACGACCATGATTTGGGATTTATGGTTATCAACTCATTCCTGAAAGGCTATGAGGCAACAGGTAACGAAGAATATAAGCGCATAGCATTAGCTGCTGCCGATACCCTTGCAACCCTATATAATAATAAGGTGGGGACAATACTTTCCTGGCCACGACACGTGAAAGATTATGGTGGGCACAACACCATTATGGACAATATGATAAACCTCGAACTGCTTTTCTGGGCAGCAGAGAATGGCGACAACAAACATCTTAAGGATATTGCAGTGAGTCATGCAGACACTACCATGCGCTATCACTTCCGCCCTGACGGTTCATGCTATCACGTAGCTATATATGACACGCTGACTGGTAACTTCCTTCGTGGTCAGACACATCAGGGCTATGCTGACTCTTCAATGTGGAGCAGAGGACAGTCTTGGGCCATCTATGGATACACCATGGTTTATCGCTTTACTAAAGAACAGCGCTTCCTTGACCACGCAAAGAAAGTGACAGACATATATCTGAAACGTCTGAAAGAAACCAGCGATGACTGGGTGCCCATATGGGATATGGATGATCCACGCGGCAAAGAAGCACCAAAGGATGCATCAGCAGCATGTGTAGTGGCGAGTGCCCTGCTTGAGCTGTGCCAATATGTTGATGCAGAAAAAGGTAAGGAATACTTTAATGCCGCAGAAAGTATGTTGCGCGACCTTAGCTCGGAGAAATATCAGAGCCGAGACAGAAACGTAGCATTCCTCATGCACTCCACAGGACATCATCCTGCAGGGTCTGAGATAGATGCCAGCATCATTTATGCTGACTACTATTACATAGAAGCCCTGCTCAGATATAAGCAGATGGATAAGCAACGATAACAAAGACGAAAACAAAAACAAAACAACTAACGGAGGCTGCATTATTGGTGCGGCCTCCGTATTTTATGTAAGCAACTAAACTGTAAGAAGGAAGATGGATGATGTAAGAATTTACACACTAACCCTGCCTTTTGAACTTTCATGCCACAAAGATACGATTTTTGTGTAATAAATGTTAAAAAATAGCTGAAAAATCACCTCTTTCTCTACTTTTATATCAGAAATTTTGTAAGAAATCTCAAAAAAGGTGTATATTTGCAGCACCAAAAATCTCAAAAAGGTGTAAAGTGTGGCGAAACAATAATCTCAAAAAGGTGTAAATAACATCGTTATGAAACGTAAAATATATCAGCATCTCCTTGACTGGAAGGAGAAAAGAAACGGTGAGGTGGCACTACTCGTAGAGGGAGCTCGACGCATCGGCAAGAGTTATATCGTAGAGGAGTTCGGCAAAAACGAATATGAGTCATACATCCTCATCGACTTCAACAAGGCTCCACAGATGGTCAGAGACTGGTTCGACCTATATCTGGAAGACCTCGATACGCTGTTCCTTTATTTGAGCCAACACTATAGAGTAAAGCTTCATGAACGCAAATCGCTCATTATTCTTGACGAGGTGCAGTTGTGTCCTAGGGCGAGGGCTGCCATTAAGTTTCTGGTGGCGGATGGCAGATATGACTATATTGAAACAGGATCGCTGGTGAGCATTAAGAAAAATACTCAAGGTATAGTGCTCCCTTCAGAAGAACGTCCCATTCAGATGTACCCGATGGATTTTGAAGAGTTCCTTTGGGCTACGGGCAATGACATGCTGATGGACTTGATACGGAAGATGTATTCCGAGCAGAAGCCGATGGGGCAGGCTTTCCATCGTCAGGCTATGGATGCTTTCCGTCTATATATGATAGTTGGAGGAATGCCACAGGCTGTCAAAAAGTATGTTGAGACCAAGGACTTTGATGCCGTAGATGCTGCCAAGCGCGATGTGCTGACCATCTATCGTAACGACATCTTCAATTATGCAGGCGAGATAGCCGACAAAGTGGTATCTGTCTTTGATCAGATTCCCCCTCAGCTCTCCAAACATGAAAAGAAGTTCCGCCTGTCTGCCCTGAAGGCAGGTGCGAAATATCGAGATTGGGATGATGCCTTCTTCTGGTTGAAGGATGCGAGAGTAGTCAATATCTGTTACAATTCGACAGAACCGAACATCGGACTGAAGATGAATGAAGACCGCACGACCTTGAAATGTTATATGAACGATACAGGCTTGTTGATCAGTCACGCTTTCGATGAAAAAGGTATCGTCTCGTCAGAGATTTACCAGAAGCTGCTCTTTGGAAAGCTGGAGGTGAACGAAGGAATGCTCATTGAGAATATCGTTGCCCAGATGCTGACAGCCAGCGGTAATAAGCTCTTCTTCTATAGCAAGTCGTCAGAGGAAGCTGAGGAACGTATGGAAATCGACTTCCTGCTCCAGAAGGACAAAGTGACCAACCGTCACAATATCCGTCCTTTAGAGGTCAAGAGCGGTAAGAACTACACGCTGTCCTCTCTGAAGAAGTGCATGAAGAAATTTGGCGAATACATGACCACTCCCACTGTGATTCACGCAGCCGACTATAAGGTAGATGATGGCATCACATATCTTCCGCTTTATATGACACCATTGCTGTAGCTATGGTCCGTTAGGACTTTACGAGTGACAAAAATTCCCTGCCAGCATCATTTATGCTGACTACTATTACTTAGAAGCTCTATTCAGATATAAGCAGATGGATAAGCAACGAAAACGATAACGATAACAAAAACAAAACAACTAACGGAGGCTGCATTATTGGTGCGGCCTCCGCTTGTGCGGTAAAAAGGGACTACTGCTGACGCAGGGGTGCGGGAGGTGTGCATTGTCTGATGCTCCGTGCCACCGTATAGGCTGTTGTCCAGGCGGCCTGGAAGTTGAAACCGCCGGTGATGCCGTCGATGTCGAGGACTTCGCCTGCGAAATAGAGGTGGGGCACATGACGGCTTTCGAGGGTAGAGAGGTTGATGGCCTTGAGCGACACCCCGCCACAGGTGACGAACTCGTCCTTGAAAGGCGCACGGCCTGTAATCTGATAATCGTCATTCAGGAGAACATTGACAAGTCGGTTGATATCCTTCCTGTTCAACTCCGCCCAACGTATCGATGCCCGCTGTCCCAAGGCCTTTTGCAACAGGTACGACCACAGACGCTGCTGCAAACCGAAAGGACAATAGGACGACAGCTGCTTCTGGGCATGAAGCGTCTGCTGCTCCCCTATCCTATCCCGTATCTCTTCTTCCGACTGCTGCACCCACCGGATGCTGAGGGGAGAATGGTATTCTCTTTCTGCCAGATAGCGTGCCGCATAGCTCGACAGACGCAGAATGGCAGGGCCACTCACGCCCCAATGGGTTATCAGCAGGGGGCCGTCGGCACGCAGCTTTGTTCCGGGCAGCATGGCGGTGACATCGTTGACCACAAGGCCCTGCAGCGCCTGCAGTTGTTTGTCGGCAACCGAAAAGGAGAACAGCGACGGCACGGGAGTCTCTATCTCATGCCCCAAGGCGGACAGCCACTCCAAACCCTTGCCGCTGGGCGAACCGCCTGTCGTGACGACGATATTGTCGAAGCCCTCCAGTTGCGAGAGCGATGTTATCTTTTCGCCGGTGCGTATTCTGACGCCATATCTGCGGGCAAGCGAGAGGAAGCAATCGATGATGGCGTGCGAATCCTGTGCCTTAGGAAAGACACACTCGTCATCCTGCGTCACCAATGGCACGCCGTGATTCTCAAACCACTCATAGGCTTCATTATAGTCGAACACATTAAAGAGCCGTTTCATCAGCCGATGGCCACGTGGATAGACCTGCTGCAGGTCCGTCACATTGGCAAAGGAATTGGTGCAGTTGCAGCGTCCGCCACCGCTCACCTCAACCTTCGCCAGCACCCGCTGACTGCGCTCGAAGATGGTAACATCCATCTCCGGCATCATCTCTTTCAGGTTCACGGCAAGGAAGAATCCTGCCGCCCCACCGCCTATCACCGCTGTCGTCATTATGGGTGCAAAGGTACGAAAAAAGTTTCAAGTTTCAAGTTTCAGGTTTCAAGTTTCAATTTTTTTCGTCTTTTTCCGCTCAAAAATACAACCAAGAATAAAAAAGTTTTCGTTTTCGTTTTCGTTTTCGTTTATTTTTCGTACCTTTGCACCCGCAAACGCGATTTGGTAAATGGGAATCAGGTGTAAGACCTGAGCTGTTCCTGCAGCTGTAAGCCCCTTTTTACCTGTTACAACAAGCCACTGACCTTTGTCGGGAAGGTGTAACAGAGGGGGTAAGCCAGAAGACCGACCTTTTTGCGAAGACAATATCGCTCCCAGGATTTGGAGTCAGATAATGAAATACATTATATATAATAATAAGACGTATGTCATGCTCTTGTGCATGATGTGTTGGTGTATTTTCGCATCAGCACAAAAGTCGCATACCCTTGATAATATAGAAGTCGTTTCCCGTCACACCTTCTCAGACATCATACCCTCCCAGAATCTTAAAGGCAAAGAACTGGAAAATCTCAATGCCCTGAGTGTTGCTGATGCCTTGCGCTATTTCTCTGGTCTTCAGGTGAAAGACTACGGAGGCGTGGGCGGTCTCAAGACCGTAAACATACGCTCTATGGGTAGCCAGCATTTGGGAGTTTATTATGATGGCATACAACTTGGAAATGCCCAAAACGGACAGATAGACTTGGGACAGTTTGCACTTGATAACGTAGAGGAAATATCTCTATATAATGGTCAGAAGTCATCCCTGATGCAGACAGCCTCCGATTACGGTAATGCCGGCAATGTATATATCCGTACCCGCATTCCTAAATTCGTTGGTAATGAGAAGACCCATTTTCGCGGAAAGGTTAAGTATGGCTCCTCAAATATGCTGCAACTGTCAGCCCTTCTGGAGCAGAAGCTTTCAAAGAAAGTGTCAGCCTCCTTCAATCTTGGCACACTTACGTCTGACGGCAAGTATAAGTTCCGCTACACACGCAAGAACAGCGACGGCTCCGTTGCCTATGACACTACCGCTACCCGTCAGAACGGTGATGTACAGACAATACGTCTTGAGGGAAACCTTCATGGTCTCATAGAGCGTGGCTCATGGTACTTCAAAGCATACACCTACCAGTCAAACAGAGGCATTCCGGGTGCCATAGTAAACAACGTCTGGAAGCGCGCAGAACGACAGGTGGACAGTAATACCTTCTTTCAGGGTGCCTACCAGAAGGATCCTGCCGACTGGTATTCATTCAGGGTAATGGGCAAATATGCCAACTACTACACCCACTACCAGAATCCCGATACCACTACGATGATGGTGGACAACAAATATCGCCAGCAGGAGGCATACGTGAGCACATCGCACGCCTTTGAGATACTGCCTTGGTGGAGTACCAGTGTTGCGTATGATGTAAGATGGGCAAAACTGACCAGCGACATGTACACATGCCCCGAACCTTACCGCTGGACCCATATGATTGCCATAGCATCTGCTGTATCGTTCAAGAAATTTTCCGCACAGGCTTCAGTTCTCTATAACAACACTCGCGACAAGGGCGAATCTTCCGCTGCAGGCACAACACCTGTCGGGGCAACGTTGAAGATATCGCGCTTCACCCCTGCCCTATTCATGAACTGGTATCCACTGCGCACCAGAGATTTCTCTATACGCGGATTCGTAAAGAACAATTTCCGCATGCCAACCTTCAATGACCTTTATTATGCGGAGGTGGGCAACAGCAACCTAAAACCCGAGAAGGCCATACAATATGACCTCGGTGCAACATATACCGCAAAGATACACAAAACTGCTCTCATATCCCTGAAGGCTGACGGCTACTACAATGTTGTCCGCGACAAGATTATTGCCTATCCAAAGGGACAGCAGTTCCGCTGGACGATGCTCAACCTTGGAAAAGTGCATATTACCGGCGTTGACGTCGAGGCCCACGGACAGATGCAGATAAACAAGGTAAAGGCCGGTCTTCGTCTGCAATACACCTATCAGCGTGCCATTGACGTAACCGATGAGAAGGACTCCTACTACAAACACCAGATACCTTACATCCCCAAGCATAGCGGCTCAGCCATTGCGGATATTGAGTGGAAGGCATTCACCTTCGTCTATTCCTTCATTTATACCGGAGAGCGCTACAACCAGCAGGAGAACATAGAACGTAACTACATGCAGCCATGGTACACATCTGACTGCTCTCTATCATATAGCATGCCTGTGAAGAAGACAATGCTGAAGGCCACCTTTGAGGTCAACAACATCTTCTCTCAGGACTATGATGTAATACTCAACTATCCAATGCCGAAACGTAATTATGCAATCAGTCTTTCAGTACAGCTATAAGCTATTCCTTCTTTTGTCGGTAACTGCGCTGACACTTTCCTCTTGCCGCAGTGATGACGGTACTTCTTTGCCTGACGATCCAAAGAAGTATTCCACAACTGATGACTTCATGTATGTACTCTGCGAAGGCAACATGGGCTCCAACAAGTGCCAGCTCGACCTTCTCAATACTGCGACTTATGAGTACACGCAAGACATCTATCCAATGGCGAATCCTTCCGTCGTAAAGGAACTTGGCGATGTAGGTAACGACCTGAAGGTGTATGGCAGCAAACTGTGGATTGTCGTAAACTGCTCCAATAAGGTTGAGGTATGCGATGCCCGTTCCTGTGTCCGCAAGGGGCAGGTGAACATTCCTAATTGCCGTTATCTGGCATTTGCCGGTGGCTATGCATATGTATCCTCCTACGTCGGTCCGGTTCAGGTTGATGCCAATGCCCAGATAGGCAGGGTTTATAAAGTTGATACGCTGACATTGGAGATTGTAGATCAGATAGAGGTTGGTTATCAGCCCGAAGAATTGGACATTGTCGGCAACAAACTCTATGTGGCAAACAGCGGTGGTTACCGCGTACCAAACTATGACAGGACTGTCAGCATCATAAATCTCGACACTTTCACCGAAGAGCAGAAGGTTGACGTTGCAATCAATCTCCATCGTCTGCAGGCCGACAAATACGGTCAGGTATGGGTCAGCTCACGTGGTGACTACAATGCTATCCCTTCACGTCTCTATTGGATGAAGGACGGCATAGTAGGTGGTTCTGTTGATGTTCCAGTTTCTTCTATGTGCATCGTAGGCGACTCCCTGTACTACGTCGGCACTACATGGAGCAACCAGACACAGAGCAACACCGTGAAGATGGGACTTGTCAATGTACGCACTCACGAAGTGATACAGACAGCCCTCTTCGACAGCAACGAGGCACGTTCCATGACTCTACCTTACGGCATCATAGTACATCCTGACACAAAGGACTTCTACCTCATGGATGCCAAGAACTATGTCTCCAGCGGTAACCTGCTCCACTTCTTTGCCGATGGTACATTCGACAGGAAATGGACTACAGGAGATATTCCTTCAAGGGCTGTCTTCGTAAAGAATTCTTCTCTGGACCCACACAAATACACTCCCCGCACCGACGGCACTTCGCCATACATCTTTGCTGTGGATGAATATGTTCCTGCACCAGGACAGTTTGTGAATACTATGCCGCTGTATGAAGAAGGTGATGACGCTGCTGCTATGGCACAGAAGTGTACCGAATATCTTGCCAACAAAGAAAATGGCTCTCTGGTAACGCTCGGTGCCTATGGCGGATATATAACGTTCCACTTCGACCACTCCATAAAGAATGTTCCCGGACAGTATGACCTTCTCATCAAGGGCAATGCCTTCTATCAAAGCGGCATTACTACAGGTGGCAGTTGCGAGCCAGGCATAGTGATGGTGTCACAGGATACTAACAATAACGGATTGCCTGATGACGAATGGTACGAACTCTCCGGTTCTGCCGATGCCGATAGTGTAGGAAAGGTTACCTACGGCTACCAGTGCACATACACCTATGCTGCTATGAGCGATGTTCCATGGAGCGACAACAGGGGCAACAGTGGTACTGTCGACAGAAATATGTTCCATACTCAGGAATACTTCCCTCAGTGGCTTAAGGACAAGGGAACGTTGACATTCTTCGGCACCCGTCTGCCCAACAATGCTCACAAGGTTGGTTCTACATGGGTTCTTGACGCCCTGCGCTACGGATATGTTGACAATAAGCCAAATACCGACATCGAAGGCAACTCCTTCAACATAGACTGGGCCGTAGATCCCGTAACGCGCACTCCGGTGTCGCTGCAATATGTTGACTTCATCCGCATATATAACGCCCTCAACCAAAAGGCCGGAAATATTGGCGAAACATCTACGGAAATATGCGGAGCAAAGGATTTGCATATGGAATAAATATAGTTTAGAGTTTAGAGTTTAAAGTTTAAAGTTTTAATATAAAAGACTATGAAGAAAATTTACCTATCATTATTATTTGCAGTCGTAGCGATGTTTGCTACTGCACAAAATTATCAACTTAATGTCCTTGATTTTGAAGGAACCAAATGGTCTGCTCTCATTGATTCTCCACAATATGGAGGACCACTACTTTATGGGGAGGGCTATGGCTTCTATACTGAAGATGAAGCCTACAGCTGGTATGACGAAGGCAACACATTCCTTAAATCAACCATCAACAATGCCTATGGCTCTTGGTGTTACTGGAGTGGTGGTGTCGCAGTGAGCAACTACTATAATGAAGTAGAAGAGGGCACTTACCAGAACCAGCTCAGTGTTAATTACAACAAGGATGGCAATCATGGGCACAATAACTCTGCCAACTTTGCTGCCTGCTTTGGCTACAATGATGGCAATGCATATTCAACCGACTCCAGACCTCTTATCTCTTTTGGTGACGGTGTAGCACGTGTCATTGATCACTTGTATGTTATAAACACCGCCTACACCCTTAACTGCGTGTTAAATGGCTCTGGCTTCAACGTTCCTGCCACAGAGGACACCTACATTGACCTCGTTGTTGAGGGTTTCTACAATGGTGAGTCAGCAGGTGCTGTTAAGATACGTCTTCTGAATGGCACCACAGCCCTCACTGAATGGACTAAGTTAGACCTTTCTTCTTTGGGTGCTGTTGATTCCATCAAGTTCAACTACGAAGCTTCTGCCGACATGATTGGTGATTACGGCTTCAACTTCCCTGGCTATATTGCTATCGACGACATCGCAGTACGCATGCCTATAGTTGCTACTGCCACCTTTGAGGATATCGAGATTGGTGAAGAAGGTCACATGAGCGTAACTACCGAAGATGACGATGACCGTACAGAATTCACCAGCGGCAGCTACACTTTTGCTACCGGCTGCATGCACGATTGGGACTACTGGTACTGGTTCGGATATGCTAACAGAACCAAAACTGCTTTTGAAACACTGGATGACCAGTGGAACAACATCGTTGGCGGTGGTAACAACGGTTCTGCTAACTACGGTGTAGCTTATGCTGCTCCATTTAACGGCCCATGCTATGTTACTGTTCCTGGTGACAATGGCGCTGTCGTTCCTGGATTCTATATTACCAACTCTTCTTATGCATACTCGTCAATGATGAATGGTGACGGCTATGCTAAGAAGTTAGGATTGGGTGACTGGTTCAAACTCACCATCACCGGCTATGACGCAAATGAAGAGGTTACTGGCGTCAAGGAATTTTATCTTGCTGACCTGCGCGAGACTGATAAGGCATACATCATCAACGACTGGCGCTATGTTGACCTCAGCGGTCTGGGCAAAGTTAAGAAGATTGGATTTGAGTTGTCCAGCACAGACAACGATCCTACCTACGGTATAAAAACTCCTGCATACTTCTGCTTCGATGACTTCGGAGCTACAGGTACAGAGATTCTTCCTGAAAAGAATGTTTTCCTCCCTGCTACCTTTGAGGATATCGAGATTGGTGAAGAAGGTCACATGAGCGTAACTACCGAAGAGGATGACGAGCGTACAGAGTTCACCAGCGGAGACTACACCTTCGCTTCCGGATGCATGCACGACTGGGACTACTGGTACTGGTTCGGATATGCCAACCAGAAGGAAACAACATACAAGACCCTCAATGACCAGTGGAGGAACGTCGTTGGCGGCGGCTACAACGGTTCTGCTAACTACGGTGTAGCTTATGCTGCTGCGTTCAACGGACCATGTTATGTTACCGTTCCTGGCGATAATGGTTCTGTCGTTCCCGGATTCTACATTACCAACTCTTCTTATGCATACACATCAATGCTCAATGGTGACGGCTATGGCAAGAAGTTCGAGCTGGGCGACTGGTTCAAACTCACCATCACCGGCTATGATGCAGACGATAAGGTTACAGGCGTAAAGGAATACTACCTTGCTGACCTGCGCGATGCTGACAAGGCATACATCATCAACGACTGGCGCTATGTTGACCTCAGCATTATGGGTCAGGTGAAGAAGATTGGCTTCGAGTTGACCAGCACAGACAACGATCCTACCTATGGTATGAAGACTCCTGCATACTTCTGCTTCGACGACTTCGGCACAGATGGTACTCAGGTTCTGCCTGAGAAGAATATTGACGTTACAGGCATCTCCTCTGTTGCTGCCAACAAGAGTGACAACGCTGTACGCAAGTTCCTGGAGAACGGTCGCATCGTGATTGTGAAGAACGGTAAGAAGTTCTCTGCTAACGGTGCAGAAATAAAGTAAGGCTTTAGTGATGAAGCAAAATAGTTGTATTGTATTGTATTGCGCGGTGCTGCTTTTCCTTACCTCGTGTAAGGGGGGCAGCACCCCAGTTTTAAGTGAGGAGGGTCCCTTCTCACGCGTCATTGTGACGACAACAGTACACACTGCCCTCTTTCGCGAGTTGGGTGCCGGTGACTGCATTGTTGATACGTGCGAGATTGATGACGGCAACCCCGACATCGAGCGCATCATCAGCATGAATCCCGATGCCATCTTCCTGTCACCTTACGAGGGTCAGAATTTTGAGAAGATACGCCGTCTGGGTATTCCCATTGTCGAGATGCCCGACTATCTGGAGTCTACCCCATTGGGCAGGGCGGCATGGATGAAACACTACGGCAAGTTGTTGGGCAGGGAGCGCGAGGCTGACAGCCTGTATGCTGCCGTAGAGAATGCCTATAATGCCCTGCGCGATTCTGTACGTCAGTATCTTGCGGAGAGTAAGACGTCAAAGCCACGCGTATTTACCGAGACAAAGATAAGCTCTACGTGGTATATCGCCACCGGTGACTCATACATCGCCAGACTCATTGCCGATGCCGGCGGTGACTATGTGTTCAAGGACGTAGAGGGCAAGGGCTCAAAACCTTTCAATCCGGAGGTGGTGTTCGACAAGGCACAGGATGCTGACATATGGATGTTTAAATATGGTGCCTCCCGCGACAAGACAATGGCGGAGTTGGCTGCCGACTGGACTAACAACAGCCATTTTCGGGCTTTCCAGCAGGGCATGGTATTCGGATGCAACCTCTCAAAAACACGTTACTTTGAAGAGACACCGTTCCATCCCGAACTGTTGCTGCGCGACTTCATAAATATCATCACACCCGGCACACTAAAAGACACCTCACTGCGTTATTACAAAAGACTGCAATGAATAATTCATAATGCATAATTGTTAATGTCTCGAGTACTTTCACTTCTCATCATCCTTCTGTTGCTGCTCTTTGTCGGCAACCTGCTTTTCGGTTCTGTGAGCATCCCTGCCGACCAGGTGTGGGCAATCCTCTGCGGTGGTGAGGCAGAGAAGGAGTCGTGGCATTACATAGTGCTTGAGTCGCGTCTGCCACAGGCTGTCACCGCCATTCTCTGCGGTGCGTCGCTGGCCGTCTCGGGTCTCTTGCTCCAGACGTCGTTCCGCAATCCTCTGGCAGGACCTTCCATCCTCGGCATCACCAACGGTGCCTCCCTAGGTGTGGCAATCGTCATGCTCATAGCCGGTGGTACGGTAGCCGGTGCCGGTGGCAACATCGCCGTAGTACTCGGAGCACTCATCGGTTCGCTGGCAGTAATAGTTTTGCTGCTGTTCCTGGCATCAGTGATACGTTCCAACATCATGCTCCTCATAGTGGGCATCATGGTCAGCTTCCTCGTCTCGTCGATAGTGTCGCTGACGTATATCTTTGCCAATGCCGACAATGTTCACGCCTATGTAATGTGGGGCATGGGCAGTTTCTCCGACGTCACCACCAAGCAGTTGCCGTGGTTTGGCAGTGTCTCACTGTTGGCGCTCCTTCTTGCGGTAACCCTGATAAAACCCCTCAATGCTTTGCTTTTGGGTGACGACTATGCCCACAACCTGGGCATCAACATCCATCGCACACGCTGGATGATACTCCTTTCCACCGGTCTGCTGACAGCCATCGCAACGGCCTACTGCGGTCCCGTGGCATTTCTCGGACTCGCCACGCCCCATATAGCGCGTCTGATGCTCAATACCAGCAACCACCTGCAGGTACTCCCCACCACCATATTGACCGGTGCCACCATGGCTCTGGCATGCAACCTCATCTGCATCATCCCACCTGTCATGATACCCCTCAACGCCGTAACACCAATCTTCGGTGTTCCCGTGATACTCTATATTATCTTCCGCAAAGCGGAGTAACGGATAACGGTTAATGGTTAAGAGTTAATGGTTAAAGATTGTGGATTATTGTGCTAAAAAAGTAGCAAAATATTCACAAAAAAAACAAGACGTACGTGCAATTTCATTTTTATTTTTACTTTTGCAGTACAATTAAACTAAAACTGTTTTCACGCTATGAAACGTTATTTCGTCCTGGCAATAATGATGCTGTGCATATGCACGTCATACGCGCAACATCGTAGTATTAAGGTACGCCACAACTATCCCCTCGACTCTATCAGGATGAGCGACCCTGCTATTCTGGCAGACAAGAAGACCAATATGTATTATATGACAGGCACTGGCGGCATGATGTGGCGCAGCAGCGACCTGAAGCTGTGGGACGGACCTTTTGTTGTCACCCAGTTTGACAAGAATTCATGGATGGGCGACCGTCCTGCCATTTGGGCAGCAGAGCTGCATCAGATGGGAGACAAATATTACTACTTCGCCACCTTTACCAACCATAACGTAAAGATAGACACGGTAAGGGGAAACGTCATTGAGCGCAGAGCCTGTCAGGTACTGAGGGCTGATAATCCTATGGGCCCTTATCAGGCCTTCGGAGATGCCACCTACCTGCCTGCCGACAGACCCACTCTCGACGGAACATTATGGTATGACACAGACGGAAAGCCCTATCTCGTATTCTGCGGAGAATGGCTGCAGAACTGGAACGGCACGATAGAGAAGATAGAACTAAAGCCCGACTTCAGCGGCACCGTAGGAGAGCCGAAGGTGTTATTCCGCGCCAGTGACTCCCCTTGGAGCAGAGAGCGTGATTCTGACGGAAAGGTGACCTGGAACAAAGTAACAGACGGCCCTTGGCTGTTCCGTACGGCAACAGGCAAACTCGGGATGCTCTGGACATCATGGGTATTCGGAGACTACACCCAAGGCGTGGCATACTCTGAAAGTGGCACCCTCGACGGGCCGTGGATACAGGAGCCCGACCCCATAACACCTCCCAACTACGGTCACAGCATGCTGTTCCAGCGCTTCGACGGACAATGGATGATGTCTGTCCACAGCCATGCCCACGACTCCTTGGGCCGCATAGTACGCAAGCCACACTTCTTTGAAGCAGACCTCTCAGGAGACAAACTGAAAGTCAAGTATTAGTTTCTGATGCCTGCCATGAACAGAACATGAAAATAAGTAAATATTTAACAAAACAAGCCCCTTTGAGCACTTCACTCAAAGGGGCTTTATCGTAAGTTTTCGGGGGATTATTTGGTGGTTTGAGAAAAACTTTGTATCTTTGTGCCCACAGAAACATAAATAATCTACGTATGATACTGCAGACCATAGATAATTATCGTTTGACGAGCCTTGAAGAACCTTCTGATGAGGTGCTCGCACAATTGATGCATGAAGCCGCTGAAGAGGCACGCGAGTCGAACCGCAAAGCCACAGCACGTTTCTTTAAACAGCTAAAGCTGAATTCAGAAAAGATTGTTGTCGCATGGTAACAAGTAGTCATAAACCTGTACTTATTGTCATTGCTGGACCTAATGGTTCGGGCAAGACCACAATAACCTCGAAGATTCTCCGTCACAAGTGGCTCGAAGACGCTGTATATATCAATCCAGATCAGGTAGCGCAGGACAAGTTCGGTGACTGGAACTCACCAGAAGCAATCTTGCAGGCAGCACAATACTGCGAGCAGCAACGTGAGGAATGCTTACGTGAGAGACATAGTCTTATCTTCGAGACTGTATTGTCTTCAGAGGGCAAGGTTGACTTCATTCGTCGTGCTAAGGAAGCAGGTTTTTTCATACGCCTCTTCTTTGTAGCTACCAATCATCCTTCTATCAATGCTGCCAGAATTGCACAGCGTGTAATGAAAGGCGGTCATGATGTTCCTATTACAAAGGTCATATCACGTTACTACAAATCTATCCTCAATTGTAAGCGTTGCACAGGACTTGCTGACCGCATGTACGTTTATGACAATTCCATAGATGATACCGATGCCCGACTGCTATTCCGAATGACCGAAGGAAAACTCTTCAAGCAATACACTGACGACATACTAGATTGGTCAAAGATGCTGATTTAGAAGTATCACCATAGCACCATCTAGTTGGAGAAGAAATAAACTAAGCCCCTTTGAGCACTTCACTCAAAGGGGCTTTATCGTAAGTTTTCGGGGGATTAATTAGAGATTGCCTCTTTCCTTATCAAGATAATACTTGTAGGTTGCTACAGACAGCTCGTCGCAGGCTGGCTCGTCACATACTACGATTGCGTGTGGGTGCATCTGAAGCATTGATGCTGTCCACATGTGTGAGATATTACCGTCGATGATGTGCTTCAGGGCACGTGCCTTATGATGACCGTTACATACGAGGAGCACCTCCTTGGCAGCCATTACAGTGCCGATGCCGACAGTGAGGGCCTGTGTAGGAACCTTTGACATATCGCCGTCGAAGAAACGTGAGTTGGCAATGATGGTGTCAGTAGTAAGGGTTTTTACACGGGTCTTTGATGTCAGGGAAGAACCTGGCTCGTTGAATGCCAAGTGGCCGTCAGGACCGACACCGCCCATGAAGAGGTCGATACCACCAGCAGCCTCAATAGCCTTCTCGTAATCCTCACACTCTTTCTTCAGGTCGGGAGCATTGCCGTCGAGGATATGAACATTCTCCTTCTTGATGTCGATATGTGAGAAGAAGTTCTTCCACATGAATGAATGGTAAGACTCTGGATGATCCTCTGGAATCTTAACATATTCATCCATATTGAAGGTAATGACATTAGCAAATGATATCTCGCCAGCCTCGTACTTCTTGATAAGTTCACGGTACAAGCCAAGAGGTGATGAGCCAGTAGGGCAGCCTAACTTAAATGGCTTCTCAGGTGTTGGATTTGCTTCCCTAATACGCATGGCAACATAGTTTGCTGCCCACTTGGACAAACGATCGTAGTCCGGTTCAATAATTACTCTCATACTTTTTTTGTTATTAAAGATTTTGTGCCTTCGGGACCTGCTACCAAAAAAGTATAAACTTCAGGGGTTTCCTTTCGGCAAAGTTTGTTATATTATTTCGGCACAAAAGTATTAAAAAAATATCGTTTATGCTAACATAATGTTGTTAAAAAACTACAAATTATGGTGAAAACGTCAACAGCAACTAATTGCGGAAGACAATTTTCCCCGTTTCGTAGTCCATTGAATCGATGATAGCGACAGATTCCACCTGATACCCCTGAGCACGGAGGTTCTTGCCTCCATTCTGCTGGCCTTTCTCAACGGCAACGCCTAAACCGACCACCTCGGCACCTGCCTGATGGACAATATCGATAAGCGCACCCATAGCCTGACCGTCAGCAAGGAAGTCATCAACGATAAGCACCTTCTCACCTGCCAGCATATATGGTTTTGAGACAAAGACGTTATTGCTCTTCTTATGTGTGAAGGAATAAGCCTCTGCGATGTACTTGTCATCGGTACTGTTGGCTGTCTCGCCCTTCTTGGCAAAGACAACAGGAACATCATATATCTCACCCAGAAGAGTGGCAATGGCAATGCCTGAAGCCTCAATGGTAAGAATCTTCGTCACCTCCTTACCCTTGAAACGACGCTTCAGTTCGTATGCTATCTGACGGATGATGTCAATATCAATCTGATGGTTGAGAAAATTGTCAATCTTCAGGATGTTTCCCTCTTTGATGGTTGCATCAGAGAGAATCTTTTCTTCAAGAAAATTCATTGTTCTGCCTCCTTATCTTTTGGAAGGAAAATATTAAGTATAACAGCAATCAGGAAAACTACTGCCACGCAATTCTCTGCAAAAACAGTCCTGACAAGTTCCGGGAACAGATGGAACATATCAGAAGCCTGGGTGAAGCCGAGACCTACAGACAGAGAAAGAGAAGATATTATCATATTCCGCTGTGAGAAACCGCTGCGGGCCATCATGCCAAAGCCGGCAAACAGAATGGAACCGAACATCAGGAGTGTACAACCGCCCAAGACTGCCTGCGGTATTGTCGTCAGAGCATAGCCGACAACCGGGAAAATACCACCGAGAATCATTATGCATGCTCCCGTAGCAATGGTGAATCGGTTGACAACGCCGGACATGGCTGCAAGACCTACGTTCTGAGAGAAAGAGGTAATTGGGGTACAGCCGAATATGCCTGCAATGGAAGAAACAAAACCGTCACAAGAGATTGATGCACCCATCTCCTCCTTATGGGGATTACGCTTCAGCGCTCCATTACACAATGCGCTGGTATCACCGATTGTCTCTGTTGCAGAAACAAGATATACACAGATGATGGAGAGTATGGCGCCAATGTTAAATACCGGCTTGAACGGCAGCGCCTGAGGCAGTGAAACAACACCCTGCTGAGTAATTCCGTAGAAATTTACCATACCCATACAAGCAGCGAGAATATAGCCTACGATAAGACCTACCAACACCGAGAGAGAACGCAGGAAACCTTTTGCAAACACCTGACAAACAAGACAGGCAACCAATGTCACGGAACCAACGATCCAGTTATTTATCGAACCGAAGTCTGCAGCACCCTGACCACCGGCAAAACTGTTTGCACCAATTGGCAACAGCGAGAAACCGATGGCGGTAACGACTGTTGCTGCCACAATGTGCGGAACAAGCTTTACCCAATACTTTGCAAAAAGTCCCAACACGCCTTCCACAAGACCACCAACAATGACAGCTCCCATCAGGACTCCCATTCCCTGGGTTGTGGCAACACCGATAGAAAGAGACAGGAAGGTAAAGGAAATACCCATAACAATAGGAAGACGGGAACCGATACGCCATATAGGATACAGCTGTACCAAAGTACCGATACCTGCTATCACCATACAGTTCTGGATAAGCACCGCACTCACTCCCGGAGCGATGCCTACAATATTTGCAAGAATTATTATTGGCGTTATATTGCTGACAAACATCGCCAGCACATGCTGCAGACCGAAAGGTATCGCCTTCCCTATAGGTACACGGCCATCAAGTTGATAGAGATTGTTTATATCAGACATTACTTAATGCACACGACTTAATTAGAAAACATACTTCGCAGCAATGGTTGGATTCCACATAAAGGTCTTTGTCTTCTTGCCTTCAGGAGTAGTTACCCAAATGAAATCATTGCTGAACTCCCACTCTGTACCAATGCTGAAGCCCTTTGTTGCAGGGAAGTTAAGCCAGAACTGTGGCTCAGAAAGGAATACGAGGCCTTTTCTCTGCTCACCCTTTGCAGCATCGAAACGTGGTGTGTAGCCATACCACAGGTCAGCGAAACCAGCGAAGGTGCACCATCCGTGAGCAAATGTTGTACTCCATACTGCTGTTGCCTGGAAAGAAGCGATAGCCTTATAGTCACCGGCACCATTATACTGTGACTTCTGCTTCAGGTACTGCTTATACATAAGCTGGAAAGAGAATGTCTTGGAAAAGTCCTTGTTATGCCAGTTCCATGCCGGACCGAGGAGGAAGCATTGCTGGAAACGGGAAGTAGCATAAGAACTGTTTCTCTCTGCATACTTATTGTTTGTCAGACCGCCATCATACTCTATATGAGCAGCAAAAGTGTTTGACTCTGCAGGCTTTGCAAAGGTGAACTCACGGCTAATCTCCCAGTAAGCACCTGCAATACCGTCAGAATAGTAGTCCATATCAACAAAGAAGTAGGTAGAACCGAGGCGGTCGGGCTTGAACATCTCCACAGTAGATGTCAACTTTGGACGGTTTGGTTCTGACGCTGAATTGATATTACGACCGAGGTCATAATGTAACTGAATGTTTACCTGAGCCTGTGCGCTCAAAGAAGCAACTGCCATCAAGGCAAAGAAAAAGATCTTTTTCATACTATAAACTATTTTTTGTTATGTAAATATAATGATATTTTAGAAATTCAATAATGTAACTCGCTCTTATCGAGTCCGTCCTTATCGATGGCACGCCAAGCCCAGGCTATATATGCCAGGACGAATGGTACGAGGACAGACACTATTGTCATTACCGTGAGTGTGAACTCTGACGATGAACTGTTAGCAATGTTAAGTGATGACTTCATGTCCACCAATGAAGGATAATAGCACGTATTATTTAAGCCTGCGACAAGTAGAAGTGCCAGCACTGTCAGCACCGTACCGACTCCTGCATACCATATTCCGCAGCTGCACTTCTTTATAGCAGTCATTGCGATTCCGGCAAGTACAGAAACAACTCCTGCAAGGAACAGTAGAAGAACAACAGGCATCGCAAGGAAGTTGTGCAGATACTTATACTCCTCAATATATACAACACCCTTTTCATCAACAGCCCAACCGTCTTTTATCAGAAGATAAACGGCAAAGGCTACGAACAGGATAACGAAAGGCACCGCATTTGCTATAACGCGGGCTGGAACAGCAGCCTTTATTCCCTCATCGTTCACATTATTATATATATATAAGAGGCCTAAAGTGCGTGAAAGGAACAGTACGGCGAGGCCAAGAATGACGTTCCACGGATTAAGAACCGCCTCAAGACCATGAGCAGGATTTGCCCATGAAGAGATGATGCCACCGGCTCCCATAACGTCCTTATTAACAATGAACTCAGCACCATTGAAGAATGTGCCTACGGCAGCGCCCACCAACAACGGGCCGAAGATACCGTTAATTATCAGAAACCATCTGTAAGCATTCGTGCCGAAGACATTTCCGGGCTTTGACTGGAACTCATAGGCCACAGCCTGAAGCACGAAGGAGAAGAGGATAAGCATCCATACCCAGTAAGCACCACCAAAAGAGGTGGAATAGAACAATGGGAAGGAAGCGAAGAAAGCACCTCCGAACGTTACGAGAGTGGTGAATGTCAGTTCCCACTTGCGACCTGTAGAATTAATTATTATACGTCGCTCCACTTCTGTCTTACTAAGAGAAAAAATCATAGTATTTGCACCCTGAACAAATGTCAGAAACACAAAGAGCGCACCAAGGAGGCTCACTACGAACCACCAATACTGTTGTAAGAATGCGTAATCCATGATTTACTTTTGATTATTTATTGCGTTACACATTATACGTATTTCTGCCACCAGAAGTGCAGTAAAGAGCACAGCAAATATCACTGTTGTTATTATGACATTGCCAACAGAGAGACTGGACACAGCAGCAGAGGTAGGCAACAATCCCTGTATTGCCCACGGCTGGCGTCCGACTTCAGCAAGAATCCATCCACACTGACCTGCTATATATACACAGGGAACTGCAACTATTGCAGCTAGGTGATACCACTTGAATTTCTCAAGCTGCTTCTTATAGTCAAACCAAAGAGAGACGAGGAAAATAAGGACACATAGAGAGCCAAGCCCTATCATGAGACGGAAGCACCAGAAGCACAATGGTACATTAGGAACCAAGTCGTCCGGACTGTCCAAGTATCCATATCCGAAATTCTCCTTATACTTATTAAACTGCACCAATGCCGCCTTCGCCTGTGGTGAGTCTGCCCCACCCTCCTTAAGAGCCTGACGGTACGTACGGAAAGCTTCTAAGGCAATCTTTCCCGATGCTATTTTCTCTGCACCCTCAGTCTTTATATCTTCAATTCCTGCAACATAGCCATTCCAATCATGCGTAGCAAGGAGAGACAGCACATGAGGGACTTCCACACCTGGCACGATGCTGAATGGTGCACCTTCACCTCCTTTTTCAAGGCCTTCAGCTGCCGCCAACTTCATTGGCTGCTCTCTTCCCATCAACACTCCAGAGGCATCACCGGAACCCATACATAATGCGGCACCTACGAGACCTACGGCAGCTCCGACGCGAATGGAACGCTTTGCCAACTCTATATTCCTATTCTTCAAAAGATACCAGCAACTTACGCCCACGACAAAGGCACCTCCAGTCATCCAGCCGCTGAACACTGCATGACAGAACTTCACTACCGCTGTACCAGAGAAAGCCACAGCAAAGAAGTCCATCATCTCATTACGGACTGTCTCGGGATTAAACTCCATACCGACAGGATGTTGCATCCAACTGTTGGCAACTAATATCCACCATGCAGAAATCGATGCTCCGAGAGCCGTCATCCACGTAGCAGTAAGGTGAACCCCACGGGAGACCTTATTCCATCCAAAAAACATCAATCCTATGAATGTTGCCTCCATAAAGAAAGCGAGGATACCTTCTATGGCCAATGGGGCACCGAAGATATCTCCTACAAACCAAGAATAATTAGACCAGTTGGTACCGAATTCGAATTCCAGGATTATTCCCGTTGCCACACCGATGGCGAAGTTTATACCAAAGAGCTTCTGCCAGAATTGTGCAGTGGTCTTCCAGAATTCATCCCTTGTGCGGTAATACAACGTTTCCATGACTCCGGATACAACCGCCAATCCAAGTGTCAGCGGCACAAAGAGCCAATGATAACAAGCAGTGAGCGCAAATTGCGCTCGGGACCATTCAATGAGTTCGTTCATAATAGATTTTTATTGATTTATAGTTGGTGAATTAGGTTGTAACAAGAACAGACGTATAATGCCAAAGATAATAGCAAGCTTTATGATGACGAGAATCCACAGTTGCCGTCCCCACGTCATGCCTTTTATTCCATCAGCATAAAATCTGTATATGCGTTTAAAAATGTTAATAATGCGACTCTTAACAATAAATAACAGCCACAAAGGTAAAAAAAATCGCAAAAAACACCAAAATTTTTGTTAAGAAATATGTTTTTTCCCCTCACATATCCATATATATAATAAAAAATGTGTAACTTTGTGAACTGTTTTTAGCATCTACTAATGATAGAAGTAACAGAACATACCATAGACGTCAATGCCCTTCTTCGCTCCAAGATGGGCAAGAAAGCGTATTATGTTCCACGTTTCCTCGTCAACTGGTTAACAAGAATCATTCACCAAGACGAGGTCAACGCAATTCTGTGGAAATACCGAGATAAAACCGGTATAGAATGGGTTGATGATATTCTTCAGCATTTGAAGCTGAGAGTTGAGGTTAAAGGGCTTGAGAACCTGCCAAAATCTGATGACGAGAAGCGATACACCTTCTGCAGCAACCATCCTTTGGGAGGGCCTGACGGTTTGCTGATTGCCCAACTCTTAGGCCATCAGTACAACGGAAACATACGATTGTTGGTTAATGACCTGCTGATGAATCTGCCCGGTCTTGCTCCGCTTTGTGTTCCGGTCAACACTGTGGCACATAAAAGCAACAAGCAGACATCGGAAACCATCAACAAAGCCTTTGATGACGGATATAACATGTTTTTCTTTCCCGCAGGTTTGTGCTCCAGAAAGATAAACGGGGAAATACGAGACCTTCCCTGGACAAAAACATTCCTCGCGAAAAGCATACAGCACCAAAGGGATATTGTGCCGATGCACATTTCCGGTCGTAACAGCGACAAGTTCTACCGCATTGCCAATATATGCAAAATGCTACACTCTCCCGTCAATGTAGCAATGCTGTATCTTGCAGACGAACTGTTCCGCAATACGGATAAGACTTTCACCATCACCATTGGTGCTCCCATCCCCTGGAATACATTTGACAAGACGAGAACAATGTCAGAATGGGCAAGATTTGTACAAAATAAAGTTTACGAATTATAAATGAACAACATGCAACGTATCATCGATCCTGTACCATTGGATCTAATACTTCAAGAACTGACACCCGAAAAGCGTCTGCGCATGACTAACAAGAGCAGTAATGAGATATACATTATTACGGCTCACGATTCACCTAATACATTACGTGAAATAGGCAGATTAAGGGAAATCACCTTCCGATTAGCCGGTGGTGGAACAGGAAAAGCATTCGATCTGGACGAGTTTGACACATGTGAGAACTGTTATAAGCAACTTATTGTATGGAATCCGGAGTCACAAGAAATCATCGGAGGTTACAGGTATCTTATGGGGGACGAATGGGAATACGACAACAACGGACAGCCCATCCTTGCCACCAGTCATATGTTCAAGTTCTCTGATAGATTCATTAAAGAATACGCACCATACACCATTGAACTTGGCAGAAGTTTTGTTACCCCGGAATACCAAAGTAGCAAGAGGGGAGCCAAAAGTTTATTTGCATTGGATAACCTTTGGGACGGATTAGGAGCACTGACCGTTATAAATCCCAACATGAAATACTATTTCGGGAAAATGACTATGTACCCATCGTATATCCGTTTTGGACGTGATATGATACTCTATTTCCTGAAAAAACATTTCAATGATAACGAGAAACTTATCATTCCGATGAAACCGTTGAAACTGGAAACACCGGAAGATGAGTTGTCACAGATCTTCTGCGGTCGAGATTTCAAGGAAGACTACCGTATATTAAACGGTGGAATAAGAGCATTGGGATTTAACATTCCTCCACTGGTGAATGCGTACATGAACCTTTCCCCAACAATGAAACTATTCGGTACCGCAATCAACAAAGGATTCGGAGATGTTGAGGAAACCGGTATTCTCATTGCCGTGAACGAAATCCTTGAAAGCAAACGCGTCAGACATATTGAGAGTTTCGCAAAGGAACATCCGGAAAGCTTACAGCACTTCACTTGTGGTGATGACAACGTGATAAAGAAAAAATCTACAACGCTCTAAGTACTTCCAATGTCTTCATCTCCCCAAATTGGGGGATATGCAAACGATAAAACAGAAGAGAGAAATCTATAACGCGGTTTCTCTCTATTTTTGTCATCTTAAAATGGTGCAGATTAGCAGGAGTCATGCGCATCAGAAGGTGCATCTTATTCGCATCCTCAGGCAGGAGGTAGTCCTTATGGGCAGGAATATCGCCACTAAACCGGCCCTCCCTTAAATCAAATATGTACCCTTGGTGATGACTCGACATGTCAGGGAAGAAACCAAGAAACCTGGACATTCTTATCATAAACATAAGGTGAAAGTTTGCTATTCCCTTATCGGTAGTATCCAACCATATTAAACTCTGTTCCACAAAATCAAACAGGGCATTATCATTATGCAAGTCACGAGTGGCATATACAAGGAATTCTGCCACGAAAAAAGCCAGCGCCAATTTCCTCTCGTCAAACAGCAAAGAAGAATAGACGTGAGCCAACCTGGCTTCTTTAATATATGACATCTGCTTACGAGGGCTACTGTCAACAACAATATCCATGATGGCAAGGGGTTGGAACAGTTGCTTAACGACTTTGGCATTATGGCCCTTGGAAATCTTCCACACAGAAGATTCCCGACCCAGATCATGAGTGAGGAAGTCAATGATATACTTATCCTCACCATACTTTATCATTCTAAGTACAATCGCACGAGTTTTATGCTCCATTTCGAGTACAAAAGTAACATTTTTCCTCCTCATATCAAAAATTCTTTCATAAAAATTTGCGTATTTGATTAATTTTGTGTACCTTTGCAGCCGCAAAATGAGCGAAAGTTCTTTTTGACAATCGGTTTGGCGCGTTCGTATATCGGTTAGTACTCAAGATTTTCATTCTTGCAAGAGGGGTCCGACTCCCCTACGCGCTACAAATAAAATTGATTATTCGTCATCGAGCAGCGATGCTCAATGTGGTGGCGATGAGCTCAATGGGCTCGCCAGGGCAGTTGTAGTAACATAAGACCCATAGCTAACATTAACCCGCCCCTGAAGGGCACAAATTAAATTAAAAAGAAATGGCAAATCACAAGTCATGTGAAAAGCGTATCCGCCAGACAAAGGTCGCTACCGTTCACAATCACTATTACGCAAAAACAATGCGTAATGCAGTTCGCAAGCTTCGTGCAATGACAAACAAGGATGAAGCAGTGAAACTCTATCCAGCAATCCAGAAGATGCTTGACAAACTTGCTAAGAACAACATTATCCACAAGAACAAGGCTGCAAATATCAAGTCTTCATTGATGCAGCATATTGCACAATTATAAGATTATATTGACAAACATACTTAATAATAAGAAATGCAACTCGAAAGGGTTGCATTTTTTATTAAAATACTACGTATTTTATTTGCACATATGAGTTTTTTTTTGTAAATTTGCATCAAATTTAGAAAAACAATAGAATTCAATGGAAAATCAAGTAAAAGAAACCAAATACACGGGTAGTAGCATCCAGGTATTGGAAGGTCTTGAGGCCGTACGTAAACGTCCTGCCATGTATATTGGCGACATCTCTGAAAAGGGACTTCATCACTTGGTCAATGAAACTGTAGACAACTCTATTGACGAAGCAATGGCTGGTTTCTGTACCAGAATTTACGTTACTATCAATGAGGACAATTCCATAACAGTCGAGGATGACGGTCGAGGAATACCTGTCGATGAGCACCCCAAGATGCACAAGAGCGCACTTGAGGTCGTTATGACAGTATTACATGCCGGTGGTAAGTTTGACAAAGGTTCATACAAGGTTTCCGGAGGCTTGCATGGTGTCGGTGTATCATGCGTAAATGCACTTTCTACCCACATGATATCACAAGTATATCGTGATGGCAAGATATACCAACAGGAATACGAGAAGGGTAAGCCACTTTATCCTGTAAAAGTCGTAGGCGAAACAAACAAGCGCGGTACAAGACAGCAGTTCTGGCCTGATGGCACAATATTCACAACTACAGAATATAAATACGACATCATAGCACGTCGTATGAGGGAGTTGGCATTTCTGAATGCAGGTATAACCATTGAATTAACTGACAAAAGGCCTAATGAAGAGGGCAACCTGCGACAGCCAGAGATCTTCCATGCTAAAGAAGGACTAAAGGAATTCGTACGCTACGTCGATCGCCATCGTACAAGCATCATTGGTGAACCTATATATCTGAAGACAGAAAAGAATGGTACACCTATAGAGATAGCCCTGCTATACAATAACGACTATAGCGAGAACATTCATTCATATGTCAACAATATTAACACCATAGAAGGAGGAACTCACCTGACAGGCTTCCGTATTGCCCTGAGCCGCTCACTGAAGAAATATGCAGATGAGGATGCTGATTTAAAGAAAAAGATTGAAAAGGCAAAGATAGAAATTGCCCCTGACGATTTTAGAGAGGGTTTAACTGCCATCATATCAGTTAAAGTAGCAGAACCTCAGTTCGAAGGACAGACCAAGACAAAATTAGGCAATAGCGAGGTCAACGGACATGTACAGCAGGCTGTAGGTGAAGCAATGAGCGCATACTTGGAAGAACACCCAAAAGAGGCTCATACCATTTGTGAGAAAGTGATTCTTGCAGCCACTGCTCGTATTGCGGCTCGTAAAGCACGTGAGAGTGTACAGAGAAAAAGCCCTATGGCTGGAGGAGGCTTGCCAGGCAAACTTGCAGACTGTTCATCACGCGATCCTAAGAAGACGGAGATATTCCTTGTCGAGGGTGACTCCGCAGGCGGTTCTGCAAAGCAGGGCAGAGATCGTCACACACAGGCTATTCTGCCATTAAGAGGTAAGATTCTTAACGTTGAAAAGGTACAATGGCATAAAGTATTTGAAGCAGAGTCTGTAAACATCATTTTACAGGCAATTGGAGTACGATTTGGTGTGGACGGAGAAGACTCCAAGGAAGCAAATATCGAAAAGCTGCGTTATGACAAGATTATAATTATGACCGATGCTGATGTCGACGGCTCACACATTGACACACTCATAATGACACTTTTCTTCCGTTTCATGCCACAAGTAATTCAGGAAGGACATCTCTACATAGCAACACCTCCATTGTATCAATGTACATATAAGAACCACAAAGAATACTGCTACACAGAGGAAGACAGGCAGAGATTCATTGATACATACTGCGAAGGGAACTCTGATGACACACGTCTGCACACACAGAGATATAAAGGTCTTGGAGAAATGAACCCAGAACAGCTATGGGATACAACAATGAATCCTGACACACGACTTCTGAAACAGGTCACCATACAAAATGCAGCAGATGCTGACGAGATATTCTCAATGCTGATGGGTGATGATGTAGAGCCTAGAAGACTGTTCATTGAGGAAAATGCCACATATGCAAATATTGATGCATAAGTCCCTGTAATAATAACAGGCAATGAAAGAAACATGATAATTCAAATAGACGACGTACTTGTATCAGCAGAAATTCTCACCGAGAGTTTCTGCTGTGATCTTTCTAAATGCAAGGGCATATGTTGTATTGAGGGTGACGCTGGAGCCCCAATAACACTTGAGGAAGTTGCCTTACTCGAGGATAATCTTGACGTTGTAAAGAAATACCTGTCTACAGAGGCACAACTTATCATTGCAGCGCAGGGGGTGGCTTATACAGATAAAGAAGGAGACCTCGTAACCTCTATTGTCAATGGCAAAGACTGCGTTTTCACATGTTACAAAGATATCAGTTTAAACGACTCCAACATTGATAATTCTACAGAAGCCAGCAATGACATCGTAAAGGATTGTTGCTTATGTGCATATGAAAGGGCATACAGGAAAGGACTCATAAGTTGGCCCAAGCCCATATCATGTGCATTGTATCCCATAAGAGAGTCCCATTTGAGCAACGGAATGACTGCATTGGTTTACCACAGGTGGGAAGTATGTAAGGACGCAATAAAAAAAGGCAAGGAATTATCCTTACCCTTATATAAATTCTTAAAAGCCCCCCTGATTAGGCGTTTCGGTCCTGAATGGTACGAAGCCCTGTGCACAGCAGCTAAAGAAATTACCACTCAATAGGTTGCATTCCTTGTTGCTGCAACCAACGATTACACAAGCTGAAATGATGATTGCCAAACCACCCTCCCCTATTTGCCGACAGGGGAGAGGGATGGACACTTTCCAGCACCAAATGCTTACTCGTGTCTATCAGTTTCTTTTTATTGCGTGCAGGACCGCCCCATAATAAGAAGACAACACGATCTCGTTCCTCAGATACTTTCCTTATAACAACATCTGTAAAGTCTTCCCAACCCTGATGTTGATGAGACAACGGCATATGCTCACGTACAGTCAGGGTCGTATTGAGCAACAGAACACCTTGTTTTGCCCACCTACGTAGGCTACCATTATACATTTTTTTCCCGATTTTATCGGAGAAAATCACCGGAGGAACAGACCCTACGTCATCCTTCACCTCTTTAAATATATTCACAAGAGACGGGGGCAATGGGATACCTTCTTTGACGGAAAAGCATAGACCTTCCGCCTGTCCGGAACCATGATACGGATCCTGACCCAATATCACAACCTTTACGTTTGGTAAAGGGCAGAGGTTAAAAGCATTGAATATCTCTCCTCCTGGAGGATAACATACATTATTAGAATATTCGCTCTTAACAAAATGAGTGAGTTTGATAAAATATTCTTTATCAAACTCACTCTGAAGTACTTCTAACCACGAAGGTTCTATCGAAACTTTCACCTTTACTTAATCTGTTATCAGATTCTCTCCTGTCATGTCAGTTGGCTGTTCCAATCCCATAATATGAAGAATAGTTGGAGCAACATCAGCAAGACGGCCATCTTTTATAGTAGCACTATTATTGTCTGTTACATAAATACATGGCACAGGATTCAATGAATGAGCTGTATTTGGAGAACCGTCTGGGTTTATCGCATTATCGGCATTACCATGATCAGCGATGATAATTGCCTCATAACCAACAGATTTAGCTGCTTCAATAACCTCACGCACACAATTATCTACTGCATGTACAGCCTTAGCTATTGCATTGTAAACTCCCGTATGACCTACCATATCACCATTCGCAAAATTCACAACGATGAAGTCATATATATCTTTCTTTATATTCTCCACCAGTTTATCCTTTACCTCGTACGCTGACATTTCCGGTTTCAAGTCATAAGTTGCCACTTTTGGCGAAGCAACTAATACGCGATCTTCATTCTCATATGGAGCCTCACGACCACCGTTGAAGAAAAATGTTACATGAGCATACTTCTCAGTTTCAGCAGTATGAAGTTGTTTCTTACCACACTGAGAAAGATACTCACCAAGAGTATTTTCCACATTCTCCTTAGGGAATAATATTCCTACTCCTGTAAATGATGCATCGTATGGTGTCATACAATAATATTTCAGATTTGGAATAGTAGCCATTCCCTGTTCTGGCATTTCCTGTTGTGTCAGGACCACCGTCAGTTCCTTAGCACGGTCGTTGCGGAAGTTGATGAAAATAACAACATCACCCTCTTCTATTTTACCATTTACGGACACATTGACAATTGGTTTAACAAATTCATCTGTTACACCTTCTGCATATGACTCTTCCATAGCCTTCACCATATCCGTAGCATTCTTACCTATTCCTGCAGTCAACAGATTGTATGCCTCTTTTACGCGCTCCCATCGCTTATCGCGATCCATTGCATAAAATCTACCAACAATACTTGCTATATTAGCGTCATTTGCTTTGCATTTCTCTGTCACCTGCTCAATGAAGCCCTTTCCACTCTTAGGATCAGTATCACGACCATCCATGAAACAATGTACGAAAAGCTGCTGTGACAATCCATACTCTTTACCCACCTCTATCAGTTTAAAGAGATGATCTAAAGATGAATGCACGCCACCATCAGAACACAGTCCCATCAAATGAAGTTTCTTGCCAGTAGATTTAGCATATTCATATGCTTCCTTTACCTGCGAATTATTGCTGATAGAACCGTCAGCACATGCACGATTGATTTTTACAAGATCTTGATAAACAATACGTCCAGCGCCTATGTTAAGGTGTCCGACCTCAGAATTACCCATTTGACCATCAGGCAATCCGACATCTTCCCCAGAAGCCTGAAGCTGAGAGTGACTGCTTATCGCATTAAGATAGTCCAAATATGGTGTCGGTGTATTATATATCACATCACCTTTACCATGTTTACCAATTCCCCATCCATCGAGGATCATCAAGAGTGCTTTTTTTGCCATATTTTCTTGTTATTTAATTTTATTCCACATTCAACGTACAAAAATACTTCTTTTAATCGAAATAACCGACCTCTTTTGGTTAAATTTTATTAAAAAAGAGGGTTTTTGATAAATCGTGGGGGAAAGTGGGGCAAAGTGGGGATTTTTTTTGTAATTTTGCAAACGGATACTTAAATTTAAGATTCGCGCATGCGCTTTTTAGGTAACATAGAAGCCAGAACTGACTCTAAAAGTCGCGTTTTCCTGCCAGCAATATTCAGAAAAGTGCTGCAGCAGGAAGGTGTTGAGTATCTTGTACTGAGGAAGGATGTTCATGAGAAATGTCTCGTCCTTTATCCTGACCGCGTTTGGACAGAGCAAGAAGACTTCATGCGAAGGAAATTAAATCGCTGGAACAGACAGGAGCAGCAGATATTCAGACAATTCGTAAGTGATGTCGAACTTATAACCCTTGACAGTAACGGTAGATTCCTGTTATCACAGAAGGCTCAGGCTATGGCAGGAATAAAACAGACCGTAAGATTCGTTGGAGTTGGTGACACCATCGAGATATGGTCAGGGGACGAAGAGACACATTTCATGGATCCCGCTAATTACAGCAGTGCTTTAGAGGCATTGTTAGGGGGAAAAGAAAATCCTATTGAATGAAAATATGTGCCATATGTACCACACCCCCGTCCTACTCACAGAAAGCGTAGATGGACTTGACATAAAACCCAATGGCACATACGTAGACGTCACCCTCGGCGGAGGAGGACATAGCAGAGAGATACTGAAAAGACTGAATGGAACAGGTCATCTGTATTCCTTTGATCAGGATGAAGATGCTGAACGGAATTGGCAAGAGATTACAAACAATACTCCTTTACACAATTTCACTTTTATACGCAGCAATTTCCGATACCTGAAGAATTGGATGCGCTACTACGGAGTGGAGAAGATTGATGGTCTCCTTGCAGATTTAGGAGTTTCCAGCCATCATTTCGATGATGAAACCCGTGGATTCTCTTTTCGTTTTGATGCCCCACTTGATATGCGCATGAATAAACGGGCAGGCGTAACAGCGGCAGAGATTGTAAACAAGTACGAAGAAGAAAGATTAGCCAGCATATTGTACATCTACGGAGAATTCAAGAACTCTCGTAAGATAGCCTCATCAATATCAAAAGCGCGTAAAGAAAAAGAAATCAAGACAACGATGGATTTGGTTTACGCCACAAACATAAAAGACAAGAAAGATCTGGCAAGGTTATTTCAAGCCCTTCGCATAGAAGTCAACCAAGAAATGGTATCCCTAAAAGAAATGCTTACCGATGCAACACATTTATTAAGTCCAAATGGACGGTTAAGCGTTATAACATACCATAGTCTTGAAGACAGAATGGTTAAAAACATCATAAAGAAGGGCAACATAGAGGGAAAGGTGGTTGAAGACATGTACGGAAAAGTCGAAACACCCCTCAAGCCCATTTCAAACAAAGTGATAACACCAAGTAACGAGGAGATTCAGAATAATCCACGTAGCAGAAGTGCAAAATTAAGAATAGGTATTAAACAATAAATTTAAAATGAGTGACGAGCTTGACATCAGAATCGACAACGATTTAGCCCAAAACGACAAAGGAAACATACTTGGTAATAAGACTATTGAGGATGTTATCAAAAAAGAAGCAAAAGAGGAGCAGGAGCCTTCTTCGCGTTTTTCAATTTCACGTACTTTGGGCGGAGTTATTATAGCACGTTTTGCGCAAAGGCAGATGAAACTAATGTTACTCATTTGTGCCCTACTCATTCTGCACATAAGTTGCAGATATATGTGTCAGAAGAAACTTGTGGAACTCGATCGTCTGGAGGCCAGGATTGTTGAAGCACACAACAAGGCCATTGTTTGCAGCAGCATCCTCACAGAAAAGAGTCGTGAAAGCAACGTACTAAAGCGTTTACATGAAACTGGCGACAGCACTCTAAAGTCAAGTAGTCAACCTCCTTATTTAATTAAAATAACTAGTGAAGAACTTTAACTCAAATATTCCTCTTTTACGTTATACAGGTATTGCCGTAATACTTGCATTTGTAGCATTTGCTGTTTTGGCCAAAGGCTTCTACATCATGACAGTAGAGAGGGATTACTGGCTTGAGGTAAGTTCCATCCTAAAATATGACAGCATTCCTGTAGATCCTGTTCGCGGCAACATATTAGCATGTGATGGTCAACAATTGGCATGTAATATTCCTGAATATAAGATATTCATGGATTTTAGAGCCTTAAAAGAAAGCAAGGCGGATACGCTATGGTACGATTCATTAGGCAACAGCACCCCTAAACTTGACCAACTATGTATTGGGTTAAATAAACTGTTTCCAGAAAAGACGCCTAATGAATTTAAGGAATACTTAAAACAAGGCTACGACAAAAACAGCCGTTACTGGCGTATCGTTAAACGTCGTATAGACTATACCACATATCAAAAGGTTAAGAAACTTCCCCTTTTCAATCTCAGAAAGAACATCGGTGGCTTTGCTGAGGAGAAATTCCCTGTCCGCAATCGTCCTTACGGCTCACTTGCACAGAGTGTCATCGGTGATACATATAAAGAAAAAGGTATAGCCTTTTCAGGTTTGGAACTTGCCTGTGACTCCTTCCTCAAAGGTCGCTCGGGATATAAGCACCGTAGAAAGGTGCTCAACGGATGGGTTGACATACTCGATTCTGCCGCAGTTGACGGATGTGACATTATCACAACCATTGACGTAGGCATACAGGATCTAGCAGAGAGAGCACTTATCAAAGAGTTAAAGAAAGATGGCGCTTATACAGGTGTAGCAATCGTTATGGAGGTTGAGACTGGCGATATAAAGGCTATGGTGAATATGGATTTGGATCCTAACACCGGAGAATATTTTGAGGGTCGAAACCACGCCATTGCTGACTGGCTCGAGCCTGGTTCAGTATTTAAGACAGCCAGTTTCCTGGTAGCTCTTGATGATGGCAAGATTGATACAACAATGACAATAAACACTGGCTGCGGCATAAAAGACATGTACGGTGCAAAGATGCGCGACCACAACTGGCACAGAGGCGGTTATGGCGTCATCAGTGTTCCAAAGGCCCTTCAGGTCAGTTCCAATATTGGTGTCAGCGCCTTGATTGACAAGTATTATCATAATCATCCGGAAGAATTTGTGAAAGGACTGCATCGTGTCGGTATAGCAGAAAATCTGCACTTGGGATTCTCTGAATATATGCCTCCTAGAGTTCGTATGCCTAAGAAGAATGATAGGGGACAATATACAAACTGGAGTAATACTGCTCTTCCTTGGATGAGTATCGGATACGAAACCAATGTCCCTCCAATTTCTGTGGTCACATTCTACAATGCCATTGCCAATGACGGAAAACTTGTTCGTCCGCGTTTCGTAAAACGTGTCGAGCATAATGGCGAAATAATAAAAGAATATCCTGTTCAGGTCCTGAAAGAGAAAATATATAAAAATGAGAAAGCCCTACGCGAAATCCAGACAATACTCTATCAAGTTGTAGACATCGGTTTAGGAAAGCGTGCCGGATCGAAAAACTTCGGTGTGTCAGGTAAGACAGGAACTGCACAAAAAGCCAGCAATGGCGGATATAAAAACGGCACAACTCACTATCTGCTTTCTTTCTGCGGATATTTCCCTTCTGGAATAGACCCACAGACGAAAGAGAGGATAAAGCCGAAATACACCTGCATAGTATGTATTCAGAAAGCAGGTCTTCCTGCATCGGGAGGTCTTATGTCCGGACAGGTGTTCCATGATATCTCCGAAGGTATAATGGCGAAAAACATCTATACGAAACTCGATCTTTCACATACCTCTGCCAATACTCCGAATGCGAAACCAAAGCCGCACAAGGTGCTTTCGCGTCAGGAATTACTTGCATTAGCAAACAAAACAGAGCGAAAGAGCAAGGAACAAACTAATGGTGAGGCAAAAAATGCTATGCCAAACCTTATTGGCATGGGAGCACGCGATGCCGTATATCAGGCTGAAAGCAGAGGTGCAAAGGTCATTCTGAAAGGAAAAGGAAAAGTACGCCATCAAAGCAAAAGCGCTGGCAGCACTATAATTAAAGGTGAAAAAATAATACTTGAGCTAGGATGATACTACAAGAAATCATATCCGGAATAAAGCCCATTGAGGTTATTGGTTCTACTGACACTAACATCACAGGAGTCAACATCGATTCCAGAAGAATTAGTAACGGCCACCTGTTCATCGCTATGCGAGGAACTCAGGTGGATGGTCATCAATACATCTCAAAGGCAATAGAGTGTGGAGCTTCCGCAATCGTTTGCGAAGAGGCAACAGATTATGTTGATAATATCACATATATAAAGGTTAATAATACCGAGGATATCGCAGGCATCATCGCTACCACCTTTTATGGTAATCCTACTCAAAAGTTGAAGTTGGTGGGTGTTACCGGCACTAATGGCAAGACAACTATTGCTACCCTACTCTATGATATGTTCCGCCGTATGGGACACAAATGCGGATTGCTTTCCACCGTCTGCAATTATGTTGAGGGCGAAGCATACCCAACCGAGCATACTACTCCAGACCCTATAGAGCTTAACCAGCTTCTGGCAAAGATGGTAGAAGCCGGATGCGAGTACGCATTCATGGAATGCTCCAGCCACGCGATTGCTCAAAAGAGAATAGGTGGACTTACTTTCGCTGGCGGAATCTTTACAAACCTCACCCGAGACCATCTCGACTACCATAAAACCTTTGAGAACTACCGCGATGCAAAGAAAGCCTTCTTTGATGGTTTGAACAAGAAGGCGTTCGCCATCACAAATCTTGATGACAAGAATGGCCTTGTCATGACCCAAAATACTAAGGCTACCGTACGAACATATTCCACCCAGCGCATGGCCGACTATATGGCTCGCATCATAGAGTGTCATTTCGAAGGCATGTATCTGGGCATAGAAGAGAGTGGCGAAAGTCGTGTTGAAAGTCGTGAGGTTGGCGTTCAGTTTATCGGAAAATTCAATGTTTCCAATCTCCTTGCAGTATATGGTGCAGCACGCATGCTCGGCAAAGAACCAGAAGAAGTTCTTATTACCCTGAGCACTTTGAAAAGCGTTGCTGGCCGTTTGGAGCCCATACATTCAGGAAACGGTATAACAGGACTCGTTGATTATGCCCATACTCCTGACGCTCTTGATAATGTCTTGAAGGCTATCCACGAAGTGATGGAGGGACAAGAAGGCCATATCATCACCGTTTGTGGCTGCGGAGGAAACCGTGATAAGGGTAAGCGTCCACTCATGGCACAGGAGGCTGTAAAGCAAAGTGATACAGTAATCATCACATCCGACAACCCTCGCAACGAGGAACCACAGGATATCATAAACGATATGCTGGCAGGTCTTAATGCCCAGCAGATGAAAAAAGTTGTGGTAATAGCTGATAGACATGAAGCAATTAAAACATCTGTAATGTTAGCACACAAGGGAGATGTGATACTCGTGGCTGGTAAAGGACATGAGGACTACCAGATAATAAAAGGTGTGAAACATCACTTTGATGATAGAGAAGAATTACGCAATGCTTTTGCTAATTAAAGTTTAACAGAGAAAAATAGACATCAGCAATGTTATATTATTTCTTTCGATTTCTAGAGCAGTTCAACATCCCTGGTTCAGGAATGTGGAGTTACATATCATTCCGCTCCATATTGGCGCTCATCCTGTCGCTGATTATTTCCATCTGGTTTGGCGAATATTTCATCAAGTGGATGCGCAACAATGGTGGTACGGAGACCCAGCGTGACCGTTCTATCGATCCATACGGAGTAGAAAAGAAAGGAGTTCCTACGATGGGAGGTATCATCATCATTATTGCTACCATCATTCCCTGTCTGCTCTTTGGAAGATTAAGGAACATATACCTCATACTGATGATTGTCACCACCGTATGGTTGGGACTAATCGGATTTGCTGATGACTATATCAAACTGAAAATATCAAAGGACGGCCTGAAACCTATTTATAAACTTGCCGGGCAGGCTTTGCTGGGGTTGATTGTAGGTCTTACTTTGTGGCTTTCTCCCGATGTTGTAATTCGCGAGAATGTTTCCACCCAGAAACAGGGCACAGAGGTCGTAATCCATAAGAGTAGTCCCGTAAAATCAACAACTACCACTATACCATTTGTAAAGAACAACAACCTCAACTACACAGACGTCTTCTTCTCTTGGCTTGGCAAGAATCGCAGTGCTGCAGGTTGGATATTTTTCGTATTCCTGACCACCTTCATCGTGATGGCTGTGAGCAATGGTAGCAACCTTAATGACGGAATGGATGGAATGTGTGCGGGTAATTCGGCTATAGTGTGTATAGCATTGGGCATTTTGGCCTACTTCTCCAGTAACCTCAGCTTTGCGTCTTACTTCAATATCATGTTTATACCGCAATGTGAGGAGTTGGTGGTATTCCTTAGCGCCTTTGCTGGCGCATTGGTGGGTTTCCTGTGGTACAATGCCTATCCTGCCCAGATATTCATGGGTGACACTGGTTCCCTCGCCATAGGTGGCATCATAGCTGTAACAGCCGTTATCATCCACAAGGAGTTACTTATCCCTATCCTCTGTTTTGTCTTCCTCTGCGAAAGTATTTCCGTGATGCTGCAGGTTCAGTTGGCAAAAGTGGGTAATAAGAAGGGTAAGAAGTGGCGTCTTTTCAAACGCGCTCCTATACACGATGCCTTCCGCATCAAACCAGGACAGATTACTGACGACATACATATATTCCTAAACTGGCCACGTGGCTGCTGGCTGGAGTCAAAGATAACAGTGCGTTTTTGGATTCTCACTATTGGCATGGCAGCATTGGCTATTATAACATTAAAAATCAGATGATGAAGAAGTTGGCAATACTTGGAGCAGGTGAAAGTGGTGTCGGCACCGCTATACTTGCAAAGAAACAGGGCTATGATGTATTCGTTTCCGATATGGGAAGCATCAAGGCGAAGTACAAGAAGAGCCTCGACGAAAACAATATAAGGTGGGAGGAGAACCATCATACGGAGTCGGAAATCCTTTCGGCTTCTGAGGTTGTCAAGAGTCCAGGCATACCCGATTCTGCGCCAATCATACAGGCTCTTATAAAACAAGATACTCCTATTCTGGCAGAATTGGAATTCGCACAACGTTACAGCAAAGGTAAAACGATATGTATTACAGGCTCTAATGGCAAGACAACAACGACATCCCTGATATACTATATAATGAAGAAATGGGGCGTTGATGTCGGTCTTGCAGGAAACATCGGGCATTCCTATGCACTGCAGGTAGCAACAAATGATCACGATTGGTATGTACTCGAAATCAGTTCTTTCCAACTGGACAATATGTTTGAGTTTCGTGCTGATGTATCAGTTCTCATGAACATTACCCCAGATCATCTTGACCGCTATGATTTCAAGATGCAGAATTACGTCGATTCCAAGATGCGAATCATCCAGAACCAAGGTCCAAAGGATAGTTTCATCTATTGGTCTGATGATGAGTATATCGACCAGGAACTTCTGAAGCGTCAAGATGGTTATGCCCCTAAGCCCACACCGTCATCACGCAATGCCGTGATGGGCTACCCTACCCTACAGCCTTTCAGCGATAAAGACCTCTCCGCTATGGCAGAGTTCCCAAATCCTTTGCTGCCTGGCAAGCATAACCTTCGCAACATGATGGCTGCGTATTATGCAGTGCTCGCAGCAATGGCGAAGATGGATATCAGCGCCGGACAAAAGGAGAAAATGAAGGAGAAACTCGCACTATGCCTGAAAGATTTTCCTGGCGTAGAGCATCGTCTTGAGAGAGTTATGGAAAAGGATAACATCTTGTGGATTAACGATTCCAAGGCTACAAATGTCGATGCCTGCCATGTAGCCCTCGAGGCAATGTCCCGCCCGACGGTACTGATTGTTGGCGGAAAAGACAAAGGTAATGACTACAGCACCATAGCAGACCTCGTAAAAGAGAAATGCTGTGCCCTCGTATTTCTGGGCGTTGATAATGCAAAGTTACATGACGCCTTCGACTCTCTCGGTCTGCCCATTGCCGATACCCACTCTATGAAAGACTGTGTGGAAGCATGCCGCAAGTTTGCAAAAGATGGCTGTACCGTACTCCTCTCACCATGCTGCGCCTCTTTCGATTTGTTTAAGAACATGGAGGACCGTGGCGAGCAGTTTAAAACATTAGTCAAACAACAAGCATAAAAAGAATAATACATTGAACCTACAGAAGTTTCAAAATATTTTCAAGGGAGACCGCATCATCTGGATGATCTTCTTCATACTGTGTATCATCAGTGTGTTGGAGGTCTATTCCTCTTCATCACGACTGGGTTATAAGTCGGGCAACTATTGGTATGCAGCAACGTATCACACTATCATTCTCCTTGTCGGGGTTGTGAGTATGATTGGAGTGCTGAATGTCCCTTGCCGATATTTTAAACTTGCTACCCCTATCATGGTTCCTTTCTCCCTGGTATTGCTTATTCTTGTATACTTAATAGGTACGAAGGAAAATGATGCAGCTCGTTGGATAAAATTGTTTGGTATTATCCCGCTGCAACCGTCTGAAATAGCGAAGGGAACGATAGTACTTGCTACGGCACACATCCTTTCACAGTTGCAGACATCAGACGGAGCGCAACCTAATGCAACCAAATATATCCTCGGGACATCACTACCACTCATAGCGCTTATCTTCCCTGAGAATTTCTCTACTGCGGCATTGATGCTTGCCGTAGTCTTTATGATGATGGTCATCGGACGTGTCCCTATGAAACACATTGGATACATCATCTCTTTCTGCGTAATTTCTGCCATTATCGGCATTACGCTGGTCCTCACCATCGGTAAATCCAAATCACAACTTGGCGAACCGCAGGATAGCCAACAGCTGACAGAGGTTGTTGCAACAATGAATAATGGCTCCACCCAATCAATTGAGATTGAGGATGCTCCGAAACGTGGCGGAATACTCCACCGTCTTGATCTTTGGAAGCAGCGTATCGATGACTTTATGGACCACACCTACGTAGCACCTGAGGACTATGACCTTGACAAGAAGGGACAGGTAGGTCATGCCAACATCGCCATCGCCTCCTCTCAAATCATAGGTGTAGGACCTGGAAACAGCGTACAGCGCGACTTCCTGCCACTGGCTTTCTCTGACTTTATCTTTGCAATCATCTTTGAGGAGTTAGGGTTAGTTGGTGCAGCTTTCGTAGCTTTACTCTATATCTCCCTGCTTTTCAGAACAGGTTATATAGCACGTCGCTGTGCAAATCCTTTCCCAGCCTTCCTGGCTATGGGACTGGCATTGCTCATTGTCGTGCAGGCTCTTTTCAATATGATGGTGGCAACAGGTCTCGCACCTGTGACCGGACAGCCGCTACCACTTATCAGTAAAGGTGGTACCTCTTCCATTATCAATTGTATCTATATCGGTATGATACTTTCTATCAGCCGTACTGCGAAGAAAATCGACGAAACATCTCTTAACCAATAGCTAAATAAGCATCATGAGCAACATTGAAGATCTACGAGTTATAATATCAGGCGGTGGCACCGGTGGTCATATCTTTCCAGCCATCAGTATCGCTAATGCCATCAAGGTAAAATGTCCAAATGCGAAGATTCTTTTTGTCGGAGCAGAGGGCAGGATGGAAATGACACGTGTCCCGGAGGCAGGATACGAAATCAAAGGGCTTCCTGTCAGAGGTCTTATACGTCCCCTCTGGAGTCCCAAGAATATTGGTGTAATGTTCGATTTTTTCCGCTCCCGTTCCATCGTGAAGGATATTATAAAAGATTTTAAGCCTCAGGTGGCAATTGGTGTGGGAGGCTATGCGTCAGCACCTACCTTGAATGCAGCAGCTGCAATGGGAGTACCTTGCCTCATACAGGAACAGAATTCCTATGCCGGTGTCACTAACAAGTCTCTTGCCAAGAAGGCTCAGAAGATTTGCGTTGCCTACGATGGAATGGATCGTTTCTTCCCTGCTGAAAAGATAATAAAGACAGGTAATCCAGTACGTCAGTCGCTTCTCTCCAACACGATGACGAAGGAAGAGGCCCGCATAAAGATGGGACTCAAACCTGATATTCCTACAATATTGGTAATAGGAGGTTCTCTTGGAGCCCGCACCATAAACAATGCCATCGCAGATGGTATCTCCCGTTTTGACGAGAGGAATATTCAGGTAATATGGCAAACGGGTAAATTCTATGCCGAGGACTGTGAGAGAATAACGGCAGACCATTATCGTAAGGCTGATCCCGACACTCCAAAGTGTGTTCACCCTATGCCATTCATCTCTGATATGTCCGTAGCCTACAAGGCAACCGATATCGTGATATCCCGTGCTGGTGCTTCCAGCATCAGCGAGCTGTGTCTCCTTGGCAAAGCAGCCGTCCTTGTTCCCTCCCCCAATGTGGCGGAAGACCATCAAACCAAGAATGCCCGTGCTCTTTCTGACAAGGGTGCCGCAGTATTCGTAGCCGACAACGAGGCTGCAAAGGTATTGGTAGAGCAGGCAATAGCCCTAGTATCGGACCCAGAACAGATAAAGAAACTCGAAACGGAGATAGTAAAACTCGCTATCCATAACTCTGCAGACATCATAGCAGAAGAAAGTATAAAGTTAATTCAACAGTAAATGAACTCAGTATATTTCATAGGTGCCGGAGGTATCGGCATGAGTGCTATAGCACGCTATTATATCAGACAGGGCAAATTTGTCGCTGGCTATGACAAGACGCCTTCTAAACTCACCGACCAACTTATCAAGGAGGGTATGCACATTCACTTTGAGGATAATGTAAATCTCATCCCCGAGGAATGTCGCGATGCTAAGGAGACATTGGTTATCTATACTCCTGCCATTCCCGATACCCATACCGAACTGCAATATTTCACCCAGCAGGGTTTTGACATACAGAAGCGTGCACAGGTGCTGGGAACATTGACAAAGGAACACAAGGGCCTTTGCGTAGCAGGTACCCACGGCAAGACCACCACTTCTACCATGTGTGCCCATATCATGCACAACTCCCACTTGGATTGCAATGCCTTCCTCGGTGGCATCTCAAAGAACTATGGCACCAACTATATCCTTTCAGATAAGTCAGATTACGTAGTTATAGAAGCCGATGAATTCGACCGTTCCTTCCACTGGCTGCGTCCTTGGATGTCAGTAATCACTTCTTCTGATCCAGACCATCTTGATATCTATGGTACCAAGGAGGCCTATCTGGAGTCTTTCCGCCACTACACCACCCTCATCCAGCCTGGAGGTGCCCTTATCATACATACAGGATTGGAGATGAAGGCCGACGTCGCTGAAGGTGTCAGGACATATACCTATGGAATAGAAGAAGGTGACTTCCATGCTGAGAACATAAAGATAGAAAATGGTGAAATAACTTTTGACTTCATATCTCCTGTTGAAAACATCAGAAACATAAGTCTCGGCCAGCCTATTCCTATCAATATCGACAATGGAATCGGAGCAATGGCAATGGCACAGCTCAATGGCTGCACCGCTGACGAACTGCGCTATGGCATGGAGACATACAAAGGTGTTGACAGACGTTTCGACTTTGCCATGCGCACCGAAAAGCACGTCGTAATCTCCGACTATGCTCACCATCCAAAAGAGATATTCCAGAGTGCCAAGAGTCTCAAGCAGGTATACAACAACCGTACTATCACAGCAATATTCCAACCTCACCTCTATACTCGCACCCGCGATTTCTACAAGGAATTCGCTGCTGCGCTCTCACAACTCGACGAGGTTATACTGTGCGACATCTATCCTGCCCGCGAGCAGCCAATTCCGGGTGTCACCTCACAACTTATCTACGACTGTCTGGCACCAGGTGTGAAGAAGCAGATGATAAAGAAGGATGAGGTATTGGATTTCATCAAGTCCCACGATACCGACGTTCTCGTGATCCTCGGTGCCGGAGACCTTGACAACTATGTTCCCGAAATAACAAAAATCATCGAAACACGTTGATGAAAAAGATATTCTTCATATTGTCCGACATTTTCATCGGTGCCTATCTGGTAATGGCCATGACATCATGGAATAAAGTAGCGCCCGTCACACCTCGCTGCAACAAGGTAACCATACAGGTGGCCGATGAGAACTCCAATGGTTTCCTCACCCAGCAAGAAATCCAGCGTCTCCTCAAGAAGCATGACATCTATCCGCTGGGGCAGTCTCTTGCCATTGCCAACCCACGCATGATAGAAGACGAATTAAAACGCATGCCCTTTGTCAACAATGCACAATGCAGCATTTCCCAGGACGGACATGCAACAATTATCGTCACACAGCGCACTCCGTTGGTACGCATCAAGAATGCTACTAATCAGGATTACTATATCGATGACAACGGTGGCATAATGCCCAACTCACAATATATCAGCAACCTCATGATTGCCACTGGTAATATCAGCAAGCAGTATGCTACACAATATATCAGTGTCATAGCAGGCTATCTGATGCAGGATGAGCTATGGAGCAAGGAGATAGAGCAGATAAACGTAACTCCTGAACTAAATGTCGAATTGGTTCCACGCAATGCTGATCATGTCGTGAACATCGGACGTATGCCAAAAATAAACAAGACTTTAAGCCCGACCAAGAGGAAAGAAGAAATCAACAACTACCTGAAGCATCAGCTTACACGCCTGGAGCTTTTCTATCGTCACGTGCCACAGACCCTTAACGGTGCTGTCCCCAAGGACACATCTAATACTCTCAACTCACTGTACAGTTATATCAATCTCGAATATAATAATCAAATAATATGTCAACGAAGAACTTCATTGTAGCCATTGAACTTGGTTCAACAAAAATCCGCGGTATTGCAGGTAAGAAGAATCCTGATGGTACTATCAGTGTTCTTGCTCTTTCAGAAGAAGATGCCACACAGTGCATCAGGAAGGGTGTAGTATATAACATTGACAAGACCACACAGGCCATTAGCAACATCATCCAGCGCCTACGCGCTCAGTTAAAGACAGGCATCAAACAGGTTTTTGTCGGCATTGGCGGACAATCTATCCACTCTCATCATAACCTGCTGTTCTGCGACATGCCGGGTACTGAGGGTGGTATCGTTTCCCAGCAGCTCATCGTGGAGATGATGGACGAAAATCGCGCTACAGAGTATAGCGACAAGGAGGTTCTTGATGTTCATGTTCAGGAATATCGCGCAGACAACCTCATGCAGACAGATCCTGTCGGCATACCTTGCGCACGTCTGGAGGGTAACTTCCTCAACGTCCTGCAGAACAAACGTCACTATCAGAATCTGATAAGGTGCTTTGCAAATGCTGATGTGAAGATAGCTGATATCTATCTCGCCTCTACCGCATTGGCCGACGTAGTATTGACACCTACCGAGAAGCGCAGCGGATGTATGCTCGTCGATCTTGGAGCCGACACAACAACAATCGTTGTATACCATAAGAATATAGTACGTCACGTGGCAGTTATTCCTCTTGGCAGTAACAGCATCACAAAAGACCTTTGCGCTCTGCAACTGGAGGATCAGGATGCTGAAAAGCTCAAGACAAAATATGCTTCTGCCTTTACTCCGGAAAATGAGATTGATGGAGAAGAACAATATAATCTCTCACCCTCTGTCTCTGTTCCTGCCGTTAAGGTTATCGACCTCGTGGAGGCTCGCGTTGATGAGATTATCACCAATGCCTGGAACCAGGTTCCTGCTGAGTTTGCAGAGAAACTTCTCGGTGGTATCATCCTCACCGGTGGTGGTGCACAGCTGAAGAATATCATTCAGGCATTCCGTAAGATTACCAACATCGAGCAGATACGCATTGCGAAAGACTCCAATGAGGCCTTCACTCCACAGCCTATCGTGCCAACCTCATTCACCCACAACACCCTTGTCGGCATCCTTGCCAAGGGCGACCAGAACTGTTGGGCAGAGGCAGCAGCGCCAAGAACGAATACCGACATGTTCAACACCGCTGCCACGACTCCTGCTGTAGAAGAGAAGAAGACTGGGGAAACAATGATTCCTATCTCAGGACTCCAGACCTTCGATGGTGCAGGGAGCACCAATATTGAAATCAAGCAGAAGGATGACCTTAACAAGGAAGAAGATAAGAAACAGAAGGAGGTTCCTGACTCTGAGGAAGACCGCCTGATAAAACAATACAGAGAGCAACAGAAGCAGAAAGAGCAGAATAAAGACTCTCTTGGCAACAAGATTTCTCGTTGGATTCAAGCACTCACTAACCCAGAAGAATAGACAACTATGACAGACATTATTGATTTCGGTCCTGTGACCCAGAATAAAAGCATCATCAAAGTCATTGGCGTTGGTGGTGGTGGTGGTAATGCAGTAAACCACATGTATCGCGAGGGAGTACATGATGTATCCTTTGTTCTTTGTAACACAGATGCTCAGGCTCTTGCTGACTCTCCTGTGCCCATCCATCTGCAGTTGGGTAAGGAAGGCCTTGGTGCCGGCAACCGCCCTGAAAGGGCCCGCAATGCTGCCGAAGAGAGTATCGAGCAGATTCGTGACATGCTCAATGACGGCACCCGCATGGCGTTTATCACAGCCGGCATGGGTGGTGGTACCGGAACAGGTGCTGCACCTGTTATAGCACGCGAAAGCCGTGCCCTTGATATCCTTACCGTAGGTATTGTTACTATTCCTTTCAAATTCGAGGGTGCACGCAAAATCAACCAGGCTCTCGACGGTGTTGAGGAAATGGCTAAGAATGTCGATGCCCTCCTCGTCATCAATAACGAACGCCTGCGCTCCATCTATGGTGAGCTGTCTATGATGGAGGCCTTTGCAAAGGCTGACGACACCCTCTCCGTAGCAGCTAAGAGTATTGCAGAGATAATCACCGTTCATGGTACCATAAACCTTGACTTCAACGATGTTAAGACCGTGCTGAAGGATGGTGGCGTCGCTATCATGTCAACTGGTTACGGTGAAGGTGACGGACGTGTCAAGAAGGCTATTGCCGATGCCCTCCACTCTCCATTGCTCAACGATAACGACATCTTCAATTCCAAGAAGATACTTCTCTCCCTCTCCTTCCGTGGCGATGATGCCGAGAACAAGGGTCTGATGATGGATGAGATGAACGATATCAACGACTTCATGGATCAGTTCGGTCCCGACTTCGAACTCAAATGGGGTACTGCCAATGACCCATCTCTGGGTGAGAAAGTCAAGATTACGATCCTTGCTACCGGCTTCGGCATTGCCGACATCAACGAAGCCCTTGCCGACCGTGTCCGCAGCAAGAAGACACCTGAGGAACTGGCAAAGGAAGCCGAAGAGGCAGAACGTCGCCAGCGCATGCAGGAGCGTCTCGAGAAATATTACGGCAGCGATGGTAGCAACTCACTGAAGAAGAGGGCTCATAAGCTTTTCGTCTTCTCTACCGAAGACCTCGATGATGACGACCTCATCCTCGCTGTTGAGAATACCCCCGCAGCATATCGCACACGCTCACAACTCGAGAATCTCAATAACCATACCTATACCGCGTGAACTGGGAACAACTCATATCGCAAAAACGTCTCGGGCAGGAAATGAGACATACGGAACGTCGTGACGAACGCTCTGAGTTCAAGCGCGACTACGACCGCCTCATCTTCTCAGCCCCTTTTCGCAGGATGCAGAATAAGACACAGGTATTCCCGCTCCCCGGCAGTGTCTTTGTCCACAACCGCCTCACCCACTCTCTCGAAGTGGCTTCCGTAGGTATGTCGCTGGGCAATGACATCAACCGAGGCAATAGCCTTGGCACCATAGTGGCAACAGCATGTCTGGCACACGATATGGGTAATCCGCCATTCGGACACTCCGGTGAGAAGGCCATTCAGACATTCTTCACCGAAGGTCCCGGCAACATCCTCAAGAATAAGGTCTCACCGGAGGTATGGAGCGACATCACCCATTTTGAGGGTAATGCCAACGCCTTCCGCCTCCTCACCCATCGTTTCCAGGGGCGTCGCGAGGGAGGCTTTGCTATGACCTATACAACCCTTGCCAGCATAGTGAAATATCCCTACCCCTCTACGCAGGCCACTCCGGAACATCCCAAGTTCGGATACTTCTCCAGCGAGGCAGCCACCTTCAACAAGATATCCGATGAACTCGGTATGATAGGACGCCATCCGCTGGTATATCTCGTAGAGGCTGCCGACGATATCTGCTATGAGATAATGGACATCGAAGATGCCCACAAGCTGAAGCTCCTTTCTGACGAGCAGACACTCTCCCTGCTGTTCGCCTTCTTCGATGAAGATATACAGCAAAGCATCCGTGAGCGTATAGAACGCGAGAATATCAGCGATATCAACGAACAGGTAGTCTATCTGCGTGCCAGCGTCATCGGCAAGTTGGAGAACGAATGTGTCAAGGCATTCCTCGACAACGAGGAGGCCATTATGAGCGGCACCTTCAAGGGCAGCCTCATCGAACATATTAGCCCACGTCAGCGCGAGGCATACGTCAATTGTACAAAGATTGCCGTAAAGCGCATCTACAAGTCCAAGTCAGTCCTCGACATTGAACTCGGTGGTTACAGCATCATCGAAACCCTTATGACCAAGATGGTGGAGGCCATCCTGCATCCTGACAGATATTACTCCAAGCAGTTGCTTATGAGGGTCAGCAGCCAGTACGAAATCAATTCCCCTGACCTTGAGACCCGCATCATGGCAGTCCTCGACTTCATCTCAGGCATGACAGACGTCTTCGCCCTCGACTTCTACCAGAAAATCAACGGCACGTCGTTGCCGATAGTTTAGGCCCCACCCCGACCCTTCCCAGTTAGGGAGGGGGATTATCTAGCTCTTAACTCTTAATGCTTAATGCTTAAAACTTAATGCTTAATGCTTAATTTAACCTCCCTTTCCATCGGATATAAAGGCAATATCATTGCCAGTAACGTCTCTGCAGAGTTGCAGAGCGGAAAACTGACATGTCTGCTGGGAGTGAACGGTTGCGGCAAGAGTACCCTGTTGCGTACCATGTGTGGTTTCCTGCCACCACTGAAGGGGGAGATATACATCGGCAATGAAAACCTTACCACGCTGACAGCGTCGGAGAAATCGCAAAGAATCAGCATTGTGCTGACCCATAACGAAGACGTGCGCGGTATGACGGTATGGGATGTAGTAGCGATGGGCCGTAGTCCGTACACTGGTTTCTGGGGACGCCTCAGTGATGAAGACAGGAAGATAATAAGGGAGAGCCTTGACATGGTCGGTCTTGATGGAAATATCAAGGGCTTTGAGAACCGCAGGATTACGGAGATATCCGACGGTGAACGCCAGAAGGTGATGATAGCAAAGGCCATAGCGCAGCAGACATCAGTGATACTGCTCGACGAGCCGACTGCTTTCCTTGACTACCCTAGCAAGGGCCGTATGTTCAGGCTCTTGGCACAAGTGGCACGAGATATGAACAAAGCCATCCTCCTTTCCACACACGACATCGACCATGCAAAACGTTTCGGAGACGTAGCATGGATGATGAACGACGGTCAGCTGAAATGTTCTTCATTTGACGAACTGATAGCAGAAATGCCTGCCTTCTTCTCGTCAGAAGAGGATTGATTTGGCAGAATCTTAGCAGACAAACAAGATGAAACAAACACTCACAGGCCTTGTCAACTCGGCTTTGCTGAGGTCAAAAGTCAAAGGTCAAAGGTTAAAGGTCTCTTACATCTTACATTTTACATCTTACTTATTTGTGCTGTGGCTGGCAGCAATTTGTGTCTCCGCCTTTTCGCAGGAAACAAAAGGCCTGAATCTGGCAGAAATTGACAAACAAGTAATTCCCGAAGACACCGCAGTGCGAAAAGGCGTGCTGTCGAACGGGCTGACATATTATGTGTGCAAGAGTAACAAGCCCTCAAAGCAAGCCTTCTTCTACCTGTTGGTAAAAGCAGGCTCTGTAGTAGAGCAGGACAATGAGCGTGGCATTGCTCACTTCACAGAACACATGATGTTTAAAGGCACGAAGCATTTCCCTGGCAGCATGATAAATTTTTTCCGCCGCAACGGCCTGCAGTTCGGTCACGACACTAATGCCTTTACGGGCTTTGAGACTGTGCGCTATCAGTTGAATGCCATTCCTGTGGATAACACGCTGTTGATGGACTCATGCCTGCTATTGCTTCGCGATTGGGCTGGCGATGCTATTATTGATACTAAGGACGTAGAGAGCGAACATAATGTTATAGTGGAGGAATGGCGTGCCAGAAACATCATATCCTTTGCAGATCAGTTGCAGAAGGATCTCTTTGGCAATTCTATATACGCTAAACGCAACTCCATCGGCGACATGAACATCGTGAAAAACTGCTCGCAACAGTTGGTGCGCAATTTCTATGATCGCTGGTATCAACCCCAGAACCAAGCCGTAGTAGTGGCGGGCGACTTCGACCCCGACAAAATGGTAAAGAAGGTAAAAAAGATGTTTGGCGACCGTAAACGTGGCAAGACCATACCACCTACCCCATCGGCAATTCCAGATACAGAAACGCCGAAAATACTGCTGTATGCTCACAAGCAACAAGCCTACTGTTCCATCGGACTGATAATGAGGATAAATGAGAACCCATTGGCACAGCTTAATACGGTAGGTGGCATGAAGACCGCCATACTACGAGACGAGATAAAGAGGGCGATGGGCAAGAAACTCAACAGTCTCAAAACGAAATATGCAGATATTATCAGCGGTGATGTTACAAGATTAAACCTTGCCGATCTTAGAGACAATCTGTGGATATTTGACTTGTCAGCACCTCGGGCAGACCAGTGGCTACGTACATTGGAACTAATGGCGAAGCAGGTGGAAGTGATTCGCCGTAAAGGATTTGGCGATAAATACTGGAAACAGCACCACAGCTTTACCGACCCTGAATACAATGCCGACTCTACTGCCATCATCCTTGCTGATACAGCGTTTGCGAAAAAGGATAATAACGTCAGAAGTTCAGACTATATCAACAGATGTTTCAATAACTTCTTCTGGGGCGAACCCATCATATCAGATATGGCTCGCCAACTTGCTGAGCGACATATCAAGAACAATATCACTGCGGATGAGTTGCGTGAGGAGTTCCGCCGCATGACCAGCGGACGCAATATGCTGATAGGCGTAATGATGACCGACAGCACAACATTGCCTAAGAAAGAAGAAGTGGAAACCATGTGGCAACGTGTGAAGCAGATGACCGACGAGGAATTGTCAGAAGTAGAGGTGGAAGAGGCAAAGAAACTGGAGCGTATCGACGTGGACAGCCTCGACATCCCTACCGTGCCAGGCACTATCGTCAGCCAGAAGGTACTCAACGACAGCATCAGCGAGGTGATGCTGTCCAACGGCATAAAAGTAGTATTCATGAAACAGAAGACAGATGCTGACATGATAAACTTCATGATTCGTCGTCCACAGGGCTTTTCTGCGCTCAACGATGACGACATCCACTACCACGATATGCTGGGCAGCTGCATCAGGAAATACAAATGTTGGAACGGAGAGACGACAATCAAGGTTGAGGGCTTTGACGACAGCTACGACCATTCGGCTCGATGGATACCAGGCGACAGCCTCAATGCCTTCAGAGTAGAGTGTACGCTGAAGATGTTTTACAAGTCGCTGACTTCGACCGAGGTTGACTCCGTGGAGTTTGCTGAGCAGAAGCAGAGACTGCTGGCATCGGCCATCACCACATCAAGTCCCTTGTCGCAGTCGGCATTGAAGGTAGGACTTATGACGAATGCGGAGACAAAACGTCTGATGCCACCATCGACAGATGAAATCGCTTCATATAACGTTGACCACTTACGCGAGTTGGTGAAGGATTACTACTCTAACTACAACGGCTCCGTGATGGTGGTACAGGGTGATGTAGATGCCGACAGCATCATGCCATATATTCTGAAATATATCGGTGCCCTTCCATCGAAACCCGAACGGGTGAAACGCCTGACGTGGCCTGCCGACCATTACAAGACGCTGAATACCATAATGGTAGAGAAGATAGAAAACCCTGCCCCAATTTCTCAGACCACACTGTTCTACACTTGGGAGAAAGGTTTTGAATATACACAGCAGACACACGCCCACAACGAAGTGCTGAAGGGCGTACTTGCCAACCTGCTTCTCCAGACGTTACGTGTGCAGCATAGCGATGTCTATACCCCCCAGGTTCTGATGGAAGATGCATTGTTGCCAATACCGCACATGAAAATTACCATCTCTTTTGCCTGCAACCCCACCCAGCGCGAACGCATCGCAAAAGATGTAGAGCAGATAGTGAAGCAGATGGCAGAGGGTGACCTCATCACTTGGGAACTGATAGAAAGCTATCTCAAGACGTACGCAAGGGCGAATGCCAACTATAAGGGAAATGAATATACCCGTCGCCGCAACTACCTGACGCAGGAACTGAACGGCATCGTAACAGAAGGTGTCGGCATGATATACGTCAGCCAAGTAACACCCACATCCCTCAAGGCCCACGTCAAGAAACTGTTGACAAAAGGTAACCTACACATCGGTTACCTTACTACCGAATAACAAGTAATTTTTTTCAAGACTCCACCATTCGCCTTGTTCTGTTTCTTTGGGACTGCGGGTCAAATATCAAAAGTTTTTGGACTCGAAGGTAAAACAATTTTGACATATCATAGATATTTTGAACAAAACGGCGTATCAAAGACCACGAGACGTAATCTCTTTATCGACGAGACGTAATCTCGTCGGAAGATGGGGTATTGAATAACTCCAACCACAAAAAAATCAATATTCAATTTTCGTCTTTCATTTTTTTTTCGTACCTTCGCGGCGGATTATAGGAAAATTACAATGAAGAAGATAAATATCGCCATATTCGCATCGGGCGAAGGTACTAACTGTGAGAATATCATACGCTATTTCAAGGATTCTGACAGGGTATGCACGGCATTGGTTGTTAGCAACAAGGCTGAGTCGCCTGTGCTGAGAAAGGCTCAGGAATTGGGGGTGCCTGTGCAGAGTGTCTCAAAAGCAGAGCTGAATGAAGAAACGGTGATGATGCCGCTGATGCAGCAATATGCCATCGATTTCATCGTGCTAGCTGGTTTTCTCCCGCTGATTCCTGATTTCTTACTCGAGGCCTTTCCGCGTCGCATTGTGAATATCCACCCCTCTCTGTTGCCGAAATACGGCGGTAAGGGTATGTGGGGACATCATGTACACGAGGCTGTGAAGGCTGCCGGGGAAACAGAGACGGGCATGACAGTACATTGGGTAACACCCGTCTGCGACGGCGGGGGTATCATTGCCCAGTATCGCGTGGCACTTTCACCAGAGGACTCTGCCGAGGTTATCGCTGAGAAAGAACACGTATTGGAGATGAAATACTATCCGCAGGTCATACTGCGTGTGCTGAACGAGACTTTCGGAGAGGATTAAAATAAAGAACTATGGATTACCGAGACTTGATATTACAGGCGCTGGAGGCTCGTCAGTATGCCTATGCTCCGTATTCGCACTTCATGGTGGGTGCTGCGCTGCTGTGCGCTGACGGCAGGGTAGTCAGAGGCTGCAACATCGAAAATGCAGCTTTCTCACCCAGCATATGTGCCGAGAGAACTGCTTTCGCAAAGGCAGTAAGTGAGGGATATGGCGATTTCACTGCCATAGCAATCGTTGGCGGCCCTGCAGACCAAAAGGAGACTGACTTCTGCACACCATGCGGAGTATGCCGCCAGGTGATGAAGGAATTCTGCCAGCAGGACTTCCACATCGTCTGCGCCAAGACCGATGAAACGGGTAATATCGTTGAGCAAAAGGTCTTCACCATGGCAGAGCTGCTGCCTGAAAGCTTTAGTTTGTAAAGTCGAAGATGAAAGGTTAGTGGTTAGAGGTTAGTGGTTAGTGTAGAGTGGAAAATTTAATTATCAACTGTCAATTGTCAACTATCAATTAATGCCAAGAGGTCGTTTTGCTCCCTCTCCTACCGGACGCATGCATTTAGGTAATGTGTATGCTGCCTTGCTGTCGTGGTTGTCAGCAAAGAGCAAGGGTGGAGAATGGGTGCTGCGCATAGAGGACATCGATACCGCACGCTCCAGGCAGGAGTATGCGGACATGATAATGGACGACCTCGAATGGCTAGGGCTGACATGGGACGGTGAAGTGACATACCAGAGTCAGCGGCAGGACATCTATGAGCATTTTTTCGCCCTGCTGCGCAAAGATGGGCTACTATATCCCTGCTTCTGTTCCAGAGCCGACCTACTAGCGGCACAAGCACCACACGAAGCGGACGGAAGAGTGGTTTACAAGGGTACCTGCCGAGACATGAATCCTACGGAATATCCACAGGGCATCACGCCTGCATGGCGCATCAGGGTGCCAGACAAGACAATAGAGACAACAGACGGGCATTACGGAGCGTACAGGGTACACTTGCCTATAGAAATAGGCGATTTCATCGTAAGAAGAAAGGATGGTGCCTTTGCATATCAGCTGGCTGTAGTGGTGGACGACCTGATGATGGGCATCACAGAGGTGGTAAGAGGAAGGGACCTGCTGCTATCTACACCACAGCAGTTGTTTATGGCACAGACGCTGAAAGAACTGGACACAAAAAACTCCTTCCAGGAGGTGAGGTACACGCACTTCCCTCTCCTGATAAACGAAGCCGGTCAGCGACTCTCAAAACGCGACAGGAGTCTTGACGTGGGAGTGTTGAGGGAACAGCACAGTGCAAAGGAAATAATCGGCTTCATCGCACATCTGGCTGGAATAACGCCCACAACAGAGCCCATAACGCCACAGGAACTGATATCCATCTTCGCATGGGAGAAAGTACCGAAGGGGGATGTAAGGGTTAAAGGTGAAAGATGAAAAGTGAAGGGTGAAAGGTTAGTGATTAGCGGTTAGCGAATAATTTTGAATTGTCAACTATCAATTAATAAAATGAACGGAGTATATACCATATTGCTGCTCATACTGAGCAACGTTTTCATGACACTGGCGTGGTATGGACACCTGAAACTGCAGCAGACTGGTACCAGTGCCAGCTGGCCGCTGTTTGGCGTCATTATTTTCTCTTGGGGAATAGCATTCTTTGAATACTGCTGTCAGGTGCCTGCCAACCGCATAGGATTCATCGGCAACGGCGGACCTTTCTCACTGGTGCAGCTGAAGGTGGTGCAGGAGTGTATCTCACTGACAATATTCGTCATCATAGCAGACCTGATGTTTCAGGGTGAACACCTGCACTGGAACCATGCGCTGGCATTCCTCTTTATAATAATTGCCGTATATCTGGTATTCATGAAATAGGCCCCCTCCAAACCTCCCCCAGTTAAGGGAGGAGATAACGAGAGGTTTCATTTAACATGAAAAACGAAACTGACAAATTGGAACAACGCATCCGCGAACGCTTTGTAAAGGCCTTCGTGACATATCACCTGCTGGAGGATGATGACAGAGTACTGGTGGGACTGTCGGGAGGGAAGGATTCGCTGTGTCTGCTGGAGATGCTCGCCAAACGTGCCAGAATATCCCATCCACGCTTTCAGGTGGAGGCGCTGCACGTAAGGATGGAGAACATTGACTACAAGACATCAACGGAATATCTGGAACGTTTCTGCAACGACTTGAACGTAACACTCCACATCAGGACAACATCGTTTGAGAACAACGAAGACATGAAGCAGAAGCCGGCATGCTTCCTATGCTCATGGAACAGGCGCAAGATAATGTTTAACCTGGCACAGGAACTAGGTTTCAACAAGATTGCTTTGGGACACCATCAGGACGACCTGCTGAACACCACGCTGATGAACCTATTCTACCAAGGACGCTTTGACACGATGCCGGCACTGCTGAGGATGAGAAAGATGCCTATTGCCATCATACGCCCCCTGTGCATGGTGGAAGAGGCCGACATAAAGCGGTATGCCGAACTGAGGGGCTACGAAAAGCAGGAGAAGGTATGCCCCTTCGAACACGACACTAACCGCACCGCTATGGACAACCTGTTCAAAGAGATAGAGAGACTGAGTCCGGATGTACGCCACTCTATGTGGAATGCCCTGGTAAGAGACGGAAAGTTGACAGAGTGAAATAAAATTTTTTTATTTTCCTTGCATTATTCACAACTTAATTGTATCTTTGTACCGGAAATTTCTCAAACAAACCGAAACCTTTATATTATGTCTATCTGGGTTTTATTTAAACTTATCGGCTCACTTGCTCTGCTGATGTTCGGTATGAAGTCAATGAGTGAGGCTCTGCAGAAGATGGCAGGTTCGCAGTTGCGTAACGTGCTTCAGGCAATGACCACCAATCGCTTTACGGGAATGTTTACAGGTGCTTTCGTTACGGCAGCAGTACAGTCTTCTACTGCAACGACTGTCATGACGGTGTCATTCGTAAATGCCGGACTGCTGACGCTGGCACAATCAATTTCCATCATCATGGGTGCCAACATCGGTACGACGTTCACCGCATGGATTATGTCTGCCGGCTTCTCGTTTAACATCACTGACTTTGTCTGGCCAGCATTCTTCATCGGTCTGCTGCTCATTTACAGCAAGAACAAACGCATCATCGGTGATTTCCTCTTCGGCATCAGCTTCCTGCTATTGGGTCTCGGAACCCTGAAGGCAACGGGCACAGAGATGCATCTGGAGAATATTCCGGCTGTGATGGACTTCTTCCAGTCATTTGACGATAACTACCTGTCATACCTCATATTTCTGATTATCGGTGGCATAATGACGGTATGTGTACAGAGTTCTGCTGCTGTGATGGCTATAACCATGACGCTGTGCTCTACAGGAGTATTGCCGATATATCTCGGCATAGCATTGGTGATGGGCGAAAACATCGGTACCACCGTAACATCTAACGTTGCAGCCCTGACAGCAAACACACAGGCAAGGCGTGCGGCTTTCGCACACATGTTCTTCAACATATTCGGTGTGATATGGGTATTGTGCATCTTCCGTATCTTTGTAAATATGGTATGCGACATGGTGGGATACACCCCAACAACTCCTAACCCTGCCCTACTGCCCTTCGTACTGGCAACATTCCATACCACCTTCAACATTCTCAATACCGCCATACTGATATGGTTTATACCACAGATAGAGGCTTTTGTATGTAAGGTGATAACCAATAGCAACCAGGAGGAGGACGAGTTCCGCCTGAAGTTTATCTCTTCCGGCCTTCTCAACACTCCCGAGCTTTCAATACTTGAAGCAAAGAAAGAGATAAGCAACTTCGCTATGCGATGCCACAGGATGTTCGGCCTTGTCAACGACCTGCTGACAGTTTCGAAGGACGAGGAGTTCAACAAACTCTTCTCACGCATAGAGAAATATGAGAACATCACCGACAACATGGAGAACGAGATTGCCAACTACCTCACAAAGGTCAGCGAGGGTCACCTCTCTGATGAGTCAAAGGCCCGCATAACACGCATGATGCGCCAGATTGATGAGTTGGAGAGTATCGGTGACAGTTGCTACAACCTGGCACGCACCATCAACCGCAGACGTAAGAATGCCAAGCAAGAATATACTCCAGAGCAGACTGAGCACATCAATGCCATGATGGTATTGGTAGAAAATGCCATGGAGAATATGGAGACAATGATTAACCACCCAGACACACAGGGAGGTCATTTCCTGAAAGCCCGCAACATCGAAAACGAGATAAACAACTTCCGCTCTCACCTGAAGGGAAAGAATTTCGAAGATGTCAATGCCGGCAAGTATCCTTACCAGCTCGGTGTTTATTACATTGACTATATCTCAGAGTGTGAGAAACTGGCTGACTATATCATGAATGTCAACCAAGCCAGCAATGAGTGTGCAAAAAACAAGTAAGCGTTCTTTAACAAGGAAATAGAATATACACAGGATAAAGAACACAAAAAAGAGACGGTTCCCGATGGAATCGCCTCTTTTATTGAGTGCAGAGAAAAAAGTTTTCCAGTGCACTGGCGTAATAATCCGTAAAGCCCCCAAAATCGGGTAACACTTATACAAAGCACTTAACCATTGCCGTCTGCTCTTTGTAAGAGTGGAGTATGTTACAGAACAGATACCTATGTAGTTAGCTATATCTTGCTGATTTAACTTCTTAAACCTCGTTCAAAGTCAGAAAGATATTGTGCAGGTATTGTTTTACGGATTGCATTAGCATTTTGATACTTGCCTCGAACGAAGTTGTGATATCTGCATAAATGCTCAACAAAAGCATTACAATTGACTCTTTTAAAAATGGAGCCGTTACCAGCAGTAAAGCGTAAACACCCTGCAGAGGGAAGCTTTCTAGTATGGAAACAGACACGCCCCTCACTCCCCCATGCTCCTTGGTCCTCGTTGTTCTCCCAAGTAAGCAAAACAGAACCATCGGACTTTACCAAGAATCCCAAAAGTTCATAATAATCTTCAGGACAAGTAAAGCTTACCTGTTTGTTTCTGCCAAAAAATGATTTGTACATAGTCGCGGGTATGATGTTTGAAATATATCTTAAGCAGCATTATAGAGTATTCGCAACTGTTTCCTAATATCAGCAAAGGATAAGCATTGACTTAGTTCTGCATGCAAACCAACATTGATGACATATATGAACGATTCCTTCCGATAATATTTATCACCGATAGTCTTTAACGATTGTTCTATATTTTGCGATTTTGCCAACAAGCAAACCAATTGATAGTCTTTGTTTGTTACTTGGGTATGATTGTTTGGATGGGCTTTCGTATAGTGCTGTGTTGCAGTCAACTTTATTAGGTTTTCCAAATAGTGAGCTATCTCTGGGAATTGAGATTTGGGGAATATATGATGTACCTGAGTGGCTTCACCATTAGCATATTGGTCTCTCACTTCGCTATCCACCTGTATCTTACGCAACAAATTCATGGCCTTAGTAACCTGATAAGCATCATATGCCTCTTGCTGCTGTATTTCTTCTGCCGTTGCTGCCTCTTGCCGAGTTTGAGACTTAGCCTTATCTACATCACGCCAATTCTTGCGGTTGTACATCAAATCAGAGAAAGCAATAATATCCTTGGACAATCTGCCTTTCTCAGTTCCTTGAATGTCGTTCTCTGCCGAATAAACATTGATGACTTTTGTAAATATACGGGCCACTTCAACAGCACCATTGATTGCAGTATTGCCGATGATAAACCGAGTATACCTTTCTTTGAGTTCTGCATAGTCTTGTTGGGAAACAATTCCTTTTGTACAAGCATCTTTGAACTCTTCGAAATACTTCAGGATACCGCTGTCAGCCAACACTTTTGTAATATACACATACAGGAAATTGTAGGCATTACGCTCTTTGGTAGCGATATAGTCCAAGATATCCATATTGGCAATGCCGTAGTAGTTCACATTTCCTCTTTTCTCTATGTTGAGTACATGAGCATAAGCCAACATTCTTAGAGGCTGCTGAATGAACTTGTCGTATTCATGGCGGGCAGTCTCATTCTTTGGGCTTGGTTTGCCAAATATTGCCGATGCATTCTTAATGAAGTATTGCATATCCCACACATCTTGTACCGTAAACTCGCCTTGGGGATTCAAGTTGATGAGACAATCTGCAATAAAGCAGACAACGTCAGGTGTACACTTCTGGTCCATAAAACGTGCGTCGTGACTTTTACGGACATCAAAATCATACTTGATCAGAAATTTAGTTATTACATCTATCATAGTCATTTCAATTTACCAAAGAAAAATACGGAGTTGTTATCAATGTTGAGAGAGCGAGTACCACGATTGCGGGCGATACTGTAGAACTTGCTGAATTCCTCGGTGGCATAATAGGCTAAGTCCTCTTTCGTGATGACTGTATCACCAATCGCCGTGAGGATAGCAACCGAACCGTCTGCTATGCAATTCTTAGGCATAAAGCAAGCCCGTGGATAATATGTCAAGTTGGGCACCAATACACACTCTGTGTGATTCAGGTATTTCCCAACTTCCAAGTCGCTGATGTTATCTATATAGGTATCATAGCCTTCAATGTTGATGATTTCGTTGCTTCCAATATTCCGAGATTTCAGCACACGGACAGCTCCTTGTTGCTGAGTGTTAGATTTGGTAAGTACACGATCTCTGAAAGCCTTGAAGATGCCAAATTCCATCTTACCAGCAGCTTCGTCAAAATCTTGATTGCGATAGATTAGCCAATAAGGAAACTGCGAATCTGTTATGTAGGACTGGGACTTCACCTCAACAGATTTGGTGATATAGGATTCTACTTTCGTCAATCCTTTCTTTACTTTCTTGTTGATGGTAAAAGCAATCGTCTCAATCTTGACTCCCTTAAACCCTTTCTCCCCAAAATCAACAATGTTGGTTATCGGGTATTCATTCATCAATTGACGAGTCCTGTCGAATTCAGGAGCATTAATCAGACTCTTTGGTACGATGAGTGATACGACATCTCCCAATTCTATTGATTTTTCAATAAAATATGAGAAAATATTATTGGTGTCTGTGTTGGTTACCGATTGCTTGTAGGCTTTCAGTAACGCTTTGTCCTTTACTTTCATGTAAGGTGGGTTGCCAACCACGATGTCGTATCGTTTGGGGAACGACTCCAGCAGTGTGTCCTTGTTGATAAAATTCAGCCTTACATTCTCTGGCAGAGGTATTGATTGGAGGATTTGTTTCAGTAACGCAATGCTGTCAGGGTTAATGTCAATGACATCAATATGCAGCTCTGCCACATTTGCATACTTCATAAAGAGGGATGGCAGGAAATTACCAACTCCTGTAGCTGGCTCTAAAATGTGAAGTATCTTGGAGTCCGGATAGTCAGGCAGGTTCTTCACCACCGAGTAGCAAATATCCTGTCGTGTGTAATAAGCTGCAGTTTCAGACCTTGCTCCGTTAGCATATTCTGCAACTTTTGCCAATCGCACAAAGCCAAGTTTCTTATTCTTCTTTACATATTTTAGCAGATTGTCTGTACCTGTGAGCTCATTCTTTTCAATTATGCTCAGTACTTCTTGTTCTGTTAATTCTGACTCAGCCACTTTACCCTTAATTTTGTGAGCTATCTGTTGGAAGATAATGGTAGGAACGGCTTCACCCAAACTCTGCCTGATGTTCGGATCTTCTTTCTTTAGGTATTTCTGTTTCTCCTCCAATGGCAAAGCATTCAACTGTGCATAGGGTTTCTCGCTCCATTCAAATGATTGAGGTACCGACATCATCAGCATCACCTCTCTGATGGAGAATACACGGTTATCTGTTGGATGGACAGTATTCTGACTCGCCATGATATCATTACGGGTATGGATACAAGGTGGCACTTTGTCCCAATACTGACGAGTGTATTTATCGCCGTTCTTTCGCTGGTTGAAGATAATCTCGCCATCTTTTTCGTGATGAGGAATGCGACTCTCGTCCTCATTGTCAAAGGCAGATTGTCCTTCCGTAATATTTTCAATCCAGCTAACCATGTGTGACGCATACGGACGGAATGTGTGATATATGTCTTGGTCCCATATCTCGCCCATATAGTGCAAATGAGGAAGATGTCCTATAGTCTGCCGCAGTGTCTGTTCTTCCTGCTTGTCAGGGAACAGTTCGAGTGGAGTTATCTCTTTCTGATCTTTTCTCACCCCTATGACCAAAGTCCTTGTCCTGCTGCTGGGATTTCCATAGTCCTTGAAATTTATGACTTTCGCTGCAATGTTGTAATCTCCAGCAAGGTCTAAGTCGATAGCCTCTTTGATAAGTTTGTCCTGACCATCGATATCTGTACAGATAGATTTCAAAAAAGCAGGAACATTTTCGAAGACAAAGAATCGTGGTATAATTTGTTGAATGAGTTTGATAGACTCAACAACTAATGAATTACGCTTAAGTTCATTACCTTTCTTATGATTAGCAACAGACATACCTTGACAGGGAGGAGTCGCAATAACGACATCCAAGTCTTTCATACCTCTCAAGTTCCGCCACATTTGAATCTCGTTGAACACTTTGTCCTGAGTTTCTTGTAGCGTCATATCGCCACAGATATAACCACTTTCATAAAGGCATTTGTTATTATACTTTTGAACATTCAGACGGCGTTCGATGAGCTCTACTGTAGCAACACAATTAAAGTTCTCTTGCTTGAATCCATAGCATCCGATGCCAGCACAACTAAACAGACTGATATAGGTAAGTTGTTGTGGATGTTGAATCCGCGTTGATTTCTGATTCTCGATCAGTTGCTCTAACGTTGTATCGGTGTATGTATCCCAAATTTGTAGGCGCTGTTTCTTATAGTCAGCAAACAGATGCTTTACAAATTGCAATTCAAATACGAGTCGCAAATCATTCGGGGCGTTGTCTAATTCACCTTCCCTACGAGAACCAACCCTGGCTATCGTTATCAGATACAGGTCTCTTATCCCATAGTAATCCAAATCACATTGTTTTCCGATATAGGGGATGAAGTAGTATAGTTTGTTGAGGGCAACAGTAGATGGGAAACGCTTGCCCGTATAGTAAATCTTAGCCGTCCCGTCCAAGAAGTGCTCCACATTGTCTTTCTTGACATTGCAGATAAGGACATTCTTAGACAAATCCAAAGAATCCAAGTCTATTTCTCGACTTTGGTTCCTTACAATCTCCTTGGGATATTCAACTTGTACCTGGAACAAATCCAGTTGCTGAGGTATCTGCCTGATATTTGGCTTTGGCATATATTCGCTTCATAGCAACGAAAAGCCCCTGCGTTTTCGAAGAAGCGCAGGGGTGCCATGCTTGTGACATAAGCGACTGGAAACGCTGCAGAATAAAGCATAACGAATCCCCCACGCTGTTCGTGCGAGGTCATTATCGTTTCTGCTTCTGCGTTGTGTTAGTTTTCCAGTTCTATGTCACCAGAAGTGAAATGAATCTCGTGTTATTGTTTGTCAGTTACTCTTTATCGCCTTGTCCTTTTCTTTTTGTTCTGACAAACACCCAAAGTCAGATAGGTTTGTTCTCTATTAGTTAACTACAAATAAAAAAGCGTGGGTGCTTACATCTGCCTGTTCGTTATTCGAGGTCTTAGGAAACCTATGCAATAAACAGACAGAGAAACACCCACGTTGAGGTATATAGCACATCCGTAAAGTGTGCTTATGAGGACATAACAAGCCCTCGCAGCACACTACGGAGAGTATATACTACACCCCGTGGAGTTACCCCTGCATTGTTCTTGATTGCATATTCGGAAGTTCCTAAGTTTCGAATAACCAAAAACAAAGCGTCAGTAACGCCTTTCAATATGTAGTGCTCCACTCATCGGCTCCATCCTTCGCTAAAGGACATCATAACCTATAAGCAGATGCAGTTGCAAAATTAAGGAAAATTTCCTAAATACAAAAGAAATGGTAAGATTTTTTTGTGAAAAACCTTATTTAGCCCATAAGACTTCATCTCTTTTCAGAACTTTAACGATAAAGCTACTTTTGTGAACATCCCTTCACCCTCTCCCTCTATATGGCTGCAAGGCCTATAAACACTTGTCAAAGTGTCTAAGGTCTAAAGTCAAAGGCAATCTCATTTCATTAAAAAGGCTACGGCGTCGGGCTTCTCACGAGACGGCGTTTCAATGGGCTCGAAACGGCGGATCACGAGGCACGAAACACCGTTTCGGAATAACATGCCTTCGCTGAGCAATAAGGCAGCCTTATTGGAAATTAAGGAGGGGTTATTTGTTTGGAGGCATTCTTCTTTTTATAAGGGCTAAGGCTTTCTTTATGTGAGTAACAAAAAAGAGACGGTTCCCGATGGAATCGCCTCTTTTATTTTGAGCAATATAAAAACTTTCTTACTCTGCCTTTGGCTCTTCAGCAGCCTTTTCCTCAGTTGCTGGAGCTTCCTCAGCCTTAGGAGCCTCCTCTGCTGGAGCTTCCTCAGCCTTAGGAGCCTCCTCTGCAGGTGCTTCTGCCTTAGGAGCCTCTTCTGCTGCAGGTGCTTCTGTCTTAGGAGCTTCTGCTGCTGGAGTAGCGGTTTTCTTACCAGCACGACGTGTCTTCTTAGCGGCCTTAGGAGCCTTTGCCATTGCCTCGTCAAAGTCAACGAGCTCAATGAAACAAATCTCTGCAGCGTCACCCTGACGAGTGCCGAGCTTGATAATACGTGTGTAACCACCAGGACGGTTGCCTACCTTCTCTGCTACTACTGAGAAAAGTTCCTTGATGGCAAACTTATTCTGCAGGTATGAGAAGACAACACGACGGTTGTTTGTAGTATCTTCCTTAGAGCGTGTAATCAGTGGCTCCACATATTTCTTCAAAGCCTTAGCCTTGGCAACGGTCGTAGTGATTCTTTTGTGCATAATCAGCGAAATTGCCATGTTTGCAAGCATAGCACTACGATGAGATGCAGTACGACCGAGATGGTTGAATTTCTTATTGTGTCTCATTTTGACATTTTAATTTTTGTAATCAGGATTAGAAATCTTCCTGATTAAGTTTGTACTTTGATATATCGGTACCAAACGACAGATTCAGACTCTCGAGCAAATCATCAAGCTCTGAAAGCGATTTCTTGCCGAAGTTGCGGAACTTCAAGAGGTCGGTCTTGTTGTATTGTACGAGGTCGCCGAGTGTATCAACATCAGCAGCCTTCAAACAATTCAAGGCACGAACAGAGAGGTTCATATCTACAAGACGTGTCTTGAGAAGCTGACGCATATGCAGAATCTCCTCGTCAAAGTCCTGATTAACATCTACGCCAGTATCTTCGAACTGAATCTTCTCATCAGAGAAGAGCATAAAGTGATAAATCAGTATCTTTGCTGCCTCTTTAAGGGCATCCTTCGGGTGAATGGAACCATCCGTTGTAACTTCAATTATGAGCTTATCATAGTCAGTCTTCTGCTCTACACGGGTAGGCTCAACTGAATATCTCACGTTACGGATTGGAGTGTAAATGGAATCAATGGCAATTGAGTTGATGTCTGTACAGAAATCACGGTTTTCATCAGCAGGCACATAACCACGACCCTTGTTAACGGTGATCGTGAGCTGCATAGAAGCCTTTGAATCCATATGACAAATAACCAATTCTGGGTTTAACACTTCAAATCCAGTTAAGTACTTATTAATATCACCGGCCTTGAACTCTGTAGTGTTCTCAACAGTGATACTAACTTTTTCATTCTCGAATTCTTCTACTACTTGCTTGAATCTAACTTGCTTAAGATTCAAGATGATATTGGTCACATCTTCCTTCACACCAGGTACAGAAGAGAACTCCTGCTCAACACCCTCAATACGGATAGTATTGATTGCGAAACCCTCAAGGGATGAAAGTAAAATGCGGCGTAAGGCATTTCCTACGGTAACACCAAAGCCAGGCTCCAACGGACGGAATTCAAACTTTCCATAATTGTCCGTAGCCTCCAACATCACTACTTTATCAGGTTTTTGAAATGCTAATATCGCCATTAGTTTATTTTATTATTTAGAGTACAACTCAACTATTAACTGTTCCTTGATATTCTCCTGTATGTCAGCACGGTCTGGACGATGGAGGAACTTACCGCTCTTAGAAGCGTCATCCCACTCCAACCATGGACACTTGCTGTGATTATAACCTGCAAGAGCATCAGCAATCACTTCCAGTGACTTTGACTTCTCACGAACTGCTATAACCATACCGGGCTTAACCTGGAATGAAGGAATGTTAACTACTGCGCCATCAACAGTGATGTGCTTGTGACCTACGAGCTGACGTGCAGCACGACGTGTTGGAGCTATGCCCATACGATAAACCACATTGTCGAGACGACTCTCAAGGAGTTGCAACAATACCTCACCAGTAATACCGTCAGCCTTAGCAGCTTTCTCAAACAGATTACGGAACTGGCGCTCTAATACACCATATGTGTACTTGGCCTTCTGCTTCTCCGCCAACATGACACCATACTCCGAAGTCTTGCGACGACGGTTATTGCCATGCTGTCCAGGAGCGAAGTTTCTCTTGGACAAAACTTTTTCTTTACCGAGGATGGCCTCGCCAAACCTACGGTCAATTCTTGATTTCGGACCTGTATATCTAGCCATATTGCTAAAAATAAATTGTATTTACAATATTATATATTATACGCGACGACGCTTTGGAGGACGGCATCCGTTATGTGGTAATGGTGTTACGTCGATAATCTCTGTTACCTCGATACCACTGTTGTGGCATGCACGGATAGCAGACTCACGACCGTTACCTGGACCCTTAACATATGCCTTTACCTTACGAAGACCAAGCTCGAAAGCTACCTTCGCACAATCCTCTGCAGCCATCTGTGCTGCGTATGGAGTGTTCTTCTTAGAACCACGGAAACCCATCTTACCTGCTGATGACCAAGAAATAACCTGACCCTCAGAGTTTGCAAGGCTTACAATGATATTATTGAAAGAACTGTGAACGTGAAGCTGACCAATAGCACCAACCTTTACGTTTCTCTTCTTATTTGTTGCTGTTTTCTTTGCCATAATTTAATTCTTTAAACTGTAAACTTTAAACTGTAAACTTTAAACTTTACTTAGTGGCCTTCTTCTTATTAGCAACAGTCTTCTTCTTACCCTTACGAGTACGGGCATTATTCTTCGTACTCTGACCACGAACAGGAAGACCATTACGATGACGGATTCCACGATAGCAACCAATATCCATCAGGCGCTTAATGTTCAACTGAATCTCACTGCGGAGATCACCTTCTACTTTGAATTCAGCACCGATAATTTCACGGATCTTAGAAGCCTCGTCATCTGTCCAGTCGCACACCTTCGTGTCGCGGTTAACTCCGGCTTTATCCAATATCTTTGCTGAACTACTTCGACCTATACCATAAATATAAGTCAATGCGATTTCGCCACGCTTGTTCTGGGGCAAATCTACTCCAACAATTCTTATTGCCATAATTGTTAATTAAGTGAATAAATAACTCGCTAATACTTAACTCATTGAGTTTTAAAGCGATTTTGAGGTGCAAAGGTACATAAAAAAAACCTCACCCGAAAACTTTTTAACTCTTTGGGTGTATTAACATTAACATTTTTAATGTTTTTTAACTTCAAAAAGGGATTTCCCTCGTTTTTATCCCTGACGGGTCTTAAACTTTGGATTCTTTTTGTTGATTACAAACAAGCGACCCTTACGACGTACGATAACGCAGTCAGGAGTACGCTTCTTTACTGATGCTCTTGTCTTCATAATTATACTGATTATTTATATCTAAAGCATATGCGACCATTGGTGAGATCATACGGACTCATTTCTACCTTTACCTTGTCGCCTGGAAGGATTTTAATGTAATGCATACGCATCTTACCGGAGATATGTGCTATAATCTCAACACCATTCTCAAGTTCAACACGGAACATTGCATTACTCAATGCTTCCTTGATAGTGCCATCTTGCTCTATTGCTGCTTGTTTTGCCATAAGTCAAATTTTAATGATTTCTTCTATTTCTTCAAAAGAGGATAGTATCTCTGCTTTTCCTTTATATATTGCTACGGTATGTTCGTAATGAGCTGCAGGTTTTCCATCGCGAGTGCATATACTCCACTTGTCTGGCATCATCCACACAGCACGACCACCCATCGTTATCATTGGCTCAATGGCAATACACATACCAGCTTTGAGCTTTGCTCCGTTACCATGTTTACCATAGTTAGGAACCTGAGGATCTTCGTGCATTGAGCGTCCTATACCATGCCCGCACAGTTCTCTTACTACTCCGTAGCCATGAGCTTCACAATAATCCTGTACCGTTGCACCGATATCTCCAACATGACCGCCATGAACTGCTTTTTCTATGCCGAGATAAAGGCTTTCTTTCGTAGTACGCAATAACTGCCTGACTTCTTCACTTATCTCCCCTACCGGGAAGGTGTATGCAGAATCCCCGTTATATCCGTTAAGCAATGTACCACAATCGACAGATACGATGTCGCCATCTTTCAGGATTATGTCATCACTTGGTATTCCATGAACAACGCACTCATTTACTGAACAGCATATGCTCGCTGGAAATGCGGGACCATTTGGATTAGGGAAGCCAAGGAATGTTGGCTCAGCACCATTATCACGTATATATTCTTCCGCTACTCTATTGAGTTCTCCAGTACTTATACCAGGCTTTATTATCTTAGCAAGCTCTCCGAGCGTGCTGCCAACGAGCCTGTTAGCAGCACGCATCAGAGATATTTCCTCTTCAGTCTTTAAATAGATAGCCATTAATAAGCGCTTACGCCATTCTGTGGTCGTGTACGACCGCTATTCAAAAGACCATCATAATGACGCATCATCAGATGAGACTCTATCTGCTGCAGTGTATCGATAACCACACCAACCAAGATCAGAAGTGATGTACCACCAAAGAACTGTGAGAATCCCTGCTGTACATTTAACACACCTGCAAGAGCTGGCATGATGGCGATGAAAGCAATAAACAAAGAAGCTGGAAGCGTCAGGCGAGACATTATCTCCTCGATATAATCTGCCGTTGGCTTACCTGGCTTTATACCTGGTATGAAACCATTGTTACGCTTCATATCTTCTGCCATCTGGGTAGGATTCAGTGTAATGGCAGTATAGAAATATGTGAATGCAATAATCAATATCACATAAATCACACAATATGGTATACTGCGTGTATCCATCAGGGCCTGAGCAAACGTACTCATGCTTGCGCCGCCAAATGCCTGAAGGCAGATAGCTGGGATAAACATGATAGCCTGTGCGAAGATAATAGGCATCACATTAGCTGCAAACAACTTCAGTGGTATATACTGACGTGAACCGCCAATCTGCTGATTTCCGACAAGTTTCTTTGCATACTGTACAGGAACCTTGCGGACAGCCTGCACCAGCATGATAGCTGCACATATCACAGCATACAGAATCAGTATCTCAGCGATAAACATCACCAAACCACCACCTGTAATAGCAGTAAAGCGGCTACCTACCTCCTGTATGAAAGCCTGTGGAAGACGAGCGATGATACCAATCATAATGATCAGTGAAACACCATTTCCTACACCCTTGTCAGTAATACGCTCACCGAGCCAAAGGATGAACATAGATCCTGCAGCAAGAATAATGGTAGCAGGAACCATGAATTCTGTCCATGACAGACCTGAAGCGAGTGCGCCAGGTGACTGCATCTTCAAGTTCATGAGGTAAGAAGGAGCCTGGAACAGCAGAATAGCTACTGTCAGGTAGCGAGTGTACTGCATAATCTTCTTCCTACCACTTTCACCCTCACGTTGCATCTTCTGGAAAGATGGTACAGCAATTGCCACCAGCTGCATCACGATTGAAGCAGAGATGTATGGCATGATACCCAACGCAAAGATTGAAGCGTTTGAGAATGCACCACCAGAGAACATATCAAGAAGTGACATCAATCCTCCTGCTGTCTGCTGCTGCAGCTTTTCGAGGTTTGCAGGATTAATACCTGGCAATACCACGAAAGAGCCGAAACGGTAGATAGCGACAAAGAGGAGAGTAATGAGAAGACGGATACGAAGATCCTCAACCTTCCAACAGTTCTTCAGTGTCTCTATGAATTTTTTCATTTTTTCTTTAAGGAGTTAAAGAATTTACAGTACTTTAAAGGACTACTGTCTCACCGCCAACTGCTTTGATAGCTTCTTCTGCAGTCTTTGAGAAAGCGTTTGCCTTTACTGTTAGCTTTGCTTTAAGTTCACCATTGGCAAGAATCTTTACCATCTCCTTGCCGTTTGTAAGACCAGCTTCAACGAGTTGTGGTATTCCGATTTCTGTCCATCCGTTCTTTTCTGCCAATTTCTGCAGAGTAGAGAGATTTACAGCAAAATACTCCTTATGGTTGATATTCTTAAATCCGAACTTAGGAACTCGACGCTGCAAAGGCATCTGACCACCTTCAAATCCTATCTTCTTCTTATAACCAGAACGTGCCTTAGCACCCTTGTGACCACGAGTAGAGGTACCTCCCAGTCCTGAACCAGGACCGCGACCGATACGACGACGTGAATGGGTTGAACCGGCAGCTGGCTGCAAATTATTCAATTTCATAATTCTTTGTCGTTTAATATGTTATTACTCTACTACTGTTACAAGGTGGTGTACCTTGCGGATCATGCCACGGACAGAAGGAGTATCCTCCTTTTCTACTACCTGAGAAATCTTATGTAAACCCAGAGCAAGAAGGGTACGCTTCTGGTCTGCAGAAGCACCGATACGGCTTTTTATCTGCTGAATCTTTATTGTTGCCATTTTTATATCCTCCTTCTTTATTATCCGTTAAACACTTTCTTCATGTCAATACCACGATCATGTGCTACAGTATATGCGTCACGCATCATGCTGAGAGCCTTGATAGTAGCCTTTACGAGGTTATGAGGATTGGATGAGCCCTTAGACTTAGCCAATACATCATTAACGCCTGCGCTCTCCAATACGGCACGCATAGCACCACCGGCAACCATACCAGTACCGGCTGCAGCTGGCTTCAGGAACACCTGTGCACCACCGAAACTGCACTCAACCTCGTGTGGTATTGTACCTTTCAGTACAGGAACCTTTATTAGACTCTTACGTGCAGCATCTGCACCCTTAGCGATAGCCTGCTGTACCTCACCAGCTTTTCCAAGTCCCCATCCGATAGTACCATTACCGTCACCTACAACGACAATAGCAGCGAATGTGAAGGTACGACCACCCTTTGTAACCTTTGTTACGCGGTTGATGGCTACCAGCTTCTCTTTCAATTCTTCATTGTTAATTTTTGCTCTTTCCATTGCTGTAATATCGTTTAGAAGTTAAGACCACCCTCACGTGCAGCGTCAGCAAGTGCTTTTACGCGTCCATGATAGAGGTAGCCGTTACGGTCAAATACTACTGTTGTGATACCTGCGGCCTTTGCCTTCTCTGCAAGAAGAGCTCCGACCTTAGCAGCCTGCTCTATCTTTGGCATTGTTTCCATGCCTACAGATGAAGCGCTGACCAGTGTACGCCCGTCAACATCGTTAATAACCTGAACGTAAATCTGCTTGTTAGAGCGGAATACACTGAGACGTGGACGCTCTGCTGTGCCATTTACACTCTTGCGAATTCTATACTTTATCTTGATTCGTCTTTCTACTTTCTTTGTGTTCATAATCGTTAAGAATATTTTAAAGATTATTACTTAGCCGCTGCTGATTTACCAGACTTTCTGCGGATAACCTCGCCTTGGAACAAGATACCCTTACCCTTATAAGGCTCTGGCTTACGGAAAGAACGGATCTTTGCACAAATCATACCGATGAGCTGCTTGTCGCAAGACTCAAGGATGAGTAGCGGATTCTGGTTACGCTCAGACTTGGTCTCTACCTTAACCTCTTTTGGAAGTTCAATAAAGATTGGGTGGGTATAGCCGAGTGAGAACTCGATAAGGTTGCCCTTGTTTGACACACGATAGCCGACACCTACGAGCTCAAGAGTCTTCTTGTAGCCTTCGCTGACACCTACAACCATGTTGTTGACGAGTGAACGATACAAACCATGGAATGCCTGCTTCTGCTTTGTCTCTACAGGACTGTTTTCGTCTATTTCAAATCTTACCTGACCATCTTCAACGATAACCTTGATAGATGAATCAACCTTCTGAGTGAGCTCACCCTTAGGACCTTTTACAGTGACGATTTCGCCATTCTGTGATACTGTAACACCTGAAGGAATAATAATTGGTAACTTACCTATTCTTGACATAATAAATCCTCCCAATTAATATACATAAGCAAGGACCTCACCACCAATCTTCTGTTCAGCGGCCTCCTTGTCTGTCATTACACCTTTAGATGTGGACAGTATTGCTATGCCCAATCCGTTAATAACTCTCGGCATGTCCTTATAACCGGCGTACTGACGCAAGCCAGGTGTAGAGACACGCTGCAAACTCTTGATAGCGTTTTGCTTTGTGATAGGATCATACTTCAAGGCAATCTTAATAGAGCCCTGAGGACCATCTTCAATGAACTTGTAGTTCAAGATGTAACCTTTCTCGAAGAGAATCTTTGTTATCTCCTTCTTCAGGTTTGACGCAGGTACTTCAACCACGCGATGCTTCGCCATGATTGCGTTTCTGAGTCGTGTCAGATAATCTGCTATTGGATCTGTCATTTTAAATAATGTTTTAATTAATCGGGACGCCCCCGACAATATTAAATAATACGGAAGATGCTTTCTTCCAATTCTTTCTCTTTATTACCAGCTTGCCTTCTTTACGCCAGGTATAAGACCAGCTGATGCCATCTCGCGGAACTGAATACGTGAGATACCAAACTGGCGAATATAACCCTTTGGACGTCCTGTCACCTTACAACGGTTGTGTAAGCGTATAGGATTGGCATTCTTTGGTATTGCCTGCAATGCACGAGCTGCTTCGTAACGTTCTGCAGCATCCTCTGAAGTAGCGATTACCTTCTTCAGAGCTGCACGCTTCTCTGCATATCTAGCAACCAGTTTAGCACGCTTTACCTCGCGAGCCTTCATTGATTCTTTTGCCATATTCTATAATAATTAAGCGTTCTTGAATGGCAGACCAAAGGCCTTAAGAAGAGCAAAGCCTTCCTCATCGGTCTTGGCTGTTGTAACAAAGGTAATATTCATACCCTGTATGCGATCGATAGTATCGATGTTTATCTCAGGGAAGATAATCTGCTCCTGGATACCCAAGGTATAATTTCCACGACCATCAAGTTTTGACTGGATACCCTTGAAGTCACGGATACGTGGAAGTGCTACACGCACAAGTCTCTCAAGGAACTCATACATGCGCTCACGACGCAGTGTAACCATAACACCGATAGGCATCTTCTTACGCAACTTGAAGTTTGCAATATCCTTCTTTGAGAATGTAGCAACAGCCTTCTGACCTGTGATTGTTGTAATCTCGTTGATAGCTACATCGATAATCTTCTTATCTTGTGTAGCGTTACCAAGACCCATGTTAATAACAATCTTCTTCAGTTCAGGAATCTGCATTGCTGAAGAGTAGCCGAACTGCTTCTTCAACTCAGGAGCGATAGTCTCCTTGTATACTTTCTTTAACTGTGCTGTTTCCATTACTTGATTTCCTCCCCTGATTTTTTAGAGATACGGATAACATTCTTACCCTCATGCTTGATAGAAACACGAGTTGCCTTGCCGCTCTTTGGATCAATGAGGCTCAAGTTTGAGATATGAATCGGAGCCTCTTGTTTCACAATACCACCTTGTGGGTTCTTTGCAGAAGGCTTCTGACTCTTAGATACCATATTGATACCCTCGACGATAGCGCGCTCTTCTTTTACGAGCACCTTCTGTACCTTTCCCTTCTTGCCCTTATCCTTACCGGTAAGAACAATAACGGTATCGTCTTTCTTAATATGTAACTTACTCATTGTTTTTACTTTTTTAGAAGTTAGTGAAGACTAAAGTACCTCAGGCGCCAAAGAAACCACCTTCATATTAACTGCACGGAGTTCACGAGCAACAGGACCAAAGATACGGCTGCCACGCAATTCACCAGCATTGTTAAGAAGTACACAAGCGTTATCATCGAAACGGATGTATGAACCATCAGCACGACGAATCTCTTTCTTTGTACGTACGATAAGAGCCTTTGATACTGCACCTTTCTTTAAATCGCTTGAAGCGATAACATTCTTGACAGCAACGACGATAGTGTCACCAACACTTGCATAACGGCGACGTGTTCCACCAAGTACGCGAATGCAAAGAGCCTCACGTGCACCGCTGTTGTCACATACTGTAAGTCTTGATTCTGCCTGTATCATAATTACTTAGCTTTTTCAATTATTGAAACTAATCTCCACCTCTTTGTCTTGGAGAGTGGACGTGTCTCCATAATGAGGACTGTATCACCTACATTTGCCTCATTCTTCTCATCATGTGCATGATACTTCTTAGTCTTCTGCACAAACTTACCATAGATTGGGTGCTTCTCCTTGAACTTGGATGCAATAACAATGGTTTTATCCATCTTGTTGCTTGTAACAACACCCTGTCTTGTCTTTCTTAAATTACGCATTTCCATCTGGACCATTATTATTTATTAAGTTCACGTAAGCGAATCTCTGTTTTAATACGTGCAATGTCACGACGAGCCGCTTTAATCTGTGATGGATTCTCAAGGGGAGACACTGTATGGTTCAGCTTCATAGTATCAAGAGCTGACTCGGCATTCTCCAACTTCTCTGTCAATTCCTTGACATCAAGTTCTTTTAATTCTTTAATCTTCATAGTTTAAGCGTTTTTGTCGTAATCACGACGTACAACAAATTTTGTTTTAACAGGCAATTTCTGTGCTCCAAGTCTGAGAGCCTCTTTTGCGATATCGAACGGAACGCCTTCAATCTCAAAGAGGATACGTCCTGGTGTTACAGGAGCCACCCATCCTGCTGGGTCACCCTTACCTTTACCCATACGTACATCCGCAGGCTTTCTTGTGATTGGTTTATCAGGGAAGATACGAATCCACACCTGACCTTCACGGTTCATCTTACGGTTGATTGCCACACGGGCAGCCTCTATTTGTCTGCTATCTATCCACTTTGGTTCAAGGGTCTTGATACCGAAAGAACCGAAAGCAAGCTGTGTACCACGGTGAGCGTTGCCTTTATTGCCACGTCCATCCTGCGGTCTTCTATATTTTACTCTTTTTGGCTGTAACATAGTAGCTTCTTGTTTTAACGATTATTGTTTCTCTTACGGTTTCCACCACGACCTTCGCGACGACCTGCGCCAGGACGGTTGCCGCCAGTCTTCTCCTGAGAGAAGTTAGGTGCGAGATCACGTTTTCCGTAAACCTCACCACGGCAAATCCATACTTTTATACCGAGGAGTCCGACCTTTGTAAGAGCTTCTGTCTTGCAGTAGTCGATATCTGCACGGAATGTATGCAGTGGTGTACGACCTTCCTTGAACATTTCTGAACGAGCGATTTCAGCACCGTTCAAACGACCGGAAATTTGAACCTTGATACCTTCAGCACCTGCGCGCATAGTATTCTGGATAGCCATCTTTATGGCACGACGGTATGCTATCTTGCCCTCTACCTGGCGAGCGATAGAATTAGCAACGATATTAGCATCGAGGTCTGGTTTCTTTATTTCGAAGATATTGATCTGAATATCCTTACCATAGAGCTTCTTCAATTCTTCCTTCAACTTATCAACATCCTGTCCACCTTTACCAATGACGATACCCGGACGGGCAGTGCAAATAGTGATAGTGACACGCTTCAAAGTGCGCTCGATGACAATGCGTGATACGCTAGCTTTTGCAAGACGCTCGTTGAGGTACTTACGTATTTTCTGATCCTCTACGAGATTCTCACCGAAACTTTTACCACCGAACCAGTTTGAATCCCAGCCACGGACGATACCGAGGCGATTTGCTATTGGATTAACTTTCTGTCCCATACTACTTATTTTTCATCATTGGTTTTTGTGTCTACAAACAGCGTTACGTGATTAGAACGCTTGCGGATACGATATCCACGGCCCTGTGGTGCAGGACGCATACGCTTCATTGTTACGCCTTCGTCAACAAATATCTTTGAGATATACAACTCGCCATCTTCAGCCTTACGGTCATTCTTGACCTCCCAGTTTGCGATAGCAGAGCGCAGCAGTTTCTCAACGTCAGCAGAAGCCTGCTTCTTAGAGAAACGGAGTACGCCAAGAGCTCTGTTTACCTCCATGCCACGAATCATGTCTACAACATAGCGCATCTTACGTGGAGATGAGGGCACACCAATGAGCTTGGCAAAGTATTGATTCTTTTTAGCCGCCTTAATAGCTTCAGCAGCATTATGTTTTCTTGCTCCCATTTCGTTTTCTTTTTAATGGATTAGCCCGCCTTATTTCTTGTTACCGGCATGTCCGCCGAAACGACGTGTTGGAGCAAACTCGCCGAACTTGTGTCCGACCATGTTCTCCGTCACATAGACAGGAATGAATTTGTTACCGTTATGAACAGCTACTGTATGACCCACAAAATCAGGTGAGATTACAGAAGCTCTGGCCCATGTCTTTACGACACTTTTCTTACCGCTCTCATTCATAGCGAGAATCTTCTTCTCAAGAGAAACGTTGATATATGGACCCTTTTTAAGTGAACGACTCATAATTTCTTTTCTTTAATTTGTGGGGTTACTTCTTATTAGCTCTTTCTATAATGTACTTATTGCTTTGCTTCTTAGGAGCACGAGTCTTGAGACCCTTTGCATACAAGCCCTTGCGTGAACGTGGGTGTCCGCCTGACTGACGTCCTTCACCACCACCCATTGGGTGATCAACTGGGTTCATAACAACACCACGGTTGTGTGGACGACGACCGAGCCAACGTGAGCGTCCTGCCTTACCTGACTGCTCAAGAGCGTGATCAGAGTTGCCTACAGCTCCCACTGTTGCCTTACAAGCAGAAAGCACCTTACGTGTTTCGCCTGAAGGGAGTTTAATTACACAATAACTGCCTTCACGAGAAGTCAACTGAGCGAAATTACCTGCCGAACGTACGAGCAGAGCGCCCTGTCCAGGACGGAGCTCGATGTTGTGGATAACGGTACCTACTGGGATGCTTGCCAGAGGAAGAGCATTACCTACCTCAGGAGCAGCCTCCGCACCAGACATCAGTGTAGCACCTACCTGAAGTCCGTTAGGAGCAATAATGTAACGTTTCTCACCGTCAACATAGTACAACAGAGCGATACGAGCCGAACGGTTTGGATCATACTCTATTGACTTTACTACAGCTGGAACACCATCTTTCTCTCGCTTGAAGTCGATCATACGGAACTTCTTCTTGTGACCACCGCCTTTATAACGGACAGTCATCTTACCAGTGTTGTTTCGACCACCAGTAGAACGCTTACCGTAAACGAGAGACTTCTCTGGCACGGATGCAGTAATATCCTCGAACGTGCCAATAACTTTGTGTCTTTGACCAGGTGTAACTGGTTTTAATTTACGTACTGCCATTTTCTATTATTATATATTGCTGTAAAAATCTATTTCCTCGCCCTCTTTCAGAGTAACGATTGCTTTCTTGAAGGCGTTCTTCTGACCACGGATGAGACCTGCCTTTGTGTAGCGGCTTGAGCGCTTACCAGCATATCTCATAGTGTTAACGTCTTCTACTGTAACATTGTAGCGAGCCTCAACCTCCTGCTTAATCTGGATCTTGTTGGCCTCTGGCTTAACGATGAAGCCATAGCGGTTTGGCCGCTTTTCTGTAATCCTTGTCATCTTCTCAGTGACAATGGGCTTAATGATAAATGCCATAATCTTTTTCTCCTTTTTAAGTTTACTTGATTAAGACTTCTTCTATTTTCTTAACAGCGTTCTCACAGAGCACAACAGCGTCAGCATTCATCACCTTATAGGCGTTGAGCATTGCTGCACCCATTACCTCTACCTTCTGCAGGTTGCGAGCAGAAAGATAAACGCTCTTATTCTCTTCAGGCATAAGGAAGAGTACCTTCTTACCATCAACGCCGAGGGCCTTCATGATATTGAGGATCTCCTTGGTCTTTGGTGTCTGTATGTTGAAGTCTTCAACAACAACGATACCATTCTCCTGTACCTTGTATGAGAGAGCACTCTTACGAGCAAGCTGCTTTGTTTTTAAATTAAGTTTTGTACGGTAATCGCGTGGGCGTGGGCCGAATACGCGTGCGCCACCAACGAGCACTGGTGAGTTGATATCACCACGACGTGCACCGCCGCCACCTTTCTGACGACCGAGTTTGCGTGTTGAGCCAGACATTTCGCTGCGCTCCTTTGCCTTTGCTGTACCCTGACGCTGATTGCCGAGATACTGCTTTACATCGAGGTAGAGAACATGGTCGTTAGGCTCGATAGCGTAGATAGCATCGTTCAGAACCACCTTGCGGCCTGTCTCTTTGCCCTGTATGTCTAATACATTTACTTCCATGACCTTACTTCTTGATTAATACTGTTGAACCATTGTATCCTGCAACAGAGCCCTTCACGATAACGAGGTTGCTCTCTGGGATAACTTTAATAACTCGCAGATTCTGCGTTGTAACACGCTCGTTACCCATGTGTCCACCCATGCGCATGCCCTTGAATACCTTTGCAGGGTAAGAGCAGGCACCGATAGAACCTGGCTTACGAAGGCGGTCATCCTGACCGTGTGTAGCCTGTCCTACGCCACCAAAACCGTGACGCTTTACGACACCCTGGAAACCTTTACCCTTTGAAGTGCCGACAACGTCAACGAAGTCGCCTTCAGAGAAGATTTCTGCAGTGATAGTGTCTCCGAGGTTTTTCTCCTCGTCAAATTTGAACTCGGCCAAGTGCTGTTTTGGTGTTGTGCCAACCTTCTTGAAGGCTCCCATCATTGGTTTGGTTGTACGAGACTCCTTACGCTCGCCGAAACCAAGCTGATATGCAGCATAACCGTCTTTCTCAACGGTCTTAACCTGGGTTACGACACAAGGACCAGCTTCGATGACAGTGCACGGTGTATTCTTACCGTCGGCACTGAAAACGGATGTCATTCCGATTTTTCTTCCAATTAATCCTGGCATTTCAATTTAAATTTTTAATTTATTCCTTGTTACGTTTAATTTTAACAAAATACTATACCTTTATCTCTACTTCTACACCAGAAGGGAGGTCGAGCTTCATCAGAGCATCAACAGTCTTTGTTGTTGAGCTATAGATGTCAATCAGACGCTTGTAGTCTGAAAGCTGGAACTGCTCACGAGCCTTCTTGTTAACGAAGGTAGAACGGTTTACTGTATAGATGCGCTTGTGTGTTGGGAGTGGAATAGGACCACTTACGATAGCGCCTGTTGCCTTAACGGCCTTAACAATCTTCTCAGCTGACTTATCAACCAGTGTATGATCATAAGACTTCAGCTTGATACGGATTTTCTGACTCATAATTTCTTTAATTAATTTTTATGTTATTGTTTAAAATGGTACCCGTAAAGAGTCATTTGCTCACGGGTACTTTATTATTATTTATACCAAATCAGCACGACCACCGTTCTCTTCCAAGATAGCCTTAGCAATAGAGCTTGATACTGGCTCGTGGTGATCATATTCCATAGATGAGGTAGCACGACCAGAGGTGATGGTACGCAATGCTGTTACATAGCCGAACATTTCAGCCAATGGAACCATAGCCTTAACGACTTTAGCACCTGAGCGGGCATCGTCCATACCCTGTACCATACCACGACGCTTGTTGAGGTCACCGATAACGTCACCCATGTTCTCTTCTGGTGTTACTACTTCTACCTTCATGATAGGCTCCATGAGGCAAGGACCTGCCTTAGGACATGCATTCTTGAAGGCGTTGCGAGCAGCGAGTTCGAATGACAACTGGTCAGAGTCAACTGGGTGGAAACTACCATCGATAAGTGTTACCTTCAGTCCTGTTACAGGATATCCACCGAGGACACCGCCCTTGAGGCAATCTTCGAAGCCCTTCTGAACAGCAGGAATGAATTCCTTAGGCACATTACCACCCTTCACCTCATTGATGAACTGCAGATCGCCTTCCTTATAGTCCTCATCCTTAGGACCGATGTTAACGATGATGTCAGCGAACTTACCACGACCACCTGACTGCTTCTTGTAAACCTCACGGAGGTTAACCTCTTTGGTGATTGCTTCCTTGTAGTTAACCTGTGGCTTACCCTGGTTACATTCAACCTTGAACTCACGCTTCAGACGATCGATGATGATATCGAGGTGAAGCTCACCCATACCGCTGATGACGGTCTGACCGCTCTGCTCATCAGTACGAACTGTGAATGTTGGGTCTTCTTCAGCAAGCTTTGCAAGACCATTGTCAAGTTTTGCGATATCAGCCTGTGACTTTGGCTCTACTGCGATAGAAATCACAGTGTCAGGGAATGTCATAGACTCCAATACAATCTGATGATCTTCATCACAAAGGGTATCACCTGTACGGATATCCTTGAAACCTACACCAGAACCTATATCACCTGCAGCGATTTCGTCAACAGGATTCTGCTTGTTAGAGTGCATCTGGAAGAGGCGGCTGATACGCTCCTTCTTACCAGAACGTGGGTTATATACGTAAGAACCAGCCTCAATCTTACCAGAATAAACGCGGAAGAATACGAGACGTCCTACATATGGGTCTGTTGCAATCTTGAATGCGAGAGCTGCTGTTGGAGCGTCCTCTTTTGCCTCGAACTTAACCTCTACAGACTCGTCGCCAGGCTCTGTACCAACAACCTCTGGGTTATCCAGTGGTGAAGGAAGCAGCGCGCAAACGTAGTCAAGCATTGTCTGTACGCCCTTGTTCTTGAATGAAGAACCGCAGAGCATAGGCACACACTCAAGTGCAAGTGTACCCTTACGGATAGCAGCGATAATCTCATCTTCTGTGATAGTAGAAGGATCGTCGAAATATTTCTCCATGAGAGCCTCGTCGAAGTTAGCTGCTGACTCAAGGAGTTTTTCACGCCATTCGTTGCACTCGTCAACGAGGTCAGCAGGAATCTCTTCTACGTCATAGTCAGCACCCATTGTCTCGTCATGCCAAAGGATAGCCTTCATCTTAACGAGGTCAACGAGTCCCTTGAAAGTCTCTTCTGCACCGATTGGAACGCAGAGAGGTACAGGATTTGCACCCAGTACATCCTTCATCTGCTGCACAACATCAAAGAAGTTTGCACCAGAACGGTCCATCTTGTTCACATATCCGATACGAGGTACTTCGTACTTATCAGCCTGACGCCATACAGTCTCAGACTGAGGCTCTACGCCACCTACTGCACAATAAGTTGCTACTGCACCATCCAACACACGCAGAGAACGCTCCACCTCAGCGGTGAAATCCACGTGTCCCGGAGTATCGATAAGATTAATCTTATACTGCTTGTCGTTATACTTCCAAAAACATGTTGTAGCAGCAGAGGTAATAGTAATACCACGCTCCTGCTCCTGTTCCATCCAGTCCATGGTAGCAGCACCCTCGTGAACCTCACCAATCTTGTGAGTCTTACCTGTATAGAAGAGGATACGCTCGGAAGTTGTCGTCTTACCGGCATCAATATGAGCCATGATACCGATGTTTCTTGTCAAATGAAGATCGTGTTTTGCCATTTCTGTAGAACTAATTTACATTATTAATTAAAAACGGAAATGTGCAAAAGCACGGTTAGCTTCAGCCATGCGGTGCATATCTTCCTTACGCTTGAAGGCACCACCCTGGTTGTTATATGCATCCATAATCTCCGCTGCGAGTTTATCAGCCATACCCTTACCACCACGCTTACGAGCGAAAGAGATAAGATTCTTCATAGAGATAGATTCCCTGCGGTCAGGGCGAATTTCTGTTGGCACCTGGAAAGTAGCACCACCGATACGGCGGCTCTTAACCTCCACGTGTGGAGTAACGTTATCCAAAGCCTGCTTCCATATATCAAGTGCAGACTTCTCTTCTTCCTTCATCTTTTCACCTACGGTGTTGATAGCAGCATAGAATATCTCATAAGAAGTATTCTTCTTGCCATCGTACATCAGATGGTTGACAAACTTTGACACTTTCTTGTCATTGTAGACGGGATCTGGGAGGATAACCCTCTTCTTTGGTTTTGCTTTTCTCATTTTTAGCTTTTAAAATTTTCTTGGTTGTCTTACTTCGGCTTCAATGCCCTTCACGGGTCATTTACTCAACCTGATTTCTTTCTTTGACCGATTACTATCTTTTACTTCTTTGCAGCCTTTGGTCTCTTTGCTCCATACTTAGAGCGACGCTGTGTACGTGATGCTACACCTGCTGTATCAAGTGTTCCACGCACGATGTGATAACGTACACCTGGCAAGTCTTTTACACGACCACCACGCACAAGCACGATTGAGTGCTCCTGCAAGTTGTGTCCTTCTCCAGGAATGTATGAGTTCACTTCTTTTGTGTTCGTCAGGCGAACACGGGCTACCTTACGCATAGCCGAGTTAGGCTTCTTAGGGGTAGTTGTATACACACGCACGCACACTCCACGACGCTGTGGACATGAGTCCAAAGCTGGTGACTTGCTCTTGTCTACAAGTACCTTTCTGCCTTTTCTTACCAATTGTTGAATTGTAGGCATTGTTTTTTAATTTTTTTGTTTGTACTTATTTATATATTAATATTATCGACAGCATAAAGCGATGCTAACCGAGGAGCTCTTTTCCAAGGTCGCACCGGCAAAATCACGGCTTACCTAGCGGTATATATCGGGTAGAGGCCACAAATTTGCGGCTGCAAAGGTACAAATTATATATAACATGGCAAAAGAAATATCATCTTTTCTATCCTACATAACACTTGTTTTATAGTTTTTTAACATTATTGTGCATTTTTTAGCTCTCGCGAATTCAACTGGCAAGTGCAATCGCACTTTCTATTGTATGAAGTCCTCTTCATCCTCTAGGATCTCCTTCACAGTGACGGTGAGGATGTCTGTGCAGGCGTTTAGGATTTCTTCCTTTTCCCATTGGTTCTGCTCGTCATCTTGATTGCATGCCTTCATATATTCGGTCTCAGCTGTGCTGAACTGTCGGTAGGCATCCTTGAGTCTGTCGTAATTGTATTTCTTCATCTTCTTTTCCGTTT
>ERZ842401.91-NODE-91-length-112983-cov-4.682656_pt1 | contig 112983 bp, 99 predicted proteins | sample MGYA00521270_ERZ842401 | MGnify/ENA primary metagenome ERZ842401 (study PRJEB31892, sample SAMEA3878208) | bioreactor metagenome | biome: Moose rumen | place: Sweden | collected 2011-10 | study: EMG produced TPA metagenomics assembly of the PRJEB12797 data set... | reverse complement strand
CATCAAGGGCTGCTGCCGCTGAACAGTTGAATGCGACTGCCATCGCTGCCGTAAAAAATACTGCCGATACCAATAAGGCTGACATCATTACATTAAAAGCCGATACACAACGTCTTAACACTATTGCAATTGAGACTAATTCAGTTGATATTGACCTTGACAAAGAGGCTGATGGTACTAAGATTAGTGCAAATGTGAAACTTGACACAAGTGTTCCTAATATCTTGAAGATTGGTGGAAACGGTATGTATGCCGATGTTGAAATGACTTATGACAGGGCAACTAACACTATCACATTCAGTAATGGTATTGCTACACAGTCATTCACGTTGTCAGAACACTCACTTGTAGTTGGTGGCGTATATGATTCTACTAACAAGGCAATCGTGCTTACTGTACAGACTGCCGATGGTACTAATAATATCTCAATTCCGGTCGGTGATTTGATTCACACTTTGAGGGTTAATAATACAACCGCTAACCCAATCAAACTTGCCTTGACACAGGATGCAACTGGTATCGATGTACTTAGTGCAAGTGTGGATATTTCAACCAAGGAAGATAACGGCTTGTTGAGAGACAATGGTACACTCTACGTAAGTAGAAACGCTGATGCCATGACCGGTTATTGGAATGGTGAGAATGTATCACTTCAATTGATTATCAATAACTTGAAGACACAGACTGATAAGGTTGAAACAATTGATACCGATGTCGCTCAGTTGAAAACTGATATGACTCAGGCCAAGTACGATATCAACAGTTTGCAGGCTGACAGCACTGTACTTCACAACGCAATTGACACTCAAAATGAGAAGATTGCCACGATGGGAGGTAAGGTCGATGCAATTGTGACACAGTATGAGACAATCAGTCAGAAGGTTTCTACTATGGAATCACAATTCACAATCCTTGAAAATGAGGTTAACACATATTCTGACCGTATTGTTACTATGGAAAACAGTGTCGCCGGTATGAGAAGTGACCTTAACCAGGCACTTGAAGACGTTGAGGAACTCAAGGAAATTATCGGTGGTGGTGGCTCCGGTGATTCAATCAGTGAGAGACTTGCAAGAATCGAGAATATTGTTAATAACTTGATTGACTTCGCAGATACTGACAGCGATGGTAATCCTGATGGTTTCTAAAAATAGATAAAAAATTTAGTTCCGGAAGTTATTTGATGTAATTATCCGGAACTTTAGAATATTTATGAATAAGAAAAACAATAAAAGATAAACATTTATTTTAAAATAACATGGCGAAAATATTGCAATTGTACAGAAATACCTCTGAAGTGTTTACCAGTTTTACTACTGCTAAAGCACAGTTAGAAAACGTAACTTTTTTAGGTGCAAGAAAAGATGGTGAAATTGTGCTTGCACGTTACACAGATGGTAATAATGTAAAATCAGCACTTGGTTTATATCACAAAGGCGTAGACGGTAAAAACGGTGTAACAGTCCTTAAAGACATAGAGGCTATTGATACTCAGATTAGCACTTTACAATCAGAACTTGATACTACACAAACCAGTGCCGGACTTAATACCGATGGTACTTATACCGCACCAACAGACGATAGTATCATTGGTGAAACAACTTCTTTAAAAGACGCTGATGTTAATCTTGCAAACAAAATCCGTGACATCTTATCAACAATTGATAGTCTTGATTTTTCCAAAACTCTCGGAGATAGTGAAGTGTTTGCAACATTAACACAAACAAATGGACAACTTAGTTCTACTGAAAGAAACCTTTCTACCGTTAAACTTGCCGGCTATACTGTAGGTGGTGACAATAGTGGAAAAGTTGCCGCAGCAGATACTCTTGGCGAAGCCCTTGGTAAGTTACAGGGACAGATTAACGGTATGGATAAGAGTGCAAATGTCGTTAATGGTCAAGTCGTTACAACAGTTGAAGAAACAGATGGTAAAGTATCTGAAACTAAGGCTAATGTTAAGGATTTGCAACTTGGCGGTTATTCAAAGGATAATAATGCAACTGGTGCAATTGGTGGTACTGATACCGTGAACACGGCTTTATCAAAGATTGAAAATACTATTGCTGCTAATACAGTAAGTTCTACCGATAAAACCATTACAATTGATACAACTGGTGCAACAACTGACCTTGCAGTAAATATCGATGGTACTACATTAGTTAAAAATTCATCTACCGGTGTGATTAGTTCAGGTCTTAAAATTAAATCAATTACACAAGCAAGTGGAAGTACATATGCATCACAGTATCAATTAGTTTATGGTAATTCTGAAACACCAATCGGTGATACAATTTCAGTTGCTAAAGACCAATTCTTGAAATCGGCTTCTTATGACTCTTCCACACAAATACTTACACTTGTAATGTATACAGCAGATGGTAGTGAATCTAACATAACCGTCGATTTTAGTGACGCTGTTATTGAAGCAGAAGCCGGTGATGGTCTTTATGTAGGAACAGGTGATGAAGAGGGTGGTAATGGTAAAGCCGTTGGTTCGCTTAATGTTGGAATTGATGCAAATTCAGAATCAGTAACAATTTCTGATAATAATGGTGGTTCAACAACCGCCGCCGTACTTTCCGTAAGTGCTGATGCTATCAAAGTTTCAAACATCCAAAATGCCATTAACTATGCGATTTCATCACTTTCTGTAGAAACACAAGGTGATGACTATATAACAGCTACCATTGATAATAATAATAACAAGAAGATTAACATAAGTGCTGACGTACAAAATATGACAGCTACAGCTGGTACTGTTGGCGTTTATGATTCTACCGGCGCACAAACCACTGCTCCTGTTGCAGGTACATTAACGGGTGTTACTAATAGTCTTGTTGATGGGGCTGATGTTGCTTCTAAAGTTAAAACATTTGTTGATGGTGCTATTGCAATTGAAAAGGCTCGCTCTAATGCAAATACGCTTGCTTCAATTCAAGCCCTCGATTTTACTGATACTGTTGTTTCAGGACAATTTGTTACCGAAGTAAATGAAACAAATGGTATTATTTCAGTAAGTCGTGCTAATGTTGGTACTGCTGTTATCGCCGGTTTTGAACAAAGTTCTACTACTACTGGTGATATTGCCGCAACAGATACTCTTTCTGCCGCATTAAACAAACTTGAAAACAAAGCAGATAACAGTCTTGATAGTGTAGTCGGAAGCGATGCTATCACAGTTACTACAAAGTCTAACAAGAGTCAAACGATTAGTCTTAAACTTGATGCAACTTCACAGTCTGCCGTTTCTTCTGCTCCTGACAATGTTCTTACAATCACATCAGGTGAAGGATTATATCTTTCAAGTGTTTGGGATTGTGGTTCATACTAATCGAAAGATTAAAATAATATTATATAAAATTAATCCTGACTCTAAGTAAGAGTCAGGATTTTATCTGTATTATAGTCTTGAATCAATAAGAAAACTCAAATAGTGTGTTAAAATATTCTTTATAACTTCATTTTCATAACTTTTTTCTATTCTTACTACCGGAACTATAATTTTATCAGATAATTTAACCATATTTGTAATTTTATCAATTACAAATATATTGTTTTGTGGATATCTGTTAATATAATTTTCTATTTCACTATAAAACTCACAATCACAAGATAAGCCTTCTTTAGTTAATGTCTCGAAACTATTAATTTTTTCAAATTTTTGAAAATTAATTTTACTATCAATTCTCAAATCACCACGTATTTCAACAGCGATTAAATCATCTGTATAATCATAAAAGTTAAATTTGTATTTTGCCATATTTTTTAATTAATTTATTATTCTTCTGTATCTTTTTCAATAGAAAAATCCTTATCTATAATATCAAATATCGACCCGATAACAACACCATATTTCTTGCTTACGAAATTATTAGAATCGGTATCCTCATCAACAATTTTAAGTATTCTATCTGGAACAATACCATCTTCAAGAAAATCGTCTACTTCACTTTGTGTAAGTTCATCAATTGCCTTATTATATAGAGACAATTCAAGTTGAATTTCATCTTTTTCAAGTTGTTTCATACGTTCTTTGTAATCAGATACTATTTCATCCCAATTCATACCACATTCAGTAACATACGGTGGAATCTTATTAACAGATAACCAGAATTTGATTTCCTTATCTTCCATGGTCATAAGTTGCTCATATGTATCTTGGTCTGTAATATTATATGGCTGTCCTGATACAAGTTTACTTTCTTCATTGGTAAATTGTTTTCTATCTGAAGGATTACTGATAAGAATATTAGGTACTTCCTTTCCTTTTTCATTTATTCTTGTACGAATATCCTTTGAGAAACAGACAAGCAACGGTTTTATTTTTTTATTGAACATTTCGACATACTTGTCAATATTATATTCAAAATTATCGTCACAGAAATGGTCATCCTCATCATCCACGATTTCATTGTTAAGAAGAATACAATTGAATATAAGTCTGTCTTCTTCTCTGAATGATGAACCATAGTGACCTCTGCCAAAATCTACCTTTGGAATCCATTTGCCATTCGGTTGTTTCATTTCATCAGGACGCTCTTTCTTTGCCTTTGTGTACAATTTATCCAATTCCTTAGTTACATTGGTTTCCTGACCATCTATTGAGGCGAAATAGTCAGTTACACGTTGTACATCAGAGTCTGATTTTTTCTTACCAGTATTGATATAGTAGATAGCATCACCCATATTCACGTTAAGATTATGTTTAATTGCTAATTCATACCATGCTTGACGTGCTTTCTTAGTACCACCGGCCGTTAATTGCTTGCAGTTTTCCTTATAATTGGCAATACTTGTCTTGATTTTACCTACTGTTGCAATATCTTTGAGAGGTATCTGCAAGTTGTAGATTTTTTCTACATAGTCATAGTATGCTTCAAGAAATTCCTTACCTTTTCCTTCAAGTAACAGACGAATACCTTTGTCCAAGAATTTCTCAATATAAATTGGCATTTTCTTGGATTTAATTGAGTTACCAACAAGTTTGATTTTACCATCCGGCATTAAGTCAGCATAGTTCTTACGTGAAAACTGAATACATGCTTGGCAATACTCATCGACACCAAGACCATTTTTTAAGATGCCACCATTATATGCCTCATACATATATGTATCTTCAAATTCTGCTACATCGGCTTCGACACGTGTATATTCTTTTCCTTGTTTTGTATTACGTCCTTTACCTTTACCTATATACGGATGTTCTTTTGTATAACGGAAATCTTCTTCTTTAGGCATTTGGAAGTTGAAATCCATCGGTATTGGATATAACATTCATTCCAAGGGCGTTTACAACTGTACCGTCCAAAGAGATGTCATATACAACACCGGCTTCCTCCTTTCCTTTAATTTCTTTAACGTTCAACATATGCTTATATATTTTTGTGCAAAAATACTAAATTTATTTTATTATACCAAACGTTTTAATATCATTTAACATTGTTTCTTTATCTTCATAGACATAATAAGGAAAATCAATATGATAATTTGCATAATAATATATTTTTAAACCATGTTCTACACATAATTTCTTTTTTATTTCATCACGCAATTTATTTTCTTCTAATGAACTTTCTATTTCTCCAAAACAAGTAGATTTAAAATGCTGTATACCTTGACATTCTATAACAGCATTATAGTTTGGTAGATAAAAATCTAATTTTAAATTACTATTGAATACTAACCAATCGAATTTTTTTTCTCTTTCAAATATTATATTATTTTTTAATAAAAAATCTTTTATTTCTAATTCCATTTGGCTACCATTGCATCCTGGACATCCATTTTTGTACTTTATTAAATTACTTGGTGCATTGCTAAAAATAGTACCACACTTATTACATTTTAATGTAATGTTTTTATGTATTCCTTTGTAATTAACATATGAAAAATCGAAATCAGAATATGGCTGTGCTGCTTTTATTTCTTTGATTATTACCTCAGTGGTTTTCTTTTTGTTTTTACCGCAATCAGGACAACCACGTCCACTGAGAAAATGGTTAGGAGTTATTGAAAATGGTCCATGTTCCCTACAAGTAATAATCAGCGGAATGTTTGATTTTTTATATATAGTTTTTTCATCAATAATGTATTTATCACCCCAAACTTCTTTAGCTCGTTTTTTAAATTCTTCAGTATTCAATTTTTTTGTACTTTTATTTATATGTGGTAATTTCTCTGTTTCGTGTGTAATTCCCTCTATCTGACATTTCTTACAATTAGCCCCGTTTAAGTGGTTAGATGCTTTTACTTGTACATCTCCATGTATCGGACAAGTTACTGTGACTAAATTTGAAACTGTTTTAAAATCACAATGTTCATAAGTAAAATACTTTTTATGAACAAAATTTGATTTCTCTATAAATTCTTCTTTCGTTAATTTTTTAGTACCACCACATATATTACAACCATATCCATTTAATAAATCACATGGCCTTATATTAAATTCATGACCTTTATCACATATTACCGTCATTTTAGTATGAGAGTCATTATATTCTGATTTCTCAAATGAAAAATTCTTATTTGGATATTTTTTCTTAAATTTAACAACAAATTCATTTAATGTTTGTTTACGCATTTTAATTTCTATATATGTATAAATATACAGTTAAAACCATTTATTATATACGGATTTAATTTTTTTAACAACAATTAATTAAATATTGAATACCAGCTTTTTCGGTTTTAGTATTTCCTTGATGTTTAATCATTGAAAGAAATGCTTTTTTACAAGGTATTGTAGCATTAATTAAATCGACAGGCAATTTATGTAATATATTATTATTAAATAATTTTACATATTGTTTTACTCGATTAATATCAAGTACAATATTGTTTGAAATAATACTATTTGAATTATAGTATTCAAGTTTAGTATCATTTGTAATTTGTTTTGGATTAATTTTAATTTTATCTGAATTATATAATGAATGGTCTTCAGTTACATCAATCATCATATTATTTTCTGTTACACGACATATTGATTTGTTTGCTCTGTGTCGATAAATATAAGATGGCTCTACCCATCCACTTCTGCAAAGCACCTTGAAATCTTTTTTTGAATAATCATATTCTCTACCTAAACCGTCAAATTCTATTTTATCTTCATTAACAAGTTCTAAAATAGGTTTAATATCAATTAAACCACTATCATTGTACTTTATAAATAAAGGTGTATCCTCTGTGAATGAATCGCCAACAATCGGCGTATAACCAATATTAGTAAAATGTGAAATCATAAGTCGAAGCATTTGTCTGCCGGTACAAGTCGTTTCTTCAGCACATTCAAGGTCAGACCAAGGGAATATGCCACCAGAACCATAAGACCCAAAAAAGCCATTTCCGACAACCTTTAGAGGTAGTTGCATCTTATCATTACGCATTTTAAGCATTTTGGCTGTTTGCTGCTTATCTTTTAGGTCGTTAAGTATTGCCTCTGTAAGTCTATCTACCTCTTCTTTAATACGTTTTGCTATTTCATCTGCTTCATCACCATATTTAGCTTTAAGTTCTTTATAATATTCACGCTGTGTAAGAATATAATTAAGAAGAGCTGACATTACATCCATAAGGTCAATATTAGACCGGATTCCAAATGTCAAAATAATCGATGGATAAAGTGAATTATAATCGAGTTTTACAATTCTATCGACATAACCAACTTTAAGCAAACGAGATAGTCCACCGGTAAATGCTTTTTGTTGTATTAATTCAGGTATTGCCAAGTTATTTTCGTAACTCCATGCAAGCATAATATATTTCCAAATTGCCGCAGTACCCATCGTACACATCTTCTCATAAGATACCGGAAGCATCTTACCTACAAGATAGTTAGACTGATTGTATCGTAATTCAATTTTATCAGTTTCCCACAAGTCATCAAGAAGATAACGTTGTACTACATATCTACCGGTGACAAATTCAAATTTTTCATCGTTTTCATTGTCAATGAGCATTTGTTTACCGTCTTCCTCATACCTATTATATCTTAATTGACCATCAGAAGTTGTTTTGGCAAGTAATTTTTCATCAACTTTGAACCAATGTCCGTTTTCATCATTAAATGCATAGTCCGGATTTAAATCTTCCCAGGTTGTGTTAATTATTTTACCAGGAACATAAACACGATTTTTCTTAGCGATATTTGAATATTTTGTCACATATTTCAATGTTGCTGATTTCATATTTGAATCAAGGGCTTGCGCACGTCTTACAGCAAATAATGAGTCAGTAAGGTTAGTACCCCACATTACTGTTGGATAAAAATATTCCATTTCACCACCAAGTTTAAGAACTTGCTGTTTTTTCTTTTTATAAACACCTTTTCTAAAATATTTTAATGAGAAATCTCCCATTTTAAGTCCAAATAATCCGAGACGAACATCAATAAAATTCCAGTCAAAATTCTCAGTATTGTGTCCGGTAATAATATCAGGTTGAAGTTCCTTGATTATCTCGAAGAACTCACATATTGCTCTTAATTCATTTTTCTGTTTTTCCTCACCTTCACCGGTTATGGTTATGATTTTCTCATACCCCTTATTTGTACGGATACCAATCTGACTAATTGCATTGATTTGTGGGTCAAGTCCTTCTGTCTCCAAGTCCCATTCCATTCTAAGCAAATCGTCATAATCATCGTAACCTTTGAATAATCTTCGTCCGGTTTGTATCATATATTGCTCAACAGGAGAAACAGCGATATATTCTTTTAGTCCATAGTTACGGTCTTTTTGATTTGGATATATTGGTCTTCCACCTTTTTTAAAGAAATCCATGAAATCATTATATTTCATAGGTATCTTTGCGAAAAAAATCAGACGATATCCGTTCTCCATACGTTGAGGTATTGTTCCATCATCACGGTTTACTCTTAAACCTTTACATCCAATACCTCTTGATGACATTTCCCTTTTCAGTTTCTCTCTATCACCACCGAAAAGTTGTTGTGCAGTTGTTGTTTTACACCAGACAAATGGGAAAAAGTTTTCTCTTTTTATTCTTTTTTGATTCTGTTCATTCCGATAGATAATACTTACTTTATCCTCATCATACCCACATTCAATTTTGATAATATGTTCCATCGGGTCTGAGCCACTAAGGAATGAATCAATCTGTTCTTTTGTAACTTTTGACATCTATTTTACAGTTATATTTGTTTATATTCATCCGGTTAAGCCACACAGATAGTGGCATCATGGATACTTTCTGACGCAAATATACTATTTTAATGTCAATCCAAGTAATAAATCAATAAATAAAAATTGTTAAAAAAGACTATTCATGAATTAAAAAACAATTATTATTGTAATAACTCTCTGTTAATTTATCACAATATAATTGTACTATGCCATGAAAGCGTTTAGATATCTTATGTAATATTCTTTCACCCCATTTCTTCAACATATTATAATATTTTTTAGAATCAAATTGTTCATCATTTAATTTAGGAACGGTAGAATCTTTATAGTTTCTGTTTATTTCGTTATTTGCATACATTAGTTCAATATGGTTTGTATCATGCAAGGCATTAAAAAATTCAACTTCTGTTTTTTTCAGATTATTATAAGAAACAGTATTTTTATATTTTTCTTTGACCGTAATGTGATTTGCCTTTAATCTTATTAATTCTTGCATTAATTGCTGCGTAAATGCATTGCTTTCAGTATATATTGAAAAATATGCTAACCATCTTAAACTTCTTATCAAATTATTAGGACTATTAACAGCCTTATTCATAAAATTCATATTTGCAATAGTTTTTGGGCTGCTAAATATACCGGTTCCACCCCTTTTTAAGTCATTCCAATCATCGAATAAATGAGTAATCTCATGACACACAACATATTGGATTTTAGAAAAATTTGTTTTCTTATCAGTTGAAACCGGTACTATCAGGTTTATCTCGCCATCAGATAATTTTTCATTTTTAATGGTTTCAGATGAGATAGAAGATGCACCATAATTATATTTATCGTTAATATCGGTATCAAAATTTAGATTTAAATTAAGTATTAACTTATCAAAATATCGATTATTATCCAAGTTAATAACAGTATTAATTTGATTGATATTTCGTTTAATCATGGAATCAATCTGTTTAGTAATTTTAAACACTACTTCCGTTTTTACATTATCCAAAAAATCCGGATAATGTAAAGTTTCATCAATAATGGATTTATTATTTTTTTTTATCTTCACCATTAATGTAAGAATTATATTGTTTTTCTGTTATTTTAATAATTCTTTTTCCCATACTTTATTTTTTTAAATTACTGTCACTGATTGTTATAATCAAGTCCTCTGCTATCGGTACAAACATTTCACCTTTTGGGAATGTCATGCCATCAATAGATATGTCGTCATCAAATACGATTTTAAACTGCCCTATATAGTTACCGGCAGTGTTAGTATCACGTTTATTCCATCTATATTCAATTACATAAGCCTCTTCACAACCTGAATCTTCTTTTTCTACCACATATGCTTTGGCATTTGCAATTTTTTTAATACCGGTTTCCATGTTCGTCATGGTAAAAGTAACTGTTGCTGCTTGAAGTGCCAAATAAGCCTTTCTAAAGTCATTTCTACCATCATTTATGACTTCCATGCGAAGATTCGGCAAAGTTGAACTTTTTGTCAAAAAAAATGTCATTCTAATATTTTAGGTAATAAAGATTTATTTTATTTTGCAAATTTTATATAATTTATTTATATAAATATCAAAAATTATGTCTAACTTTAAAGAAAAGTTTATTAAAAAATGTATAGAAAAATATGGTGATGAGTTTTCTTATAAAAAACCGTTTAATGTATTTTACAAAAAATGATTTATTTACTGAAAATTATTTTAGTAAATTGTATACAAATCCAGAAAAATTGTTTAAAGATGCCGGTATTATAAATATTGATTCAAATATTTATCTAAATAAAGAATAAGGTATACAATGGCTTTAAGCGAGGAAAAAAAGAAACTTTTTAAACAAGTAAGAACACGTCTCGGATGCAAACCACGTTCAGTAGAATTAACAGATGATACCCTTTGTGACCTTTTGGAACAAGCTGTTGGTGATTATGCCGAAAAAGTCCAAAACTTCATAATAGAATCTAACTGGGCACAATTATATGGTAAAAGTGTTGTAGGCGGTATTACCAATCAAGATATAGCGTATGCTCTCTCTCTTAGGTCTTTGGACTTAATGAAAGACTATTCACAATGGTTTAGTAAACAAGTGGGATTACAAAAACAAGGAAAGTGGGAATTGAAAAAAGACTTCTTCAAAATCGAGGAAGGCAGACAAGTATATTTAATACCAGCAGGTCGTGAAATAAATAAAGTATTTTGGGTTACTCCACCTACTACAGATGCGGCATTATGGGCTAATTATGGTGGATTTGGTGTATCTTTTGGTGGTGGTGTAACAGGACAAATGGGTCTTGGTGCTGCTACTGTATTTGGTGGAATGAATAGTGCTTATGGACTTGGTGCAGGTATATGGGCGTTACCGGCTTATGACATGTCTCTTATGTCTGCGGATTTATCTTACAAACAACAATTTATAAGAAGTGACCTTGTTTATAAAGTAACAGCCGGTCCTGACGGTTCTCATCTTGTACATCTTATGTCTACTCCTGGTAGTAAATTGACGTTTGGAGCCGGTGGAATGAAAGGTTATTATTCTCTTAAAAACTGTTATGTTTGGTATACATACTATGACACAACATTAGGAAATGCTGATGAATGTCGTAAAGATAATCCTGATGTGATATTATCACCAGACCAAATTCCTCTCGCAGAAATGGATTATGAATTGCTCAATGCACCAACAAAACAAATTGTGCGTCAATTACTGATTGGCTTGGCAGCAGAAACATTGGCATTCATAAGAGGAAAATTCAGTGGACAAATCAACATGTTAGCCAGTCCGCTACAACTCGATTATAGTCAACTTATGGCATACGGAAATCGTGAAAGGGATAATGCCATAAATGACTTGAAAGAACGTTTGTTACGTATGAGTCCTTATGAGACAATAAAAAAGAATGCCGACATGGTGGATGATATGTTAAGAATACAAAAGAAAATTCCTCTTGGGATATATGTTCATTAATTAAAAAAAAATAAAGCGAAAAGATATTTTGTCACCAGTTCAGACTGTGCAACATCAACATTATTTTTATTTAATTTTAACGTTAATCGTATGAAAATAATAAGACTGACTGAAAGTCAATATGACGATATATTAAACGACCCATTGTTAGACGATGGTAACGAGTTTTCGTTTCAAACCTTAAAAACAATGAATTGGAAAAACTGTTGGGAACTTGATGCCTATTGTCAAGGATGTGGTCTTCAAAGAATCGGTAACGGTATAGGACGTATTGTATATGCATTAGATGATAATTTAGTATTAAAAATCGCTAATGGTAGTCACGACCAAAACGATGCAGAAGTTTTTGCATATCGTAATATGTCAGATGATTTAAGGGAATTTGTACCCACAATATTTGCATATGACAAAAGCAATATAAGACCAATGTGGATTGTAACTGAACGTGTTTTGCCGGCAAGTTATGCTGATTTTCAGAAACTATTAGGTATTGATTTCGGAAGTTATACAAGCAGTCAAGACATAAAAGATATGAATAATGATTTAAAAACTTATTCAAAATATCCCGGTAAAAGAGAAAATGAGAGTATAAACTTAATGAATTTCCTTGAAGATTACGGAGAAGGTGACTTGTCATTATATATGTATGAACTGAAACATGATAAATGGCTCAATACGTTATACAAAATGTTAAGTCACGGTTTTGTATCATATTATGAATTGGAAAATATTGAAAATTGGGGACTGGTACGTAGAAATGGAAAAACCAGTATCGTTATTCTTGATACTGGCATATAAAATTATATGAACCTAAGTCTCATGTCTCGTTTAGCAAACATCATTTCGACATCATCTATTTTATCTCCGAACTGTATTACAATACGGCATGGTTCCGGATATTCTTCTGCTTCATCGAGATTTTCATATGCAAGAGCAACAACATGGTCTCTGCAATCCTGCATACTATAACAGCAATTATCTTGTGCCAAATCCAACTTTATTTCAGTTCTAAGTTCTTTCACATATTCAAACATAGAATCTTCTATCATCAAGTTTTCAATTTTTTCATTACAGCTTGGTTTTTCAGCCCATCCTTCCGCAAATGTATCATCTTTATTTTCAGATAATAGAAAATGATATATATTAAAACCGTCTGAATTTTTACCTATATATAATATGAATACTACTTTTAAGTTAGAACTATCCATAAAATCCAAGTCATCAATATTGGTCTTTTCCATATTAGTCATTTAAAATATATTTGTCTCTTATTTTACTGTATATTTCTCCGCAAGCTTTTGCATCGTCCAATGCATTATGATGATGTTTAAGACTTACTTTAAGTTTCCAACATACGGTGTCAAGTTTATGGTTTGGCAGGTTTTTCAAATATTTACGACTTAATTTAAGTGTATCTATATACTCATAGTTATTTTTTGTACCGTATTCTTCACTACATGCATTAATGCAACTTTTTTCAAATCCGGAATTATGTGCAACAATAGGGCTGTCACCAATCATCTTATCTACTTTTTCCCATACCTCCGGAAATTTTGGTGAATTTTTTACGTCTTTATAATGTATTCCATGTACCTTTGTGCAATGCCATTCTTCTAATTTAGTAGGAGGACATACAAGACTGTAAAATTTATCAACTATTTTACCATCTTCAAACACGACACATCCAATAGAAATTACAGACGCTCTCCAATTCTCAAGTGTCTCAAAGTCAAGTGCTACATATCTCATTATTCATAATCTATAACATTTATATATTTTGAAGCAATCGGTTCTAATGTATATATCGCTGGATTATCAGTCATAGTATTGGCATCATAATAAAATTTAATACCTTTATTAATCATATCATACATACTAATAGCCAATAAACAATATTTTTCATTATTACCACTTTCTCTGAAATTATCCGCGATGTTTTTCCAATTTAATGGTTTATTAAGAAATAAATATGTTCTTTCTGGGTAATTTACAACACGTCCATTATTACGTGGTGTCAAACCTTGTTCTAAAATACGCTCAATGACTCTTTTAGGACATATATGATAACACACACTATTTATACTTTTATCTTTAAATTCTTCATTAAATTTAGGATAAAATAAAAATTTGCATTGTTTTCTGACATACTTTGAATAAACTAATCTGTCAATATTCTTTTCGATTGTATTATTAGTTGTATCTATTAAGCCTGCAAAATACCATCCGCATGCATCCATTGTATGTATTAAGTCACAAATTTCATTATATTCACATTTAATTCCATTATTAAAAAATAACGTAACTTCAAACCATGAATCAGTGTCTCTTGTTGTTTTATTACTTTTATCTGACATGTTTTTAAACATTTTCATCATATCATTATTTCTATTTTTATCAAGGACATTCATTACGCATCCAAATGATTTCAAATCATATTTATGACTAATTATAGACTTTATACGTGGATATGCATAAGTCATCGTCAAACCTTCTGAAACAATGACTTTATTTTCAAATTCACTAAGTTTATGTTCATAAAAACTTTCCAAAACTTCTTTTACCACCTTTCGAATATCATTTTCAGTTATAGTAATCATCTTTACCTATTTTAAGCAATTCATTTATTTTAATTGATATATAATGCCCATCAATATTTATTACTGAATCGTTACTTATAATATTCATGATGAATTTAATAGTTTTAAAATCATCATTATTAATAGGCAAATATAGTTTTAATAATATTTCATTTTTATCATTATTCCAATACAGTTCATCATTTTTTTCAATAATATTTTTGAATATGTTCAATACATCTTCGAATGTAATAAAATATTCGCCTACGGTAAATTGATGTGTGAATATATACCCAACTATAACAGGAAACATCGGGTCGTCATTAAATGTACGACCCATAACATATTCATATTTAAAGTCTTTGTTTTCCATTTATTTCTCTTTTTCTGCTTTTATTGTCTCATCCATAATTAAACCTTTTCTAAGAACTTTTTCGAACATATCTTGAGATATTGAGTCGGTAAATAACTGATATATACATAGTGCATCTTCTTTTTGTGTTATTCTGTATATTCGGTCTTGTGTCTGTCTATTATCATTTTCACTCCACGAATATGAATTAAATATCATAATATGTGATGATGTTAATGTCAGGCCGACAGACATGGCAAGTTCTTGTCCTATAAACACCTTTATTTTTGGATTTTCCATAAAATCCTTTTCAGCCTTGTCCTTTCTTTTAGCCGTCATTTTACCGTCATAGACAACGGCTTTATTTCCATAGTATTCCTTGAACTCGTTTATCTCACTCGTGAAATTACATACTATAATTACTTTTTCCCCATCCTCAATATAGTCGTTAGCAAGCGATATTGTATTGTTAATCATTTCTTTTGCAAGGTATTGTCTTATAAGACTTCCCTCGACCAATTGACGATATTCCTCATTTGTATTGTCACCGTTTTCCTCTTGTGTTACAACATATTCATCCCATAATTTATTGTAGATTCTCTTTTGTCTTTCATCAAGGTCATAATATCTTGTATCAATTCTTTTATTCACCATACCGGGGATATCTGATGATAATCTTCTGATATATACATGTTTAATTTTTTCCCTTAATTCATCCAAATTAGAATATCCTTGCGGAATTGTCATTTTCTGCGCATGTTCATCAATAAACTGATAAGCACTTGATTTTTCCGATGGAGACATTGTACTCCAATATATACCATTATCTCTTTCATATATTGAAAGCCATTTCTTCCATTCACCAGGTCTGAACATTGTTTTACCATTACAATACGTCTTTATGTAGTACTCATAGTCTTTAGTTATATCAGCATTAATAAGCTTTAATATATGGAATAAATTCATTGGGGTATTTGTCAAAGGGGTACCAGTTACAAGAAAAACATATTTAATACCAGACTTTGAAATAAAATCAGAAATGACTTTATAACGGTTTGAATCGTTGTTTGACAGTTTTTGAGCCTCGTCAATAATTAAACAGTCAAATTCAGACATAAATAATGGGCTATTCTCAAGTGCTTTCTTGATTTCTTTCTTTTTCCTTGATTTAACCTGTTTATTTACCATTTTGCCGGTTTTTTTATCCCTTATCATCACAGGTACACGTAATTCTTCTGTCTGTCCATCTTTCCCATATATTATTTCTGTCTTATATTCATTTTCATAGGCAATTTCATAATAATTTTGTACTATATCATAGTTAATCACTGTAAATTTACCAGTTTCACCATCCCATTTAGAACCACTAATAGTCACGATATTTTCAGGTTCTTCAAAAAAGGATATTTCACGTTTCCACGTGGATTTGAGCGATGCTGTAGTAATTATAAGAATTTTTTTACAACCTGCCGCCAAAGCAGCAACTGTAGCCTCACAGCATTTTCCAAGGCCCATGCTGTCTGCTAAAATGCACTTTTTATTAGCAACAAGAAATTTTACACCAGTTTCTTGATGTTCTTTTAGTTTTCTACCAAATCTCGCATACTTTTCGTTGTATGGCGTAAAATCTATTTCAAGTGAATTATGGTCAATTACATGAAGCGGTGTAAGGATATTTTTTTTATTAACATACATTAACTGAGGTTCAACTGATTTCCTATATTGAACATAACAATGATAGGATTCACCCATTTCACCTATTATCGAAGTTATCTTTATTTTTTCCGGCTTAAAATCAAGACTATATTTTTCTTTGAGTTTATCACCAAAATATGATGAAATTTTAACAACTTTGTTAACTGTATCTCTTTCATAGTCTTTATTCTTAATAATATACTCAGTATCAAAGCCGTCCTCAGTTAAAATTAGTTTATGAAGTTTGTGAAGTCTTTTGAGATATAATATCTGATTATTATATCCACAATAGTTTTCAAGTATCCGATATGCCTTACTTATACAACTTTCTCTCATTTGTTAACTAATCTTAATTTATGCAAATATACTATTTTATTTATGAACGCCAAAACTATTTATAGATATATTTTCGTTGATATGCCAAATAATTTAAAGATACCAATAACAAGAAACGATAAGTTCTATTCAGAAGAGGATTTTGAATATGAAACAGACCTTCTTATGGAATACATAGAGGAAGATTTGAATCAGACCGTTGTTGTGTATGAGGTGGATAGAGAAAAAACAAATATCAATGCTATATACAAAGAAGCAAAAGAAGGACAAATACGTTATAAGCCACCAAAGGAAATACCATGTATGTATGAGTTAAAAGATGCTGATATTAAAACATATGATTCAAAAACCAATACAGGTGTTTATGTAGTAAACGGTAATTTAACGTTGTATGTGATGCCAAAGATACTTGAAAAGTACAAATGTGACATCAAAAGAGGTGACTATATCGGTTTATTGGTTGATACTAATCGTATGCTTTATTTTTCAGTCGTGAACGACGGCAAGGTTAATACGGCTAATATCTATCATGTCGGGGCTTATAAGCCGGCATGGAGAACAATAACTTGTGCGCCATCAGATTTGACAGAGTTCAACGGAAAATAATATATGACAACTTAACATGGGAAGACAAAGACCAAAAAGAAACTTCACACCAATGCGTTTCAAAGATAAGACATTTGGCACTGAAAGGAGAAGAAATTTCGCAAAAGAAATACTTCATAATGAAACAGAAATACCAAAACCGTTGAATTATGAAGACATAGACTATGCATTCGAACAATTTGTGAAAGAAAGTGTTTCTAAAATTGAAGATTCGGTTTATCCGGTATTTACTTTATACAGTAATCAAAGATTCAGTGAATATTCACAAACGTGGGAACATGACGATGAGGATGGTAATCCTATTTTAAATTTTATAACTGTGAATAGAGATAGTAATCCTAAACCGGGTGGAAACCAAGGTGAACTTTGGAATATACCTGGCGACAGATACTATACAATTTTGATTAAGGACGTTCTTGAAGATAACGGAACTGAAAGTTACGAGATTTATTCAATGAAGCAACCATATGCCGTGGATTTAACATATCGTATTAATTTCATGACGGTAACTTATGAAAAAATTAACGACTTCAATAACAGGATTAATGAATTGTTCAAGTCGAGACAATACTATATCAGGCCAAATGGGCATTTTATTCCAATGGTTATTGAAGAAGTTAACGATGAGACATCTTATAGCATTGATGAACGTAAGTTTTTTCTTCAGTCTATCGGAATAAAAGTGATGGCATATATTATCAATAAAGACGATTTTAAGGTTGAAAATAAACCAAAACGAATAATGACATTTATGGAAGGTGACACAAAACGTCCATCACCATCAGTAGATATTGATGAATATGAGGATAATTCACTTGAATATCGTTCAATTGACCTTACAATCGGTCTTGAAGAATATCATGATAAAGTTGAGTTTGACATTGATACAGATATGAATATTACATCAATTGTAAAATCTAATATAAGGAATATGAGAATCTTTGTCAATGATACTCCATACTATACGGATAAGGGTTTTAAATTGAAAGATGGTGACAATGTGAAGATTAAAGTCAATAAATTCGATACGTCTGATAAGGCTAAAATTATTTTTAAAGGACATAATCCTAACTTCATTTATGATTCTAAGTCTGTGCCAGAGAAAGTAAGTGATGAAGTCATTAAACATGAAGATGTTATTGTTGAATAAAAAAATATTTTCATATAAATTTATTTTTGAGTATCTTTAGGACCTGGAATTGGACCTACTATGTCTAGGACCTAAAGATATAAATTAATTTTTCTTTTTATTAAAGAAAAATTTAAGGTCTTGGACCTAGGACCAAAAGAAATATAAAAAGAAAATATATAAAAGAAAAAATAAAGAAAAGGTATGACTAAGACATTTGAAATTTATAAACTCATAGAAGCAAGCCGTTCATTAGATAAACTGATACAACAGGACTTGAATTATAATATACAGGTCTCATATAACCTCATAAAAACAAAAAGAGAAATTGAAACAGCCATTGATTATGTCATGGAAAGATTTGCAATGCTTTGCGGACAAGATGTAGATTTTGATAATTTGGATGAGGGTCAAAAGAATATGTTAAATGCTTTATTATCACAAAGTGTAGATATTGAGATACCAAATATAGCAATTGACCAGTTAATTAATACCGAAAATGTAAATGCTACACCTTCAGATGTTGATAATATCATGTATATATTCGAAAAAAGAGACTAATAAATATCCACATAGCGTACTTTTGCGTTCCGGAATGATATTTATAATAAAATAATTTGTTAAACAAAAAGACTAATGGCAAATACAAGTAATAATAACGCAAGACAGACTCACGTAAGTCCAGGTATCTACACCAAAGAAACTGACCTGAGCTATGCATCGAAGTCTCTTGGTATCACTACTTTGGGTCTTGTTGGAGAAACTGTAAAAGGTCCTGCTTTCCAGACTATTACCGTTGAGAATTGGAGACAGTATCAACAGTTCTTTGGTGGAACTAATACTGAGAAGTATAGAGGAAGCCAGTATCCTAAGTATGAGTTACCTTACATTGCACAGTCATATCTCAAACAGTCAAATCAACTTGAAGTTGTACGTGTACTTGGTCTTTCTGGTGTAAATGCTGGGCCTGCATGGTTCGTAACAGCCGGTAAGACAGGTGGTGATTACAATAATATGGCTGTATTCATGCTCCGTTCAAGAGGTGAACATAAAAAAGCCGCATTTGTTCGTCATCCGACAGCAGAAGATAAAGCCAATGGTATCTGTAATGACGTATATGAGTATGACGGAATTGTATATTACGCAACTAATGTACAACTTACTGAAAGTAAAACTCTTGATTTTGGCAATGAATGTAGTCCTAGTGCAACTACAAGTACAGGTGATTTCAAAGTTGATGTAAACAACTATGGTCGTTTTACTATCGTTGTGACAACATATAACGGTGAAACAAAGAAATACGCAATTTCACTTAATCCAGGTGAAAAAAACTATATCACAAATGTACTTGGCACTGACCCTGAGAAGGGCGAATCAGAAGTATATGTAGAGGAACTTTATGATGTTGCATTACAACAACTCATTGAGAGAGGTGAGATTTCACAGATTAATAAAACCGTAGTTACTTATCCTTTGGCATACATCGTTCCTAAGTGGGAAGAGGTCGAAGATTTGGTAACATATGAGGAAGATATGCTTACCCGTAAGGATGTAGGTAAAAGATTCCTTTATAGTGCAAGCGAATCCGTAAACGGAAACAACTCGTCTCTTAAAGTACATGTATCAACTGATAAAGGTAAGACATGGACTGAACAGAATGGCGTTGCCGGTCATATTTATACTGTTGTTCCATTTACAACGTCAGAAGGTACAAGAAAGTATTACTATGGTGAATATGCAAGTACAAGTGAAGACGAAGATGAAGAAGTAGAAGATAAGTGGAAGGCACAAGTTTTAACGACATCTCGTACTATTGATGCTACTACACATATATTTGATAACTGTGTTAAGGTAAAAGCCGATGATTCATATTACGTGCTTGAAGGTACAGACGTTAAGCCTATTACTCTTGACCTTAATAACTATAAGGAACAGTACAGATATGCATCTACACCTTGGATTGTTTCCGAAATGAAAGGTGATGCAGAGAATGTTGAACTTAACAGGTTGTTCAGATTCCATACTATTTCTGATGGTAATTCGGCAAATACGGAAGTAAAAGTATCTATTGAGAATATTGACCCTGAGAATGGTACATTCAATGTACTTGTACGTGATTTCTATGATACGGATGCCGCTCCGGTTGTTTATGAGAGATATAAAGGTGTAAACCTTATACCTGGTGACCAAAACTATATTTCACTTAGAATCGGTTCATTCGATGAAGAATATGAAACTGTTTCAAATTATATCACCGTAGAAGTGAATGAGAACGATAAAACAAAGATTTCAATTCCTGCCGGTTTCTTGGGCTATCCTGTCAGAGACTATACAGGTACCGGTGTTCAAACAATTTCAGGTACGGTAGTAAAGCCATTCTTACAGTATAATACGAATGTTGATGAGGATATCAGAATTACAAAACAGTATTTTGGTTTGTCAAATATTACTGGTATTGACGAGGATATCTTAAAATATAAAGGTGTAGAGGCTTACAATGAGTTGCCTTCAGGACTTACTCCTTGTTTCCATCTTGATTCAAGAATTCTTGAAACTGCTTATAAGAATACATATAGTATTAATCAGACTGTTACGGTTGATGGTGTAACCGGTTACGATTGGGTTACTGTAGGCGCAGGAAATGTTACTTTATTCGGTATCGAACCAAGAATCGGTGATGCTGAAACTATGGCTAATACGATTTACGAGGATAAAAGATACCGTAAGTTTACTCTTGCATTCTATGGTGGTTTCGATGGATGGGATTACTATCGTACATCAAGAGGTAATAGCGATGACTTCAAATATACTAAGTATAAAGGCAAGTTAGACAAGAACAGCGGTGAGGGTACTATGCTTTCTGTAATTAAAGACCCGGAAAATTATGGCTTTGAGGCTTCTGAGAAGATTCTTAATTCTGACTTCTATGCATATCTTTCAGGTTACAGACAGTTTGCTAATCCTAAGACAATCGACATTAATGTGTTTGCAACTCCTGGTATCGACTATGTAAATCAGAATGCATTGGTCGGTGAAGTAATTACTATGATTGAGGAGGAACGTGCTGACTCTGTTTATGTCGTAACTACACCTGATAAGCCTTATGGTGCCAGTGATTCAGAAAGTGAGATGTTTACTCCATCTGATGCAGTCGCTAATCTTGAGGATTCTGAGATTGATAGTAATTATACATGTTCTTACTATCCATGGTGTAAGTATTTTGATGAGGATAGCAATAAGTACATCTATCTGCCACCTACAAGGGACGTTGTTAGAAACTTTGCCTATACTGATAATACAAAGTATCCTTGGTTCGCAGCCGCTGGTTGGTATCGTGGTGAAATTGAACTTAAAGGTGTTAAGCCTAAGAAGTCATTGAAAGTCGGTGAGCAGGATATCCTTTATAACGGACGTTTGAATTTTATCAATACGTTTGCGAAAGAGGGTATGAGAATTTGGGGCGATAAGAACATGCAGGTAAACGAGAGTCAGATGAACAGAATCTCTAAGAGAAGACTGCTTATCCGTATCAGAAAACTTTGTTCAATCGCTTGTATCGGTCTTGTTTTCGACCCGAATGATAATACAACCAAGCAATCATTTGAGAGTGCGGTTACTCCAATTCTTGACAATGTGATGCAGAATCGTGGTATTACCGATTGGAGACTTGAAATTGATGATAGCCAGGAGGCTCGTGACAGACTTGAGTTGCCTGCTAAGATTTATATCAAGCCACAGCCAAACCTTGAGTATATAGATATTAATTTTGTTATCACTCCGAATGGAACGAACTGGGATGACATTTAATTGATTCTTAAATATGTTTTTAAAGAGGGATTTCTTGATAGAAGTTCCTCTTTTTAATATATTTTAACTAAAAAATAATTGTATATTAAAAAAAAAATAGTAATTTTGTAATAAAAATATAATATGTCTAAGCCTATAAGACCATTTGAGGAAACAGAAAAACTTTTCAGAGAAATTCATGGAAATAAATATATGTATTATGCAGATACATATACCGGTAGTATGCATAAAATGAAAATGCGTTGTAATATATGCAGTTATGATTTCTATCAAACTCCAAATAAACATCTGATGGGTCGTGGCTGTCCTAAATGTGGTGGTTGTATGAGATTGACAACAGATGGTTTTATTGCCGCTGTTGAGAAAAGATTTCCAGAACAATTTATTTTTGATAAAACTGATTATATAAATCAAAGGACACCGGTAATTTTAACTTGTAAAAAACATGGTGATATATCTGTTATTCCTAAAATTTTTCTAAATGGCTGTGGTTGTGAACTTTGTAAAGAGGAAAGAAAACAGAAATTTAGAGATAGTTTTGAGGAACGAGCAAGAAAAGTACATCCGGTTGAAGAATGTTTAGATTATAGTGAAAGTGTTTATATAAACAATAATACAAATGTTAAGATAATATGTCATAAATTAGATGAATATGGGATTGAACATGGAGAATTTTTTCAAACGCCTGCGCATCATTTATCTGGTGAAGGTTGTCCTAAATGTAATGGGCATCTTAAAATGACAGGCGAAGATTTTGCAATAAGGGGTAAAAAAGTGCATGGTGATAATTTCACATATTTTCCCCGGAAATATAATGGTTATAATGAAAATACTGATATAAAATGCAATGTTTGTGGGAAAGTATTTTTACAGACACCACATAATCACTTAAAAGGCGAAGGCTGTCCGTATTGTGTTGGAAATATTTCTAAACCTGAATCAGACATCAGTAATTTTATTTCTAAGTATGTGGAAATAGATACAAACAATAGGAAGATACTTAGTAATTCAAAGGAAATTGATATTTTGATTCCATCTAAAAATATCGCTTTCGAGTATGATGGACTAGTATGGCATAGTGAAAAATTTGGAAAAGATAAACTATATCATTTAAATAAAACTAATGAATGTTTGAAGAAAGGTATAAAACTGATACATATATTTGAAGATGAATGGGTTTATAAACGTGATATAGTGGAATCAAGAATAAAGAATATACTTGGGATGACTGAAAATAAAATATATGCAAGGAAATGTAAAATTAAAGAAATTTCAAGTAATGATTCAAGTTTGTTTTTAAAATTAAATCATTTACAAGGAGATTGTAAATCAAAATATAGGTATGGTTTATTTTATAATGATGAACTCGTATCGGTAATGACATTTGGACATCTTCGTAAAAATTTAGGTAATCATGGTAATGAAAGCGAATTTGAATTACTAAGGTTTTGCAATAAACTTAACACAAATGTTGTTGGAGGGGCATCAAAACTTTTAAAATACTTTATAAACACAATAAAGTCTGATAGAATTATAAGTTATGCTGATAAACGATGGAGTAATGGAAGTTTATATAAAATTTTAGGGTTTAAGTATATAAGAGATAGTGAACCTGGTTATTTTTATATATTTGGCCAACGTAGAGAGAACCGTTTTAAATTTCGTAAAGATGTTCTGGTTAAACAAGGGTTTGATAAAAATAAGAGTGAACATGAGATAATGTTAGAAAGAGGAATATATAGAATTTATGATTGTGGAATGATGGTTTTTGAAATGACATTAAAAAATCCCGATGATTAGTTCATTGGGATATATTTTAGTATTTAATTTATTTCTATTAGAAACTGAGAATACAGTACTGTGGTCTCAAAGTAAGTGTCCATGTACTAAGAGAGTCATCGTCGTAACTAAGTTCTCCACCGCTTGCAGACACAATCATTGCCGATTTAATAATCCATTGTGATACTGCGGTTCCGGTTGGATCCAACATTTCCAGTATCAAATCTCGTTTATATGCAGCAGCATAACCTTGACGTCCGGTAACTGATTCTGAATGTAAACGTACCCATTCCATGATGGCTTGTGAAGCACTTGGTCCGATTGGGTCACGCAATTCACATGTAATTTGTTCCCACAAATAACGTCCAACGACCCAGCTTGAAGTATTCAAGAAAGGAATCTCAGTTTCATTTTGTGTAATTGTAGGACGTGAGCATGATGACACCCACCATTCCTGTATTCCTAAATCAGATGGGAATCTGAGCAAGAAACGATTTTTGCGAAGTGGTTCGTATTCCACTGGCATTTTTAAAAGCAAATCTGACATCTTGTTTATAAGTCAATTATAATTTTATTATTATATTCGATTTTAATCTTTTTTCAAATATAAATATGTTAAAAATGTTTTTTTATTTGGTTTTTCGATTTTTTATAGTATTTTTGCTAATGGAACTATTATTTATAAATAGATAATATAAACTGATATATGACAAAAGAGGAAAAATTTGAAAGATTTAAATTAAAAGCTATTAAGGTTCATAAAGGGTATTATATATATGACAAGGTTGATTATTTAGATAGCACTAAAAAAGTATGTATAATTTGTCCTTTACATGGTGAATTTTGGCAGACACCGGCTGCTCATGTGAGGGGAGAACATTGTCCTTTATGTGCCAATAAAAAACGTGGGGATACTTTTAGAGGTAGTAAGGATAATTTTATTTTAGAGGCAAGAAAAACACATGGTGAGTTATATGATTATTCAAACGTGAAATATGAAAGTATGATGAAGCCAGTTGAAATAATATGCAGAAAACATGGTTCTTTTTGGCAGATACCAATGCAGCATATTAAAGGTCAAGGATGTCCTAAATGTGCCGGACGTAATCAGACAAATGAAGAGGTTGTTGGAAGGATGAAATTGGCCCATGCAGATGAAGACTATGACTATTCAAAGGTTGAGTTCACAAAAATGCATAATAAAGTCTGCATTATTTGTTATAAAAAGGATAAAGATGGTATAGAACATGGTGAATTTTGGCAAACTCCGGCAAAACATATCGTTGGTAGAGGTTGTCCTAAGTGTGGAAATGAAAAGAAAAATGCTGATAGAAAAATAACAGTTGAAAAATTTAAAGCACGGGCTAATAATATTTTTAATTCATTTTATATTTACGATTATGTGAATTTTAATGATTTACATGATAAAGTAGAAATTATTTGCCCTATTCATGGTGAGTTTAAGCAGTTTGTTTGTGACCATTTAAATGGTCATGGCTGTCCTAAATGTGCTGTTGAAGATAGTAAGTTAAAAACCAATGATTTTATAAAAAGAAGTAACGATATACACGGTAATAAGTATGATTATCGTAAAGTGAAATGTAATGGCACTAAAAATAAAGTTTGCATAATTTGTCCTGAACATGGAAAGTTCTGGCAAACAGTAGAAAGCCATTTAAAAGGTAGTGGTTGTCCTAAATGTGGTAAAATAATCTCAAAGAATGAAGAAGAATTATATCAATTTGTATGCAATCTTGTTGGTTCTGACAATATTGTAAGGAATGACCGTGATGTACTTAACGGTAAAGAAATTGATATATACATACCGTCGTTGAAAGTTGGAATTGAATACAACGGTGTTGTGTGGCATTCTGAGAAGTTCGGCAAAGATTCAAAATATCATATAGATAAATTAAAATTGGCTTTAAATAAAGGGGTGAAATTGATACAAATATTTGAAGATGAATACATTGGACATAAAAATATTGTTTTTGGAAAAATAAGACATATAATAGGTTATGATAACTTCCAAAGAAAAGTATATGCCAGAAAGTGTATAATTAAAGAAATTGATAAGGAAGTGGCAAAAAATTTTCTTGATACAAATCATATACAAGGATATGGAAAATCAACTTTATTTTTAGGCGCGTATGATAATAGTGAACTTGTTGCTGTTATGGGATTTTTAAATGAAGGTAATAATAATTGGAATTTAACAAGATTCGCTACCGATATTACTAAACTATGTTGCGGTTTAGGTGGTAAAATGTTTAAGTATTTCTTAGGTAAATATAATCCAAAATATGTCAAGTCGTTTGCCGATAGGAGGTGGACATTAGATAAGGATAATAATCTTTATACTAAGATAGGTTTTAAATTAGAAAGTGTTTTGAAACCGGATTATAGATATGTAGAAAATGGTTCTTATAAAAGAATACATAAATTTAATTTTAGAAAACAAACTTTAAATAAGAAATACAAGTTACCGCTAACTATGACGGAAAGTGAAATGTGTAATAAAATTGGTGTTTATAAAATTTGGGATTGTGGATTGTTGAAATATGTATGGAAAAAGGAGGTCGTTTGATTGACCTCCTTTATTTATGCTGTTTGATTATTATTTTGTGGTTTGTTTGCACTTTCTGCTGCCTTATCCACTGTTTGCCAAATTTTTTTGAGTAGTTGATAACTTTCAGAAGTTGGATTATTTGCAAGTTTTGCAACTCCTTTAAGTGCAAGTACTCTTATTTGGTCTATGAGGGGTTTGATTTCGGCATCTATTGGTGATACATTTTGTGCAACTTTTTGGTCTTCTGCTGACTGGAATGGTGTGGTATCTGTTGCGGTTGCAGATTGTGATGGTTCTCCAAGGTCTGCTTTTGGTGGTAATTGGTCAACGTCAGCCATCGGGTCATTTCCTTCTCCGAAAACGAGGCTTTCAACCGTCAGAGATGGTGTCTTATCTCTGAGCATCATTTTCATTTCCTCAATCAGATTTCTATTATCTGTATTATTCATGGTATTTAAAAACGTTCTTAAATTATATTAATAAATATTGTCATAGTGTTATTTATTTTTATAAATATTATAAAATGACTAATGATGATACTGAATTCTATGAATACACAGAGGCTTCTGTAGAAGATTTTTGTTATAGTCTTGATATTATTGATTGGAAAATAAAACGCGGAATTAACGATAGAACTTTATTAAATGAAAAAATAAACAGGACGGTAATAAGTTCATGTGTAGATTTATTTTCAAAAATAATTAAACAATTATCGAGTGACAAAAAAGAATACGTCGATGGTTTTGATGGTGTTACTTTAAGAAAGGGTAAAATAAAATATCGAATGGAAATCCCGGAAGATGAAACTGTTAATGTAAAAGTGCCTAAAAACCCAATATATGTTAATTATATTGTATATAATTTTAAGGACAAACACAGTAAGGAAATGTTTGATAAAGAACACAATGAGCATACTTATAACTGTTATTGTTCTTGTAATGGTGGTTCTTTAAATATGATAAATCTTTCGTTTTATATGATAAGTGGTTATGTTGATATTGCTAAATTGGCAGATTCGTTACAGCATGAATTAAGCCATGAATTTGAACAAACAAATATGGGCTCAAGTTATACGGTTTCTAATTTATATGGTATTGTTAGTCATTACATAAATTCTAAGGATGAAGGTTCAAGGAGTGTAGCTATTATTTTATATTGTTATAATGATTCTGAAAGAAAAGGTTATGCCAACGGATTATATGCATATATGGATAAAAAGTTAATAATACATCCGGAATATTATAATTTGAGACATTGTGATTATTTTAAAATGCTAAAATCTCTTAATAACGCGGTAGCATTTGTGAAAAATCATTATAATGACAAAGGTATTATTGAAGTATTAAGAAAGATTAAAGATATAGATAATGGTAAAATTACTTATCGTAATCTTATACAAAAAGGAGAAATTGCAATTAAAAAATGGAATAAAGAAGCGTCAATAGTGTTGAAACAATATCGTGATGATATACAGAATAAATATAAATTTAGTACCACATGTTGTGGACAAAAATCATATGAAATGATATAGTCATGAGACAACCTATAAAGGGTAGTAAGGTAGTTAAGCACGTTAAAAAGAAAAATGTTGTAAAGGGAAATCCTTTTCATAAAGGTGTTCAGAGGAAACACAAACAAGAATACGGGACATCAAAATTGGAACAGGATTTTGCAAGGGATTTTCTTGATAAGTTAGGATTGAAATATGTGTACCAATTTGAAGCCAAAAGTATTAAGCGTTTCTTTGATTTTGCGATTACGGCTGAAGAAAGTTATCCGTATAAGTATATTCTCAAAGAAGGTGTTAATAGTATAGACCAAGATGCACAGTTATTTATTCCAAATTTCATCATCGAGGTCGATGGAGATTATTTTCACAGTAACCCATTATTAGTTAGTGAAGATAAATTAAATCCTATGCAAAAACATAATAAGTTTATTGACAAATTAAAGGATGAATGGTGTGGTATGCATTGTATTCCATTGTTACGTATATGGGAGAATGATATAAGGAAAAATCCTAAAAAGGTAATAGATATGATTTGTGAATATTCAAGTGCCGCTAAAAAAAGGAAGTTAATGATGGATAATAGGAAGAGACCTCACTAATTGTTGATAACGTAATTGGTTTGATTTATTTTTATGTTAAAAGGAAATGATATGAAGAACATTTTAGAACAAAATAGAACCGTTAAGTCATTAGATAATATTGATTATAGAACAATTGAAATAAATGATGATGTTATATATCGATGGAATACACTTCGTCTGTTAGAAGGATTAGATGATAGTTTAAAGAAAAAGTGTGCCTTATCTTATGAAAGAATGGCTTGTTATCTTATTAATGAGCGTAATGATGTAGAAGAATTATTATTCACTATAGTATTTCCATGCATAAAACGGATTGTTTATGTTTTAAAAGATGATGTTATGCCTGAACTTATTGTAGAAGAATTTATAAGAATTTCTAAATGGTTTAGCGATGGTATAAAGAATGAGTTTAAAAGAATTGTTGGTGAAAAAATAGATTTTGAATCTGAAATGTGTTCTTATGTTTCTGATTATATCATTGTTAGGATGATTCGAGATGGTAAATATAAAATTATTAAATCTGATTAATTTATAATGAGAGCAGTTTTATATGTACCATATAGTAACGGTGATGCGAGAAACGGTTTCAAGTATGATAAAGTAATTGACCAGAAGACTTATGCAAAGGCTATGGTTGACAGTTATAATCAGCACAAGGATGGTGTTGATTTCATGGTTATGAATAATAACGGTATCGGTCGTAATATTGCAAGAAACCCATTCAGAAAGGAAAGAGTAAACTATAATCAACAGACGTTCTATTATCAGCCGGTTGAAGCCAAAGTATTTGATATTGATGGAAATGATGAAAAAATAGATGAATTGATTCAGTTTTACAGAACCGGTGAACAGTTCATTGTAATTGTGGCATTGCTTAATCTTTCTTCGGCTGATGAATCCGGTGAATTGGAAAGTGATATTAAGTCATGGACAAGCGAAAGTGTTAAAATAAACCGCACTAATAAGATGACAGAGGATGAGAAACTGAAAAGTTTGTCCAAAAAAAGTCTGAAACTGAAATTCAAGGATTCGAATCATGGTGCAATATTGAGAAACTGTAAGATGGTTGAAGTATATTCAAGAAATAAGTTTGCATTACTTGTTGAGAATATAGACTTTGTAAAGGACAAAGAAGATATTGCCCACTAAAAATAGATTTTAAATGATAAAACGTTTTATAAAAAAAATAAAGATATATCTTTGTAGAGAAAATAATGGATGTAATAAACAAGAAAGCACTTACGCCGGAAGAATTTGCCGAAAGGAGAAAAAGGGAACTTGCTATTTTGAAGGCATCAAATCAGATGTTGGAAGACGCAAAAAATAATTTAATTTCGATGAATGAGGAAGATATTGATATTAAAAAATACGCCGGTACTCAGGAATTGTCAAAGAGTGATAAAATTAAGGCCATTGAAGAGGCTCAGAAAGAGAATTTAATGGCTGGTGAGTCATTTTATGGTGCATCAGCAAAAGAAATAAGTGATGCCACTTATTTTGAACCGGATAAGGCTTCTGTCAAGGCTTACGAAAAACGTCTGAAAATGAGAGGAATTACTGATGAACAGATGAGAAATAAGAAACTCAGTGCCGCTTCATATGGCGATGAAGTTCCTGACGATGGTTTGATTGAGGATTATACCGGTAAAGGTAAGGCTAAGAAAAGTGGGCTTACAAGAAGAAAAAGGGTGACAAAGAAAACAAAGAAGGAATCAGAAATAGAATATACGACTTATGAGGAAAAAGTACCGGAAATTACTGTTGTAAAAGAATCTGTTGAAGAAGCAAAACAGGAGCCAGTTAATGTGGACAGAGAAAAAGAACTGGTTACAAAGGAACCAGTAGTTGATGAATCTTATGATTTTGATGTTTCGAGTATTCCTGACTATGTGCAATATGATGTGATTCCATTACCGTCAAAAGGACAATGTTATAAACATAAGAAGAGTCGTATTCCGGTTGCATATCTTACTGGTGCTGATGAGAATATCATTGCATCACCGAATATGTATCGTGACGGTAAGTTGATTGATATTATTTTGAAACGTAAGATACTTGACAAGACAATAAATGTCGATGAGTTGGTATCTGGTGATAGGGATGCAATTGTCCTTTGGTTAAGGGCTACCGCTTATGGTAATGAATATCCGATTTCTGCCACTAATCCAAACACAGGTAAACAATATGATACAACTATTGACCTTTCAAAATTTGAATATAATAAATTCGATTTGAAAGGTGATGAGGATGGGTTATTTGAATATAAGGCCGGTAAAAATGTAATCAAGTTCAAGTTTCTTACAAAGAATGACGAGAATGAGTTGAGGGAGACTTTGATGAGTCAGATTAGCGACAGTAACAAAATTACTATTTTGAGAAATATCGCTTCGATTCGTGATGCATTGGTGAGAGTTGATATAGAGGATGAGGAACGTAGGAATATCAACGAGGATATTGATGAGATTGGTGAGATTATTGGTGATTCTGTGAATGACGACGATGGTTCTGATGAGATTTATCCTAAGACTGTTACGGAGCAGATGGTGGTTCATACTGTGTCTGTAAATGGTAATACAGATAATGAGTATATTAGGAATTTTATTGAAAACATGAGAGCCGGTGATGCACGTTCTTATCGTGATTATATTGTTAATAATCGTCCAGGTGTTGATTTTAACATAAGAATTAACATTCCTAAGAGCGATGGAGGTGGCTCTTTCACGACCTTTCTTAGACTCGACGATTCTATTTTCATTACATACTAATTTTGAAAGGAATATAAAGAAAGAGGTTTGGCTTTGCCATGAACATATGAATTTGTCTATGGATGATATTCATAAGATGCCGATAGCAGATAGAAAGTCATTCATTGCGATACATAATCGTGAGATTGAGAAGCAGAAAGAGAAACTTAAGGTTAAGAAACCTAAAAACAGATAATAAATATTAGTCCAATTATCAGTTTAAATAATGGTATTTGGACTATTTATGTTTAAGAATAATCATTGTTATATAAATGGCTGCAAATAATACAGGTAATTCAGTTGATACAAAGGCTTTTGAAAAGAAAATAGACAAACTCATAAGTGCAATTGAACTTATGGTTGATGCTGTTGAACATAATGACAGCCGTTCTGTATCTTCCTCTATGTTTACGAGAAGAGTAAGGAATGGTGACAATGATTATTCATATAAAAAATTTGATGAATTGACCAGAGATGAAATGGATAGAATCCGTGATACAATGGTCGATAACTATGAAAGAAGCCTTAAACGTACTTACCAAGAGATTGAAAAGATTAATAAGGCGTTAAAGAAACCATCTTTAACTGATGATGCAAGAAATGAATTGGAAAGACGTAAGAGAAGACTAGTCAATAAACAAAGTCGTATTGAGTCGCAAAAAAATTCAATTAATAATTATGATGTTCGTCGTTATTATGATAATCGTGAGCGTCCTAATAGTGCTTTTCAGTTGAATAAAAGATGGGAAAATTTGTCAGACAATGAACGTAATGATTATGGTAATGATAGAATGCGTTTTATCAATAGTGAAAGACGTAACTATGATTATCATAGAGAATCCGGTGAGCGTGATAATTTAAGACGTAGACTTTCAAATAGTGGTCTTGGAAATACGGCTTTCGGACGTTATGGGCAAAAAATGTTTGACCGCCAACAGAGAGCAGCAGACCTTGGTAATTTTGCTAATTATCTTGGAAATGGTGGTGCGCAGAAACTTGGTATGGGGATGTTCGGAGGTGGAAAAGCCGGAATGACTGCCGCTGCCGGTCTTGGAAAATTTAGTAAAGCACTTGGTGGTGCTTCTAAATTGCTTGGTGGTCCATGGGTACAAGCAATCATGATTGCCATTGATGCCCTTAAATTGATTGGTGATGTAGTTGGTGAATACAAGAAATTCAATGCTGATATGATAAATCATCAGATGCAGCGTGAGAATTTACAGTATGAAAATGCAAAACAGACAGCAATACTTCAAAATGAGGGCACAATTGAAGATGTAAAATATACTGGTGACCTCCAACTTAAAATGATGGAGATTCAATCACAGAACCTTATTGACGCGGTAAAATTGACAAATGAACAATATGCTGCTTCAGTACAGACTGCTGTCGGGCCAATGATGCAAGGTATAAACGCTGCTGCTTATCAAGCCGCAGAAAATAGTATTTCAGCATCTGCACAGAGACAAAGGAATCTTGCAGCCAAAGAAACAAGAGAACAAAAAGGGCAAAGATATTTTGAACAGAGGGGTCTTGAATATGAGGGTGCAAAGGCTTCATTACAAGCAGAACAGAATGTTGCGAATGTTTCCTATTCTACAAGGTCTGCTGAGAACGATTTATCACAAGAGCAAGCAAGGAGTGGTAATTGGAAACGTGACCTTATAAGCACATTCACAAGTAATGACCCATCAAGACTTAAAAGTGACCTTGAACATACTGGTGGTCAAATGACTGCCACTTCTTCTAAAAATATTGGTGGTGGTACTATAAATCCTGCAACCGGTAAACCTTATGTTGACCCAGGTAGGTGGGATAATAATGGTATTGGTACTGATTTAACTAATCTTGCTCGTGATGTGTTTATGCCGGGTTTGGCTGAAGGAGTGAAAGCCGAAGCAATGGCTACTCTTAAAGCAACTAATCAGACATTGAATAATGCTGCTGATTGGGATAAGACCAATGTAGATAACATATATAAACTTGAATTAGAGAAGAAACGTATTGCTGTTGAAGTTGCTGACACACAGAGGGATGCGGCACAAGCAATAATTGACGCAAATATTGATACCGCAGAGGCAATTGATAAAACATGGTTGCATCTTGCGCGGCATATTGAACAATTTTTGGATAAGGTCGATGTAGCAACAAACAATACATCACTTAATATGGGCTATACGAACAAGGCTCAGATGCAGTCGTTCCAAAAGATACTTATGGAACAAGCACGTGATGTGGCTACACAGTTTGGTAAGAAGTTAGAGGATGTTACAAATGCTCAAAATGCATATATTGAAGCAACCGGGCGTAATAAAACGTTAGGTGAACATGATTACGGACAATTGTTCGGATTGGGTAAATATCTTGGTGATGACAATCTTGCAGCACAATATGGGGCTGAAATGGAAATATTCAATCATGGAGTCGAAGACAGTGTTGATATGCTTGATGATGTTCTTCAAGATGTTAACAAGATAGGATTAAATGGTCGTAAATATACTAAGGACTTAGTTAATAACCTTAAGTTAGCACATAAGTACAATTTTAAAGGTGGTACTAAGGAACTTATGGAAATGGCTAAGTGGGCGCAGCAGACCAGATTTAACCTCAGTAGTCTTAGTAGTATGATTGATAAAGTACAGGAAGGAGGTATTGAAGGTGTTATTACACAATCTGCCGGTTTCCAAGTGCTTGGTGGTAATGCCGCTATTAATTCCGACCCGTTGGGTATGCTTTATGATGCTTGGGGAGACCCGCAAGCCTATGCAAAACGTATGCAAGATATGACAAAGGGTTTTGGCAGATTTGACGCTAAAACCGGTGAAACAAAGTTCAATATCAATGAGTCTATGCAAATTGCACAGATGGCTAAGTTACAAGGCCGTAGTGCAGAGGAACTTCGTGATGAAATAGTTCAGAGAAATAAGCGTAGTCAGATTGATGGTAAGTTGGATAATTATCAGAATTTCGATGAAGACCAAAAAGCACTTATTTCAAATAAGGCTGAATACAAAGATGGAAGATGGGTCGTTAAGATGAAGAATGGCAGTCCAAAAGACGTGTCTCAGTTATCGCAGTCAGATTTGGACGAATTGATGCCTACCGACCACAATGAACGAATGGAAGATTATATGAAAGAATTGATTCCATTGGTTGAACAAATGGCCGGTGAAACAGAAAAGGAAAATCTCGACCAAGGTTTAGAAAATATTGAAAACTATTGGAAAGAGTATGCTGAACGTTTGAAAAGAGCACAAGATAGTTATGAGGAAAACCGTGAAAAGTATCATCAGAAGATAAAGGAGAATATGGAGTTAGCAACGACTTCTTTCTCCGACTATATGGAAATTTTCAAACAAGGTAATGATGCTGTTGATGATGCATCTGCTAAGATTAAACAACAAGCGGATGCTATTGGTGATGCACTTGCTGAAACAGTTAGAATTATAAATGAAGCCAATTCGAAACTTGGTTTGGATAGAGCCGGTAATACAACAAGTAGTCCGACCTTACCGACTGCCACAAATGTTTCAACAAGACATGACCCGGCACCTCAGTATATACAAAATCCATCTGCAAATAGGGTTAATGCAGCACCGTTGTATACATTTAATCCGGAAACAGGGCTTTTTAATACACCTTGGAATAATTATACTAACCCAATTCCTGCAAGGGATGCTATAACCATTGGCGATGGAAAGCCAATGTTGGTAAGTGCTAAAAGTGTGACTTCTGTACAAGATGGCACGGCCAAGGTTGCAATGACAGACCCGGATGATACTGCTTTATTCGCTAAGAGCGGAGGACCGTTTGACAAATTATTTGACGGTATCTTTGGCCGGGTTAACACCATTTACAACCAGGTAGTGAGCAATCGTTTTGGGGGTGACGTGCGTAGTGCTTCCACTAACTCGGTGTCAAATGTCTATGACGGTAGCTCACTAGTGAGCAATCGTTTTGGGGGTGACGCTATAGCGTCACCTACAGAAGTCACTCTTACCATCAGTGGTAAAATAGAACTCTCAGGACAAAATGGGCAGTCAATTGATATTATGGAGCAATTAAAGCAGAATCCAATGTTTGTAAGACAGATTACGGAGATGATAGTATCACAGATGAACAATAATACTCATGGTGGTAGAAACGAATTGTTCCATAATAGATTCTCACGTTCATAATTTTAAATAATGGAAAATTTATTTTTCAAACTATATATTAATATAGAACAGTTTTAATTGACAATGGCAATAAGCAGAGGTGACATAACGTCAGGTTATAATTATGGTGTAAGTGTACTTAATGATGCCGCAAGAATGGCAGTAAGTGTATCTGATGAGTTCATAAACAATATTCTTGGAATGAAAATTGATGAAAGAATCGATTTCAACGACATGAATTATCAGTTTATGAACAGACTTATGTCCGTTAATATCAATGAACGTAATTTAACCATGTCTATGCTTGGTCAGGATGCGCATTTTCATGGTGATTCTACTGCCATTACCGGTATGGCACAGAGACCGTCGTATACTGATGGCATGAACTACGTTGATGAATTTGCTTCTGTTGTTGCTGGTGATGAACTTGTCGGCGAAAACTCGACAAGACAGTCAGTTTCTGAAAACAAATATTATCGTGACCCATATAAAGATGTGGTTAATCTTTATCCTGATGAATTAGATACCGGTTATGGTAAAACGTTTAACAAATGGCGTTTGAATGGAAATGATAATTCAATTTTATATAAAACAAAGAAACTTTTTGCTGATAAAAAGATAAATACCATCATTTCAAAATTTGGAACATCAGTAGATGATGGTGAAAATATACCGGGTAGTCTTGGTGATGCTAAAACACATGATGCAGGATTATCTCATGGTAGAAATCTTTTACAAGCACCAGCCGAGAAAAATGGTATAACCAGTGAATATGAAATTAATGGTTATAACAACCCATATTGTCGTGTTTGGACACACCACTATCAATATGACCGTTTAGATAAACTTATCAGACCGTTTACAACAAGAACTTTAAAGGGTATTACCGAAGTCGCCAAATTGAAAGATATACATGTATGGAACGGTTTTGAGAACAAAGCCGGATATGGATGGAAAGCGGGTGATATTGGATGGGAAAAATCTGTACTTGATGATAACGGATTTGTGAAAATAACGCCTAAATATGGTGGTGGAGGTGCAAATAATATTCATACCAAAGACTGTATGTTCTCCATTGAGAATCTTGCTTGGAGAGGATATGACCCATATTCGTTTGAACAAGCCCTTTCTTGGGAACAACGTGGTCCTCTTGGTGGAAGGATAATGTGGTTTCCTCCTTATGGTTTAAGTTTTAATGAGACTACACAAGCGAATTGGAGTTCAAATACATTTATTGGACGTGGTGAAGATGTTTATACATATGTGAATACCGTCAGAAGTGGTACATTAAGTTTCATTATGCTTACAGACCATCCTTCAGTAGTAGACTATGCAAATTGGTATGATGGAAAGGGCGGTGAGGATGATTTGACTGATACCGATTTGTTAAGATTTTTTGCCGGCTGTGATAGTGGTAATACAAATGACGGGTATAGTATTTTCTCGAAAGTGAAACCAACACCATTGACTGATGAATATGTAAAAAATGAAAGAACTGAAACAGAAGAATTGATACAAGAAATTAATCCAAATCCTGAACCGGTTGTGGAACCAATTCCAGATGCTGAAAAAGAAATACAATTTCATGTGTTTTATCCAAATAATTATTCAGGCGTATATGATATGCCGACTAATCAACAAAGTCCGGTACATGCTATTGCATATTTGTTAAAAGGTAAAGGAAGTCAGAAAGAAAATGATGGTTCTGATGATATGGCAATTAGCTTTGACAATTTAGAAATGGACGTGGCTGATAGTAGAACCGGTACCGGTTATGAAATGAGTAGTTCAGGAATATCAAATGTATCAAGACAAGACGGTGATGGAAATTATATTGTTGGTTCAAAACAGAGGTGGGCTAACTATAAAGGAAAAACATATATAAAAGATGAAAAGAAAAAATGGTATTATCGTATTGATGGAAAATATGAAGTAGCAACAAGTAATAGTGACTGCATTAAAAATACATATGACCAAACATTATATGATAGTAATAGGCAAGTTACTTATACTGGTAATACAAACTATCAAGATACTGTAGGCTTTAATTTAAATAAAAGTGCAGATGCTGTAAGAAATGCAGGTTTTAGTAGTGAAAGTGAAGATACTTTATATTCATTACTCGAAGTTGCCACTGCTGCTGCTAAATTTGGCGGTAAAGAAAGTGCCTATAATGTATTACTTGGAGAAGTCGATGATAGTGAAAGAGTTGATGAGATAAGTGAAATACTTGAAAATTATACGGTTTCAAGTATAACAATTGATGGTTATTCTAATTCACATGGTTATAACCCTTCGAAAAAAGTAAATAACGATAGAAATCGAAGTTTGGCTATTGAACGTGGAAATACAGTGAAGAATTGGTTAAAAGAATGTGGTATTATTTCTGATAATACAAGTGTTACCGCCGGTGAAGATGAAACAAATAGGGTTAGTGTACAGGTAAATAAGGGTGATGAATATAATAATTCAGCTAAATCAGCAAAATTATATCGTTCAACAAAGGTAACAATTCATTTTAAATTAAATGAGACACAAAAGTTAAGTGATTCGAAGGTATCCGAAGAAGACGGTGTTACTGTTTATCAGAAATATAGTGGATATACATATGAAGGTGTTGATGAGCAAACCGGTTTTTCGTTATATAAAGATAAAGACGGTTTGATATGGTATGAGGATGCTGAAGGCTTTCTTAAACGTAAAATTACAACGACAGAAACAACAATCTCAAATAGAAATACATTGGATATAAGTAATTTAAAAAATGAATATGGTCGTAGGTTATTATTCTACCAACAAAATAGTGAAGCTGATGACTCAGTAAATAATGTACGTTATGACCAAGAGTATTATTTTTATAAAAGATTAGAAAAGGATAATCCTATTGTATTCGATAAACTTACTGAGAAATTAAAATATTTTGACCCGGCATTTCATTCGATGACACCGGAAGGTTTTACTGAGAGATTAACTTTTCTTAACCAATGTACAAGACAAGGGAATACAATATCATCATCTGATTATAATGGTAAAACGGCGAGTAATCTTGCTTTTGGTAGACCTCCTTTTTGTGTTTTGAGAATTGGTGATTTCTATTATCAGACAATTGTTATTGATTCTATTAATATTGATTATAATGTATCCGGTGGTTTACAATGGGATTTAAATCCTGAAGGTACTGGTGTGCAGCCTATGTTGGCACAGATTAACATTAGTTTTAAATTTATTGGTGGTGGAGACCTTGGTGGACCAATTAGGCGTTTACAGAATGCAATGACATTTAACTATTATGCTAATAGTCGTTTGCATGACAACAGGGCTGATAGAATTTCTTATAATTGGGATGATAGGACAAATGGAGCGTTAGATTATGATGTTAATAGTGAAAAAAGTCATGCATATACAACAGACATGGCAAAATAATCTTTTAAATTAATAATAATTAACATGTCATATTACGATAGATATTCAAAATTTAGGGTCGACGGTCAAATAAAAATTGTACCCGGTGTAAAAATTGACAAGGAAAGCAGTGATATTTATTTGCTTTACGATAAGTCTAAAATGAGACTTGATATGCTTTCCTACAAGTATTATGGAGACCCTGATTACGGATGGCTTATACTTCAAGCAAATCCTCATGTACCATCTATGGAATATCTTATACAAGATGGGGCTGTAGTGAGAATACCATATCCATTATCAACAGCCATATCTAGATACGAACAGGCAATTGAAGAATATAATACTGAAAATGAGTAGTATTAACTTTCTTTAATATAAAATATTTGTTTATTTGAAAAATAATTGATAACTTTGCATTATAAAAACAAGGTTATCAATTTTAGTTTATGAAAAAGTTTATTTTATTGTTATTACTTGTAAGTAGTGTTAATTTGTATAGTCAAAAGGTAAATCAAAATAGTGAGAAAATAGTCTCATCAGTCCATATTGACAATTTTTATCCTAATGGTACGATTAATGAGCATATAGATATTTCTTATTTTTATAATGAACGTGGTTTTCTTGATAGAATAGACCGGTGTGTAAAGGTTGATAGAAATGTCTATAAAGATGTTTTACAAAGGTTAAACAATGGAAAATTTAAGAGGACAACGTATAAAAATAATATAATTGTATCCGAACACAGGTATGAATATGTTACTAATGATTATGGTCTAATTGAGACAAAACTTGATAAGTTTAAGATAGGAACTGATTCAGTTATGAAAATAACCGGTTATTCCTATAAAAATATTGGTGAATGGGTTATTCTTACACAAGTTCATCGTATTCAGTATGTTAAAGATAAAAATGTTTGGTCTGCTGCACATGATGTTTATTATATAAATTTTGCCTATATCGACGATAATTGTTTTTGGCAAAATATGCATAGCAGTACATTTAGTGTAAATAATACACGTGAGTATTATAATGAAGATAATGGATTCATTGTCGGTAAATATAGTAATGTAAAAAATGATACGAACTTAAATCTTAATTTATTTTTTTCAATGTTATGTTGGGAGATATGCCTTGATGCACATGAATTTGAATTTTCATCAGAATGGTGTGGGATGCGTTCAGATTATATTTTGAAGAATGAAAATGGATTTGAAATTGAAACTATTAATAATAATGGTAATATAATAGAAATGAATACTAAATATAAAAACGGTAGAGTTTTTAGAAAAATGAAAATAAATTATCTATATTGAAAAAATGAATGTGGAATACTTATATTTAAGTAAGATAAACACATTTAATGAAGGAACAAGATATTGTACATAGGAATAATCGTATACTTTATGTAGAACCAAATGACATTTTTGGAAAAATAGATGGTGTTCCAATGACACCTGACTATTCTGATTATTGTATATCGGTAAATCTTATCGCAGAGGTAGTTTCACGTTTTAAACAGAGTGGTAATGATTTAACGAAAAGGTATATTATTTCTTGGACGACAAGACCCGGAAAAGATGAAAATGGAAACGAAATGTCTGCTAATAATTGGATTTCGTTTTTACAAGGTGAAGATGCAAGAATATATGGTGGTAATAGAAATGGTGATGATAATGGGTTTTTAACGACCTATTATACAGATATAAACTATGATGATATAGTTAAAAATAATATTGTAGAAGGACTTGGTATCGAAAGTGTCCAAGTATCATTTGAAAGTTACTATACTCCTACGATAGTTATAAAGTTTGTTGATGTAAGAGGTTCCGCTTTATTTGGACGAGAAGAAGTAGTACATGATTCAGATGAAAATTTAACATCTTCAAGCGTTTTTGGCGTCTTTTTTACAATCCCTTATCCAAAATTTAAATTACAAATTAAGGGTTTCTATGGTCATGCCGTTACATATCAATTAACTTGTTCTGATTTTAAGGCTTCATTTAATTCGCAAACTGGTAATTTTGAAGCTGTAGCAACATTTATTGGATATTCATATTCACTTTTGACTGATATTCCTTTGAGATATTTGGTTGCTGCACCTTATTGTAAATATGTAGGACAAAGTTATTGGGAAAGAAAACTTCATAGTCCTGAGTGGGTGCTTAGTGATGGTAATCCACCACAGAAATTGTTTTCAATTATTCAGACCATTCGTTCACTTATGGCCGGTGATGAGGTGAAGAATAAACTTATTACCGATACGGAATCAGAAGAAAAGGCTAATATTGCAAATGAAAAGACAATGCTTAGTACATTATCAACTGCGTTGAAAGAATATGGTGTCGCATTACAAGGACTTAATCAAACAAGTGAGTCAATTTGGATTAAAGGTGATGTTGACGAAGAACAACTTTTAATTTTCAGTAAGACACCGTATGTCCTTGCCGGAGATAAGGTTAAATTAGCAAGTACAAATCTTATTGAAGCATTTGATATATATAATAATTCAAATAATGGAAAGGCTTTTTCTAATAGTTTATTACCTAATGGTTCACACTCAGTTAAACAATCTGATGATAAATTAGAATTTGTTGAATTTTGCGATATTGAAGAGGGTAATGGTAAAGTTACATTTAAATGTGTGACACAGGATGTACTCGGTATAAAATCGATTAAATTGAATGGCGATTTTACTTGTAGTCAGGATATGGCACAGTATCTTTATAATCGTGCTTTTCCTGAAAATGGGAGTCCGGCTGATTTTTTTGCCAAATATGCGTTTATTATTAATTTTAATAATTTCCTTGGAAAAATAAATGAGAGAATCGAAAATCTTAATAAGCAAGATGCAGAAATTGACAAAAAATTAAATGAAAGATTACAAGAAGCCGCCAAAATAGAACTTGGATTTACCCCTTATATCGGTGATATTTTCAAAATTATAATGTGTCATCTTGAGACATTTATCCATATGATGTGGGAATGTTATCATAATATAGATGCAAGTGATAGAACACCCGGACATTTGAATATAAAAATAGAAGACACGGATTTTGTTAATGTAGACTCAAATAGTAAAATCGGACCATGGCCTGGTGTGTTCAATAATGGTAAAATGACGCAGCAAGGGGGCGAAATAGATGAAAGCATGGATGAAATTGCGTGGGTCGGTGATTTTAGTCATAATTTTGAAGAAGAAAAATTAATAATCGAACTTTATAAGGCAGTTCAAAGACTTGGTGAAGAGAAAGTATCTCCACCTAAACCATTATCGCTTGTGTCAGGTTTACCCGTAATGCCGAATGATATAAATAATATGTCATCGGTATTCGCTTCTGATATTCCTAATAACATATCGGCATTAGCCGGTTATTTATCTTTCCGTGCCGCTCAGATTTTTGGCATTTTGTTTAATGAGGATGTTTCACCGGAACTTGCAAAAGCATTCGGTAAGATGGATGCATATAATTATTTTAGTTACAGTCAATCAAGAAGCGATATTAAAAACTCCTTATTGAACGCCTCTTCTGGTAATTCAATGGAGAATATATTATATGAAATTTCAAAGTGTTCATCTGTAGGTGATATGTTTTGTGACCGCACGTACCAAGAGACGAATAAATCAAGACATGCATTTGAGACCGTATATGCAATAGACCAGTCATATAATAATCGTAATAGACATCCAATGTTTGTTGATAACGGTTCGTCATTAAAATATGTCCATTATTATACAAAGGACAAAGTAGGTATGGTTCCTGATAGAATGATTGGCTATGATAGTTACAAAAAGGTATTTTCTTATGAAGGTTCTAATACTGATTCGACTTTTGATTTCGTTAAAGGGACTTCGGATGCAAGCGTATGGGAAGGAAACGGATTTTTACATAAATCAAGTTCAGCATTATTATTTGGTTCAAAGGATGGTTTAAAGGATTATGTTAATTCAGATATGTTTAATATCGACACTAATGAATTAGTTGCTGACAGTGTTAAACAGAAATATGAAGAACTGAAAAGTGGAACATTTAAGATATTTGGTGATGAGTTTACAGATGATTTTACAAATGTACTTGATAAATTGTGGTATGTTAAGTCTTCTGATTATGGTGAATATTTTAACGGTAATCCTTATATGCTGAGTAAAAAAATAAAAGAACTTGGTATGGAGGAAGGTGATTTGTATCCGGATAAAAAAGATAGTGATGATGAGACAAAAGCACCAAAAACGTTAAATAACGAAAAATGGCTTGTTACTGGCGATACAGACATTAAATATGATTCTGATAGAAATAGTTGGGTAGACCACAATGGAAACGAGGTTTCACAAGGAAATCTTTTTATTAGATATATGCAATCAAATTTTCCCAAAAGTGGCGGTGGATATGATTGGCAATGTCTGTTTGGAGACCCATTTTATTATGTTCAGAATAATAATATAAATAAAAATGATAGTGATAGTGAGGAAAGAGAACTTAGACATAAGTGTGTAAAAGCTTTATTGTTTTTACATACATTGAAATATAATTATAAAAATATCCCTAATTTTCTTAAAAAAGATAAGAAAAATGGTGGTATATATTTGCTCCCACATGGTTATTTGTTGTTACTCGGTGGGCTTCTTTGGAGACAGAGATATTATGACACACATGGAAATGTAGACCCAATACAGAATAGCAACGGATATCGTGAGGTTGGTATAACAAACACACTTTTTACTGATATCGGTAATGGTGTCTATCGCATGTGCGCTTTGACGAATAGTGACAGCGGTTCATATAATATAAAAGTATCGTCTTTGTTTGGTAGTATTGATAGTGATAATTGGATGCCAGACCATTATGTAACTAATAAGTTAATTTCATTGTTTATGAGTTTTGTGAATGGTGAATGGGGTCGATTGATGACAAAACTTGAGTTATATAATTGTAGCCTTGTTAATGGTGAACGTAAAATTAATGATTATACCGGTGACGTATTTATCAATGAAGTAAAGGCATTTAAGTCCGATTTAAAAAAAGCATTAGGCTCAAACAGAATTACTATTACCGATATGAATAATAGAACTGTTAATAGTAATGTATTTATGGTCATCGGTCTTAGAAAATCTTCTAAATATTTTTATAATTTTTTTGACAATTATAAGTACATATACGTAAAAGAGCCATACAGGGATGCCGGTAGTCGTGGTTTATTACTTCTGATGAATGAGAATAATAGTGGTGTGCAGGATACTCTTAAGAGTTTGTATACCAAAAAGGTTGTTGTCGCTGATTCATCTGGCATTAGACATTCATATAAAAATCCTGGAACTGTAAAAGAAATTAACATAAATACTGAGACCTTCAAATCGTATTTACAAGGGTTTAGAAACAAACTTGAAGATATTGTTAATAATGAACGTGCAGGAACTGGTGAGTATGGTACACTTGATACAAATGTTAAGCGTGATTTTGTATTACCAATGTACTTGTATCTTAAAATATTGTGGGATAAATGGCTCGTAACAACATCCACAAAGAAAATAAAAGGTGGTAAGACCATTAGTTATGATGAATATTATAATGTAGAAAATTTTTACAATAGTTTCATTTTCATTGACGCATTCTATAAAAATATTTATAAAAAATTCCTTATCAATTGTGAAACCTTGAAAAATAGTTATCTTGGGAGGGATGAGGATGGTTCGTTGTTCCAATTCATTGGTGATATTGCAGATGGACATCATTGTTTGTTCCTTGCATTACCTGATTATGTTGATATGGGTAACACTGACGGTAATAAAGCGGTAAAGGAGATGGAAAATATGTTCAGACCAATACCGTATACGGAAATGGAAGACGTTGCTGATGAGAATAGATTTGTTATTATTTATACACCAAGAATGTCCGAAATCCCCACAACAATGAATAATTACCGTGAAGATTTCTTCAGGGTGTGGAATCCGGCTGTAAGTAAAACATCTGATAATGACTCATCTAAAGTCGAATATGGTGATTGGGATGAAACACTTCCTAAAACTTTTACTACAGCACCTATAAATTCTGATGGTAATGACCGAGTAACAAGATATGGTTATTATGTACCGTCATTTGGGGTTGCATTTAGTAGACAGAATAACCATTTATTTAAGAATATCAATCTTAATATGACAACTCCTTTGGTAACTTCAGCATCAATTAATGCTTTGACTAATATTGCAGAAAAAGGTGCCGGTGCTTCGCATAAAGTCGCTTTTATGGGTCAGGACTTATATCCAGTATTCTCGAATTATTCATATATTTGTGAAATTGAAATGATGGGTGATGCACAAATTCAGCCATTGATGTATTTCCAACTTATGAATATACCGATGTGGAGTGGCGTATATATGATTTTCAATGTAACTCATACTATTACTGCTGGTAATATGACCACGAAATTCAAGGGTATGAAAATTTCAAGAAATCCGTTGCCATATAACTCATCATGGTATATGTTTAGACCTGATGGAAATGATGATATTGGCGAACAAGGTGATTTTACTGGCGACACTGTTGGTGGAACAGTTGCTGAGTTTGGTAATAGTGACAGTTCAATTCTTAAACTTGTCCTTAATCGTGTTGAACTTACTCCAAATTATACTATGGGTCGGTTATATATAGATGGTCAATTTTTTTGTGATATAGTTGAAGATACTGTAAGGGATATTAGTAATAACAATTGTCAGAAAAAAGTACCGGCACAAACGGCAATACCATATGGAACATATAATGTTTCTGTTAAAATACCAAGTCCTAAATTTGACCCTAATGGATATTATAAAAGCGTATGTGGAGATTATCATGTTCCTATGGTCATGAATGTACCATGTTTTGAGGGTATTAGAATACATAAAGGTTCTTCAGCAGCTTCTTCGGCCGGATGTCTTATTGTAGGTAATAAATCTACTACAGCCGGACAAGTTGAAAATACAGCAGTCGTATTTGAAAAATTATATCCAATTTTGAAGAAAGCAGAAATTGATGATAATAAAAAAATAGTTATACATATAGTTAAGCAAAATGTAAGTGAAGTTTCCAATAAAGTTGATATCAGTAGAAAGGCTGATAATTTGAACGGGGCATCTTTAGGTACTGCTTCAACTATTTACCGGATACTTAAGACAAGGCTTGGTTTTAATGATATACAAGTTTCTGGCATGATTGGCACATGGGTACAAGAAAGCGCATTATTGACAACGGCTGAAAAATTTAAAGGTAAACCAAAGGGGGGTAAGGGTATTCCACAATGGACAGGTACGAGAAGAGTTTTGGCTGAAGAATATTTTAATGATTTAGGGACTACTATTATAGGTGCATCTGTTGAACAACAAATGGAACTCATTATTAAGGAAGTTAATGAAAGAATCGGTTATTTTGGTGCTATGAAGAATGCTACAAGTGTTGCAGAAGCTACAGAATATACTCTTAGAGGCTTTGAGTTTGGTGGACCTCGTAAAATGGCAACTATGAAACAAGTAGAAGAAAGTGGTGGTATAGCAGTTTTACAAAAACGTGTAGATTACGCCAATCTTGTCTACGATTATATTAAATCTGGCCAAATTGCTTAATTATTTTTTTTTAATTTCGATTAAAAAGTAGTATATTTGCAATTGAAAATATGTAAGATATTAGATAATTACAAATTATTATCAGAAACAGACCTTATCAAAACATGAAATAGAAAAAATAAATGAAAAAACTTGCAAACATTGTTATAAAAGGAAAAAAGAATGTTTTTGGAAATATCTATAATGTAGTTAATAACTGTGAGCAAATAGATGATACATTACCAACATTGTATATTGGGCTTGAACAGGCCAAAAAGTGCATTGATGGGTTTAATATACTTAAAAAATATTATCCGAACCAAAACTGTTGGTGGACATTCTCAAAAACAGAACGTAGAAATGATTATATTACGGATGTACAGAAATTTCAAACGGATATTATATTGAAGGTTTTGTCGGAAGTGAAATATGAATACGTGGATTTCATAAGATACACAAGAAAAAGACTTGTCAAATTTATAAAATATATAAAGTCAAACAATAATAAAATATGCTTTGTTACAAAAGGTAGTAATTTTATTTTTATTTATGATGTAAAAATAAAATGTGAATTCGGTCTTTCACTTACATTATGTGAATATTGTGGGATAGATAGATATAAGGTTATAAATCATATAAAAGAAAACAAATATAATCATTTCATATATGATATGTCTTTCTTAACATCTGAGACAAGACGAATAATCGGTGATAATACCCATTATGTATTACCACTGTATGACTATTTTAAAGATTGATTGCTATTTATTAATATATAAAAGGTAGACAAGATGCCACAGAGATTTATTAGAAAAAGTCCACATAAGAAATTGGTACGTCCGGCAAGTAGACTAACTACTTCCATGATGTTTGCCGATGTTAACGCAAGTGCGGAAAAGGAAAATAATAAAATTAACGAAAAATCTGAAATGAATAATATAGAACAGTTGAAAGCCATTGTCGGTGATGGCGTGAAAATTCCCAAGAGAAAGGTGAAGGTTGAGAAAAAAGAAAAGGGTCTTATTGAACGTACAGACAATAGCACAATACTTCTCACTGAAGATAATAAAATGATGCTCAACGATTAATAATGGGAATGGATAAGGAGTTACTTAAGAAATATCGTCTTGAGGAAGCCCAAAAACGTTTTCAACAAATTAGTGAGTATACGTTTATTACAAAACCAATGCTTGATGAGGACGGTGATAATGATGACCAACAACAGAATCAACCACCTCAACAGAATGACAATGGGATGAATGGTGGGCAACCACAAAACGGTCAAATGCCGCCGCAAGGTGGAAACAATGGAGAAGAAAATGTTCCTCCAATGTCTGATAATGGTGGTGATATGGCACAGGCACAGCAACCACCAATGGGTGACCCGACACAGGATAGTGGTAAAAATGGTTTCCAACCGTCTGATGGCAACGGTAATGAAGAATTTGATGCTGATTTTGAAGGTGATGGAAACGTTGATTCAATGAAACCGGATGATGAAGTTATTGATGTTGACGAACTTACTAATGCACAAGAAACAGCAGAGGTAAAAATCGATGGCGTTAACGATAAATTACAGAACATGCTTACGGTGATGAATAAATTCATTGCCGCAATCGACCAAAATGATAAGAAGATTGACGATTTACGTGCTGAGTTTGAAAAACGTAATCCAAGTGAAGAGGAAAAGATAAACATACGTTCACAGGCTTCAGCCCCATATTCTGAAACACCAAGGGACTATTGGGAGAAAAAAACAGATGGTTCTAACTATAACGTCATATTCAATAATGACGTAGACCCTGATAAAGAAGAAAGGGAATATGTTATTAGGAAAAGTGACATAAATGGTACTGATGACAGAAGTCTTGCAAAGTCGTTAGATTATCCGACAAAACTTGCGAATTTCATTAATTTTTAAAACTAAAAAGATATTTATATACAGTGGCAGGAATTAGAAAACCGGTCACTGTAATTTTTAATGTAAAAAATTTTGTTGTATGAACAAATTGCAGTATATTTGCAATAGCGTGTAAACAGAAACATTTGTTAATAAGATTATATAATTTAAAGAAAAAATGTCAGAAAAGGTATTGAATGTAAACACAAGTGCGGAGGCCATTCGCCGCCAGCGTGAAGAATTACAGCAGAACAAAGAACAACAGCAACCGAAGAAGAAGGTTGAATTTAATGAGAAAAACTATCTTAACCTAAGACTTGACTCAAAGAAAGAAACTACAAGAACCGTGAAGGTTAGGATTTTGCCGGTCAGTGCGGATGACCCAAATACGTTCCTTATTTTACATACTCACTCAATGAAAGTATCTACTGATATATCTAAAAGCGGATACAAGTCGTTTATTTGTCTTAATGAGGAAAAACTTAAAGAACATGATGGACGTGGATGTCCTTTGTGCAAAAAATCAGCAGAATTGCTTACTGAGTGTAATACCTTGCCTAATGACGAAGCCCATAAGGTTCAAAGAAAGGCATTGTTTAAGGAGGCTATGCAATATAAAGCAAAGGAAACTTTTATTGTCCGTGTGATTGAGAGAGAACATGAGGATGAAGGTGTAAAGTTCTGGCGTTTTAATGCTCATAATGATGGAACCGGTATTTATGACCAGTTAATGTCAATTTTTGATAATCGTGCGAAGGAATCAATTGATGATGGTGATGCATTCTATAAAGTTGTAACTAATTTGGAAAATGGGAAATATGAGTATGTCAAAATTGAAAAGGAAGAGTATGATACCCTTTCAGAAGATGAACGTACAATTATTCCTTATAATGTTTTTGATTTGAATGAAGGAAAGGATTTCATCATTACGCTTGAATACGTTCCAACTACTGAGAAAACGACCCTTAAAATTAGTGATGCGGGTAAACCAACCCCATTGTCTAAAAATCCGGGGCTTGCATTATCTTGGGTAAATGACGAGAAAACGTGGAATGATTTGTATTCACTTAAGCCTTATGAGTATCTTGACCTTGTTGCCGATAAGAAGATACCTTTCTTTGATAAGAATAATCAGAAATGGATTGATAAGTCCACTGTAAATTCAACGGATATCGCGGCAGAAGCAGCAAAGGAAGTGTTTAAGGAAAAACAGATAGAGAACACAGATGAAATAAATACTACGCCTGAGACAAACGATGGTGATGGTGATGACCTTCCATTCTAAATAATAATTTGTCCGGTTTTATCTTATTTAGCCGGACAAATTCCTTTCAATTTGTTTTTATAAGGAAATATGGGAAGTAAATTGTATTTTATCCAAAGTCCTATGAATTCCAGTAAAAGTGCGATGCTTTTGATTAAAGCGCACTCTTTTGAAGAACGTAATATACCGTTTTTGTGTCTTAAACCAATGATTGATGATAGGGATGGTCAAGACATAATCAAATCAAGAATTGGAATTTCAAGAGAATGCGTATCTGTTGAGTCAACACATAATTTGTATAAGTTCATAGAGAGTTATATTTCAAATGTACAGTTACAAGGTTATGAAAAACCAAAATGGATTCTTATAGATGAATGCCAGTTCTTATCATCTGAACAGGTAGACCAACTTGCCGATGTTGTTGATGATTTTGACATTAATGTAATGTGTTATGGTTTAAGAACCGATTTTACGACAAAGTTGTTCGATGGTTCAAAGAGACTGATGGAAATTGCCGATGACATAAGCGAGATAAAATCATCATGCAGTTGCGGACGCAAGGCAATCGTTAATGCAAGAATAGATAGTGACGGTAATATCGTAGACCGTGGAGAACAGATTGTTATCGGTGGTAATGATAAATATATATCATTGTGTCGTAGATGCTATCGTAGGACACTCGCAAAACAAAATATTGGTGTTTTGCCGGAAGTTAACGAAGTAGATGTAAATCTTAATATAGAATAGTTTAAATTAATTTTTAATTAAAAATAAGGGATAATATGGGACAACCGATTAAAAAAGGAGCGGGCATAAAAACTTTATCAAAAGAAGATAAGTTAGCCGCATTGAAAGCATTTAAGAACGAAAATAATCTTAGTGGTGCAAAGGAGAAAGAACTTTCATGGTTTATTTTACCAGAGGCTTTCCAAGATGCCACAAGATTACCGGGTATACCCCAAGGTTATGTCTCTGCGATTAGAGGTCATTCTAATACGGGTAAATCAACAATTAAACTTGAACTTATCAAGGCTGCACAAAGACAGGGAGTTATTCCGGTGGTATTTGAACTTGAAAATAACTTTGCTTGGCAACATGCAAAAGATATCGGTGTTAATGTATCTGAATATGTAGATGAGGAAACCGGGGAGGTTACGTATGGACCTGGCGATGATATGCTTTACTATGATACGGCTAAACTTTTTGAGATTTATGGTAAGTTTGACCATGAGCATGGTAAGTGGTTACAGAAACCGGCACGTGAAACTTATGTAATTGAGGATGTTGCAATGTGTATTAAGGATTTGATACGTAAGCAACGTGAGGGTAAATTACCTTTTGATATGGTGTTCATTATTGACTCTATTGGCGTTGGTGATTGTTATCGTGCTGCCGCAAACAATTCATCCAATAATATGTGGTATGCCGGTGCTGTTTCAGTCGCATTTAATACGATTGTAAACGACCTTATTCCATCTTCAAGGAACGTAAATTCTGAATATTTGAACAGTATGTTCATTATCAATAAGATTTGGGTTGAAAATACAGCCATCGGTTTGCCATCAGCAAAAAGTAAAGGCGGTATTGCGTTAACTTATTCTTATAGGTTGCTTCTGTATGTCGGAGGAATTGCAAGTGCAAGCATTAAGGCTTTGACAGCGACATCAGGTGGTAAGGAATATCAATATGGTGTAAAGACCAAGATTAAGGTTGAGAAGAATCATATCAACAATCTTACATATACTGGTGAAATTTGTTCATTACAACAAGGACTTTGGAATCCTGATAAACTTGATGCTTATAAGAAAGAATATGCATCCTTTATTAAGGAGAAACTTGCCGAGACAAATAAGATTAGTCTCGATGAGGTTGGTGAGATAACTTACGAAGAAGTAGATAAGGAGGAATAAAGAGATGAAAGTAAATCTTATAAGAGAGGCTGAATATGAGTTTAACGAGAGTAAGTACACTGCTATTCCGGCAGAGGTATTTACTACGTTGGTCGGAGAGGGCGACATAACAACATTGTCTGACCCAGCATTACCAAAGGTAGTTATGTTTGAGAACAAAACTGATTATCTGAAAAATGTCGTGAAATATAAAGTTGATACTAATAAGAGTATCTATGTTTCAAATAAAGGTCAGATTTTCTGTTTCTTGGATGAACTTGGTGAAAATGTAATTGATGAAGTAAAGGAAGATGAGTCAACCAATACCGAAGAGAGTAAAGGAGAGTAATCCTGATTTTGGGGTTAAGACTTTTAATACATTGCTTGTGGACGGTTCCAATATTTTGGAACTGTCTTCACTTGGTGATAAAACGGTTTCAAGTTGCATTAAAAATTGATTTTTGTTTATATTTATATATAAATAAGAAACAAATAGTATGAGTAAACGATTAACCAAAGAACAATTTATTGAGAAAGCTTGTGAGGTTCATGGTGATAAATACGATTATTCAAAAGTAGAATATGTAAATAATAGCACACCGGTTTGTATAATATGTCCGGAACATAGTGAGTTTTGGCAAAGACCCGGTAATCATATGAATGGACAGGGTTGTCCGGAATGCTATGGACGAGGTAATACAACTGAAAGTATAATAGAAAAATTTAAAAAAGTACATGGTGACAAGTATGACTATTCAAAAGTTGTTTTTGAACGAATTGATAAAAAAGTTTGTATAATTTGTCCTATACATGGCGAATTTTGGCAGGAACCAAGATTACATTTAAAGGGATGTGGATGTAAATATTGCGCTGGTAAGGATATGACAACTGAAGAATTTATTCGCCGGGCGAAAGAAATTCATAGTGACAAGTATGACTATTCAAAGGTGGAATTTATATCAAATAAAACAAAAGTTTGCATTATTTGTCATAAAAAAGATAGAAACGGTGTTGAACATGGTGAATTTTGGCAGGAACCTGGTAATCATATAAGTGGTAAAAATGGTTGTCCTAAATGTGGATATAATGAAGTACACAATAAACGAAAATATACAAATGAATGGTTTATTGAGAAAGCTTGTAAGGTTCATGGTGACAAGTATGACTATTCAAAGGTAGAGTATTACAATACAGATACCCCGGTTTGTATAATTTGTCCATTACACGGTGAGTTTTGGCAAACACCGTATCATCACTTAAGACGTAAGCAAGGGTGTCCAATTTGTAAACAAAGTCATATGGAGAATGATATTAGTAATTTTTTAAATAAAAATAATATATGTTTTATTCCTCAGTGTGATAACAAGACATTTGAATGGTTAGGTAGACAGAGTTTGGATTTTTACTTACCGGATTATAACGTAGCCATAGAATGTCAAGGCTTACAACATTTTCAACCGATTGAACATTTTGGTGGTGAAAAGAAGTTAGAATTAATGAGAAAACTTGATATTAAAAAGCATAAATTATGTGAGGAACATAATATTAGACTTTATTATTTTTCTAATATTAGTATAGATTTTCCATATTATGTTTATAGAAATCGAGAAATGTTATTAAATGAAATTAAAATAAATTATGGCACAACCAATTCCGAATAAAATAAAAGAAAAAAATCTAAGTTTTACTGAAAAGCCATTTAATACATTATTGGTTGATGGTTCTAATATTATGGAAGTTGCTTTTAATGCTGATAAAACAATGTCAAGTAATGGAAAAATTACAGGGCCGATTTTACAGTTCCTTTTACAGATAAAATTGATGCTTAAAAAAGCAAATTTCAGATATGTCTATGTGTTTTGGGATGGTGACAATTCAGGATTTTTCAGATACCTTATTAACGAACAATATAAGAGTAATAGAGACAAAACTTATGAAAATGAGGTGTCTGAAGGTCTTTCTGAATATATGAAAGAGTATAATGCCACTCTAAAACGTATGCAGGATTATATTTTTAATAAGAAAACGAAGGAAAAGACAGATGAACAGAAAAAAGACAAAGAAATATTCTATGAGCAACGGGAAATTATAATGAATTGTCTTGAAGAGTTGTTTGTAAGGCAATGTTTATGTGATAAAGTTGAAGCAGATGACCTTATTGCGTATTATGTTAATCATAAAAAACCTAATGAAAGAATTGTTATAATGTCAAATGACCGTGATTTGACACAATTGATTGCTGATGATGTAATAGTATATATACAAGCGACAAAGAAGTTTATCAATAAAAAGAACCATACTGAAGAAATGGGGTATTATTATGAAAATGTTCTTCTGAAAAAGATGATTTGTGGTGATGCATCAGATAGTATTAAAGGTATAAAAGGGGTTGGTGAGATAACTTTGTTGAAGAATTTTCCTGAAATTAGGCAAAGAAAAGTTACTCTTGAAGAAGTCATAGATAAAGCACGGAAAATAAATGAAGAACGTTTGCAAGAGAAAAAGAAACCATTACAATGGGCAAAAAACATCGTTGAACGTATAACTGATGGCGTACAAGGTGATAGAATATATGAAATAAATAAAAAAATTATTGATTTGAAAAACCCATTGCTTACGGATGAAGCAAAAGAATTGATGAATTCGATGATGTATTCACCTATGGATGCTGAAGGAAGAAGTATTGGTAATTTATATAATATATTAATGAAAGCCGGTGTGGATAATTTTAAAGACCCTAATAGTTTTGGTAATTTTTTTGTTGAATATAAGTATTTGATGGACCGGGAGATGAAAAATTCTTGATATTTTATTTTGCACTTTGTAAAAATTGTAGTATATTTGCGAATGAGATTTAGAAAAACATATTTAACAACTAAAATTAATTTATAATGGTCGAAAAAGACATTAAGAAAGAGACAAAAGTTGTCGACAATGAAGCGTATAAAGAAAGATTCCAATTTCTTCTTTGGGTAAACGACAATATTATATGTCAGAGATATTTTAAAATAAATGGTTATAACAACGATTCTCTCAGGTCACTTGAGTTTAAGGACACAATGGATGAAATCGTAAGAACGATTCAGGAAGACCTTATATCCAAGAGCCGTATATTCATGTGGTATACAAATGAAGAACCAATAAAGATGACCGGATTTGTAAATGATTTGGAAAACAGAGGCGAGGATGACGTGATACTGCTTACATCTACCAATTACAAAGGGCCTGTAGAACTTACAGATGGAACAGTTGTTGATAAGACATATTTCTCATATCCTGAAGGTATGGAAGATTCGTATTCTGATAATGAATTACTACCTGAATATGATGTAACATTTAAGTTCCAAATGCTTGTTGATGAAAAACCAGTTTATGAGCGTATTTGGGATGGTACTGTTTATCCAAAGTATGTACGTAATGGTGTTGACCTTACCAATTCGGATTCTCTTTATAAGGATAAAGAACCATCTTCACTCCATTTCAGTTTTGCTATAATCCGTCATATGACCTATGGTAAGATTGACCTTGTTTACCATATAATCAAGCAGATTTGCGAGGTAATGAGTTACAAGTTTGAAGATAGTAACAAATATACTAAACGAGTATCTTATGGAGACCGTAAATATCTGTTGTCCACATATAATAAGGACTATGTGGATGCCGCAAGAAAGGCTACTTTGGATAAAACAAAGGCTTATCAAGCAGAATTAAGCCGTGCTGAGAAGTATAAGGACACGTTTGGACTTACACCCGGTCAGTATGATTATATTGAAAACCGTTTGTAATGGTGAATTAAGAGAGAGTTATCTTTTTGGCCGTTCCTTGTTTGGACGGCCATTTTTAACACATATTTAACGAATATTATTTATATAAATGAGCCGAAATGTAGATAAAAGTACATTAGGTTATCTTGGTATTGATTTCCAGTTGAAATTGGTGAAGTGTTTTTTTGAAGACCACACTTATTTCACATCAATACAGGAAATCATTGACCAAAATATGTTTACGAATGAACATCTCAGACGTATAGTAGGTTTCATGAAAGACCGTTATAATTTCAATGAAACAGTGACTACATACTTTGAGATGGAAACAATCATTCGTAGTAAAGTTTCTGATGCTATAAGTGTAGAACAATTGTTAGCGGTTCTTGGAAAAGTCAGTGAAATGGACTTGGTTGGTATGGATATTGTTGAGGAAGAATCGGAAAAATTTTTCAAACAACAGAATCTTACAAAAGCCATGAACAAGGCTCAGGATATTATTAAAAATGGTGATTTTGCTAACTACTACACTATTGAGGATATTATCAAGAAGGCACTTGAAACTAATACAAAACAAGATTTTGGCTTTCATTTGTTTGAAAACATAGAATCTGATTTGAGTGAAAGTTATAGAACGGCTATTCCTACTGGTGCTGACAAACTTGATAAAGCATTGTATGGTGGACTTGGCAAGGGTGAGTTAGGTGTAATTGTCGCGCCGCCCGGAATAGGTAAAACCTCAGCTACGACAGGTTTTGCTGCTAATGCAGCCATTTATAAGTGTCCGGAAAATAACAATAAAGGGTTTAAAGTTTTACATTTCTTTTTTGAGGATGAAGAAGTTAATATCAGAAGAAAATATTATGGTTTTGCTACTGATATTGATGCTTGTACACTTTCATTACCTGATGTAAGACCAATTGCAATAGAAAGACTTAACGCCGATACTGATATTAGAAAGATGCTTAAGGAAAATATCATTGGTGAACGTCTTAGTACCGGTGAAGTTAGAGCGTCTGAGATTAAAAATAAAATAAGACAATACATTGCAAGGGGTTTTAAACCAGACCTCATTATTATTGATTACTTTGAATGTATTAAGTTTGAAAAATCAGACCTTGGTGACAGTGAATGGTCTAAAGAAGGTATAACGATGCGTAAATTGGAATCAATGGCAAAAGAATTTAATGTCGCTATGTGGGTTCCAGTTCAAGGTACGCGAGATTCTATCGGTGCTGAGATTGTTGGTATGATGCAAGCAGGCGGTTCCGTTAAGAAAACACAGATTGCGCATGTTGTAATTACTTTTGGACAGACAGATGAAATGAAAACACAAGGTAAACTTAATGTGTTCCTTGGCAAATTCCGTGCCGGTAGAATTGATAAGAACAAATTTATGAACGTTTATTTCAATAACGGTACTTGTAAGTTTGATATGAGCAATGTAGATGACGGTACAGAGGTGCCATTTGACGAACAGATGACAAGTACATCAAATAATATCGCAAGGAAGACCCTTCAAGAGCAAAGCTACAAGAAATAAACTGACTATTAAATAGTTATCTATTGAGTTTTTAACGAATTTTTTTTAAGAATTTTTTTGAGTGTGACTATCAGAAAGTTAGACAATCAAAGACAAAAAATGATACATTTTTGATGAAATTTTTATCTTTATCAGGATATGTATTTAATACCTTATAACTTAAAAATATGCGTGTATTAAAAAGAGATAAAACTACAGAGGAATTTCAATTTGAGAAAATTGAAAATGCGATTCAAAAAGCATTTGAATCATGTGAAGTACCAGTAAATAAGAAAGTTATAGAATGTATGTGTAGTCGTTATAATGAAGATGACGATGTGACGGTTTATGTTGAAGACATACAAGATGCTGTTGAAGACTGTCTTATGCAGTGGTGTCCACCAGTTGCTAAGAAATATATAATATATCGTTATGAACATAAGATTATACGTGATACTAATAATAAACTTTATAGGGACATTACCAAAAAACTTCTTGCAACAGATGTGCAGAATCAGAATGCCAATGTAGATGAATACTCGTTTGGTGGCCGAATGGGTGAAGTAAATAGACTTGTGTTAAAGGATTATGCATTAAAATATTGTATGTCAAGAAAATCGCGTAATAATCATTTGAACAACGAGATTTATATCCATAAATAAAATTGTGGCATAAATTAGCAATAATTTATTGAAAACTGCGTGAACGCATGACTCGTGCGGTGTGGGGATGCATAATTTTTTAAATTTATTATATTTATATATGTAAACCTGCTAACGGTATCAGTTAAATAAGGGAAATGAATCGACCACGAATACGCTGACTAAGAGAACTTACGGTCTATAAACTATATAGATAGCAAGCAATACCGTGCTAAAATAAGTTTTTGATAAATTGAGGTATGAATAACTTTTATGTATATATTTGGTTCTATAAAGATACAAATGAAGTATTTTATATAGGAAAAGGTAAAGGAAATAGATTCTTAGAGCGTAAAGCCCATAGAAATGAGTACTTTAAAAATATATTAAATAAAGAAAAAGATAATGTTGATGTAATAATATTCAAAGATAATCTGACTAAAACAGATGCATTTGAAATAGAAAAAACTTTAATTAAAGAATATAAAGAAAAAGGTCAAGCAAAGGCTAATCTTCATGAAGGTGGTAGTGGCGGAAATACCGGAAATTATAAAAATCCGATAAGAAGTAAAAAGTTAAGTGAATTTGCTAAGAGTAGGGTAGGTAGTAAGAATCCGATGTGGGGAAAGACTCACACAGAAGAAGTTAAGAGGAAACTAAGAGAGGTAAATTTAGGAAAAAAACTAACTCAAGAGCATAAGGATAAACTTATTAAAGCCAATACAAACAGAATAAAAACTAAATCTGAAATTGAGAAATTAAGATTAGCCAATCTAGGTAAAAAAATGACTAAAGAGTCATACGATAAAATGATGGATAAAGATTGTCCTTATTTATATGAAATATTTTTTAATGAAAAGAAAATATATGAATGTTTAGGTCATACCAAGTTATTCAATTTCTGTCACGATAAATTCAACATATCAAGGACAATAATTGAACAAATTATAAAGAAAGAGTGGAAGCCTAAATTTAAGAAACATCAAAATTTATCTAACCTCAAGATATTAAAAACGGAAAGAAGTGTATCGACTAAAGGTGATGAGTGTAGCCTTGTAGGGTAGAAATGAGTACTACTCGAAGTGCGTGGCATCCTAAATGGATGATGAGATAGTCAGTTCATATAGAAATATATCGAGTAAAACGGATTTAGATTCATATGCAGCCGGTATGCATAATTGTTTGAGTATTCCATTTGATGAGTTGTTAGCCAACGGTTTTAATGTAAAACAAACTGATGTGAGACCTGCTAATAGTCTCAATACTGCTTTCCAACTTGTAGCCGTTTTATTCCAATTACAGTCATTACAACAGTTTGGCGGTGTCAGTGCTACTCATCTTGATTGGACCATGGTTCCTTATGTTAGGAAATCATTTTATAAGCATTTTACTATTGGCGTAGAAACTATTACCGATAATATTGTTTCTAATGAATATGTCGATACGATGTCTATTGATGACCCAAAGTATAAGGAATATGGTGAAAAGTGTTATCAGTATGCATTAAACAGAACAAGGAAAGAACTTAGCCAAGCGGTTGAGGGTATGTATCATAACCTTAACACTCTTCAAAGTCGCAGTGGTAATCAATTACCGTTCACGTCAATTAATTATGGTACTTGTACACTTCCAGAAGGCAGAATGGTTATTAAGGCGTTGCTTGAAGGTTCTGTTAAGGGTGTTGGTAAATTTCATAAGACACCAATTTTCCCTTGTGGTATTTTCCAGTGTATGAAAGGTGTTAATAGGAAAGAGGGAGACCCAAACTATGATTTGTTCAAACTCGCTTTGGCGTCTACCTCTAAAAGACTTTATCCGAACTATGCTAACTGTGATTGGAGTGGTAACGCTGGATATGATATAAATGACCCGAGAACATATTTTAGCACGATGGGATGCAGAACTGCAAACGGCTTCGATATCAACGGTTTTGGGCAGTTGAAAGATGGCCGTGGAAATATTTGTCCGGTTACTATTATTATGCCAACTCTTGCTATGGAGGCTGACAGAGATAGGGATAAGTTTATGAAACTTCTTGACAAGAAGATTGGTGAGGCAAAAGATATGCTTCTTGAGCGTTTTGAATGGATTTGCAAACAAAGTCCTGCTTCTGCTAAATTTATGTGGGAGAATAATACGATGATAGGATATATTCCAGAAGAGGGTATCAGGTCGGCACTTCGTCATGGCACACTTGCAATCGGTCAAATTGCGTTGGCAGAGACCCTTCAACTTCTTATTGGAAAAGACCATACGACTGATGAGGGTATGGAATTAGCCAAAGAAATAGAAGGCTTGTTTAAAAAACGTTGTACAGAGTTCAAGGAAAAATATAAATTGAATTTTGGGGTGTATTATACTCCGGCTGAAAATCTCTGTCATACTGCCATGAAGAAATTCCGTGACATGTATGGTATTATCCCTAATGTTTCAGACCGTGAGTATTTTACTAATTCAATGCATGTTCCAGTATGGTATAAAATAACTCCATTTGAAAAAATTGATATTGAGTCACAATTGACCGGTTTCTCTTCAGCCGGTTGTATTACCTATGTTGAACTTGATAGTAGTGTTTTTCATAACATTGTTGCTCTTGAAGAAATTGTAGATTATGCAATGGAACATGATATTCCTTATTTTGCCATCAATATACCTAATGACCTTTGTGGTGATTGTGGTTATACTGGTGATATAAATGATGTTTGTCCAAAGTGTTTCAGTAACAATATTTTGAGGTTACGGCGTGTAACAGGCTATCTTACAGGCGATTACAAGCAATCATTTAACTATGGAAAACAGTGTGAAACTGAAGACAGAGTAAAACACATAAGGGAGATTTAATCATGAAAGTTCATAAAATAACTTATCCTGATGTGAATAATGGCTTGGGTTGCCGTGCGACACTATGGGTTGCCGGCTGCTCACATCACTGTAAGGGGTGTCATAATAAAGGCACATGGTCATTTAATAGTGGAAAACCATTTGATGATGAATATAAACAGAAATTGTTTGATGTTTTATCTCTACCTTATATTAAAGGTTTAACATTGTCAGGTGGAGACCCATTGGATAGTTACGAAGATATTCTTAAACTTCTTGAAGAGGTAAATGAGAAATTTGGTGATACAAAAGATGTGTGGCTTTACACCGGATATACGATGGAAGAAATATTCTCTAATGGTTGGAAAGAAATCCTATGGTATGTAGATTATATTGTTGATGGTAGATATGATTACACCAAGAAAGACCTATCCCTTGCATTTAGAGGTTCATCAAATCAGATTATATATGAAAAATGTGGACCACATTTTATTAAGTCAGAATTGAATAATACTTTATAATGAAAATCAAATCACCTATATTTACTATTATAGGTGATTTTGTTTGTAAACATGGCAAGAACTAAACATTATGGAATACGGTTTCCCTTTAATATAAAAGATGATGAAGGAACTTTCCTTGACCTTGATAGAACATCGGGTGAGGGGATAAAATCACAAATAATGCATATTATCTTTACCCCTATGGGGCAGAGAATAAGGAGACCATTGTTCGGTTCAAAACTTATACAATTTATATTCAACCCGAATGATTCGCAGACATTTGGTGACGTTGTTTCTGAAATAAAGGATATGGTTAAACGTAATATACCAAACTGTAATTTGGATGATATCAATATATATGAAGCCGATGAAGGTAGAAGACTTGTTGCAAGCATTAAATATAGTGTTACCGAAAATGGTAATACTTCACAATATCAAATAATGACCGATTTATAATATATTTTTGAGGATGGCAGAGAGTAGAATACAGTATTCAGCAAGAAATTTTGATGATTTTAGAAATGCAATACTTGATATAACAAGGAAATATTATCCGGATATATATGATAATTTTAACGATGCTTCAGTGGGGAGTTGGTTTGTCGATATTTTTGCTGATGTGGCAGATGCAATAAATTATCATATTGACCGTATATATCAAGAAACATCAATTACCGCTGCTGGACAAAGAAAATCACTACTTAGTATTGCAAGAAACAATGGTTTAAAAGTGCCCGGTAAAAAAGCCGCCGTCGTTGAGATTGAATTGTCATGCGAACTTCCGTTGAATGCACAAGGTGCTGCCGCAACCGGTAATTTACGTGAAGCCGATGAAAGTTATGCGCCTTATGTAAAAAGAGGCACATTATTTTCTACCGGACTTGTAACATTTGAATTGGTTAATGATGTTGATTTTAAGGAACAGTTTGATGAAAACGGTATATCCAATAGACAGATTATTCCTCAGAGAGATTCTAATGGAAATATAGTAAGCTATCTTTATAAAAAACTTGCAATCGCCGTTGCCGGACAGAGTAAGGTGTATAAAAAAATCATAACTAATAATGATATCAAACCATTTATGACGGTTTTACTTCAAGATACTGATATACTTGGTGTTGAAAGTATAATCGTTAAACAAGACACCAACTTGGCTACAGACCCGGAAGTTGCTGAATATAATGTAGACGAAGAAACATTTACTGATAGGAACAATAAACCGGTAAATAGATTTTTCGAAGTTGATAATCTTGCAGACCAATATAGGTTTGGTTATGAAGTACAACAGTCTGCTGATAGAAGGTGGAATCCTGTTTGGAATGAAATCAATGAATCTGTTACGACAGATGAAGATGAGACTTTAAATATTACAACAAGACAAGTTGTAAGGGGTTTGTGGAAGAGACTTAAAAACAAATTCACTACCGAATTTACTGATAATCAATCATTGAAAATTACATTTGGTGCCGGCATTAAGAATCAATATGGAACAATTCCATCAGATGCAAAAGAATTTACCAAATATGTGATGTCTAGAATGGCGGCTAATGATTATATGGGGGTTTTGCCTGAACCCGGTACTACAATGTATATATTATATCGTGTTGGTGGTGGAGAACAGTCTAACATTGCAAAAGATACGTTGACCAATATCACTAATCTTAGCATGACTATTGAGGGAAATTGTGATGATAATGAGGATGCAAGGAAGAAACGTGATGTACAGACATCATTATCTGTTACTAATACAACACCGTCTTATGGCGGTAAAGACGAACCATCTGATGAGGAATTAAGACAATTAATTAAGTACAATGGTTCAGCACAGAATAGATGCGTAACATTACATGATTATGTTGCAAGGATTAATGAATTACCATCTAAATATGGTACACCTTTCAGATGTGGGGTTGTTGAAGAAAACAATAAAGTAGTTATTTATACGCTTGGTTTAAATTCAGAAGGTCATCTTGACAGTAAACTATCAGAGTATGTTGCAAATAATATAAAGGAGTATCTTTCAATGTACAAGATGATTACCGATTTTATTGAAATACGCTCGGGTAAGGTAATCAATGTGGCATTTGAGATTGATTTATTTGTTGATAAGACATACGATAAGGCTGAAGTGGTTAAACGTGTTATTGAACTTGTTGAAGATTACATGGACGTAAGACATCATTTAATGGGGGATGAATATTTTCTTGGAGACCTTGAGAAGGAAATATCTAAACTTGATGGAGTTAAAAATCTTATTGAATTGAGGGTTTATAATAAAGTTGGCTCTGATGTGGGGTATTCCGATGATGAAACTACACAGCAGTTAATTGACCCAAGTGACTGTTGTTACGATGAGTATTCAGAGGCTGATAGCAATTTCGATAGAAGAATTGATTTAAAAGCAAGCGACAAGATATTATTTACTGAGGCCAATAGTCTTTTGGAGATAAAATATCCTAATAGGGATATTAAAGTACATATTAAAGAAAGATAATTTTTTTTTATTTTAAAAAAAAATAGTATATTTGTAATATGAATACTGAAATTTTAATAAAAAAATCAAACATTATACATCATTACAAATATGATTATAGTGAAACAAATTATATATCACCAAAAATTAAAGTTGCAATAAAATGTCCTATTCATGGGACATTTTATCAACTTCCTTACAAACATTTAGGAGGACAAGGTTGTCCATTTTGCAGTGGAACTTTAAAAAAAACTACTGAACAATTTATTAAAAAAGCCAGAGAAGTACATGGTGACAAGTATGATTATTCAAAAGTTGAATATAAAAATAGTAAAACTAAAGTATGTATAATTTGTCCTAAACATGGTGAGTTTTGGCAAATACCGGCCGCTCATTTAAATGGGCAAGGATGTCCTAAATGTGGGGGAAGTTTTAAATTATCTACCGATGAATTTATTTTAAAATCAAAAAAAATTCATGGTGATAACTATGATTATTCTGAAGTTAACTACATAAATTCATTTACAAAGGTTAAAATAATATGTAACAAATGTGGGCATGAATTTTGGCAAATTCCAAATTCACATTTAAACGGAAATGGCTGTCCGTATTGTCGAGGAAATAAAATTAGGCAGTCTAAATTATCTAATACCGAAGGATTTATTGCTAAATCTAAAATTGTACATGGTGATGATTATATTTATGATGAAGTGGATTATAAAGATGCAAAAACTGATGTGTGTATAATTTGCAAAAAACATGGACGGTTCTGGCAAAGTCCTGACAAACATCTTTACGGTAGAGGATGTCCTGTTTGTGGTAAAACAGTTTCAAACGCGGAAATTGAAATTAAAAAATTAATTGAAGATTTTATTGGTAATGGGTTCGTTGAAATACATCGAAAAGATATAATATCGCCTTATGAAATAGATTTATGGATACCGTCATTAAAAATTGGTATAGAATATAATGAGGTTAGGTGGCATTCAGAAAAATTTTGTAAGGATAAAAATTATCATTTAAATAAAACTGAAAAATGTATTAAACAAAATATAAAATTGTATCATATATTTGAAGATGAATATGTCGAACATAAAGAAATAGTTTTATCCAAAATACGTAATATTTTAGGTTTTAATACATATGAAAAGATTTACGCCCGTAAATGTTCTATTGATGTGATTGATAAAAGCGTAGCAAAAAACTTTTTGAATAGTAATCATATACAAGGGTTTACATTATCAACTGTTTATCTGGGATGTTTTTACAATAGTAAACTTATTGGTGTTATGACATTTAAGAAGGAAATAAAGACTAAAAACAATTGGGAATTAACACGTTTTGCAACGGATATAAGAACACATTGTATTGGTGTTGGGGGTAAAATGTTTAAATACTTTTTAAAAGAATATAATCCTGAAAGGGTTAAATCATTTGCTGATAGAAGATGGACATTAGATAAAAATGATAATTTATATACAAAACTTGGTTTTAATTTAACGGATATATTACCTCCTGATTATCGCTATGTAGATGGAATAAAACGAATACATAAATTTAATTGTCGTAAAAATAAACTTTTAAAAAAATATTCTGATAATGGTTTAACTGATGATATGACCGAAAAAGAAATGTGTAATAAACTGGGATTATACAGAATTTGGGATTGCGGATTGTTGAAATATGTATGGAAAAAGTAATAAAGGTTGGTAAAATTGAAAAAACCAACCTTTATTTATATATTAATATTATATTAAGTAATAATGTCCTGTAATTGTAAAAACAAATATAAAAAAATGGAGAAATATGCTGATGGTGGTAAATCCATCGTCAGTGAGAAAAAATTGAATCCTTTTATGAAGCTGCTTAAAATTTTATTGCAATTTGCCTTTGGAATTTTCTGTGGTGTTGTAATTATTATTATGATAGTGCCTATGTTATTATACATTATAGGATGTCTTATAACAGGTAAGGAGGCACATTTTAAATTAAAGCGACTGAATAAGAAATAAGGTGATTTAAAAGTGTTTAATGGCAGAAGGTTATAAGTCTTATAGAATAAGGACGAAAGTCGGTCAGGATGCCCCAAATGTGGTTAATGTACATCTTGACCAAACATATGATGAGTTTCAAATTCTATCTCTTAAGATAGACCAAAAAAATTCATATAATCTTTATCAGTCTGATAAGGGAATTATAGTTGGTCGTGTATTAGCCAATGGCGGTGTTGGTGTTCCGAATGCTAAAATTTCAGTATTTATTGAAACTGATAATACAATGGCATTAAAAGACCGTATATTATATCCATATACATCAGTTAATGATACAAACAATGACCGTATTAGATATAATCTTTTGCCGGATTATGTAGATGAGGCTTGTCATCAAAATGTCGGAACATTTCCCGATAAAAGATTTGTTCTTGATAATGATGATGTAATTGAAATATTTGATAAATATTGGAAATACACTACAGTAACTAATCAAGCAGGCGACTATATGTTATATGGAATTCCAACAGGAAATCAAACCCTTCATATGGATGTCGATTTGTCTGATATTGGTGTTTTAAGCCAGCGTCCCACGGATATGGTGTTCAAAGGCTATAATATCAATCAGTTTGAAAGCCCCACAAAGTTTAAATCTGATACTAATCTTAACAGTCTTGCACAGATTAAGTCGCAGGACGTTGGTGTATTTGTATATCCGTTTTGGGGTGATAGTACCGACAATCCTGATAATATCGCCGTAACAAGATGCGATATACAAGTAGATTATAAATTTGAGCCTACTTGTGTATTCATAGGTAGTATTATAACTGATACAGGTAGTAACGCTATTGGTAAGAATTGCGCCGGTACAGATAATGTCGGAAAAATGTCTGATTTGGTTGCCGGTGAAGGTTCTATTGAAATGATTAGGAAAACCTTGGATAATAAGGTTGAGGAATTTCAGATTAAGGGAAACCGTGTAATCGATGGCGATGGTGTGTGGTGCTATCAGATTCCAATGAACCTTGATTATGTTATGACAGATGAATTCGGTAACATGGTTCCAACGGATAATCCGGATAAGGGTATTCCGACAAGGACAAGAGTTAGATTTAGAATTTCTCTTGATGATGCCCCAAGTGATAACACTGCAAGGAAGAGGTGTAAGTACCTTGTTCCTAATAATCCAAGACTTGATGCAGAGAGATTCCCGGTATTTACTGCTGACGAGGCGCATGAACCGGATTATGAATTTGGTACTAATACAAGAGAAGAAAGCTATTGTGACTTATTTTGGAATAAAGTTTATTCAGTAAAAAATTATATTCCAAGAATACAAAAAAATACTAAGATTACAAATAGAAAACATACTGGTATTAAGTTAATTAACCATTATGGTGATAATAACCCGATGCCTTACAACAATCTTAGTATCAAGTTGTCGTTTACCTATAGGTTTATATGCGTACTTACTAAGATATTCATTAAACTTGTCGGTTTCTTGAATAATCTTATAACGCTGCTTGGTATGATACCGTGCCAATTAGCTGCTTTTTTCAGAAAAGTCGCAGGATTTTTTAATTTTAAAATACTTGGCGTTAGGCCATTACGTCCGGTGGCTAAACTATTTGAAGCGATTGCTGATATATTTGACATGATGACACCGCCTTGTATTGCAATTTCATCGGAATTTTGTAGTGGTGACGTTACACATGCCTACACGTTCTACCCTGGTTGCGGTATGTTTCTTGGTCTTACGTTTGGTTTATTGAAGTGTGTATGGAATAAAACCAAGGATGCTCATAATAGCCATCAAATAAATGGTGAGGTTAACCCTGAAGACCGCACAACAGCAATTAATAAAAGTGCCGAGTTGTATAATTGTGTAGAGTCTCAGTTGGCTGAAGATAATGATGCGACTTCATTTAATTTTCAGAATGACTGGATAAATGGTACATTATATTCGCCTCTTTGGTTTAGAAAAATTACGCCAAAAAGAAGTTTCTTGTTCGGTTTGTTTAAAAGACGTGCGAAGGATGAGTGGTGTTCAGCAGACCATGTTTATAACGGTTTGGTTAGAATTTTTCACCCATGTGCAGTCCTTAGACAAACGTCAGGAACGTCATATACAAATCATACCGGAACTACTGTTACACCTCAATATATGGGAAATGGTGGGTGTAACAACAATTGTCATGAACATAAAACAATTATTGGACTTAACACCGGACTAATACGCACTAGAACAACTATGCTTGGTCAAACAGTGTATTATTATAAACCTGTTGAATATGATGCCGTACTTAATGAAGTAAAATTACTGTTTGCAAGTGATATTATTCTTCTTGGTAGCCTTAATGATTGTGATTTAAACGGCGTTCCACAATTTTTTAAATCATTAGAGTCTACTACATATAAATTACCTTCTAATATGTTGTTTACTGATAATGTTATTACACAGGTTATTAACGAAGATGGTACTTTAACAAATGATTTGGACCAAGTTAGCACTAGTGAAATGACCGGTAATGATTGGGGAAACAGTAATGATGATATGTGTGGAGAACCTGATGGCGGTTTGTTCTATAGTATTGGTTGCTCAACAATTGAAATGCGACCAAAATCTTGTATTAATCTTTCAAGAATATGTGAGTTTGGTGTTTCTTTGGATGAAACAAAACAAATTCCTAATTATCAGTCATTAAAGACTAGTGATAATGCATATGAAACACTTGTTCCGGATGGTTTTATTTCAAGGGATGAACTATATAATGATGATGAACGTAGTATGTTTGCTACATTGAATGGTAATGAATTATTGACAAAATTAAACACAGAAAATGGTTTGAAAGAATATGATTTTAGACATTTATATGTGAATAACTTTGATAATTCTCTTGCTGAAGTAATGCGTAATCGCCAAGTGAGATGCAGTGGTTTCACTTATTCAGGTAATTATAATCTTGAAGATTTTAGTAGAGGTTATTATGATTTCAGAATGGGTAAAAGACCATATTATTACGATTATGGCGATTTTACATTACCTCGTTATGAAAATTCATTTTATTTTTATTTTGGGTTAAAGGTTGGTAAAACAGCAATTGACAAATTTAATAGTCAATTTTTTGCTGAATGTTATAATCCGGAAGAAGCCGTTAGTCCAATTGGGGTTAAAACAAAGGGGAATAGTTGGTGCAGTAATAGTTGTAATGATTCTGGTGATGGCTATGTTGCTTTGGATTTAAGTAATATTGCATTACCTTGTGATATTATTATAAAAAGTAATAGTGATGCGGATAATGAATATATATTTAATGATATCTCTGATGAAAAGTTTTACATCGCGTCATCACAAAAGACAGAGTTAGAAAGTAATGGATATGTGAAGAAAACACCAAGTGCAAGTCCTGATGGTAAAGATTGGATTTATAATGGAAATTATACCGTTACAATAACAGATGCCGATGGAGAAATATTATCAACAGATTTTAATTTGAATCCCGGATATCTTAAATATTCGGTTGAACCTCAAAATTTCAAAGTCGCTGATAATGTTTTAATTCAGACAAAAACAAGGGAAGAAATAGGTGCTGATGATAATGGTATGACTAATGATGGGCGTGCAATTGGTGGTACAATTCTCATTTATGATATTGTAGATGGACTATCAAACAAACCAATAACTAAATATTATATTTCTATTACAAGCATATCATCAGAAGGTCAAAAATATGGTTTGTTTTTAGACCAAAATAGTAATGATATTACTGATTATACTAAATATGATAGAGGTATAAAAAATATTTATACAATTAGCAATGGATTTTTATTTGGTGTACCAAAGGGAGATGAAATTTATACAATAAGTGTTAGAGAAGTTTGTAATGATGGATGTGAGACTGATAATATTTTTACACAAAAAGTAAAAATAAAAGATGCCACACCATATAAACTTTATATCAATGATGATATTGATTACGATGTTATTAGTGATTGGGGTAGTGGATGGAAACTTAATTCAGAAACATCCGCTTCTAAAACCGGAGTATTTTCTGATAATTGGTTGAATATGTCAGACAAATCTCGTTACAAATGGGAAAACTTAATTGTATATAAAAAGGAAATAGAAAAAATAAATAAGGTTTTAAAACAGTCTGGTAAAACAATTCTTCCGACAACAGAACCTGCATATAAACAAACCGATGGTACAAAATCTTCGCTTTATACAACGATTGAATATTATACTGAAGATACTACCATTGATGAAGATTTGAGAGAAAATATAAAAACTTCTTTAGAAGCAATAGATGAAATTGAAGACAATTTCATTTCAGCAATGAAAGAGGCTTTTCAACTTAATTGTCCTGACGAATCCAAGACGATTACATTTAGGGCGACAACCGATGATATGCCGGTTATGTTTAAGATTGCTTATCGTTCAGAGATTGCTGTTGAGAATGAAGACAGGAATACTCTTGAGAAAAATTCTATGTCTTTTACAAAAGATAGCGACCGTGTTGAAGACATAAGAATCCCGACAATAAGTTCTGTAAATAGTGAAAGATTTGGTAATAGTAGTAATACGCTGTCTGGACACAGCGATTTGTGTTATGCGTCTGATAATCTGTATAACGGAAGTAATAAAACAAAAGAACCTTATTTTATTTCGGTTATAAATTCAAGTAAAGTTAATAGTAGTAATGAACCTAATGGGGATACAATACCGGTTAAAGTTACGAATGCCACAATTTATAATGAGTTTTTTGGTTTTCATGTAATTGATAAGATTTTTAATGTTAATCACATAGCGTGGTCTATGATTGCATCTATTCCATATTACAATATACCATGTGATAACGAAAAATTAGGAAAAAAAATAACTATGAACGGTCTTTTTGCATCAAAAATTTTAAATGGAAATGCAAAAAGAGATACGGTTGATAATAAAATTTCTATTTTTGATACTGCAAAAATTGGTGTATTCGATATGCATATATTGACCAATAACAGTGAGGATGATGTTCCTACTGATAGAACATTAGTAGGGGCTAAATTTAATGGGTCAGTGATAGATGGTGATACACCGATTGTAGGCGGCTATTTAGGTTTTAAAAATTATGCTGTCAATAGTAGTTTTACTGAGAACAAATATCAATATGTTCCATTATTACCAGTAACAGTTAATATGGAAATGACAGATTTCAATCATTGTACTATAACGGAAGAAATTTATGGCGGCATGGTGTTTAATCTCAGTGAGGACTCTATTGATTATTGTGGTAATGCAAGAAAAAGTAATAGTATATTTAAATTAACTATTGAAGGTGGACCTGGCGACGGTATTAAATATTATGCTTTTAAAGTTAATAATATGAACGATTATCCATTGAATCATGTCTTGTTTAATGGTTCTATTTTTAATATTGATTATAATAATGATGATACCTTGGAATTCTATGACGAAACCACTAGTACTGTTTATCCTAAAAATATATTTGCTTATTTGACAACGGAAGACATGTTTTTAAAAGCCAAAACAAATGATTTGAAGTCATCGTTGGTCAATGATGAAGAAGGAACAGAAACAGTACAAAATGGTTATGGTAATACTGGTAATTTTACATTAGAAAATAATAATGAACAAAGTTACTATATAGTTGGTATTACAGAAAATAATTGTCGTGTTATTTCTCCTGTATATTCATTCATGAATGTCAACGCCGGTTTGCTTATTGGTACAGTTAAAACTAAAACGGAAGACGTTTCTGCATCGGCAAATAATGAAGTTCAAGAAGGTGAAAATGAAGAAAACGGCGATGAACCGACGCCAGAGCCAACACCTACATATAAAGAACTTGAAGAATATGTAGTCGGTTTTTATGTCGTTAACGCAAAAGATTTATATTACCTTAATAATTTTTCATATACATTAAGTGGTTCGTGTGTTATAGATGATTTACATAAAGTTGAATATGAAGGTGAACTTGCAGCACAATTATATAATACGTGTATTGCTTCAACGGACAATTCTGTGAAAGGTCTTTATACAGGTATCTCAGAAACGATGTATGAATTGTTAAAAAATTATGTGAATAACCCTTTAAATATTGTATCAAAGAAAATACTTGCCAATTCTACAACTGTGATTGTTAGAGATGTTACAGGTTTAAAACATAAGTGTTGTGTCAATAGTGATGATATTGAACTTGATGAATGGTATGCAGTTACATATCGTCCTGAAGGTGGTTATTGGGAAGGTAGTAGTGATGTTTCGCAAGGGGAATATGATACATCAAATCAAACAATATATTTAAGTACTAATACAGTAACAAGTTATGAGATTTGTCAATTTTTCGGAGAACCAAAACCAACTCCGGAAATGGTATCAGATGGTTATACTTTTGCTGGATGGTATGAAATAGAAGCCCCTGATAATGTGATGCCTTGTGGTACAACTATTACTAATGATGGAAGCAAAATATTTGTTGCTAAATGGACACCACCTACATTAATTGTAAGATGGATGGATAGTGATGATGAAGAACAAACGACTGAATACACTGTTAAATTCATGGACGGAACTACTTTATTGAAAGAAGAAACTGTTGAGGAAGGCAGTTATGCAACACCTCCGACTAATCCAACAAAGGAAGGGTATACGTTTACTGGATGGGATAAAGATGTAACATTACCTATTACAGCGGATACAACGTTTATCGCCCAGTGGGAAAGTGAAAGTACGACCGTTAAAGTTACATTTAATGTAAGTACAAATAGTGGTAAATGGTATACTGATGATAGTACGGAAGATTATATAATGACTGTGGCGAAAAACAGTTCTATAGAATGTGATAAGATTGCTATTAGTCAGCAACCATTATTCTACGGTTTTGTTGGGTGGAATATTGATAGTTCAGCGACTACAGGTACTTCAAGCGTAACCGTTGGCACTTCTGATATTACTGTATATGCAATATATAAAGAAAAAGAATGTGAGATTATAATCGATGATGTTTCAACAGGTAATGATAACGTTACATTAAGGCTTGAAACTAAGTCTGGTGCAAGTGGAACTCATTGGGAATACAGCGGATTTACAGGTGAATGTTATCAATATACAAATTATGGAAAAGGTATATTGGAATGCAACGGAATTAATAGTTCGTCTGTAATTAAATTGTATGTTTCTGATAGTATATTCTATAATCTTAATGGAAATAACTATTATGCTGAACTATATAAAAATAATTCATGGCATATTGATGAATATAATGAGAAATTGCAGAATTATAATATTTGTTATTCAGTACCTGATACAAGTGACCCAGACTATGTTAAAGAAAACGGTCATAAATTCAGTTATGGTTGGGATGGTGTTTATGAAGCTTCACAATTTTATTTAACACCTGAATCCTATACTAACGGTTTCTATAATGATGGTGGTGAAACTCAGAATAGTGGTGATATTTATGTTCTTGAAACGTTTGCAAAGAATAATACAATTGAATTTAACTGTTATTTTGCTAATGGTAACGCTCAAAACGTAATTATACAGATTGGTAATTACAGTTTCAGTTATAGTGATGATTCTGATTTTGTAGTAAGAACTGGTGTGGCTGATACAATAACATTTGGAAGCAGCACAATTGATATTAATGTAAAAGTAATAAGATTAAACACAAGACCTTAAATAATTTAAATTGGAATATTTAAAGATATGGCAGAACCATTTATATATAAAAGAGAAGAAGTAGAAGATGGTGAAAAGGCAAAATGGCCTTATGAGACTGATTACACAGAACCAAGTAAGACCGGCTATCTATTCGAGGGGTGGAAATATAATGACACTTTATATGAGCCACCTTTTGATGACGAGACTGCTAATCCATTTGGACCTATTAGTTCACCTACTGATATTCTTGCCGTATGGGATAAACTTAATATTTATGCAGATACCAACCACACACTTATAAGTGGCGACGGTGATACAGATTCAGACCCTACGAAATTATCATATTGGGTACAATCAAAAAAAGGGAAAATGATTACAAATGATGTAACATTGGAAGATGTTCCTCTTGATGATGATATGTTACCTATTGTTTTTGACGGAAGTGGTAGTACTGCTGTTGTTAGCGGTAAAAATGTAAAAACAATAAAGGTTGCTGAAAACGATATAAATAAACCACGTTATTATAGGTTTAAATCAAAATATGTTCCATCTTCTTTAGTATCTAATACGATGGAAATAAAACAAGTTGGCAAAGACCAAACTATCTTACCTCCTTTCGATTATTTAACATTTACATATAGTTGGACGGCTGAAGATGGAACGGATTTGGATAGTGCGACAATCATAAGGAACTCACATCTTCCTATAACGTCATCTACTACACTTGATGATTATTTTGTTGGATATAGTGGTACTAATAATAATGCAACCGTTAATCAATATCTTCAATATGGCGGAGATAATCAACGTAGCGGTGATGAAGGTGCAATGGTTAATTGGAAAAAAGTTTGTGACCACGATTTCATAAGTGAGGGTATAACGACTCTTTATCTTGACATTTATGCTAATTGGTATGTCATAAAGAAGAATGGTAAAATGTCAATAACTTTTAAAACATACAAAGGTAACGATGGTTTGGTTAAGAACGGTTTTATTTTTGAGCCAACCGGTGACACCGTTCAAGTATCGGACACATCATTATCTAATTTAAATGTGTATGCTCAATCAAGTCAAAATGCCAACAAAAATACTGATGGTGTTAAGAATTTTTACAGTAAAATAGCGACTGTTGAATATGACATTAAGACAAAATCAGCCATTTTAATTGGCGAATATTCACAGACAGGACGTGATGCTCAGGCTGAAATAACTTTTAATGGTTCGTCAAGGTCATGTATAAACGGAATCATAACAGAAAATACCCATATTGATAAAAATCCCCATAGCGGAACGGCAGTACTTTCTTCAATAAGACAGACAATTAATGGAGTTACTTCTACGGTACTACTTAGAACTGACAATGTAACTATTAATACAAGATACTATCACGGCACTGAAGGAATACCAGATGATTATGTCACTTATACAGTTTCTAATAATTCTGATGGCGGTATAACGATTAATTGGAATTGCGCACAAAATAATAGCGGAAGCAGCGAAGAGCGAAATTGTGATATAAATATTGAATTTAGTTCTTCTGATGGTTTACGTTATTCATTTAGATATGGAATATATCAGACCAGCACATAATGAATAATATACAAATTAGATTAGGACATACAGATTCTGTTAATTCTGTTGATAGGCAGAATTTTTTGGATGTAGAATTAAAAAATACGTCCAAGTTAGCCCATTTTACAGATATCAAGGAAACTGTCGACCAATATGAACAATTTAAAGAGGAACGTGAGAATTGTAATAAATATCGATTAATTGTGACCATAAATCCTTACTGTACAAACGTTCTTTTTAATACGTTTACTGAAATGGTGTATGCCGAAGGCTCTGTAAAAAACGGTTCAGTAAGTGGTGAGTGTGAAGCCATTATATACGATACAGATACTGCAAACAAAACAAAAAGCGTTTACGGTTTAACAAAACCTAATCGTATAGAAATGGTTATGAATACTGAATATACAAGACCTGGTTGTGCAAAAGATTCAATAATCAGTGATGAAGAAAATTACGTGTATCATCCCGGATTTGATATTTTTGATAATCATATCCTTAGAAATAAATCGTTTAAAATTGTTAATAAACCATCTACGACTAATGATAAATTTTTTAACACCATCGGTGACAAAATGCGTTATGCTGATAATACTGGTGTAACGTATAAAAGGAGAAATGAATTTAGTGATGATGGTACTACGTCTATAAGTTCAAGAAATAAACATCTTTATGAATATGACAATATTCTTCAATTTGAGAATGGTGATGCTGTAAACGCAAACCTTACGGAAGAAAACGGATGGTATGGATTTATTAATTCATCTACGATACAATCGAGAGACCCGTCCAAGGAGTTTAATGAACTTAATATTGGACATGTTATGAATGACCATAAGTCATGCGAGTTTATTGATATGTATCCAGACCGTACATTATATTCATTTAACCCAAAATATAACAAATATAGACATCGTTTAGAACATAATTGGGAAGTAATTCTTACATATCCATATAGTCATAGTGATGATTATGAAATTGTTAAAGGTGAAAACTGTAATGGACTTTTGATATTGTCGGCGAGAAAAACAATAGGACCGACCGGTGAGACAATTATTTTGTTTAGAGTATTAACTAAACATGGACTTAAACGCGGTGATATGGTTAGGTTTTATGTTAATAATGATACTACGTCACCTTATGAAAAAGACTTTCTTGTTAGAAATGTTGGAAATTTAGGTAATAATGAAAAGGATTTCTATTTCTATATTAATGATATGGATTTTATACGTATGTTAGACCCAACAACATATGACGATATGGAAGAAAACGATGATGAATTTCAAGTACCTGATAATGTATACCGTTTTGCAAGAGTGGTAGGGAATGTTGCTTCTAAGTATTATGTAAGGAAGTTCAGAAAATTGCCTAATTTCAAGTATCGTCATGAGAATTTTCCGACTGATGGTAGTATGACGATAGAAGACTATATTCAGAACAATGCTTACGATAACGGAAAAATGGTTTTATTTGACCGTGAACAATATAAGCCGGCATTTGAAACGACAATTTATACTGATGATGTAACTCAAGTAGTTTTTACCGATACTATTGATATTGATAACCTTGTAGATGATTTTGGGAGACCAGTCACTGAGATATATTTTACACTTTTGAAAACAAATTATGGGCATGATAAATGGTATAGTACAGATACCGATAGATTTACAAATGAAAGTATTGAATATTCGCATTGTTTTGGAAATATAACCAGCGGTTTACAATTCTCACAAGCAAAAGGGGATTATGGTACTAATATTTTTACTATCAGAAAGAATAATGGTGATATTTGTATAATTTCACATGTTAATCCGACATGGTATGAAGATGATATTACGGTTAACCGTAATGAATTTCTTGGTGATGTTATTGAATTTAATGACAATGAATGTATAGAGCATGTTTTACAACCATTCTTACACCGTTTCAATACAGCACAAAGAGAACTTAATGATAATAGAACACTTCAATGGCATGAAATATGGTCAGATGATTGGGATGCTGACCCTGATGATACTTCAAGAGTTATAACGCCTACATCAGATTTTCCTTTTTCAGTAGTTGAAGATGAGATTGCTACTGATACAACACCAACAAATCGTCCTGAAGGCTACTATTATCAGCCGCATTATAGAGTGCCGATGCGTGAATTTGGCGCAATAATACAGGGAAGACATTTAGATATACCTATAAAAAGTATAATACCAATTCAAGCTGATGGTATTTACTTAAAAATAACGGCTTTAAGAAGTAGTAATGTAAGTGTTGGGGATATTGTGTATCTTTTTGATGATGAAAACAATAAGAAATACGACTTTGTTGTTACATATTTAGAAAATCGTATATCATTTTACGTATCACCAAGGTCAAATTGGGCTGATTTTAATTCGGAAAGTTCAATGAATTGGCTTGATGTCGCAAATTTAGCAAAACCTGATGAAAATGGTAAATCCAAGTTGTGTTTCAGGCGTAAAAATGAAGAAATACCTAGTTATGCAATAAATGTGGGTAAAAATAAGTATCTTTGGAGAAATGTATTGAAACCTGGTAACATGGATATACAGAATCTGCCTGAATATGCTTATGCTAATGATGCTTTTTACATAACTGAAGAGGTTAATTTCTATTTGAGAAGACAAGACCCGCAAGGTTGGAACGGACTTTACTGTAAAGACGGTTTTCCTAATGACATTTATGGAAATATTCGTCCTGAATCTAATTATATTTACAAGGAAGAGAGGGAAATTATATGTTAAAGTATCAAGTAAACGTCAATGGAGTAAGAAATGACCTTATACCAATTGATTTCTCTGATTTTACCATCGAACCAATAATAGATGAAGTAAATGATGATGAAAGTATCAAATACAGTGATAAGAATCTACTTACTTTTTATTGTGACAATGAACTTACATTTAATAAAGATGCAAGAATCATTGTCAAATCTGAACGTTACATGATAAATGATGATTTTATTTCATCAACGGCATATAGTTTCAATACCGTTTATACACCGGTCGGTGTAAACAAAGAAAATCGTTCATTTTCTATCGTTATTGACAAATATTTTGATTTATCGGTAGAAAAGGCTGAAGAAATAACAGAAGATGGTATTGATTGGATATATATACATTTTAATGGAAGTCATTTATTTGATACAAGTAGCGGAAATGTATATCAATTATATGTTACTTATGACGGAACCGGTGGATATAATTTGGATGACCCTGATATTTTTTATGTTGGCGCAACCGTAGGCGATACCGATGAAGTAACAGATGATGAAGGTGTAACAAAAACAATTGTTGCTAATAGTGAATATATCACAAGTTCTGTTGTGAGAATAAAGGATATGGATTCTGACCTAAAAAAAATTATCTTGAACGATATTTCAATGGTTGATTTCTATCGTGATAATTTTATATTCGTTCCTGATGGTTTTGGACTATATCTTGATAAACCAATGGCAACATTATCAATACCGTTTAGTCAGAAATTCTCTACTGATTTGATGCAGGATGAGGTTATAAGAGAACAATTTACAGAAGTAGAGAGAAAGAAAGCAATAAATAGTATTACCGAGATGGAAAAAGACATATATCATCCGGTAATATGGAATAGTACAAATGATGAATTATGGAGTAATGGAGATAAAAATGGTGAGGTTTACAAAATAAGGTTTAATCTACATTTCAGACAACATAGAGGGGACGATTGGCTCGCTGACGCAGATAGTTTTTGGAATGGAATAAAAGGTAAAGGCGGGTCATTATCATTTATTGATGATTATTTTTCATATACGGATAAATCTAAGCAATCTGATTTGTTATCTTATTTGAATTTCACGGACAAGGATGTAAGATATCAGAAGAACAAGTTGAAAAAGTCGTTTTTAAGGGTTATGTTTTTTGATTCTACAAATCCGACAAATCAAAATATGCTTGCTTATTATACAATTTTCATGGATAGCGGAGCATATTTCAGTAAATATGTCAGATATATAGAGACAGAAGAATATAAAAAAGTATCTAAAGACCCTGATGATAGCGGTATTTACACAGTAAAAACTGATTTAACCGGTATAAAAGTTGATAGAGAACCGACAAAAACATCAAAATTAAAAACAATTGATTCTAACACTAAAATTGATGATATTGAGGCAGTACGTCTTAGTTCACAATTAGTTGTTGAAGACAAATACATGTCTAATGCTTCAAGTGAGGGATTCTATTTGTATTTATGGAAAGATAACATGAATGGTATAATACCGACAGACATTTACATGAAAGTTGAGTTTAACCACGCCGGTTATGGGCGTACAATTCCTTTTATGATGCCATTTCTTGACCCAAATAAAGGTGAGGGGAACGGAATTAAATCATTCGATGATATAAGAAAAGACTGGAATGTCGCAGAAAGTAATTATGGTACAGTAAATGATACAAGATACGGAATAAGAAAATACCTTAAATATTCCTACATTCATTTCAAGTATCGTTATGATAAAAAAGATAACCGTCATATATATTATCTTGATGATAAATTTTATGGTGATGGTGTGCATTTTGAAGATAATGCAATAACATTAAATCTATATGAGGCAAAGATAGTGTAATGAGAAAGATACAAAAAACAATATGCAGAGAGGAATTAAAGTCACGTATTCCAGGACTTTTTGCTTATATAGAGGAAAATGATGCCGGTGAGTTTGTGTTACATAAGGCTACGGACTCACTTAATGGGTGTTATGGAAAAATTGTTGAAAGTATAGCATTGCCGGTATCATTGACAATTGACGGAACTAATTTGTTAGAAACCGGTAAAGTCTATTCATATAGAACCATTATGAACTATTATTATCAGTATAAGGATAAACTTGAAGATAGTAATAGTTTCAAATCATTTATACTTGATGGTATTGGTAAAGTAGAAGTATTTAATGCCATTGGGTTAAAAGAAGATGAACATGACCTTGCGCCTCATTATGTATATCTTGCAACTGCGAGAAACTTATTTAATCAATATGCTAAGTTGAAAATCATATATGATAATTACACCAATGGTAATGACAATTTTGATGTTAATAAACTTGAAAGTGACATCTGTTGTATCTGTTTGAAGTACAGAAGAATGGGTGGTACGAAGATGTATGACAAATTGTCAGAACTGATGGATAAGGCTGAAACAGAGGCTGATAAATATTTTGGTTATACACAAGAGAATAAATTAACACTTAATTTGAATGTCAATCTTTGTCAGTCCATACATGATATCGGTTATCTCTCATGTTATTTGAATGATTGGGTAGGCGGCGATAGTCATTTCAAGGGCGAGTTTTACACTTACAACGGCAATACATATATCTGTAAAGAGGATAATACAGATACATACGATGATAATTTGATGAAATTTGTATTTGATACTAAATATTTCCAATTGGTATCTGAAGCCAATAGTACAAAATCCGTCACAAGTGAAGACCCGAATGGTGTTCGTTTTAATTTGTCTACTGATTCTTATAATCTGAAAGGTAGTGCCGACAGTAAATTGAAATCATTAAGAAAATACAAAGAATATCTCAATGGTGAGGACGAAGAGGAAAGACCTGACAATAGTGAGGATTGGCTGTATTATTATAGAAAAGGTTTGGTAATCAATTATACGACAATAAATGATGATTTGGGAAATATTGTTTCCAATAGTGGTTTATTATCCGGTAATAAGATTGCCACCGCTGATGTGAATGACCTTGCTGCTTATGGAAATGTTATTACTGATATTACATATGATAAGGATGCTTTTACCATAACTTTTGAATATGTTATAAATGCTCATTTAAAGGCAAAAAATCATACGATATCAACAGATGACGATGGTAATGTGTTACATAAATTCGATGGTTTCTATGTTGATGATACGGATATATATCATGGAGTAAAATATAAAGAGACATATAATTATGAAGAAGGAAGTGAATTGGATAACCTTATCAATGGAAGAATATCCGGTGTGTCGTTTACTCAGTATATAGACCCCGAAAATGATGAAAAATATAGTGATTTTAACAAGTATGCATTTAGTGTGATTGATTCAACCGTATATTATGACAAGAGACTTGATACACAAATAGTAAGCATTCCATATGTAAACAGTGAATATGATGCTGTAATAAAAAATGAAGTCGATTATATGTATGCTGATACATTTAAGACAGATTATTTGGACGGTATAACATATAAACCAAAAGTAGAGCCTGATGTATATATCGATAGAGGTAATTATTCGGCATTTGAAAGACATTTAAAATTATCGGAAGTAAAAACGTTGGAAGATATGGAGAATTATTCCAATAACTCTTTCTTCAATGTTCAGAAAGTGAACTAAGATTTGACAAAACATACAATATAAGATAAATTGATATTATATATAGAAGCAGATGAACAGTACCTATGGGGTCGTAAAGCCGTCGTTGGTAGACCCGTCACAAGATGTGGAAATTTTCTACCATTACAGACCAAGCCGTAGCAGTGAGGATTCAGAATTTAAGCAATTTAAGAAGATTGATGATGTTTTTTCTATTTTTTCAAATTCTGAGTTTGAAAACACTGATGAACCTGATATGTATTTACCTGGCATGTATAATCTCAATTTACCGGTTTCTATATTCGGTAAAAAAGGTTTTTATACGATTTATATAAAACCAAAAGAAATAAGATGTGAAATTAAAGATGTCGGCTCGTTAGCAGCATATCCTGACATTAAGGGCATAGTCATTGATATGAATACAGTAGATAACCAATCGTTATTTGCTCCAGATAAACTTGTAGGGTATCGAGTTGAATATTTTGAATATGAAGGTAGTGGATTAAGAAGACAGCAATATTACCGTCTTATTACAAGCAATAATATGTGTGAGCCGGTTTCTCAGAACTTAACATCTGCTAACACTAATTCAAATGGTTATAGATTCAATGGAAGCGGAAGCCTTTGTTTTATGACGCTTACACCATCAACAAGTCCAAGTTTTAAGAGTAATGCTAAACCATATATAGGCACTCCAAATCAGAAGATTGTGATTACTAATACTAAGTTTGACCCGGTAATGATTGAACTTGAAATGACTGAACATGACATTGAGACGTTAAGTATAATGGCTGAAGGCGAACAAATAAGAAATTTGGAGAACGGACGTGTTACAACATTTAATTTTGAGGGTGAAATCTATAAACAGATGGAACACTTTACTGTTAAAGATAATTACACAAAGAATAGTGTCGCAGAAGTCAAAATTGATAAAAGTGACAATGTTGATACAAGTATGGATTTAAATGAATTGAAAGAAACGTAATGGCAGGAAGATATACAAAAATACATAGTAATTATGTACTTAGAAAAAAACACCAAGAAACACGAAAGGGGTCAATTTGGGTACGTGATTGGGTAACAATTGGTGGTCAGCATCAGATTGAAAAAGGTAAAAAACCTTATTATTCTGATACTAATTTCCTTTTTACTGACAATTCATATCCTTCCTATAAAAAACGTCATAATTACGGAAAATGGGTCGCTGAATGGAATTACGATGATGTCAAGAATGCAGAACCAGATGTTAATAACGTAGTTGTTAATAACACGAGTAATGACATTCGTGATTTTGTGTATTATGGTTCTGCCGTTGAACTTGTAAAATCATCAGTGTTAAATATTATCAAATGGTTTCCTGCAAGAGTAACCACTTCATCTGATGCAGTTTATATACCAAATTCAAGTGGAGGCTATGATACTTTATCTGGTTATTATCTTCTTAACAATCCATTTGAGATTGATTTCATTCATGAATTGTCTAACAATGAAAAAAAATTGTATAATGAAGACAGGTTTTTAATGAACTCATACAAACGTTATACAATTGATGGTGCTGATATAAGTAGTTATAAAACTATCAATCGAAAATTCATGTCGAAAATTAAGACTTATACCGAAGTTGTTACGATGGTTGATAGCGAAGGAAATATTATAAAAGATGAAAATGATAACGATGTAAAAGAAACGTATTATCATTCGTTTGAATATCTACAAATGTTCACTGATGATGAACAAACAGATGCAATTGCAAATGGTTGGCAATATGTAGATTGCAGACCGATTACATGGTTGCCGACATTACGAATGCTAATCATACCGGACCAAGAAAGAAAGTCAAATGAACCACAATTAACCCAAGATGTATTGAAAAGTCAGTTAAGTTCAGATGAAGGTATCACATTGGCAAAGAATTTTCCATTATATACAGTAAAAATAAATTCAATTGAGATTGAAGCATATATTATAAACAATGAAACTGTTGTGATGACATCTGACAGTAATCTTGTCATTAAGGCAAAACAAGAGGTTTTTGATGAATATTTTTATAATCTTGATGGATTTGAGAAACAATTATTAACACTTACTTCTAAACCAGTCTATAAAAATTCATTTTTAACACCAATTGAGGGTGAATTGTCATATAAATATGTTTATCGTGACTATACGTGGCCGTCATCATATGATGATGAACTAGGATATGGTCATATTGATATTACTTCGCAGAGTTATGTCACTTATGTTCAGAAACTTATTGATATGGCAACTGTTTTTGATGAGTTGTGGTGTGATAATTTATATAGGAATATGACTCATGAATCCATCAAGAATTTTGACTGGACATATACAAGAGAATACAATGAAGGTGAAGAGCAAGATAATATAGATGGTGGTAATCGTGTTATGCAGTTATTACGTATATATGGTCGGGCTTTTGATGATTTAAAACGTTTAGCTGATGGTATTGGTTTTGTGACAAATAATACTTATGACGGTTTTAGTAATCAGCCAGATGCTGAAATTACAGACCGTCTTGAAATGAGTGGATGGGATATTACTTCTACTATTCCGGTTTATGATAATTTAGATTTGTCAGATGTCTTTATTGATTCTGTATTTATTAACACTATTTCAAAAAAAGATGGCTCACGTCATGCAAAATGGTTTAATAGTACAAATTCTGAGTATTTCAATACTACGACATCGGATATCGAATTTATGCGTAGATTGATGTTGTCTTCAAGAAGAATATTTCAAACAAAGGGTACTAAACATGCTATTGATATGGTGATGGGTATGTTTGGCTTTGGTGATAATGATTATGAATTAACTGAAAAGTATTATTATACGATACCTAAGAATTATGAAGATGTAATAGATGAGGTAGAAAATATTAATTATTATAAAAACTATCCTAAATATTATGATGATATTTATTCAGGCATTCCATTAAAAGATATTTTCATCGGAAATAATCATTTCATTGTCCCATATATTGACCAAAAAAGATTATATGACGGTGATGTTATTTTTGAAAGCAAAGGTGGATGGGGAAAAAATGATAATGACGAATATATAGAGACCTTATCTTATCTTCATGTTGTAGGTGGTTTTAGCAATCTTCTTGATGTTAATCCGAATTCCCTTACTGCCGGTGATATATATTATGTTGTTTCACTTGTTGACTATTCCGAATATGTTTCTACATTACCGGAAAACATGTCGCATTTCTTTGTTCTTAATGATGGAGGTGAATATAATCCTCAGTTACCTGAATCTTGGAGTAATGTTGATATGACAAGTGGAAGCGATGCTGCTAAAAAAGCCGCTTATCTTGATAGCATAATATCACTTAACATTGGTAATAATCCACATGTAGGATACGGTAATTATGATGATGGTGATGAGTTTAAAAATTATATGCAACAGCCATTTAAATATAGTGTAGATGAATATCTTTTACCGTCTGAATGGATGAATAATGCACAGGATTTTCTATTTACTATAAGCGATGGTGAAGATTTTGATAAAGTTAAAGTATTGTTAAACGATACTGGTGGTAAATATTATATAAATCGTAAATGGTTTCAATTTGAAAATAAATTAAATAGTGATTTGTATAAGGATTATTTCAAGAATGTAATTTTGAAATATATAATGCAAGTTATTCCATCAACGACAATTTTGATTCTAAAAGGGTTTGAATAATGGAACATAATATATCAGTTAGTCCATCTGTTTTAACGTTCAATTCAACAGGAACAGAGAAACAGACGTTTCAAGTCACAACAGACGGCGAATTCCTCGGGTTTGGGTTTAGATACGATATATCTGGCGACGGTTGGTTTGATATCATTCCTGAAGGACAAGGTAAGTTTAGTGTATCAGTAAAGGATAATTTTAATATTTCTGAACGTATTGGTTATGTTACTTTTCATCATAATTCAATACAAGGAGAAGACGGTGAACGTGTATTAACGGTTAAACAAAATGGAGTCGACTGTTCTATTTCTGTTTCTCCATCAACTATTAATTTTACGTCAACAAATAATAATAAAGATGAAAAAGAAATAACTGTTACAGTTAATGGTGGAAATAAGAAATTCTTTATTCAATCATTTAAAGAATTTAATAGTGAAGATAAATTGATAAAAAATGATAACGGTATAAAGGTTATTAAAGTTAGCAATGAAAAGTTAAAAATAACTAGTTATGGGCAAGTGTTTATGAATGATGGAAATTATTATAAAGTCGTACTTGCACATGATAATGACCGTAGTAAAACGGTCGAGATAAAAGTTAATTATGATGGTTATACACCAAAGGATACAGTGCCTAGTACATCGATTTCACAGTTATCAACGTTAAGAACAATATCAGTTAGCAATGCAGAAGTTTCAACGATGACTTTTCAAGAAACGTTGGATAATTATCATAATGAAGCGGTTCAAGAATCTTATTTAACATTAACGAGTATTAACCCGACAACAAAAAAACTTTTAAGGTCTAAATCTGCCAATAGCGATGAAATTATATTTGAAAACAATGGTGGTAGTAAAACATATCAAATAAATAAGTATCCTGAAAAAGCACCAATATCAGTAAAAATTAGTTCTAATTTTATAACATATAAAATAAATGACGGTATTTTAACACTTACCGCAGTACCTAACCCATATATAATAGAAAGAAAATGTACTATTAGAATAAGAAATGTTTATGACCCATTTGGGTCTATTACAAAGACAATAATACAAAAGGGAAACGAATAATGTTTCCCTTATTTTTTTTACAAATTTAAAAGTTTTTCTTCGTTATTTTGAATATCTTCGTATGAACTGATTTCAAACTTATATGTTTTATATGGATTTTTTACTTCATGAAGTTTATATTTCATTGTATCAATATCCCATACCACAAACCCATGTCCGGTTGTATTTTCACCGCTATCCTTTTGAAATACTGAACTTGAATATACAATAGGTACACCGTTTTTCTTTATTGTTTGATATTTGTGGATATGTCCGGCCATTACACAGTCGCATTCTTTGAAATCATCAGTATTAATACCCTTTTCAGACATTCGTCCAACATCAGTTACTGCACCAGGTACTTCCCCATGATATAGACCAACGATTTTACAATCCGGATATGTTTCTTTTAAGCCATCAATGTTAGGTTTTGCAAATTTATCAAACATTGAATATACTGCCCATATTATATTATCATCCTTTATGTATCCACTTTTATATTTTAAAACTCTATCAGCGTAAGTAATGTTTGGATAAACTCCTTTAATTGAAAAGGTCGGCGATATTGAATCCATTCTATCTTGATTATTCTCAAGCATATCATGATTTCCTGCTACGATGATAGTTTTAGCCATGGCATTGATATAATTCAAAAATTCGTGGAATAAATCCTTGGATTCATTGTCGGCTTTGATTTTCTTTTCAAAAATATCACCGACAATTACAATTCTTACCTCATCCTTATTGTCATCTTTTATTTCAAGCATGATTTCGCCGGCAAGTTGTTTTAACAATTCAGAAAAGTACGGTTTATCTGAATTATCATTTGGTATATGAATATCGGCTAAATGAATTATTTTACGTATCATATAATTGTTTTTATTTTCTGCAAATATACTACAATTAATTGAAAAAACAAAGTTAAAGTCCATTAAAACAATATTTGCTGATTTTTTTAGGTCCTAGAATGGAACCTATTATATCTAGGACCTATAGTTAACATTGACAAATTAAAATATAAAAAATATTTTAATTATAAATTTATATAATCATATGGACCTGGAAGTGAAAAAAAGGATTATACTTGGATTGGATGTTTCCACTCGTTGTATTGGCTCAACGGTTGCAAGTCTTGATGAAAATGGTGAAATTAAAATACTTGAGATAAGTCATTTAAGACTCAAAGTTCCAACAAAAATAAAAGGAACAAAGGCACTTTTTCTTAAAAGTGATTTATTTAAACAGAAATTGAAGGATAAATATACGAAGTATTACGTTACTGATGTAATTATCGAAGAACCTCTCATTGGAAGTAATAATTCAGAGACAGCAGCAACACTTATGCGTTTTAATGGTATGATTTCACAATCGGTGAAAGATATTCTTGGTGTTATTCCGGAATATATATCATCATATGATGCAAGAAAATACGGGTGTCCATCATTGATGGCTGTTAGAAAATACAACAAGTCAGGTGAAACATATTCATATAAAAAAATTATGTCAGCGATTGATAAAAATGAACTTGTTTTGTTTGGGGCTTATCCGTTTGATTGTGCTAAGAAGTTCATTTTATGGAATTATGTTTCAGAGAAATTTCCGGGTATTCAATGGGAATACAATAAGAAACAGGAATTGAAAGATGAAAATTTTGATGCAAGCGACAGTCTTATGTGTGTCCTTGGATATGTGAGTAAATGCAAACATGGTGATAAAGAACCTGAAATTGTTAATTGTGATTCATTTGCAAGTACTGGCAAAGGGGAAAAGACATGTATTAGATATACAGTTTCATTCTGTAATCAGTTATTCACTAAAACAATAGAACTTGAATGAAACAGTTAGTTTATGAACAATATTTGAATGAATGGAAGAATATTAGTGATGATGTTTTAATAGTCGGTAAAAAGTTATCAATGGATATTTTTATTGATTCGAAACAAAAATCGCCAATTCTTAGTCGTGTAAACAAATTACCTTATATTGCAGGTAATTTTAAGTTTAATGTCGATAAATGTTTTCCACAAATTAATGGAGAATATATTAACAGATTTGGGATTAATGAACTTGATGTTAGTTATGTTTTGTATCTTGTTGACAATATTCAACAGTATAATACTTTGTCAAGTGAAGGTGGTGATATTGCTAATGCTTCTTCTTCAGATTTTAAACATAAAAAAATTACGATAGTTTCTGGTATAATCGGCGGTTATATGATACCTGATTATATGGAAACTATTATGCACGAACTTAATCATTTGTATGAATATGGTAATGGCAGGGAAAAAAGAACAGATTTGTATGAAGCATCTATTGATTTAATTAAAAATGGTAAAACAGAAGATGAAAAAAATGTTGGTAGATTGATTTATATGACGTTTCCTCATGAGATTGATGCATTCGTACATCAATTTTATGGTTTTTTATTGCAGAATAAACCAGACGAACCATTTGAGGATTTAATTGAGTATACCATGTATAAAAACATGAGTTATTTGATGGGATTACTTGATATAAAATCTTTTGATACAGAAATAGGTGAAATAGTAAACAAACTTGGTTTGACATGGAAATCGTTTAAAAATCGTACAAGTTTTGCTTTGAAAAAATTTAAGAGAAAACTTTTTAATGCATATAAGCGTTATCGAATGGAATATGGTGGAGGAAAAATGACAGATGAATCATATTTTAGGGGAAATATGATAGAATTGAATTTACTTGTAGAATATCGAAAACGTTATAAAAAGATTAAGTATGGTATTGAACCGATTTATGAAATTTAACATTTAAAAAATTTATTTATTCCATGAAAAAATAGTATATTTGCAGAAAATACGAAATTCATGGAAGAAAACATTTTAAGTCTTATTGCAGCCTTTCTTGGTGAATATGGAAAACATTCTGGTGAGTGGTATTCTTTTAACTGTCCGGTATGTGCTGAAGAAAAAGGTGTAAAAGAAGATGGAAAATATAATCTTGAAGTCAAGATAGACTTATCTGTAAAAGGTTGTGGCGCACATCATTGTTGGCGTTGCAAAGAAACTGCCGGTACAAAAGGTAGTCTTGTGTCTTTATTTAAAAAATATGCTTCTAAACCTGTTCTTGATGAATTTAGACAAATAGTAAATGAATATCGTGAGGCTAAAAAGTATGAACTTTTTGGTGGAGACGGTGAAATACCCGATGAATTTGGTGAAGATAATGAATTTTATCTTCCTGACGGTTTTAAACCAATCAGAAACAACGATGTTAAGGCTGTTGAAGCGATTGAATACCTTAAAAAACGTGGTATTGATGAAAGGATTATAAAAACATATAATATTGGGTATATATGCGATGATGAATCAGTTTATTTTTCTCTTAGGAACCGTATAGTGATACCATCCTATGATAGTTTTGACAGTTTAAATTATTGGGTAGGACGTGATTATACTGGTAAAAACAAGATAAGATACAAGAATCCAAAAGCAGAAAAGACAAAATTCATATTTAATGAAGGGAAAATTAATTGGTATGAACCGATAACACTGGTAGAAGGTCCGTTTGACCATATTGTCGTACCAAATTCGATACCGTTACTTGGAAAAAGTTTAAATCAAGATTATTTGTTATATAAAAGTCTTTTAAAACGCTCAAAGTCACAAATAAATATATTTTTGGATTTTGACGCTGTGATAAATGCAAAAAGGATTTACAAATTACTTGAAAATACTGAGTTAAGGGGACGAATTAGATGGATTGAATGTCCTAATGGTTATGATGCATCGTCGATTTATGAGAAATATGGTAAAAGAGGTATAGTTGCTTTGTTGACTCGTGCAAAAAAGTTAAATGAATATGATTTGGCAACTTTAAGATGAATTAATTTCTTAGTTTACCAAATTTGCAGTATATTTGCGATATGGATGGATTTAAATTTAAAAATAATGATACAATTCAGTGTATGAAATGCGGTTCTACCGATGTAGTAGTGTTACCTAAAATGTTCACTACATATTATGAATGTAAAAAATGTGGAAATGAAGACCGAGATTGAAATAATAGACAGAATTTACTATAATATCGAGGATTTCTGTAATGCCAATGGAAAAGATATTACTGAGTATATGGCAGATGCTGTCATAGAAAGGTATAATTTGGATAAATATGGCGATTTAAATGATAAAATCATTAAAAAAGGACCTGTTAAGAAACTAAGTGCAAAAAAGGTAAATAAAAAAATAGAAGAACCGGTAATAGTAGAAAAAAACATTGAAACAGAAATTGTGAAGCCAATTACCGAAGAAAAAAATGAACCTTTAGAGGTTATAGAAACCCCATCAACTGTTGAAGTAGTTGAAGAAAAACCAAAACGCACAAGAAGAACATTAAAAACCAAATGATAAAGAATGATAAACGTTAATCCTACAGATAAACTTGTTTTTGATTTGAAGATGCTTCAAATTGATTACAATGAACAGAAAAAAGAATCTCTCAGGAAAGAAATTGCCGAGAAATACGGAGTACCACTTAAAAATGTAGAAGTTAATTTTGTACCTATTACTGTTAATGAAAATGGTGATAGAATATCTCTTACATCTGATGTTATTGAAAATGTCCAGGACCCTAATTTCCAAATTGGTCTTATGCAAGAATTGTTGGATATAAGAGATATTAAAGATATTGATTTTAATGATATTAGAGCGATTGATGCACAGGTTAATGCATTCGTAGATTTTGACCAGTATTCAAAATATAAGTTATATAAATTCAAGTATGTAAAATGGAATAATTATCTTTCATATGGAAAAGACAATTATTTTGATTTTACGAAGCTTCATGGTCTTGTTCTTTTAAATGGTGAACCGGAGAATCAAAGTGGAAAAACTACTTTTGCTATTGATTTGCTTCGTTTTGCATTGTTTGGTAAGGCACAGAAGTCCCCCAATCTTGACAGTGTGTTTAATATATATCATCCGGAAGAAACTGAAGTTATGGTAGAAGCCGGTATAGAGATTGATGGTGTCGATTATGTAATTAGAAGAACGGTTACTCGTCCGGCATTGTCTAAACGTACAAAGAAGAGTAAGGCTAAACAGAAACTTGAATATTTCAAGTTAAATAACGGAGAATATGAACTTATTGAAAACTGTGAGGGTGAAAACGGTGCTGAGACTAATAATATAATCAGGGAATCTGTAGGCAGTGTTGACGATTATAATCTTGTTATTTCGGCAACATCTAAAACATTGGCAGATTTGCTTGATATGGGCCAGACAGACAAAGGAAAACTATTCTCAAGATGGCTCGGTTTGTTGTCTATTGAAAAGAAAGAAGAAATAGCAAAAGGACTTTGGAAAAAGATGTCAGCAACCCTTATGTCTAATACATATAATAAGGCGACAATTGAATCTGAAATAGATGACTATAATGCTTGTATAAAAGGAAATAATGAGAAAATAGTTTCTTCACAAGAGAATCTTAATATATCAAATGAAAAGATAAATCAGTATAACAACGAAAAGGTAAAGGTCCTTACTAATAGAAAAGAAATAAAAGAGGAACTTGTACGGCTTGATGTTACTACAATTGAAAATAAACTTGTACAAAATAATAACGGTCTTGATAACTTCCGTGCGCAGATGAGAAACCACAAGTCTCAATATGAACTTGTTAAAGGTGCTAAGTTTGATGAAGATGAATATAAGAAGACTAAAGAATTGATTGAAAAGAAAAAGACCGAACAAAAAGAATATTCTGATAAAAATATTGAAATAAAGGTCAAAATCAATCAATTAAGAAATGATACAAAACGTATTGAGAAATTAATTGAAGATAAAGTATGCCCTACTTGTGGCCATCCAATTGAACTCGCTGAACAAAACAGTTTTATCAATAAAAATAAGACTGAAGAAATGACTCTTATTGAGGATGGAAAGAAAAATAAGTCTGAAATTGATAAATTACAAGAAGAAATAAACAAACTCATGGAACAAGTCACTAATATGGATACAGAGAAAGAAAACCTTCGTAAAAAGAGTGAACTTGAACTGAAAATGACTGCAATCAAGTCAAATATTGATAACGTAAAGTTAATAATTGCTGATTTGCAAAGACAAAAAAATGAGATTGAAACTAATAAGGATAACATAAAGTATAATAATGAGATTGACCTTAAAATTCGTACAATTGATGAAACAATAAAGACAGAAACGAGTATTAAGGAACAATTAATTAAAGAAATCGAGAGTTATAAGAATGAGGTTAATAATTTCAATAAAGAAATTGAAAAACGTAACCAATTGATAAAAAAACTCATTGAAGAAGAGAAAATTATTAGAAATTGGACTATTTATCAACAATTAGTAGGAAAGAATGGAATTGTGAAGATTGTTCTGAAAAGGGCATTGCCGATAATCAATAATGAAATCAACAGAATACTCGATGGATTATGTGATTTTGAAGTTAGAATGTCTATTTCTGATGATGGAAAAGTTCTGATGGATTTAATAAGAGATGGTGTCGCTCTTGATTTAGCTACTGGAGCATCTGGTTATGAAATGACTGCGGCGGCATTGGCAATAAGAAGCGCACTTGCTACAGCGTCGGCAATTTCACACAGTAATTGTTTAGTTTTAGATGAGGTGACAGCCCCAGTGGCCGTATCAAATTATGATAATTTACATGAATTATATAGGAGAATTATTAAAAATTATGATTTTATTCTGCATATATGCCATAATGAACAGTTAGCCGACTGGCATGAACAGAATATAGTTGTGGTTAAGGATTTAAAGAACAATGTTTCAAAAATTGAATTAAAATAAAGAAATATAGGTAGCGATGCATGAAACGTACTTTTACGTTTGAAAAGTTAGACGAAATTGATTCTTATTTCGAAGAAATTAAAAAATATCGTCCGTTGTCTTCGAGAGAGGAAAAGGCTCTTGCCGTAAAAATTAAAAAAGGTGATAAAGATGCCCTTGATAAGTTAGTTAATGCTAATTTGAAATTTGTAGTTAATTATGCTAAACAATATCGTAAAAGTGGAGTACCATTCTCTGACTTAATTTCAGAAGGTAATTTAGGGCTTATTAAAGCGGCGCAGAAATTTGATGAAACAAAAGGGGTCAAATTTATCTCGTATGCCGTATGGTGGATAAGAAATTCAATTCAAGAATGTATTGAACGTTATCGTGGTAATGAAGAAGAAGTGAATTGTGATACATATACTTTTGATAATTGTCATTCATCGGAATATGAGATTTCTTCACAATTAATCAATAATGAGTTTGAAGAAGAGTTGAGTGATTTGCAAAGCCGTGAAGTTACTATTTCTGAATTAATGAAAAGTTTAAAAAAACGTGAGATTAAAATATTATCACTTTATTTTGGTCTATATGATGGAAAAGAGAAAACACTTGATGAAATTGGTCAAGAAATGGAGTTAACAAAAGAACGAGTTAGACAGATTAAAGATAAAGCGTTAGTTAAACTTAAAGTAAATGCTCTGGCATCTGATGAATTTTACACTTTTAAGGAATTACGCTAATTATATTTAATAAAGTATAGTATTATGGCAAACAAAAAGAAAGATACTTTGAAAAAAGACAAGAAGCAGTCAAAAAAGACTAACGAAACAATACAAAATACTGTTGCTAATACAAGTCTTAAGGACATATTCGTTGCAGATGCACAAAATACGACTTTTACAGAAGATGATGTAAAAGAACTTGAAGAAACTCGTCAGCAAGTGAAAGGGGAAAAGGAAAATACTGAGATTAATCCCCATATTTCAGAAGATACAGAAACACCTGATGAAGTTGTTTCCGAGGAAAAAGGTCATGATAATGTTGATAATTTAGTACCGGAAGAAATAGATGATAATGTTATCACATCAACGGATGAAAATGAGGAAATTATTTCTGAAAACGATGTGGATGAGTCCGATGTTCCATTAGAGAATGAAAATATAAACAATATCCTTGAAACTGTCAATATTAAAGAAGAAATACAGAAACCGGTAAAAAAGAAAAGAATTACGACCAAAGAGGCATATGGCTATCATTGGATGGGATTAATCTATGATGAATAAATAAAAATTCCTAACTATTTATAATTGATGTCAAAGGATAAGGAATACATAGAGATAAGAGAAAGCATTGATAGTTTTCGAAATGTTGGAAAATTATTGAAAGAATTTTCAGACCCTGATGGTAAATATACAGATAAATCAGGTACTGATGAAAAAACTGATGCAGTTCCTTATAGTATGCAGGATGAGATAATGGCTAATATTACACAGACTGCAAAAACACAATTTGGTGCCGATTTTTCACAATCAAAAGAGCCAATGCTTTACTATCCAAAGGACGGTGATGTTACGTTGAGTGGAACCATAAGCGATATGAATGATGCTAAGTTCCAATTTAGATATAAGGACTCTTCCGGTAATGGATGTTATGTATGGGTTTCACCATTACAGTTAACAGATGAAGTTATAAAGAAACTTTCAGTGATTAATGGGGTTTTTAAAAATTGGAAGAATGACCTTGCAAGTGCTGAAGATATTAAACCGATGAGTCTGAAAAACGAACAGTAAATATGTTATTTTACTTTTTAGATTGTGTCTGGGGAAGTTGCTATTTTTAGTAATTTCCCCTACGTTTATTATATAAATGGTACTATTTATAAAAAACAGTATACTCAATGACACCAAGTGAGAAAGAAATACGACGAATGTTAAGGGAGGAACTTTCAAAACAAGAAGTTAAGAATATAGTAGATGATAAATTAAATTCTTTTATAAAAGAGAGAGAGTTTAAGAAAGAAGTCAGAAATATGGCGGTTGAAGTCCTTGATGATTTTTTTCGTGAAATGTGGAGAAAAAATGGTTTTTGGAAAAATCCACTTAAAAACAGATAGGAGGAAATAGCAGATGAATGACGTTATAATGGCTAATCTGAAAAAATATGTAGCGGCTAATAAAAAAAGTGCGTTTGCGTTAAGGGATTGGATAACAAGGAATATGAAAAGTTTCTCTTTTACCAATGCTCTTGAATGTGTGTATCTTGCCGCTGGCGGTTATCCTGATGAAATGTCAAAGATAATTCAGCAACTTACCGAGAAAAGAAAAGTTTTGGGACGTACACAAGTATATAACGCCGACCAAGTTAGTCAGATTGATATTGTCAGAGGGCAAAATGGAAAACTATTGTTAAAAGGATATAATCCTGATAAAGAACCGATGGCAAAGGGACAACATGTGGCAAGAAATCCGAAGATTTTCAGAAAAAGCGATGACCAAGTTAGCAAGACTTTCCAAAATTCTGAAAGAAAAATGATGGATTTTGGACAACAAGTGAGAGAACTTTATCCGGAAGAAAGCAATATGTATCTTACTCATGCAATGCAAGCGATTAAAAAATATGCTACAATGAAGAAAGTCAGTACCGATAGGGTAGTTAAAGGTTTAAAATCTGGACGATTGAAATTGCATGATGATGAATATAATACTTTTGCTGTTTTACCGGCATCAACAAATGAATCTCATACTATTGTTATAAGTGAATCAATGGCAAGAATGCTTAATGAGGAATTTGAAATGACTGAATATAAGTTTAATAATAATGTTCGAAAATTTCTTGCTGACTTACTTGCAGACCCGGTTAACGCTAAACCAAGTGAAATGCTAAAAAGATATGGTATTACACGGTCAAGATTACTTAATATTATGAATAATGTCGGTATGATAGAGAAAGATAATAAAATATCTGATACTGACGAGAATGGACAACCAAAGACAGCCACAATGATGATAAAATTCAGAGTTCCTAAAAAGAATTTTGACCGTAAACTTAAAAAAATGTGGATAAGAATGTTTGAAAGAAATTTGCCTGAAAGAAAACAGATTGTACCCATAATTAATGAGGAAGGCGAAGCCGGTGCGACAACGGCTGATGCATCAGGACAATTTTCTCAACCATTGTTTCCGATACAGAGAAGAAAGATGCCAGTTGAATCTGAAATAGAAGAAGCAACAGCGACTACAAATACGGGAAATTATGAATATGATGTTCCTTTTGCCGGCGATAAGGAAACACTCGCAAGAAAAAATGGTGTAGGCGGTTCGGTTTCAATTAATAGAATATAAGATTTTTTAATAATGGCAGATATTTATAGATATATTCCTAGTGACGATTATGGACGTGCTGCCATCATAAGTAAACTTGGTGACATCGCAGAAGAATTGGAACTTGAACGAGAAAAACCGGATGATGAAAGAGACAGGGAGAAGGAATTCAAACTGATTTACCGACAGTTCATGGAGGGACTGAAATTATCAACCGGAAGCATATTATAAAATTGTAAAACAATAAATAAACAATGTTATCAGAGAAAAGATATACGTTCAGCGAATTGAATAGGATTCTCATGGAAAGCACCAATGAGTTCAAGCCACGTATCGGTGACAAGGTGGAGAGTGAGGATAAGAAAAACAACGGTAAGGCAGTGGACGATATCATGAAACAGTCTAAAGAGTTTGACGGAGGAATCACGGATAAAAAGAAAAATACCAACCGTGAGGATATTGTCGACTATAACAAGACGACCCTTGATGTTAATTTTGCATCTGAACCTGGTGATGCATATAAAGAAAGGGTTAAGGCGCAGGTTCATGGTTTCCCATCTGCTGACAACGAGAAAAACAGTAAGATTGAGGAAGACAACGAATCTTTGGATTTTGACGGAAATAAGGAATTTTATAACCAACAGTCGAAGAAGTCTAAGGAAGTGTCCGATGCAGAGACAGACAAAAAACATGCAGGACTTAAATCACATAACCTGCCAAAAGAAAATTTTAAAAATGATACATTATTTAGAGAAAACAAGACAATGAAACGTTTACATTTCAAGAATACGGTATTTCTTAGTGAAGCACAGATGTTAAAAAAAGTACCGGAAGAGTTCAAGACAAATGAAGGAAGGTTTATAATGAAGGATGCAAGTGGTACTGAATACCTTGTTGAATGTGCTGTTAATAAGACATTCAATGTGCCTAAGTTGACAGTTATTAACAAAACGAACAAAGAACAAATTAATGAGCAACTTAAACGTATGCAGGAATTGTTTGACTATAACAGTTCATCATATCTTGGTGGTACTACAAACACTTCTAGAAAGTCTGAGACTGGTAATCTGTCAGAGATGATTAGCCGTGTGAAGACAATGGAACAGAACGGTTTGAATAATTAAGATAAGGCGATATATACGGATTGACGGAGATGGAAACAGAACACGTAGGTTTTTTGGAAAGTATACTCGCTATGATGGAAAAGTATGGACTTTGGAAGATTTTTCAGGGTACAATGGTACTTGCAGCGTTTTTGTATATTATGTATAACGTGCAAAGTCTTCCAGAAATAGTGTCTGGTGCTTTTTCAAAAGAGACAGAGATACGTCAGGAACAACACGATGCTGCCGTTGAAATCAGACGAGCAATAAAACCGGATGTAGATATGCTTCTGAAGGATGCACTTTCTACAATGAATGCCGACAGAGCATTTGTAATAGAAATGCATAACGGTACTAACAATGTGGCCGGTTTACCTTTCATTTATGGTGAAATGACATATGAAGAGGTAAGAAGTCAGATTACACACGTTGACGAGGATTATATATCTGTTAATCTTTCTAGATTTAATTTCCCAATGTACCTTGAAACAAAACATATGTGGTATGGTGAAATTGGTGCCTTGAAAGAAATTGATTCTAAACTTGCGGCAAGGTTGATATCAAATGATGTGAATTATTTGGCTATAGTATCGTTGCATGGTGTCTCGAATGAACTTGGTTATTTTGGATTTACTTTTTGCAATAATAAAAAACCAGATAATACTAAGGAAGTTACACGTATGCTTACCGTGACTGCACAAAAACTGTCAATATTGCTCGATTCAAAGAACGTTGATGGAATAAGATACTAAGGAGGACACGGAAATGAGACTTACAGACAAACAACATAAGATAGTTGATGTAGTACAATGGATACTAATTGTGATATTGCTAATTGCTTGTGCTGTTGTATTCGTTGGGAGCAAACGCCTTAAACGAGAAAGGGAAATCATTAAAGAGGATACTTACATCAAAATATATGAAAGTCAGAAGATAGCTGAACTTGAAAAGAAGAACAAGGCACTTTATGATTCACTGATGTCGAAGTCTGAAAAACGACCAGAGAGTGCTGTTGAAATCAGGTATAAATACAAATACAAGACGGATACTGTCAAGGTTACTGAGTTTGTCATGAGTGATGATTCCATATATCATTATACAAATGATAATGATACTGTTAAAACAGATATTGATATTAAAGCCAAAGATTTGGAGTGGTGTAAGGTAAATGCAGTAATCAATGATAAATTCACAGTTATTAACAGAGTTGACGGTAACGAGGTTGAAACAACAATAAATCATTCTCCTAATGTTGAAATAACAAATGTAGATGCTTGGCATGTTAGAACGACTTGGAAAGACAGAATAGGCTTTGGACCGTCAGTAGGTGTTGGCTATGGACTTATGGGGAAAAAGACAGATGTGTTTGTGGGTTTTACGGTTACATACGATTTAAGTAAAAAACGAAAAAGATAATAATAAAACAAATATTATGACGGCTAAATGTTGAGTTTAGTCGTTTTTCTTTATATATTGATATATATAACGAAATGGAATAGAATGGTTACGAAAATATTATTTTTTGTACTTATAATGTGCATACTGAATCTAATTAAAGAAGGCTTCAGGTTTGGAATATGTTTTTCAAAAAACGAAAAATATGAAAGTGATATTAAAAGAACATTATTTACATGGGCATCAATATCATATATATTAACAATAATTTTCTGTGGTTTGTAAAAGTAGTATGACATTACAAGAAAGATTGATAGAACTCTCTGGTTATGGCATAAGTTTTAATGTCGCTAATGGTAATTTTGTCGTTAGGATACGATATAATTCTGAATGGGATGTTATTAAGCCTGAAAATAGCGAAATTGGGTTTTACCGTGATGATAATGATGATAATATATATTATTATGTTGCACCGGTTTCTATGGATATAGAAACTTTGTTTTCGGCTATCGATGAGACGATTCTTTACAATAGGGAACTTGAAGAAAAAGTTGTTCTTTTTAAAGAAAAAATGAATGAATTACAGAAGATTTTTGCAAAAGAACCCATTGATGTATTAAAGACGTTGGAATTTAAGGTTAAAAAGAAGAAAGAAAAAGTTAAAAAAGAAAAGATGATAGTTGATGAACTGTGTGAAGATGATATAAAGAATGAAGAGCAGAAAATAGAAGAAAAAGAAGAAACAAATACATCACTTTCTGAAATTGATGCTAAAATAGATGCGGTTTTGAATGAGTAATTAAAAATATGAATTGAATTATGATGACATTTATTACGTTTATAAGTTATATATTAGTTAGTTATGGAATTTCAAATTTGATTGTCTATTCAAACGGACCATTTCATGTATTTGAACATTGGAGAAATTTTACACACTCAATACATGAACAGTTTGGTGAACTTTTCACTTGTATGTTATGTCTTTCAACATGGATAGGGCTTGTTTTAAGCCTCGTGAACAGTCTTTTGTTGCCGGCAATAGCATTTACTCCATTCAACATGATTTTAGGTTGTGTAGCCCCATTTTGGTTCAACATGATAATGGATATGGGGTTTACAAGTGCATGTGTATGGTTGCTTCACCAATTGGAAGAAATGATGGAAAGAACTGGAATAACTTATGTTGATGAGGAAAATGGACAATAGGGATGATTTATTAAGAGAACTTAAAATCAACCATGATGATAATGTAGCCGTTGGCGTAATGGTTGATAATTACAAGGAAAGTTTTGCAAAAGAGATGATTAATGGCGGAGGTATCGAAATGATACAATCAGTAAAATTTAACTCACAACCTACAAAACTTAAAAAGCCATTTAAAGTAAGATATTCGGATTTTAAAGAGAAAGTTAAAAATAAAATCTATACGGTTTTTGGTTTCTAATATATGGTTATAAACGATTTAATTGAAATAGCAGGTGGATTAGACAATTCACTTCTTAAACTACAGGAAAAGTATCGGCATGATTTAAGAGACCAATTTACTATTGGAATAACGCTTCCTAAAGATGATATGCGAATACTTGACCATGACCTTTATGTTACACAGAACGGAAATTCTGATGGATTTGTTCCAAGTGATGAGGTTAGGGCAAAAATACTTGGAATAGATTTTGTTATTGTTCCTGAAGAAGATGAAACCGAAGAGGAATCATAGACCATGAATCCTCTTACATGCTTCCCTTTCCCATCCTGTTTTTTTTTCCATTTCGTTCAGGAACCATGTGGAAAGGTGTTTATTAAGTTTACCCGTAAAAAGGATAAACTTATTTTTTTTAGGTTTATTTACCTTTTTTTCTAAAATAGTATAAAGTCTTTCGGCTTCATCATCTGTTTTGCAGGTAATAAAATCAAAGTCAGTATCGTATTGTATTACCAATTTATTGTTATACGTGAATACACGTTTAACATTATTACGATTAGTGTCCTTCAGTAACATTTCATCTAAAATAAAATGTGCGTCTTTTCTTGCTTTTTTTGGATGAAAACCATATACACTGAATTTTTCTTCAACTAGCCAATCATGTTTTGCGATAATTTTATAATCCTCGTTATCTACTATCACATTATCCACGAATTTTCCTTCTTCGTTTCTAAATTTTTTAATATTTTCATCAGGTGTATTTGTTTTTTGGACAATTAATATCTCGTATTTCATATTGACCGATGATACACCTTTTTTTTGTTGTTTGGAGTCAGTTTCATGAACGACTACTGGGCATAAGACAGATGATTTATTTTCCTCAATAGCATCGGAGTACATTTTAAATGCGTCAGTTTTCCACCAGGAAGCACCAATTCTTTTTACACGGCGTTTGTTTTTCATTACAACGACCATATGCCATGCATATTTGTCTCCTTTTTCTTTACGTTCTTCAAGCTGTATTGCTCTACGTTTCTTGTAAGCACGTTTATTTTGTCTTTTCTTTAATAATTTTTTATGTTTTTGTTTTTTTTCGGCTTCTTTTGCTAATCTTTTCTCTTCTTTTATACGGACTTTTTCTTCCTTTCTAATACGTTCTTCTTCACGCCTTTTGAGGATTTTTTCTAATTGGGTCATAGAATGTTAAAATTGTTTAATACAATAAATATATACTGAAAATGTTTTGAAGTAAATGTAATTTGCAGTATATTTGCTAACGAGTAATTTAATATTAACATTAAAAAGTAATTTAAAAAGATGAAGCATTTTGAACTTTCAGAAGAAAATCAACAGTTGATTGATGACTTGTTCCAAGAAACCGGTTATAGCAACTATATGCAGTTAAAGCTTATTGGCGCAGCCAAAGCAAAAGAAGTAATTAAGGTAGCACGTCCAAACGATGTGGCAAAATATGTCGGACATCTTCCTGATGATGTGGTTACTGTAATCGTGTATGAAGAGGCTTTTGACCGTCTTGACGAAAAGAACAAGAAGTTGTTGGTAAATGATGCCCTTTCAGTTATTCAGTATGATAGTGAAAAGGACAAGATTTCAATTGGTACGCCTCAGATTGTTGTTACAGTAGGTGGCCGTCAAATGTTTGGTGACGATTTGATTAATGCCGCTGAAATGGCCGTAACAATGATTGCTCAAATTGAAGAAGAGAAAAAAGAACTGAAAGAGGCAGAAAAGGCTCGTAAAGCCGCTGAAAAGGCAGCAAAGAAACAGAATAAGAAGTAATGCACAGTAACGTAGCGTTATATAAAGGGGATTGTATTGATGTGATGCATCGGCTTATATACATGGATGTCAAAGTCGATGCAGTTATCACTGATATACCTTATGGAATACATAATAACAAGTTTGATTCAGTAATCCCATTTGATAATATGTGGGAGTGCATTGGAAAACTTGTCAAACATAAGGGAAACACGATACTTTTTGGAAGCGGATTGTTTGCATGTAAATTGGCTCTTAGTAACGAAAAGAAATTTAGATATGAATTAATTTGGAAGAAGTCAAAATGTGGTTCTCCACTTACGGCTAAGTACATGCCATTGAAGAAACATGAGAATATCCTTGTGTTTGGTGAGAGTGCTTCTTATTATGAACCTCAGATGACAACCGGCAAGCCTTACAAGCGTAAATATACCCCTAATAAAGTAAATAATCTTGGTTTTGGAATCGACGGTGTAGAAACGGATAATAAGGGTACAAGGCATCCTATAACTGTTTTGGATTTTCCACAGAAGTGGAGAAGACAAGACCAAGTTCATCCTACACAGAAACCGGTTGAACTTATGGAGTTTCTTGTCAAGTCATATTGTCCTAAGAATGGTATCGTACTTGATTTTTGTGCCGGCAGTGGAAGTACCGGTATTGCATGTGTGAATACTGATAGGAATTTTATCGGTATTGAAATCGATGAGAATTATTATAATATAATGAAAGAACGAATTGATAAAGCAATTGAAGAAAATGGGAATAGATGACTTAAGAAGTTTTGCTATCAGTAAAGGCGTTAGTGGTAATACATACGATGAATATCAGAAATACAATTTTAAAGGTATGTATGTTAATCCAAGTGTAATAGAAGAGAGGCAAATGAATGTTACGAGTCTTGATGTTTTTTCAAGGCTTCTTATGGATAGACAGATTTTTCTTGGAACTGAAATTAATTCAGATGTTGCTAATATCATTACGGCACAATTGCTTTGGCTTGAACAACAAAGTAATTCGGATGTACAATTGTTAGTCAATTCACCTGGCGGTAGTGTTAGTGATGGATTGCAGATTATTGATTGCATGAATTTGATAAAACCAGATGTGTCGACTACCGTTGTTGGAACAGCGGCATCAATGGGTGCAGTAATTTCAAGTAGTGGCATAAAAGGTAAACGATATATTTTACCGCATGCAAGATTCATGGTGCATCAAGTATTAGGAAATTCGTCAGGACAATGTGCTGATATTCAAATTCAGGCCGAACAAATGAAAACCCTTCAAAATGAACTTTATACTATTTTATCTGAAAATAGTGGCATTTCCTTTGAAGACATTGAAAAAATGGCTGATAGGGATAGATGGTTTACAAGTAAAGAATGTGTCAAATACCATTTTGCTGATTCTATTATAACTAAGAAAGAATAATATGCTTGAAATAAATAATGTTTATAATGGAGATTCAGAGTTGATGCTTAAAAATGCCGATTCTGAATCAATCGATTTAGTGGTTACATCACCACCTTATGATAATCTAAGGAAATATAACGGTACCGGTGATACATGGAATATTCATAAATTCAAAAAAATTGCTTTTGAATTAATACGTATTCTTAAACCTGGTGGTGTTATTGTATGGAATGTGAACGATAAAGTTGAAAATGGGGCTAAGAGCGGCACATCTTTTAAACAGTGTGTGTATTTTATCGATAATGGACTAAATCTTAATGATACTATGATTTGGCGTAAAACGAATCCAATGCCAGTAGTGAAACAACCAAGATATACACCTTGTTTTGAATATATGTTTATTCTTTCAAAAGGTAAGCCAAAGGTTTTTAATCCTATAATGAGACCATGTAAATCATCCGGATTACATTATCAGTCTACTGCAAAGAATATAGGTGGTGAGAATGGTAGAAGACAACTTGATTATTATGTTAATTCTGAAATGATTGATTATAATATATGGGATATGGCAGTAGCACAAAATAGAGAAACGTATAACGTAAATGGAAAAGAAATAAAACATCCGGCCGTATTTCCTTATGAATTGCCATACAGACATATAAAAACATGGACGAATGAAGGCGATGTCATATTGGACCCATTTGCAGGTAGTGGTACGACCTTGCTTGCAGCGAGGGATTTGAACAGAAAATACATTGGTATTGAAATGAATGAAGATTATTACGAAATAATTAGACAAAGAATGAATAATGGAAGCAGAGAACTTGGTTAATGGAATGTATGTGAATGCTCTTGACAATCGTCCTACGTTTACTGATGCAATGCTTGAACATATGAGAGAAGAGGTGATAAGAATAAAAGAAGAAGCAATAAAATGGCATAATGAACATAAAGATAAAAATTTTACGAAAAAATTGTGATTTTTTCATCTCAGGCTACTAATAATTAGTAGCCTTATTTTTTAATAGAGATGATTTATCCAAGTGAAATAATTAAAAAACTTTATTACTTTGTAACAGACAAAGTAATATATGAAATTAGTAGTCGTAATGATACTGATGGTTGTGGCATTAGTGCCGGATTTAATGCCGATGGGTCAATAAAAACAAATAGCGAACTTGCGGCAATATTCCCTTACATCAAATTAACTTATACTACTTATAAAGAAGATGGTAGTGTAAATAAAAGTGGACAAGAGAAATATTTGTGGCTTCAAGACTATATAAAAGATGGCGACGGTTATGAGGATGGCGTATTTAAATGTAAAAAAGATTTACATGGTGATGATTCTGAAACATTTGTTGCACGTTATATAAAAAAAGTAAAAAATGAAATTAATGAGTATATTAAGAATGGGTATAGTGTGCAGTCAATTAGAAATATGTTTCCAAAATATTTTTCCGGCGTACCATATGATGATTTTATGGATGAAAAAGTTACTGTCACAGCGACTTCATTAGGAAGTAATGACATAATTTTGAATAATACAAATATTAATAAATTATATGAGGATGTAGCCAAACAAGAAGCAACAAATTCTGCCAATAGAATTTTGAATTGTAATGGTAAAAAGGTTAAAAATCTTACACTGACAACAGAAAATAAGTAGTGAAAAATTATTTTTTTAAGAATTTTTCAGTTTAATCACACTAATAATTAGTGTGATTCTTTTGTCATATATAGTAGAAATGATTTTTCCAACAGAGACTGTAACAAAAAGATATTATTTTGTAAATGATGGCGTAATATATGATATTGGTTTATATAATGATGCTGACAAATGTGGCGTAAGACCTGTTTTTGATGATTATGATGGTGAATATCCGACAAATGAACAAGAAATAAAGACAGGTATTAATGGTGATAAACCAGTTTATGATTCAAGTGGAAATCCTAAAAAAGAAAAGGTAATTGATTGGGATAAGTTTAAAGATGTTTATCCTAATATATGTGTGACATATAATCGTTGTGAACTTAGTAATGGTGTGGTGAGTGAAACTGGTACAACTGATTTTAAAAAATATCTATGGCTTGATAAATTAATAGTCGATGGCGATAAATACATCGATTCAAAATTTAGTGTTGGAGCAAAACATGGAAGTACTGATACGGATTTTTCTACAAGATATCAAAGATTAATTATACCTGATATTATAAAAAATATTATTGGTTTTGGTACGATAGATAAAAATAGAATTAAAAAATATTATCCTTACTATTTACGTGATACTACTGATGAAAAGGATGCTATGTATACATCAATTGATGGGTGGTATGTGAAAATAAAAAGTATTACTGGCAGTAAAAATCTTTTTACCGATACAGAACTTAATACAATTGTTAAAAATTATATTAAGGAAAAAATGCTTGATACTGCCAATCAAATTATGTCGAAAGTTGGTAAAGAGTATGAAGTTAAGCCAACGGTAAACGATATCACAAATGAAGATGAATAATTAAAGAGCCACTCTATTTAGTGGCTCTTCTTATAAATCTCTTAGTTGCACTTTCGTTACCGGTAGCATACAATGCACTTCTTGTTGGTGCTTTAATTATTTTTTTCGGTTGTGTAGAAAGTTTCTTTTTAGCACAATTGCATGGCATTTTATATATTGATTTTAATATTTTATTTACTTGTTACTTTGTCAAATGTGCAGAGAAATTTGTTTTTCTGCATAGCACCTTTATAATCGTCAATTAGGGATACAATACCCGATAGTTTATCTATTTTATTAAACTCAGTCCTTACAATATCAACCATTTCAGTGGCACGGTCACACAGTTCACCTAAATCGTCAGTTTCATTAATTTCAAGTTTATTGAGTTTTGTTAATGATGAATATGTGGGCTTACCATAATAGCCAAATGACTGTTCGGCCAATTCATCAGCAAAATCGACGATTGTATTCCTAACCTTGTCACACATTTCATGTGCATGGTTTCCATCTGTAGTATAATGTATCATTTTTGTTGCATCAGCATACAGATATAGTTTGAATATAATATCACTTAATTGGGAAATTTCCATTTTGTATCTTTTTATTCTATAAATATGTGTGAAAATTATACTTTTTACAATATTTAACGATTATTTTTGCTAATATATAAAAACAAATTAGTATATTTGCATTATGAATGTAAATGTGATATATAATGAAGATTGCATTAATACGATGGATAACCATATTGATAGGAAATCAATAGATGTTGTATTAACGTCACCGCCGTATAATACTGCAAGAACAAATTGTGATTTTTCTAACGATACAAACAAAGGAAGGTATACAGCGAGGTATGTTGATTTCAATGATATGAAAAGTGATAAAGAGTATGAAGATTGGACGATTAATCTTTTCAAACATTTTGATGATATATTGTCGAATAACGGTGTCGTATTATATAATATTTCATATGGTAAAAACACACATGAAAGTTTTTGGAATTTGTTGAGTAAGATACAACTTTGTACTAACTTTACAATTGCGGATTGCATTATATGGAAGAAAAAGACAGCAGTACCTAATACAGCAAGTCCAAACAAACTTACGAGAATATGTGAGTTTATATTTGTTTTCGTAAGAAAGGGTGATTATGATACTTTTTTGAGTAATAAGAAGGTAGTTTCAAGAAGTAAGGGTACTGGACAGAAGAATTATGAAAATGTGTACAATTTCATCGAAGCCAAGAATAACGATGGTTCATGTCCGATACATAAGGCAACCTATTCGACAGAATTATGCGAGAAACTGCTACGGATATATGGTGGTGATGGTAAATTGGTATATGACCCGTTTATAGGAACAGGTACCACGGCATTGGCTGCGATAAAGATGAAAATGAATTATATTGGCTCAGAGATTTATAAGCCTTATTATGAATATGCATTAGAACGAATTAAGAAATAGATATGGAAAATTATATTTTTAATTGTTTTAAGACTCATTTATTTATTGAGTATTATTATCGTCCTGGTAAGATGCATATAAGGGAGGAATTAATAAAGGGTACTGATTTACTTTTTGAACAATATGGCGTTTATAAGACTTGTGAACAAGATGCAAAAAGAATAATTGAAGAAATTAATGCGTATCCAAATGCAAAAGAATTATATGTACCATTATTCAATGGGTTTATTGATGTTGTCCATATCATTAATAAGACAGAAATGGAAACAAGTTCAGGCGAATATGCACCTTTGGAAACAATCATGGAAAATGGAAGGTTTAAGGAGATTACCGTAAACATTAAGTTCGAGAAAGGTATCTCTCTTAGTGTTGTTATGCATGAATTAACTCATGCTTATCAGGATTATAACTTAAGATTGAATAATAAGAGTTTATATGGTGAGTTAGAAAAATCAAACTATTTTAAACAAATATTAAAGAACTATAATAGCAAAGATGAAACAAGGGTAGTATTTGTGTTGAAATTCCTTAATGACTTTGAAAGAGGTGCGTATATTTCACAAATTGAGGGTGATTTAAGAAGTTGTGATAAAAAATACTTTAACACTGTTAATGATGTTATGGATTTTGTTAAAGAAACTATAACTTATAAAAATTATTCACTTGTTTTTAATGTTGTGAAACATTTGGTTAATATTGAAGACATAGACAGGCAAAACAAAATTCTTACTTATGTAAAAAATTACACAAATTATAATTTTGTTTCATATTCTGATTTTATAAAATGGCTTAAAAATAAGTCAAATAAATGTCGGTATAAGTTTGAAAATACTTTATCAAAACTTGTATGCCGTTTTATTAGAATAGATGAAGTATTATCACCGAATCCAAATGTTTATATGAGAGATATTTTAAATATATTTTGATTTATGTTTCAACCAGTAATAAAGTGGAGTGGCAGTAAGAGAAGCCAAGCCGAACAAATATTAAGTTATTTTCCAAAGGAAATTAATACGTATTATGAACCTTTCTGTGGTGGTGCGTCCGTATTAAGAATGTTATTAGAAAGTGATATTAAAGTTAATCATTATTTGTGTTCGGATATCAATTCGGATTTAATTCAGATGTGGAATTTTATTAAACTTGACCCACAAGGTGTTGTAATAACATATCGTAATTTATGGAATGAACTAAATAAAGATAATGACATCAAAAGACAAAGAGCATTATATGAAAAGATAAGGTTTGAATATAATACAGAAAGAAGTCCATTGCAGTTCATATTCTTAAACCGTACTTGTTTCAATGGACTTATACGATATAATTCAAATGGTGAGTTTAATAGCCCATTTCATCTGAATAGACCCGGTATCCATCCTGATAAGTTTGAGAAGATAGTGTTTGAATGGCATGGTTTACTGAAGAAATACTGTGTCACATTCAAAAGAATGAATTACAAGGATATATCATCAGAAGATAGTGATTTCATGTATCTTGACCCACCTTATGCCAATACAAAGGGAATGTATAATGGTGAGTTTAATAATAAAACGTTTTTCAAATGGTTAGAAAGACAACCTTGTGGTTATGTATTGTCTTATGATGGAAAAAGTGGTAATGAGGATAATACATATAATGTTCCTGAAAACCTGTATAATGAACATGTGTATTTGAAAAGTGGAAATAGTTCGTTCAAGAGAATAAAAGAAGTAAATAAGGACGCTATGGTGTATGAAAGTTTGTATATTAGAAAGAAATAAATTAACCATTTTATAAAAAAATACATAAAATCCGGTAGTTTTTTATATCTATCGGATATTTATGGTTAGTATAGATAGTTTAAATAGATTATGGGTAAGAGAATAACAAGAAAGTTAAGTGAGGAAACAAAGAAAAAGATTTCTGAATCAATGAAAGGCAGGAAAAGGACTAATATTGAACGACAGAAAATATCTGAAGGAATGAGAAAATACTGGGAAACAATTCCGGTTGAATAAGCCATATATTTTGCATTGATGACAAAACAGGAATTTATAACTGAAGCAAGAAAAGTACATGGTGATAAGTACGATTACAGTCTAGTTGAATTTGTTAAAAAAACAGATAAAGTTAATATCGTATGTCCTAATCATGGACTTTTTCAACAATCAGTTAAACTTCATTTAAAAGGATGTGGCTGTCGTTCTTGTGCCGTTGAAAAACAAGGTAATTATTGCAGGTCTACCAAAGAAGAATTTATTCGTAAAGCAAAAGAAGTTCATGGTGACAAATATGACTATTCTAAAGTAGAGTATGTGAATAGTATTACGCCGGTTACATTAATTTGCCGCGTATGTGGTAATGAATTTAAACAAAGGCCATCCAACCATATAAATATGAAAAATGGATGTCCATATTGTAGTGGGACTTTAAAAAAAACGACAGAACAATTTATCAAAAAAGCCCGTAAGGTACATGGTGACAAGTATGATTACTCAAAGGTTGAATACACAGGTAATAAAAATAATGTTTCTATAATTTGTCATGAAAAAGATGAAAATGGTATTGAACATGGGGAATTTATTCAACAAGCATTAACCCATTTACAAGGGCATGGATGTAGTAAATGTAGTAATACTTACAGAAGTAACACTGAGGAATTTATACAAAAAGCAAATTCTATACACCACAATTTATATGATTATAGTAAAGTTAATTATAAAGGCAGTCATAATAAAGTAATAATTATATGTCATAAGAAGGATAAAAACGGTATAGAACATGGTGAATTTGAACAAATTGCGAAAAATCATTTAAATGGAGAAAAATGTCCTAAATGTAAAATTGAGAAATTAGTTGATATTAATAATTCTACTACGGATGAATTTATTAGAAAATCTATTGAAATTCATGGTGATAAGTACGATTATTCAAAAACAATTTATACAAATTGTAGAATACCAGTTATTATAACTTGTGAAAAACATGGTGATTTTACACAGATTCCACATGACCATTTGCAGGGACATGGTTGTCCTAAATGTGGAAACATATCTTCGGAAGGTGAAACTGAAATTGTAAAATATATTTCATCATTTGTTGGTGAAAATAATGTTCAAGTCAGAAATCGTGTATTAATAAAGCCATATGAAATAGATATTTATGTACCATCAATGAAATTAGGTATTGAATATAATGGTTTAGTATGGCATAGCGAAAGATTTGGAAAGGGTAAAAGTTATCATATCGAAAAGATGATAAAATGTAATGAATTAGGGATTAAGTTAATTCATGTTTTTGAGGATGAGTTCATTGAAAAAAGAGATATTGTTCTAAATAAAATTAAACATATTTTAGGTTATGGAAATAATGATGAAAAAATTTATGCACGAAAGTGTAATACCATGTTCATAAATTCAAAAGAAGCCAAAATATTTTTAGAAAAAAATCATATACAAGGTTTTTCCCCATCAAGTGTATATATAGGTGCTTTTTATAATAACTTATTGATTGGCGTTATGTCTTTTAAGAAAGAAATTAAAAATAGTACCAATTGGGAATTAACGAGATTTGCCACAGATATTAATTATCATTGCATTGGCGTTGGTGGTAAGTTATTCAAGCATTTCATTAGGAATTACAAACCCGATAAAGTTAAGTCATTTGCAGACAGACGATGGACGTTGGATAAGGATGATAATTTATATATCAAACTTGAATTTATATTAACTGATATTTTACCACCAGATTATAAATATGTTATTGGAAATAGACGTATTCATAAGTTTAACTGTCGGAAACAAAGACTTTTAAAAGAGTTTAAGGACAGTGGTTTAAATGAAAACATGACAGAAAAGCAAATGTGTGATAAACTTGGGTTTTATCGCATATGGGATTGCGGATTATTAAAATATGAATGGATTAACAAAAATTAACATAAAATATTTTGTTATTTCAAAAATTCGAAGTATATTTGCAAACGAAAAACAAAAATTCTTTTAATAACAAATTAAATAGTGAGAAAATAACTATGAGTAAATTTAACAAAAAATCGGAAGGTGTGAAGCCAACAGAGATTAACGAGATGGGTGAGAAGGCATTCAAGTTGAATGACAAGGAGGAACTTGTTTCCACAGTGATGACCACATTCTTGCATGATTCTTATTATGAGAAAGAGCAGGATATTGTGAACCGTATCATTGATAAACTTGATAAGGTTGACCCATTGTTTGCTGCTAAGTTGGCAATTTATGCCCGTAATGACGGTAACATGCGCTCAGTTACACACTTGATTGCTGCATATATTGTTCGCCGTGCTGCTGGCGCAGATTGGGCAAAGAGATTTTACAACAAGATTGTTGTACGTCCTGATGATATGTCAGAGATACTTTCTTGTTATGGAAATCTTAATAAAATGGAGTTGACGAATAAGTCACTTCGTAAGATTCCTAATTCAATTAAGAAAGGGTTTAAAACAGCACTTGAGCGTCTTGATGCCTATCAGATTGATAAGTATAAGATGAATAGCCGTCAGGTGAAACTCATTGACCTTGTAAATCTGTTGCATCCTAATCCCACTCAGAAGAATAGTGAAGCTTATAAGCGTCTTATTAACGGTGAGTCACTTACAGACCTTTATGAGAGTAAGATTCTTGAAAAAGAAATGTCAAAGACCGGTAAGACCGCAAAGACCGTGGAAGAGAAACGTGAGGCAAAGGAGGAGGCTATTTCTACTGTACTGGATAATGTTAAGGGTATGCCTATCTTTAACTTACTTCGTAACTTGCGCAATATTATTCTTTATGCGCCTAATCGTGTAGATGATGCCATTGCACAGTTGACAACCAAACAGAAGGTTCTTAATTCAAGACTTCTTCCTTTCCGTTTTGCTACAGCATATGAAGAAATCGAGAAGATGAGTTATGAGGGAAAGAGTCCATCTACTTCTATTGCTTTTGAAAGTGATGTCGATTCAATGAAGGTGACACGTAGTGAATTTGATACTATTAAGACAAAGGTTCTTGATGCTATCGAAAAGGCACTTGAATATTCATGCGAGAATATTCCTGATTTGGAAGGAAATACTGCAATTCTTGTCGATGACTCAGGTTCCATGAGAGGCGATAGAGGTGGTTCTTCACGTGTATCAGCGTTCTCGAATACGAATACTTCTATGATTGGACACTTGTTCGCAAGTATGTTCGCTTGGAAGCAGAAGGACGTGTATGTTGGTCTTTTTGGAGATAGGCTGATTCCTGTAAAGGTTGACCGTTCTAAGAGAATGCTTGATTTCAATCGTGAGTCATACCAGATTGGTGGTACTTGCGGTGGCGGCACTGAGGCCGGTATTTATGATTTCCTTAGACTTTGTATTAAGGAGCATAAGAAAGTCGATAACGTGATTGTATTCTCTGATTGTCAGATTGGAGACGGACGTAATTTCACCGCATGGTATGGAACGGATTCTTCTGACAGAAGTGGTAAATTCCAGAATTTGTTTAAGGAGTTTAAGAAGATTAACCCAATGTGTAATTTTGTAGTGTGCAATCTTAGACAAGTTAAGGGTAACTCCGTTTTTGACAAGTCTCAGAGGATTTTGAACATTGCTGGTTGGAGTGATAAGATTTTCGACCTCATCAGTTCTAACTGTCGCGGTTTCGAAGCCATGATTAAGGAGATAGAGGCTGTCGAAATTTAAGATGATAGTTTGATGTTATCTTTGTGTGTTTCCGAGGGTGATGATGTTTCGGCGGAATCGCCC
>ERZ842401.90-NODE-90-length-113614-cov-10.006279_pt1 | contig 113614 bp, 105 predicted proteins | sample MGYA00521270_ERZ842401 | MGnify/ENA primary metagenome ERZ842401 (study PRJEB31892, sample SAMEA3878208) | bioreactor metagenome | biome: Moose rumen | place: Sweden | collected 2011-10 | study: EMG produced TPA metagenomics assembly of the PRJEB12797 data set... | reverse complement strand
GCTCAAACTCTACGTTCTTACTCATATCGTTCGCTCTTTAAAGGGTTATGTGGCGACAAAGGTAGCTAAATTCCTGCAACTATGTGCAAGGTGCAACCCTTTTCATTCCCTTTGGCGAACTAAGTCGCTCATGTACGTTTCATATTGTTCTTTAATTTATTTTGTTAAACAATCCATGTACGTCAATCTTCGAAACGAAATTAGAAGTTGATGTTCACGCCAAACAGGTACTGACGAGGCATACCGTATGAACCAAAGTCAACGCCTCTCTGAGTATCTACAGATGTACTGCCACCATTACGAACTTCTGGATCCAAACCTGGGTACTTAGTAATAGTAAACAAGTTAGATGCCTGAAGATAAAGACGGACTTTAGATAAGTTCACAGCCCTTGTCCACTTTGATGGAATGGTATAACCCAACGTCAAAGTCTGCATACGCAGATAGGAACCATCTTTAACATAATTAGTATGTGCCTGAGTAGAAGCTTCTGACCCTTCGTAAGATGCTCCTAACCACATTGGGTAATTGCCGTTCGGATTGGTCACTGGATCCCAAGATTTATTCAAACGATCAACAGAATAATTAGAGCCTAAGCAACCATACATTGTATAATACTCATACATGGCGAAGATATCGTTACCCAAAGAGAAGTACAGATATGTACTCAGGTCCCAATTCTTCCATGAAACAGAGGCATTGAAACCACCTGTGAAATCTGGATGTGGGTTACCAATAATGGTCTTATCATCAGAATTAATCTTACCATCATTGTTTATGTCGCGGAACTTATAACGACCTACCCATGATGATGGAATCAGTTTACTCTCAGATGCGATACCGTAAGGCAATACTTTCAGCCCAGCGGAATTTGTATAGTTGGTAACGTCTGATTCTGATGTATACACACCTTCAACAATCAAACCATAGAACATTCCGACAGGCTGTCCCTCCGTAGTAATACTTAAGTTTGACAGACGAGTTGACACGAACAAGTCTGAAGAACCCAGCTTAACCACTTCATTCTTATATTGTGAAATATTGAAATTGAGGCTATAGTTCCAATCACCTTTTTTGTCACGCCATCCAAGGCTCAGATCCCAACCACGGTTTTTCATATCACCGATATTTACATTTGGTTTGGTAGCCTTACCTGCCATGCTTGACCAATTGGCACTTACAAGCATATCACTCGTTTTCTTCACATAGTAATCGAAACTTGCTGAGAAACGATTATTGAATGCAGTAGCATCAAAGCCGACATTCAACATTTTTGTTGTTTCCCACTTGGCATTTGAGTCACCTAATGCTGACAATGCATAAGCTGTGCTTACATCTGAATTGTTACCAGCCAAATTATACAAGTAGTTAGAGCCTGTTGAGAATTGGAATGCATAGTTATATGCACCAATATTGGAATTACCAGTAGTACCATAACCTGCACGAAGTTTCAAGTCATCAAGCCAGGTTTCATGAGCTCTTGCCATAAATGGTTCATCTGAGATACGCCATCCCAACGAAATCGACGGGAAGTTACCCCAACGATTTTTCTCTGCAAATTTAGATGAAGCATCTCTACGGAATGTAACTGTCGCCAAATACTTACCTGCATAAGAGTAGTCGCCACGGAAGAACAATCCAAACATTGTCGTCTTGCTGCCCATACCACCTGAGTTTGACAAATTTGAAGAAGAACCATTACTCAGAGTCCAAGTGTTCGGATCATCTTCAAAAATATAATCCTTGCGGCTGGCCGACATATTGTAACCAATGTTATCCTTCAATGCTTCAGAACCTATCATTAAAGTCATATCATGCTTATCTGCAAAGGTATGCTTATAAGTAGCTGTGTTAGTCCACTGCCAGTTCAAATACCAAGAAGAACTCTGAGTAAACGTATTGATAGAAGAGCCTTCCTTGTTCCATGCGATATCTGCTTCGCTCATGGTATTTGACCATCCGCCTGTCAAACGGGTAGAGAACTGGGTTCTTAAGGTAAGCCCCTTCAACCAAGGATCTTTTACTTCTCCAAAAATGGCCATATTAACATTAGCGTTACGAGACCAGTCATTCTTAGCAAGCTTGACTGAAGAGAGGGCTGATGTACTACGGCCACCTCCACCGTTAGAGCCTGCGAAATCCCCGCCTACATTATAAGCAGGTACCCAAGACATCATCGTATAGCTTTCCGCGAATACAGAACTATCGCCTTGACGTCCATTTTCACCTGATGTTTCACCCACCATAGCATTCAAGTTCAATCCCATTGACACATGCTTTGTCGGATTAAATGTAGCATTTGCACGGGCTGAATATCTCTTAAAATAAGAATTCACGATAGCGCCATTACGATCCATGTATCCCAAACCTACGCTATAGGTTCCGCGGTCTCCACCACCTTGCATAGACAACTCATGATTCTGGGTAAAACCCTTCCGAGTAATAAGGTCAAACCAGTTGGTTCCCATTCTGGCGGCCGCTTCAGAAGCACCATCTTCCAGCATCTGGTAGTAAGCCGACCTTGAATATGAGTGTGCGCCATCCTTTTGATAAGAATTCACCCACTCGTCTATGCTTCCAAATTCACTGATAATTCTATCCTTAGAATATCCTGTTGGAACGATGGAATATGGCATAACCAATCCGTAATGATCAGCCTTCCCCTTAGAAGAATCATAAGCACCAAACTGAGAGTGAATCTGGCTTTCTGGATTCTTGCCCTGATACTTAACGGCATTCTCCATACCATAGCCAACAAAATCCATATAGTCAAAGGCCCCCAACATATCATAACCATCATTAGCCATCTCCGACCAACCTACATAAGCATTATAGGATACATTTACCTTTGAGTCCTTCGTACCTTGCTTTGTGGTAATAATAATCACACCATTTGCGGCCTTGGCACCATAGATTGCTGTTGCAGAGGCATCCTTCAGCACCTGCATAGTTTCGATGTCGTTTGGATTCACCGAGCTGATATTTACGCCCTGAATACCATCAACAATAATCAATGGGTCTGAACCGTTTACAGATCCCACACCACGAATACGTATGGTAGTCTCACCAGCAGGTCCACCACCATTATTGATATATACACCCGAGGCCTGTCCCTGCAATGCTTCTGCAAAAGAAGAAACAGGTTGAGCAGCAATAGCATCACGAGATACCACAGCTACAGAACCTGTGATATCCTTCTTTGCCTGTGTACCATAACCAACAACTACGACTTCTTCCAAAGCTTCAGAATCCTCACGAAGCGTTACAGAAAGAGAGGTCTGACCATTCTGAAGAGCCACTTCCTGTGTGACATAGCCTACATAAGAGACCTGAATCACTGCATTATTAGGCACTCCTTGAATAACGGCAACGCCATCCATATTAGTAATACCACCGATGGTAGTACCCTTAACTAATACGTTAGCTCCGATAACTTCTCCCATTGCATCCCTTACAGTCACGGTCACGGTACGACCTGTTTGGCGAACTGCCCGACTTTCTGTTGATGCGACTCCGTTAGAATTAGTATTTCTCAAGAAGAGACCAATGTAGTTGCCTTCTACACGATAGCCAATATTAGTTCCAGAGAACAATTCATTAAGAACCTGCTCTACACTTTGGCCTTCAAGGTCAACTTTTTTTACACTACTTAAATCGACATTATCCTGATAAATAAACAAATAATCAGTTTGATTCTCAATGTCGTTCAATATACGCTCTATCGTCGCTCCTTGTGATCGACGAATATTGACCTTATCTGTCTGCGAACTAACGTTCTCTGCAAACAAACTGCATGTAAATAAGAATAAGAATAAGACTTTTAGACGCATAATCCTTAAAAATTGATGATATAGCGAATTCTTATCCGAAGTTAAAATTCGCGATTGATTATTTTTCATGTTATTGCAATTTAAGGGTTAACAATATAGTTAAATAAATTGTTAGTCGATACATGTCCAAAGAAACATCTATCGGAGTTTCTCGTTAGCATTCGTTTTAGTCATTCTTCATAGGCAATAAGTTTATAGAGTTAACAACAAATAGGTATTATTTTATAGTTACAATATTCATTTCTCTATCGTAGTCAAATCTAAAGCCGAGTTCCCGTTGTAGAACTTGCATCACGCTATTAATACCATCCTTGATCCTAAATTTTCCTGTAATACGAGCTTTGTTGTATCTTTCAGTCTCAAGTACCACATGTGTATCATAATAACGCTCAAGCTCTTCGATAATTTCATCCAGATGTTTTGACTTAAAGCAATACAAGCCTTCTTTCCATCTGTAAGGATCATAGTCATAAACTACACTCTTCACAAATCTTCCATCTGCCATAAGAGTCATTTTATGATTAGGGGTTAGTGTTCCCACTTGTATATGTGAAAGATTATCAAGTGAAACTAACCCTTCAAATAAAGTTGTCTCAAAAGCGTCAGAATCCTCATTGGCATACACGTTAAACTCTGTACCCAAAGCTTTTACATTCATGGCATATGTTTCTACAATAAAAGGTTTCGTTTTATCTTGCGCCACCTTAAAATAACCTTCACCTTTTAGAAACACTCTACGGCTATCGGCTTTTCCGAAATCTACGGGATATCTCAGTGAAGCGCCGCTGTTTAGCCAGACACTTGTACCATCGGGCAAATCTAAGTTCACCCTCTGCCCTATGGGTACATTTATGGTCTGTACCAAAAACTGCTCCTTGGTTTTATCCTTGTTGCTATATAGGTAGAACCCTATAGAACTACAAATCAATGTTATAGCTACAGCAGCCGCTAAACGCATCAGTTCTGTGACCAGTACATTTTTCTTAGCAACTTGCTCTTCTGGCTTTAACATCAAAACGATAGTATCAAACAACCGACGCTGCTGAAAAAACACTTGTTCATTCTGCTTTGAGGCCATTACCCAGTCTTTCACTGTCAGCTTCTCTTCGGCAGAGACATCTCCTTTAAAATACTTATATAATAACAACTGATCCATTTCTTAATATTAGGGGTTCTATTAAGAATAACAACAATGAGGCGCACATCCCTAAACTGGCATGGCACTTTTTTTTAAAATTTACCGAAGAGGTCTATTGAAACATCATCACTATGATGCTTACAGGTAAGTAATCTTTTAAGGCAATCCTTAAAGACTTAAGTGCCTTAGTTATATGATACTCAACAGACTTCACCGAAAGATCGGTCATCTGTGCAATATCAACGTTTGAAAAGTTTTCATAGCGACTCAGGCCAAATATCCGTTGGGTTTGGGGCGGTAATGATGCAAGAGTTTCTTCAACGATTTGTTGAATTTCCTTCGTATAAATCAAAAACGGGTCAAAGCTTTCCAATGCCTTCAGACGCATCTCTATCTCCCATTGATCTACTTCATCCATGGAATCACTAAGAGCATTTCGTGATGACTTCAGATAGTTAAGACATTTATTCTTCACACTTTTCAACACATAGCCCGGTATATTTGTATCTTCGGGCAATTCATACCTGTGTTCCCAAAATGCAAGCATAGCTTCCATGACAATATCTTCCGCTTCATCTTCATTCTGCACATAATTAATGGCAAAACGAACGAAACGCTTCTGATATTCTTTAAAGAACATATTAAATTGGTTAAGTTCTATTTTCATAGCCAGCTATAGCACAATTGGTTTATCGGGACAAAGTTAGAAATATTTTTCAAGAAGTTTAACTATTTTGTTTTTTTTTCACTTTCACGGATACTACTACCTTTTAAAAGTGAACTGTTTTTAAGAAATACTAAAAACACTATTATAAAAGATAAGAAGGATAAATATGTAACTTTCCTATAGGAATACATTTGCTTCGAACCAAATGTATTTATAAGTAAATGTTGAATTCTATCTTTCATATCCTTCATAAAACTCCATAGGGTCAAAACAAATGCAAAGCGATGGAATCTGTCCAATTTAGCAAACTGTTTGAAATGAGGAGATTAGCAAAATTGGTGACGTTTGTGACGTTAAAAAAGCAACTTTTTCTAATAAATACATTTGGTTCGAACCAAATGTATTTCTATACGAAAGTATATATTTCTAACGTCACATCCGTCACTAAACATAATATTTTATAGCATACAAGAGGAGGAGTTTAAAACTTACAGACGGATTGAATGGAGGCTCTAAACTTGACGAATAAAGCCTGCAAACTATGCGCTTATAAGTTGCAAACACAAGGAATTATCGAGGAAAAGCCTTGCGTTACTGCAAAAATGCTTCATTACCATCATAATGCAAGGCTTTAGGAGAGAAATACAGAAGCATTTCTGAGAATAGTGCTGACTTTTGGTAAAGAATAAGAAATTTATTCGTAACTTTACGGCACTAAAACCGTAACACTATGACAGACAAATGCCCTTCGGTATTCTTAATCTATACAGGTGGCACTATCGGAATGATAGAGAATCCTGAAACGGGAGCCTTGGAGAGCTTCGACTTTGCACATCTGCTGAAGCAGGTGCCAGAGCTGAAACGCTTCAATTATCGCATTGGCTCCTATCAGTTCGACCCTCCTATCGACTCGTCGGACATGGAGCCAAAGCACTATGTGAAGATTGTGGAAATCATCACGCAGAACTATGATGACTATGACGGATTCGTGATTCTGCATGGTACGGATACGATGGCCTATACGGCTTCGGCCCTGAGCTTCATGCTGGAGAACCTCTCGAAACCTGTCATCCTTACGGGCTCACAGCTCCCCATAGGCATGCTGCGTACCGATGGCAAGGAGAATCTGATTACCAGCATTGAGATAGCCTCCGCCAAGCATCCCGATGGTACGGCCATCGTGCCAGAGGTGTGCATCTTCTTCGAGAATGAGCTGATGCGTGGCAACCGCACAACCAAGATTCATGCGGAGAACTTCAATGCCTTCCGCTCGTACAACTTCCCACCGCTTGCCACAGCGGGCATCCATATCCGCTACAATGAGCAGCTGATACGTCGCCCAGACCTCTCGCAGCCGATGAAGCCGCACTACCTCTATGATAATAGCATCGTGGTGCTGACGCTCTTCCCTGGCATCAGTGAGAACATCGTGGAGTCGGCCCTGCGCTTTGAGGGCCTTAAGGCGGTGATACTGAAGACCTACGGCTCTGGCAATGCGCCCCAGAAACCTTGGCTTATCAAGGCACTGCGCGAGGCTACAGAGAGAGGCATCGTCATAGTGAACATCACTCAATGTCCCAACGGTCTGGTGGAGATGAAGCGCTATGAAACAGGCCTCCAACTGCTGCAAGCGGGGGTGGTGAGTGGGTATGACAGTACGCCTGAGAGTGCTATTGCCAAGCTGATGTTCCTCTTAGGACATGGCCTCAACAATGAGGAAGTGAAACGCCTGATGGATTCTGACTTGGCGGGAGAGATCACGAAGTAATTATGAATTATGAATTATGAATTATAAATTATGAGAAACACTGATACTAAAATGAGCAATGTGCGCTGGGTGATTTGCGCCATGCTTTTCCTGGCAACTACGGTGAACTATATGGATCGCCAGGTGCTGTCGTTGACGTGGAAGGATTTCATCGCACCTGAGTTTCACTGGAGTGACAGCAACTATGGCGATGTGGCAGCTATCTTCTCTATCGTCTATGCCATAGCCAACATCTTCTCTGGCCGCATCATCGACTGGCTGGGGACTAAGCGTGGCTATCTGTGGGCCATCGGCATCTGGTCGGGTGGAGCCTGCCTCCATGCACTCTGTGGATGGGCCACAGAGCACATCGTGGGTGTGCACACAGCTGCTGAGCTGGTGGGTGCCACGGGTGAGATAGCCTCTATGATTTCCATGGTGAGCGTGTATTTCTTCATCGCTGCACGTATCGTTTTGGCTTGTGGTGAGGCAGGCAACTTCCCTGCAGCTGTGAAGGTGACTGCTGAGTATTTCCCTCAGAAAGACCGTGCCTTTGCCACTGCTATCTTCAATGCAGGAAGCACCGTAGGCGCTCTTATCGCTCCGCTTACTATCCCTTCACTCGCCAGCTACTTCCGCAGCATCGGTGTGGGCAATGGTTGGGAAATGGCCTTCATCGTCATCGGTGGCTTGGGATTCGTATGGATGGCTTTCTGGGTGTTTATTTATAAAGAGGTAAACCATAATCCTCGCGTGAATGCTGCAGAGCTGAGCTATATCAAGCAGGATCAAGACAATGAGGTGAAGCCTGCGGAGGCTCAGCACCAGCCTAAACTCGGTGTGCTGGATTGCCTGAAACTGCGTCAGACATGGGCGATTCTTTTAGGCAAGTTCTTCACCGATGGTGTGTGGTGGTTCTTCCTGTTCTGGACACCCGCCTACCTCAGTGATGTCTATGGCCTCTCCAGCGATAACCCCACGGCACAGATGCTTATCTTCGTGCTCTATGCCATCACCATGCTGGCTCTCTATGGCGGAAAGCTGCCCACCATCATCATCAACCGTACGGGCCTTAATGCCTATACGGCCCGCATGAGGGCGATGCTCATCTTTGCCCTCTTCCCCCTGCTGGGACTCTTTGCACAACCGCTGGGCAACTACAGCTACTGGCTGCCCATCATCCTCATCGGTATCGTGGGAGCAGCTCATCAGTCATGGTCGGCCAACCTCTACAGCGTGGGCAGCGACCTCTTCCCACAACGTGCTGTAGCCACCATCACAGGACTCAACAGTGCTGCTGGCGGCTTGAGTTCCTTCCTCATCAACATGGGGTCGGGCAAGCTCTTCGACTATGCCGACGCCACACAGATGACGTTCTTAGGCTTCACAGGGAAGCCAGCGGGCTACTTCATCATCTTCTGCTATTGCTCCGTGGCCTATCTGGTGGGCTGGATCATCATGAAGACGTTGGTGCCCAAATATAAACCCGTGGCGTAAGCTTATATACAAATAAGGTGTATGATAATAAACGAAACGGCTTTGAAAGTGGCCAAGACCATGGCCGACAATGTGTATCCCCTGCCCTATGCTGATGTAGAGCAGTTCGCCTCTATCCTTGAATGCAAGACAGCCGAAAAAGGCGAGGTCATCATCAAAGAAGGACAGGTGACAGACGGCCTGCTCTACGTGCATCAAGGACTGGTCAGGCAGTTTTATTACAAGAACGGGCACGACGTTTCCGAACACTTTACTGCCGAAGGCAAACTGCTGCACTGTATAGAAAGCCTTTTCTTGCAGCACCCCACACAACTGATGGCCGAGGCCCTGGAGCCGCTTATCTATTACAAAATACCCTATTTCAAGCTGAAGAAGCTCTGCGACCAGTCTGTCAACATGGCCCGATGGTACATACGCTATTTAGAGCTTGATGCGGTGCTCTCACAGCATAAGGCCGACTCCCTGCGCTTCGAGAGCGCCAAGGAGCGCTACGAACGTTTCCAGCGCGAATACCCCGAAGCCGCCAAGCGGGCACCCATCCAGCACATAGCCTCCTACCTCATCATGACGCGTGAGTCGCTGAGCCGTGTTAGGGCAGGGAAACTCTGATTTTTTGATTTACATCACATAATCGTCTTTCATGTTTACTTATCTTTGCATTGTAAAAAATATGCTTATGAAGATAGACCACATAGCCCTCTACTGCAAGGACATCGAAAAGACAAAGGCATTTTTCTGTCGCTTTTTCGATGCAGTGCCCAACGACCTATACCACAATCCTCGCACAGGATTGCGCACCTACATACTCTTTTTTCCCGACGGAGAAACCCGATTGGAACTGATGACAAGGCCAGAGGTGACTGCCTGCGACCAGTACAATCCCTACAGGCAGGGATTCATTCATGTTTCCTTTAGTGTGGGAAGCCGTGAAGCTGTAGATAGGCTTACAGCCCTGCTTCAGAGCGAGGGATATGAAGTGAACAGTGGACCTCGCATCACTGGCGACGGCTATTATGAAAGTGCCATTACAGGTCCAGAAGGAATACTGATAGAAATCACTAAATAGTCGATAGCATGGAATACAAGACAGATGATATCCGCAGGAAAGACCGCCTGATGGACGAGCATCGGGCGCTTGAGCTGTTTCAGCAATGCGAGTATGGGATTCTCTCGATGATAGATGAAGACGGGTTGCCTTATGGCATTCCTGTGAACTATGTATGGGATGGACAGGAAAGCATCTATATCCACTGCGCGACAGAAGGGAAGAAACTGCGGAGCATCCGCCTGCATCCGAAGGTGTCGTTTTGCATCATCGGCCACGTACACCTATTGCCCAACAAGTTCTCTACAGAGCGCGAAAGCGTAGTGCTGAAAGGCCATGCGCATGTAGGGCTATCTGATGAGGAAAAGCTGCATGCGCTGCATCTGCTGGTGGACAAGCTATCGCCCAACTTTCAAGAAGCAGGCTACAAATATGCCGAACGAGCCTTGGGCAGGGTAGAAATCATCCGGATAGATTTCACGGAATTTGCTGGTAAAAGCAAGTTGGCCTAACAATAATTATACATTGTAACCATTAAGACCATAGATATATGAAAACATGTCAGTTTGTCGTCCTTGTAGGTTTATGCCTTTTCGCTAACCGCCTCTCGGCACAAGACACTATTAGTCGCGACTCCATCCCTTCGACCAAGGAAGAGAAGAACCGCAACGTGATGCTCAACGCATCGAGTGACAACCAGCCCCGCCAGATTTCCATCGGACTGCCCGACGGTGAAGCCGTGGACATATTTGAGGATGGCACGCCCAACAGCTACCTTTTCTGGCCCGACTATCCCTACTACTCCTGGCGAGGAGGGGCCAGCTATAGTGGACAGAGCCTGCTATCGCTGAGCGAGAGCACTTTGCAGTATGGTAAATGTACCTATGTGCTGAACAGTAGCAGCCTTTCCAATCCCGACAATTTCCAAGGATTGGTGAACTACACCACAAATATTTATGGCAAGCAAGTGGTGGATGCCAGCATTGCCTCCCCATTTGGGCACGGATGGACCTACTCCATCGGAACCTACCAAGGTTTCGACCCTGGGAGCAACCATCTGGATGCCATGCCTATCCAGGATCAGATGCACATCTACAAGGCCAACATCACCAGAACCTTCGCTGAAGGGCGAGGAAAGATAGGACTTAACTATAAGTTTGCACGCTATACAGCCATTTCCGACAACTACGGTCTTTTCTATTTCAACGGCAAGGATGGTAGCGTAGACAAGTACGATAATTTCGACTTGGGACGCGATCAACTGTTACCCGATTTCCAATATATCAACTACGTTAGCATGAAGAACGGACAGATGACACGCAAGACCCTGGAGGATGCCAACACCATCGACAACCACCATCTGACCTTTACACTTGAATATCAATTCAACAATGGCATAAAACTGGCTCTAAGCAGCAAATTCAAGAGTGCCAAAGACAACACCACGATGATGAAGTTGGCAGGCATCTTCCAAGCTTCTCCCACCGATGGCTATGCTTACGATGACGGCACGCCTTACAGCGGATACGTTCAGAACCGCTACATGCTCTATTTCGAGGGTTTCGAACGTAGTTGGATGACCACTGCCGAACTGACGGGCAAGAGCAGCAACCAGAATCATAATTGGCGCTTGGGACTGAACGAGTGGTGGAACCGTGCTGGCATATATACCAATACAGGAGTGTATGCCCACGAAGCAAAGGCATCGCCACGTCGCCTGCTAAAAGACGGACAAGAAGGGACCGACTATAATACAGGCAGCGAATACTACGACGGTCACGAGAACCGTCTGGCACTCTTTGCTTCCGACGATTGGGATATTACCGACCACCTCTGGGTGTCCATGGGCGTGCGTATGGAATGGATGCGGCAGCAAGGCAATGCAGCACTGGCCTTTACGGATGTAGGACAAAGCATCGATACCACCAATGACCGTACTTATGGATTCAGCCTGAAACAGGCACATCGCAACCGCTTTGGCACCTACGACTGGCTGAACCCCGGCTTTACCTTCAACGGCCGTTACACCCTCTTGAAAGGCTTCGGACTGGTGGGCGAATATGTGTATGTAAAACAGCGTCCCAACCTGCAAGACTATGCAGGCCCCTACATGCCGCAGATGGATCCCATCAACGTAAACATGGCCAAAGGAGGCATCTTCTGGAACAATGCATGGATGCAACTCACCTCGCAGCTCACCTACATCAACCAGACCAAGTATAAGTTCCGCGAACAGTTCACCAACCCCAACGACCAAAGTGAAACCATCATCCTGCCCATCGTAAACGATGTAGCTACCATGGGATGGACTACCGATGCCGTGGTGACTCCATTCAAGGGTTTCAGCTTCCACGGATTACTGACACTGCAAAACCCAAAGTACAAGAACTTCACCTTCCAGCCCGTTTTCAAGGACGGTCCTGGTCAGTTGTACGATTTCAACAACAAGAACGTGATAGCCATGTCGAAAGTAATAGCAGAACTCGACCCCTCCTATCAGACAGGCGACTGGCGATTTTGGCTCAGTTTCCGTTACCAGAGCAAGCAGTACATCAACCGCACCAATACGCTCTATTTCAAAGGCCGCTGGGAGACTTTCGGAGGCGTGGACTACACCTATAACAAGCACGTGAGTTTCTCGCTGAACGTCATCAACATCCTCAATCAGAAGGGAGCCAGTGGCAGCATCGCTGCAGCCGACTTGGCAACGGATGTGAGTGGTTATCAGAACCACTATCTGATGTCGGGAACGTATATCCGTCCCTTCACCGTGGAACTGACTACCAGCCTCAAGTTTTGAACCATTCAATAAAAAACCAATATGAAGAAAAACCAGAAGACTATACTACTATTGGCACTTATCAGCCTGCTGGCTGTTTCATGCAAGAAAGAAACCAAACAGGCGATGACCTATGCGGAGCATCCTGTGGATTACGTCAGCACGTTGGTTGGCACCGCCAGTACCTATCAGGTGTCAACGGGAAATACCTATCCCGCTACGGGCATGCCGTGGGGCATGAACTTCTGGAGCCCACAGACTGGGCGCAATGGCGATGGCTGGCAATATACCTACAACGCCACCCACATCAGAGGTCTGAAGCAGACGCACCAACCCAGTCCGTGGATCAACGACTATGGTGAGTTCTCCCTGATGCCCGTTACCACAGAGGCTGTGATGAACGAGGACGAGCGTGCCAGTTGGTTCTCCCACAAGGCAGAGACCGCCACTCCTTATTATTATAGCGTCTATCTGGCCAATCATGATGTCACAGCCGAGCTGACTCCTACGGAGCATGCCGCTGCCTTCCGCCTCACCTACCCTGAGCGTGAGCTCTCCTACCTTGTGGTGGATGCCTATGATGGGGGCTCCTACGTGAAACTGATTCCCGAGGAAAACAAGATAGTGGGCTACACCACAAAGAATCACGGTGGGGTGACGCCCAACTTCAAGAACTGGTTCGTCATCCTGAGCGACACGCCTTTCAGCTACTGGCTTACGGCAGAAGACGGTCATGAAAGTGAAGCCCTCGAGGCACATGGAAACCATGCGCAGGCACTGGTGGGCTTCCCTACGTCAAAAGGACAGCAAGTGCAACTGCAAGTGGCTTCGTCATTCATCAGTTTGGAACAAGCTGAGCAAAACTTGCAAGAGGTGATCGGACAGGCTTTTGATGACCTGAAGCAAGCTGGTCGTGATCGCTGGAACGAGGTCTTAGGACGCATCCGCATCGGAACTGATAGCAACGACAGAGACCTACGCACTTTCTACTCCTGCCTCTATCGGGCGCTGCTCTTCCCACGCGACCTCTCTGAAATCGATGCCAACGGCAGACGACTGCACTACAGCCCTTACAACGGACAGATTGCCGAGGGCTATCTCTTCACAGACACGGGCTTCTGGGACACCTTCCGATGCCTGCTGCCATTGCTGAACCTCATCTATCCCGACCAGAGTGCCAAGATACAGGAAGGACTGGCGAATGCCTACAAGGAGAGTGGATTCCTGCCTGAATGGGCCAGTCCTGGACATCGCGACTGCATGGTGGGCAATAACTCTGCCTCTGTAGTGGCTGATGCCTATCTGAGTGGCGTACAGGGCTATGATGCAGAAACGCTGTGGCAAGCCGTGACCCATGGGGCACACAACGAGCACCCCACTATCGGCTCTACTGGTCGTAAGGGCTATCAGTATTATGACTCTCTGGGCTATGTACCTGCCAATGTAGGCATTCGCGAGAGTGCCGCCCGCACCTTGGAATATGCTTACGATGATTGGTGCATCTACACCTTCGGAAAGGCCCTTGGCAAGAGTGAGGCTGAGCTTGCCCCTTATAAGAAAGCAGCAACGAACTACCAGAACCTCTACCATGCCGACTATCGTCTGATGGTGGGCCGCAATGAAGATGGCACCTTCCATCTGCCTTTCAACCCTCTGAAGTGGGGAGGCGATTTCACTGAGGGCAACAGTCTGCACTACACTTGGTCGGTCTTCCACGACCCTGCAGGTCTTATCAGCCTTATGGGTGGTGAGGCATCCTTCAACCAGATGCTGGATTCCGTTTTCACCATTCCGCCTCTGTTTGATGAGAGCTACTATGGCTCCGTGATTCATGAAATCCGGGAGATGCAGATCATGAACATGGGCAACTACGCCCATGGCAACCAGCCCATACAGCACATGATCTACCTCTATGATTGGAGTGGAGAGCCTTGGAAGACCCAGCAGCGCATCCGTGAGGTGATGCAGCGTTTCTACACCGCTGATCCCGATGGCTATTGTGGCGATGAGGACAATGGGCAGACCTCTGCATGGTACGTCTTCTCCGCCCTTGGATTCTATCCCGTTTGTCCTGCCAGCGGTGAGTATGCCATTGGCACCCCACTCTTCCGTGAGGCCCTCATCACCATGCCCGATGGCAAGGAAGTACGCATCTCTGCCCCAGAGAACAGCCGTGACAACTGCTTCGTGCAAGGCATCACTCTGAATGGCTCTGCGTGGGATAAGAACTTCTTCCGCCAAGCCGACCTGAAAGCTGGCGCGCAGATCCAGTTCTCCTTAGCATCCACGCCAAACAAGGAACGAGGCACCCAGAAGGATGCCCGCCCCTACTCGCTCTCGGAGGAATAAACGATATACCATATCAAGAACCGCCGATATACCATATCAACAAGCTGTGATATGACATATCGGCGGTGCTGTTATTGGTATAGCCCTGACCAAAGTCAGAACTCAAAATAGCGCTTGGCGTTGTAGTAGCAGATGTCTTCCACCATCTGGCAGATGCGTGGCATCTCCTCCGCAGGCAGCTCGCCATTCTCCACATCTCGGCCTATAAGGTTGCAGAGGATGCGACGGAAATACTCGTGGCGTGGATAGCTGAGGAACGAACGGGAATCTGTCAGCATACCTACGAAGCGACTGAGCAGACCTTGCTCTGAAAGCGTGTTGAGCTGTGCCTCAATGCCTCCCTTCTGATCGAGGAACCACCAACCACTGCCCCACTGCATCTTGCCTGGCATGCTGCCGTCTTGGAAGTTGCCTATCATGGTGGCTACCATCGCATTGGCAGCAGGATTCAGATTATAGACAATGGTCTTGGTGAGTTGAGCGTTGTGATCCAGACGGTCGAAGAAGTGCGCCATCTCCTTGGCGGTCTGTACTTCTCCGATGGAGTCACAACCCGCATCGGCCCCATAAGAGTCGAACAGACGGGTATTGGTGTTGCGGATAGGTCCGTAGTGGAACTGCTGCGTCCAGCCTTTCTGGTCGTCGAGCATGGCGAAGAAGAAGAGCATGAAGCTCTTGAACTGACGAATCTCCACAGCCTTCAGGTCGTTTCCAAGCTTCAGCTTCTCGAAAATCACATCCATCTCCTTCGGGTCTGTCACGCGCTGGTCGTAAAACTCCTCAATGCCATGATCGGAAAGCTTGCAACCCATGGAAGCAAAGAAATCATGACGGTCTTGAAGGGCCTCCAGATACTCATTGAATGTCTCGATGTTCCTACCCGTGACCTCACCCAGACGCTTGATATATTCACGGAACTGCACCGAATGCTCCACACCCATCGCCTTATCAGGCCTCCAAGTTGGCAGCACCTTGATCTCGAAGCCACTCTCACAGATGCGCTTATGATGCTCCAGCGAGTCGATAGGGTCATCGGTAGTGCAGACCACCTCCACGCCATAGCGACGCATCAGTCCACGGGCCGAGAACTCTGGGAGTTGCAGTTTCTCGTTGCACTCATCGTATATCTCACGAGCCGTGTCTGGATTCAGCAACTTCGTGATGCCAAAAGCCGTGCGCAGCTCTAAGTGCGTCCAGTGATAGAGCGGATTACGCAGCGTATAGGGCACCGTCTCTGCCCACTTCTGGAACTTCTCCCAATCTGTGGCAGCCCCCGTGATGAAATGCTCTGGAACACCATTGGCACGCATGGCACGCCATTTATAATGATCGCCACCCAACCAAAGCTCCGTGATGGTAGAGAAATGATAGTCGTCTGCTATCATCTGTGGATTCAGATGGCAGTGATAGTCTATGATAGGCAGTTTCTCTGCATGCTCATGATAAAGCATCTTTGCCGTTTCTGTCTGAAGCAGGAAATCGGCATCCATGAAATTTTTCATCGGCTTTTGTTTTTATATTATTGAACATTGAGCATTGAGCATTGAACATTACGGCTTCGCCGTTCGCAATGTGTCAACCCATCCGGATGGATAATGTTCAATGCTCAATGTTCAATTTCTCAATCTCTCAATCTCTCAATTTCTCAATATACTCAAACGCCTCTTTGCACTTCTCCGTGACATACGCCCAATCCTGTGCAGCCACACGGTCTTTGGGGAAGAGCTTGCTGCCCATACCTACGCAGAAGGCACCTGCCTTAAACCAGGTGGTGAGGTTTTCTTCTGTAGGCTCAACACCACCCGTCACCATGATGTTGGTCCAAGGCATAGGAGCCATGAGGCCCTTGACGAACTTAGGTCCCAGCACATCGCCAGGGAAGACCTTTACCAAGTCGCAACCAGCCTCCTGTGCGAAGCCCACTTCACTCACGCTGCCACAGCCTGGAGTGTAAGGCACCAAACGGCGATTGCACACCTTGGCTACTTCTGGATTGAAGAGCGGACCCACTATGAAGCAGGCACCCAACTGGATATAGAGGGCTGCCGTGGCAGGATCAACGATGGAACCTGCACCCATGGCCATCTCTGGACACTCCACAGCGGCAAACTTCACCACCTCTGCAAACACCTCGTGGGCAAAGTCGCCACGATTGGTAAACTCGAAGGCACGCACGCCTCCCTCATAGCAAGCCTTCACCACCTGCTTGGCCACTTCTGCATCTTTATGATAGAAAACTGGCACCATGCCCGTGGCATGCATCTTGCCTAAAACTGCTGTCTTACCGAATTTTGCCATTAAACAATTTGAATTATAAATTATGAATTATAAATTGTCAATTGTCAATTGTGAATTGTCAGTTGATTTCGCAATGCCCAATTCCAAGCCACGGAGCTCTGCAAGGCCGCGTAGACGACCGATGCAGCTGTAGCCCGGATTGGTCTTTTTCTTCAGGTCGTCCACCATCTGATGGCCGTGATCAGGACGCATCACGATGCTCTCACCACGCTGCTGCTGAATCTCCAAGAAAGCTTTCATCACCTCATACATAGGCACATCGCCTTCGAGGTGATTGGCCTCGTAGAAGTTACCCTCAGCATCGCGTTGGGTGCTACGCAGGTGTACGAAGTGGATACGATCAGCAAACTGGCGCATCATGCCAGGCAGATCGTTCTCCGCACTCACGCCTAAGGAGCCCGTACACAGACAGAGGCCATTGCTCTGATTTGGCACAGCATCTATCAGCTTTTGGAAATCCTCGGCACGACTCATGATGCGTGGCAAACCCAAGATGGAGCAAGGGGGATCGTCGGGATGAATCACGAGCTTCACGCCAGCCTCATCGGCCACAGGAGCCACCTGCTTGAGGAAGAAGATAAGGTTGTCACGCAGCTTCTCTGGCGTGATGCCCTTGTATCTATCCAGCTCTGCTTGGAACTGCTCCAGAGTGAAGCTCTCCTCAGAACCTGGGAGTCCGGCTATCATGTTGCGTGTCAGCAACTGCTTATCCGCCTCTGTCATCTGCTCATAGCGTGCCTTCGCCTTGGCTTTCTCCGCCTCTGAATACTCCTGCTCTGCCTCTGGGCGCTTCAGGATAAAGAGGTCGAATGCCACGAAAGCTGCGCGCTCGAAACGCAGGGCACGACTGCCATCGGGCATCTCATAAGCCAGATCCGTGCGTGTCCAGTCGAGCACAGGCATGAAGTTGTATGTCACCACCGTAATGCCGCACTTGCCCAGATTGCGCAGACTCTCCTTATAGTTCTCTATGTAATGCAGATAGTCGCCCGTCTGTGTCTTGATATGCTCATGCACAGGCACACTCTCCACTGCACTCCAGCGCAGTCCAACTTCCTCAATGATCTGCTTGCGCTTCAGTATCTCCTCTACCGTCCAAACCTCAACATTAGGAATATGATGCAAGGCCGTCACCACACCTGTAGCTCCCGCCTGCTTGATGTCCCACAGACTCACTGGGTCGTTAGGGCCATACCATCTGAATGATTGTTCACAAAGTACCATGTTCTTTAAATACTAAATACATTAAATCCACCATCTACCACAGCCACTGTACCAGTGACGAACTTAGACGCATCGCTGATGAGGTAGTGGATGGTGCCGCAAAGCTCCTCTGGCTGCCCCATGCGCCCCATCGGCGTCTGATGGATGATGTCCTGTCCACGCTGCGTCCAAGAGCCATCTGGATTGGTCAGAAGTGTACGGTTCTGCTCCGTGAGGAAGAAGCCTGGAGCGATGGCATTGATGCGAATACCAGGACCGAACTTCCGGGCTATCTCCGTGGCCATGAAAGCTGTGAAGTTAGAGATACCAGCCTTTGCCACGCCATAGCCCCCCACACGTGTCAATGGGCGGAAAGCCGACATGCTGGAGAAGTTCACTATCACACCCTCCTTCTGCTCCACCATAGGCTTGAGGAATACCTGCGTGGCCAAAAGCGTACCCGTGAGGTTGATATCCTGCACCTTCTTGAAATCCTCCACTTTCAGATCAAAGAATGTTTCATCGGGCTGAATAGTTGCAGCAGGTAGATTTCCGCCAGCAGCATTGAGCAGCACATCCACCCGTCCGTAGGTCTTGAGCACGATGTCCAGACTCTCCTCCAAGCGCTCCCGACAGAGCACGTCACTCTGCAAGAAGATAGCATCGCCACCTTTGGCACGGATGCCCTCCACCAACTTGTTTCCCACTTCTATCTTACGGCCCAGCACAGCCACCTTAGCGCCCTGCTCTGCCAGATAGGCGGTGATGCTACGTCCCAGCACACCCGTGCCACCCGTCATCACCACTACTTTTCCTGTAATATCAAATAAAGCGTTCATGTCTTTTAGAATTATGAATTATGAATTATTGAATATGGTATCATCTCTGGATACCGATCACGAATAATTCATAATTCTATCGTTGTACTCTTCCCGAAGCATCGCCACCTGCCAATGCCTCTACTTCTGCTACACTCACCATGTTCACATCCCCAGGGATGGTGTGCTTCAAGGCCGAAGCTGCTACGGCAAACTCCAGCGCCTCGCCTTGGGTCTGCTTGGTGAGCAGGCCGTGGATCAAGCCACCAGAGAAAGAATCGCCGCCTCCCACTCTGTCCACGATGGGCAGGATGTCATAGCGCTTGCTCTCATAGAACTCCTTGCCGTCATAGATCATGGCCTTCCAACCATTATGTGAGGCTGAGAGTGATTCGCGGAGGGTGGAAACCACATACTTGAAGCCGAACTCGCGACGCATGGCCTCAAAGATGCCCTTGTAGCCAGCAGCATCGGTCTTACCACCCGTCACATCAGCATCTGGCTTGAAGCCCAAGCAGAGCTCCGCATCTTCCTCGTTGCCGATGCACACATCTACATACTGCATCAGTGGGCGCATGATGCTCTGAGCTTTCTGGCTGGTCCACAGCTTCTTGCGGAAGTTGAGGTCGCATGACACTGTCACGCCATGACGCTTGGCAGCCTCGCAAGCCAACTTCGCCAGCTCTGCAGCTGCATCAGAGATAGCTGGCGTGATGCCACTCCAGTGGAACCAACCGGCCCCCTGCATGATGGCATCGAAATCAAAATCTGCGGGTTTAGCTTCAGAAATAGAAGAATGGGCACGGTCGTAGATCACCTTACTGGGACGCATCGACACACCCGACTCCAGATAGTAGATACCCACACGATCACCCCCACGGGCAATGAAGTCGGTATGTACGCCAAACTTCCGCAGTGAGTTCACCGCTGCTTGCCCTATCTCATGGGTGGGAAGCTTGGACACAAAGTAGGCATCATGCCCATAATTTGCCAGACTCACTGCCACATTGGCCTCTCCGCCGCCGTAGTTCACATCGAAGCTATCCGACTGCACGAAGCGGCTGTTTCCAGGACTTGACAGGCGCAGCATAATCTCGCCCATCGTCACTATTTTCTTACTCATAATTTCATGTTTTTCTATAGCTTTCACAAAGTTAATACCTTTTTCCATAACAAGCAAACTTCTGTCAAAAAGAATGAGGAGCATGCAAGTTTCCTTGCACACTCCTCTACCTGACGTTCGAAACTTCGCAAATTTCAATGTCTATCATCAGAACTTCTTAAAATGGAGAGGCATGCAGGCGCTCCTACACACCCCTCGCTCTTGAACTGGAATCTAGCATATTGCAGTCAAGAAATATCTTTGTTTCATAGTTTCCTTATAAAAGCAAGCGTATGGCTTCACAGCTACCGCTTGCTAACGCATTATAATAACATCGTTGTCATGATGTTAGTTCTAGTTGTTTTCTTCTTCTGCTCTCACTGTAAACATTCATGCTCACAACTGTGGGCATTTTTGCTCAAGGCTTTGGGCATCGTGAGCATTAAGTTGTCCGTTTCTCAGAAACGGGCGATACTCATTTTACCCTACACCTTTTTCTCGTATCTTTCAGAAAAACAATAGTTTACATAGGTGTAGGGTTGCCTCTAACCCTACACTAACCCTTCACCTGCTCTACACCTTTCCACCCCTAATCGTGTAGGGTGGGTGTAGGGTTCAAGTCCTCCCTACACCCTACTAACACACTGATTTCCTGTTTGTTATAGGCAAAAGGTGTAGGGGTGTAGGGCTATTTGGATTTTGTACACTATCAATATTTGTTCTATTACAAACCTAAACTGGAAAAAGTCTTACGAATGATTCATTACATAATCATAAAACTTAGCCGATGGATTGGAGTAAGCAGTTTCGCTACCATTTAGCATTGCGTTATACGTCGTTCCTTCAATAGTAACCTGCAAATAATCTCCTGCATCAATTCTTCCATTTCCATCTGAATCATACAAGACATAGCTTGGGTGCTCTGTTGATGTATAGTAATTGCCATTCTTAGTACTTGTACCAGGCAAATTATAAGTACTACCAGCTACAACTCCAAAAATTTCATGAATATATGTTATATTTGTTGGAGCAGGAACAAGACAACTCTGCGAATCATCCGCAGCTACAACTAAACCCGTTGGAGACACACCCCTCATCTTCCAAGACCATGTATATCCAGGCTGCGCTGTATCAATAATAACAACAGATTGCGTACATCCTGCGCAAAACTCCTGTGGAGTAAACTGCTGAACTTCCACTAATGGGTTTCCCCATTTCATTCTCATTGTTTCCATATCAAAAAAGTTTTTAAATAAATAATTTCTATTCGTTTTTTAGGAAAAGGCCCATACGGGCAAAGTCTGAGATGAGTTTCCTAACTTGCACATCAAGCATGTGCTCAGGATCATCAAACTGCGTACGGGCAGCCTGCAACACATCTGCAGCCTTATGAGGCTTTTCAAATTGCTGCCAAACAAAATGGCTGAAAATGTTGAGCGAAATCATGCCGTTGAATTGCTGCGCGAGGTTTCCCGTAGGAACAAGTACCCACTGATCTCCTATTTCACGCACGATGACATCTGGATTGGTGTGGTAGATGCGTTGTGCCTCTGCCTCTTTGCAGCGACACACTACCTCTGTCAATTTTTCCAACGAAAGTAAAGATAAAGTGGTGGCATTCACCCCCTCTGCGAGTGGGATGAAATGTGCAACGGGTTTTGTGAAGACACTCTTCATCTAAGCATTCTCCTTATGCTCACCAATTCCCAGATGTAAGCGGATAATATATAAAGCGTGGGAACTATTGCATACCTACTGGATTGAGGCTCTGGACTGCCCGCAGGTGGTAAAAAGCAATAGCCCACGCCCTTACGGATATGCCTGAAAGGGATATCTACGAGAAAGACGTGAGCGTCTTGCCAATCATCCGCCCTGCTGAAATTGTCCAGATTTCAATCCTCGGATAATATGTCAAACGCTTCGATAGTTGTATGTGAAGTTCTTTAAAACATACCCCGAGCACTATGAGGCACTCTAAACTTCGTGACAAAGATAATGGTTATTTTTTACATAACATTACTTTTTGGTCATTTTTTTGTAGAGAATGGCGAATTCTAAGCAAAAATACGTTCACAAATTTGTGAATATCATTTATACTCCCTACCTTTGCCTTAAGAAATAACTGTATATGTTAAAGTTAATGACCAGTATCGCATAGAGTTTCGCGAGATTGTTGAGGGCAATAAGACCATTGCCGAAGTTGTAAATATAACCGAATTGTCAAACCATTACAAATAATATCAAACTATGACACATTTAGATGGAATTGATGACCACATGATAGCAAATAATCTGGAACCATACTATCTGACACATCCTGGAGAGATAATAAAGGATGAGATAGAATATCGGGGCATCAGTCAGCGAAGGTTGGCAGCAGAAATTGGTGTTCCTGCCAGTCAGCTAAATGAGGTGCTGAATGCAAAGCGTCCTCTAAGTGCTGAAATGGCTTTGCTTATTGGAAAAGCTCTTGATCTTAATCCTGAGCCATTACTATCTCTCCAGATGAAATATAATCTGCTCTCTGCAAAGAGAAACAAGCCTTTCTTTGAACGCTTAAAAAAGATACCTAAAATTGCAGCTGCTTTCTGATTGCTTTAATCATAAGCACCATTGACATAAGACTACCAGCACCACCATCGCTACCTCTGCCAGACGATTGACTTTCACAGCCACTTCCATATCGGCCGTAGTAAGTTCTCGGGGATTGGTGCCTATGTATGGTTTATCAAAGAGCTCCCCAAAATAGTAATGCGGACCACCAAAACGGCAATCGAGGATGCCAGCGAGGGCGCTCTCAGGATAGCCGGAGTTGGGACTGGCATGCTGAGAGCCGTACTTCCACACAAACTTCCACAGATCTAAGCGACCAGCAACCAGAATCATAAGAAGGGCTGTGAGACGAGCAGGGATATAGTTCGCCACATCATCGAAGCGGGCAGGGATGCAACCAAACTGCAGGTAGCGCTCACTATGATAGCCCACCATCGAATCCAGCGTATTGACCATCTTATAGGCCATCATGCCCGGCACTCCCAGCAGGGCATACCAAAACAGAGGGGCAATGACACCATCGCTGAGGTTTTCTGCCAAGGTTTCCAAGGCTGCTGTTCGGATCTCCTGCGCAGATAGCTCGGAAGTATCGCGCCCCACAATACGTCCCACCTGCACACGCCCCTCCTCCAAAGAGCGTTCTACGGCACGAAAGACCTCACGCACTTCGCGGATGAGGGTGGTGCCTGCCAAGCAATAGAATATCAGAATGGCCTCCAAGGCGGTCTTTATAGAAATGTGGATACTTCCGCAAAGCCTTATCAGCAAATAGGTTACGCCATAAACCAGAAGCACCAGACCAATGCCCATCAAGGCCCCTTTCAGTTTGCGACAGGCACCATGATTAAGATGATGTTCGCAAAAGCTGATCAGTTTGCCAAACCACACAATGGGATGTGGCAAGGTGGCAGGATCGCCGAATAATAGGTCGGCCTCCCACCCCAACAGCAATGGCAATATGGGAATCAGATAGTCAGCCATTCTGCAATGCTCTCCACCAGTAAGTCGTTTTCTTCAGGGTCTTGTGTAGCGACGCGGAAATAGCTGTCATCCAAGCCCTCGAAATTGGAGGCATCGCGTATCAAGATGCCTTTTTCCTGCATAAGCCACTCCTTCAAGGCAGCTGCCTTTCCCATGCGAAGACGCACCAGCAGGAAGTGGGTATCAGTATCCCACACCTCCAGAGCGCCCAGTGCCAGCAAACGCTCACGCAGACGGGCCGTTTCTTTCAGATAGGCATTCAGTGACACAGGCACACAGCAACCACCCCGTTTCAGAAGCCACTCGCCAGCCTCCAACGCCAAGGCATTGACTGCCCACGGCATCTGATGACTACGTACTCTGGCAAGGAGCTTGGCATCGCCCGTAAGGTATCCGAGACGCAGGCCTGGCACGGCAAAACGCTTAGTGAGGCTATGGAGCAGCAGCACATTTCCACGCTCCAAGGCTTCACGCTCAGTAAGGAGGTATTTCAGCGTGAAGTCTTCATACGACTGATCTATCACAAAGAGCACTTGTGGGTTATGGTCGAGCAAACGGCGCAGGGTGTCCAACGGAATCACCTGTCCCGTAGGATTATTGGGATTGCAAAGCCAGAGTATCCGCACATCTTCGGGCAGTTGGTAGTCTTCGCGCTCCGCTGGCAGCAGGAAGAGCGACTTCACCTGATGGCCGTGCATCCTGCAGGCATCGGCATACTCGCTGAAGGTTGGCTGCAAGATGGCAGAACGGCTCCCTGCGAATGTCTGCGCCAGAAGGTAGATGCCCTGCGTGGCTCCGCTGGTCACCAGCACCTCATCGGAGCCTATGTGCAACTGCTCAGCAAGCAATGCCTCCAGATGCGACGCCTCTGGTGCGGGATAGCTGCCTATCACATCCAGGTGCTCCTTCAGGTAGGTCTTCAACGCACTGAGGTCAGCATGGCTATAGACATTACTGCTGAAGTTGGCCACCATCGGGCGGTCGTATTGGTATGTATCGTCTCCGTGTCCCTTAATCATGATCACTCAGTATTTGGTATACCAACTGCATGTCCACATGACGGCGCACATGATCAGCCAGTCGGTCGTATTGTTCTTCTTTGAAAGCCTTATAGTCGAAAGGCTGTTCCGCCTCTCCGATCTTATCCTTGAAGCGCGACAGCAGAAACTCGATGAAACGGGCATTATCCAGAATGCCGTGAATGTAAGTACCCATGCAAGATGCATCTACGAAGCAGCCATCGGTATGTCCGTCCTCGAAGCGCACCAAAGGCTGCGCCCCGTCTTCCACCTTACGGGTGCTTCCCATATGAATCTCGTAGCCGTCCATCAACGGCAGGTTTCCTTCTTCGGAAAGTAAGCGAAACTTGTTCTGACGGGTGACCTTCTCCCCTGTCATCGACGTGCTGATGGGCAACAAGCCAAGTCCAGGCAGTCGCTCTATCTCCCCTTCCACATGGTCGGGATCCAGCACCTCAGTACCCATAAGTTGATAGCCTCCGCAGATACCTAAAACGGTAGATCCCTCCCGATAGGCACGAATCACGGCCTGTGCCACACCGTTGCGACGAAGTTCGTAGAGGTCGGACAGCGTGCTCTTGGAACCTGGCAAGATGATGATATCCGCCTTCTTCAGGTCGTCAGTGTTATTTGTATAAAAGAGGTGAACACGCGGATCGCGCTCCAGTACGTTGAAGTCGGTAAAGTTGCTCAGATGGCGCAGCAGCACCACAGCCACATTCACCTTGCCACGCTCCGCCTGCATCGACTTAGCCGCCAGATCCACCGAGTCTTCCTCCTCTACGTAGATGTCCTTGAAATAAGGCACCACGCCTATCACAGGCACATGGCAGAGATCTTCCAGCATCTTCACGCCACTCTCAAAGAGTCGGATGTCACCACGGAACTTATTGATAAGGATGCCCTTGATGTGCTTTCGCTCTTCGGGACGCAGCAACTCGATGTTGCCATACACACTGCCGAACACGCCCCCACGATTGATATCGCCCACCAGAATCACATCGGCCCCTGCATGAAGCGCCATAGGCATATTCACCAGATCGCTGTCACGGAGATTGATCTCGCTGATACTACCAGCTCCCTCCAGCACAATGGGATTATAGCGCGCTGCCAGTCGGTCATAGGCTTCACACACTGCTTGACGCAGTTCCTCACGCCCCTCCTTGCGGAAGTAGTCGTAGGCATGACGGTTGCCAATGGGTTTACCATTCAGCACCACCTGACTGGTATGATCGGAGCTTGGTTTCAGCAGCAAGGGGTTCATGTCCGTATGGCAAGGGATGCCCGCTGCTTCTGCCTGAACGGCTTGGGCACGCCCAATCTCCAACCCCTCAGGCGTGGCATAACTATTCAGTGCCATGTTCTGTGCCTTAAAGGGGGCAGGATGATAGCCATCCTGCTTGAAGATACGACAGAAGGCAGCAGCGATTACGCTCTTGCCTACGTCGCTGCCCGTTCCAGCAAACATGATTGGGTTTAGTTTCTTCATTATTATATTATGTATAAGTCGGCGAATTAATGAGCTTCATAAGATAAATCCACCGACCAAAAATCTCTAAACACTTAACTCTAAGCTCTAAACTCTAAACTCTAAACTTTTAACCCTAAACTCTAAACCTCCTCCTCTGGAACCCCTGCCCGCTCCATCTCATCGCGTGCCATAGCAAAGAGCGCATCGCTCAGACGATTGACGAACTTCAGGATATCCGGATTCAATGGTTCTTCACGATGCAAGGTCCAGAGCCTGCGCTCCGCCCGACGACAGACGGTACGCGCCCATTGCAGATGGGCAGAGAGTGGTGTGCCTCCAGGCAAGATAAAGTGACGAGTAGAGGTGGTTTTGGCTTGCACCTCATCAACCAACTTTTCCATACACTCTGTAAGTTCCACCACATGCAGCGGTTTAGGATTCTGCTTGCCAACAGGCGTAGCCACATGGTTCATCACCATCATCAGTTCATGGATGATGGCAGTGAGAAAGACTTGCCTGTCATCATCGGCAGGCATCAAGGTCCGCGCCACACCAAGCATGGCATTCAGCTCGTCAAGGGCGCCATTGGCTTCTATGCGGGGATGGTCTTTGGGCACACGGATACCCCCTCGGATACTCGTCATCCCCTCATCGCCCGTCTTGGTATATATCTTGTTCAATGTTCAATGTTTTAATGTTTAACGTTCAAACAACTGCTTAACATCTATCTCTCCCCAATAAAGGTGCGTATAGCTGGCTATCACGTTCTTATAGCGGAACACAGGGGTCTTGGTGAGGTTGCCACGGGCATCGTAGACCTTTGCCACAGAGGGAGGCATGAGCATGTCGCCACCTTCTGGCTGCATGTACTGCGTATAGTGGAACTCATGCCCACGCAACGTCTGTCCGCCATACTCAAAGCGTCGATAGCCCAACGAGAGCTTGCAATCAACCTTACGCATGGAGATGTAGACATTGAATATACCTGCCAACGGACAAACGCTAAAGGATGTCGGAGAGCTATCATACACCAAGCCTTGAGAGAGGTAAATCAAACCACCACACTCAGCCAGCACCCTGCCGCCAGCCTCCACATAGTCGCGTAAGGCATTCAAGGTCTTCTCCGCCCTACTCAGTCGCTCAGCATGTTTCTCTGGATAGCCACCTGGCAGATATACCAGATCCACCTTCTTCGGGAAAGCCTTATTGAGTTCTGGATTGAAATACTTCACCTTTCCCAAAGTACGGAGGATGTCCAGATGCTCTTTGTAGAGGAAGGAGAACGACTCCTCATTGCTGGCCACCAGAATGTTCCACGTTCCAGCTTTCTTCGCACCCCCTCTGGGGCACTTAGGCACTGGGCGCATCACTCGCTTCAGCAGCAGCTTCACATCGATGTGCTGCTTAAGGGTCTTGACCAACTGGTTGAGGGAGTCATCGCCACCCATCTGACTGAAGTCGAGCCCTAAGTAGCGAGAGTTCTGCTCCAGCTCCTTCTGTTTAGGCACATACCCAAAGCACGTCAGTCCCAGCTCTTCACACACCTCCTGCAACATGCTAAAGTGACGCGGAGATCCCACCTTATTAAATATAACGCCAGCTATCTGCACATCGTCCCTGAAGGTCATGAAGCCTTTCAGAAGCGGTGCCATGCTATAAGCAGCACTCTTGGCATCCACCACCAGCACCACAGGAATATCCAGCAGTCGGGCTATCTCCGCACTGCTGCCTTTATCGCGCTCATAGCCATCATACATTCCCATCATTCCTTCCACCACCAGTGCATCGGCATCCTTGGCATAGCAGGCATAGAGCTCACGCACATGCTCCTCGCTGGCCATGAAGGTGTCGAGATTTACCGACGAACGCCCACACACAGCCGTATGGTACTTCGTGTCGATGTAGTCGGGGCCGCACTTATAGGGTTGCACGGTCTTACCCATGCTCACCAGCAGTGCCATCAGTCCTCGACTTACCGTGGTCTTTCCTGCGCCTGAAGTCGGGGCAGCAATCAGGAATTGTGGAATGTTTTTCATGTCTTAGGTATGATTAGGATGTTACATCTTCGCCATGGCTTGCTCCAAGTCGGCAATGATGTCGTCTACGTTCTCAATGCCTACAGAGAGACGAACCAAATCAGGAGCCACACCCGCCTCTAGCAGTTGTTCATCACTCATCTGGCGATGGGTATGACTGGCAGGATGCAGCACGCAAGTACGGGCATCGGCCACATGGGTGACGATGCAGATAAAGTCAAGGTTGTCCATGAAGCGGATGGCATCTTCACGGGTGCCCTTCAGTCCGAAGGCTATCACACCGCAAGAACCATTGGGCAGGTACTTCTTTCCCATCTCATAGTACTTATTCGATGGCAGTCCGCAATAGTTCACCCAACCCACCTTCGGATTCTTCTCCAGCCACTCGGCCACCTTCTGGGCATTCTCGCAATGGCGAGGTACACGCAGGTGCAGCGTCTCCAGACCCAGATTCAGCAGGAAGCAGTTCTGTGGTGAAGGGATGGAACCAAGGTCGCGCATAAGCTGTGACACGATCTTGGTGATATAGGCTTTCTGACCAAACGCCTTCGTATAAGTGAGGCCATGATAGCTCTCATCTGGGGTAGTAAGCCCAGGGAACTTCTCCGCATATTTTTCCCAATCGAAGTTGCCGCTGTCCACTACGGCACCACCCACCTGAGTGGCATGTCCATCCATATACTTTGTGGTGCTGTGCGTCACGATGTCGCAACCCCACTCGAACGGACGGCAGTTGATAGGTGTAGCGAAGGTATTGTCCACAATCAAAGGCACCCCATGCTTATGTGCCATCTTAGCAAAGCGCTCGATGTCGAACACATTGCCGCCAGGATTGGAGATGGTCTCTCCAAAGAAGCACTTGGAATTCGGGCGGAAAGCCTTCTCTATCTCTTCATCGCTCCAATCGGGATCTACGAAGGTACACTCAATGCCCAACTTCTTCATGGTCACTCCAAAGAGGTTGAACGTACCGCCATAAATCGTATTAGAGGTGATGAAATGGTCGCCAGCCTGGCAGATGTTGAACACAGCATAGAAGTTGGCTGCCTGACCTGATGACGTAAGCACGCACCCCACTCCGCCTTCCAGCGCATTGATCTTAGCTGCTACGGCATCATTGGTCGGGTTGGCCAAACGGGTATAGAAATAGCCATCATCCTTCAAGTCGAAGAGACGAGCCATCTGCTCACTTGTTTCATATTTAAATGTTGTGCTCTGGTAGATAGGCACTACACGAGGCTCACCTTTCTTAGGTGTCCATCCTGTCTGCACACAGAGCGTTTCAAGATTCTTTTTCATGTTCAATTCTCAATGTTCAATGGTCAATGGACTGAAATTTTCGCAGCTTGAGCCTTGCACTTATCACGCAGGGCATCTATGTCGGAACCAAGGGGAGCGCTGCACACCACTACACCCATGCGACGATGGAAGCGGGTGAATGGCTTGCCGAAGATACGCACATCGGTATCTTCTGCCTGTAGGGCATCCTCTATGCCACTATACTGCGGATTGTCTGTCACTGAGTCGGCCAACACCACGGCACTGGCTCCCACCTTCTCCTGCTTGATGGCTGGGATAGGATAGCCTAACACGGCACGGGCATGAAGCTCAAACTCACTGAGGTTCTGGCAGCCAGACAGGGTCACCATGCCTGTATCGTGTGGACGGGGAGACAGCTCGCTGAAGTAAACTCCATCTTTATTGCTTACGAAGAACTCCACGCCCCAGATACCAGCGCCCGTCAGGGCACCTGTTACCTTAGCTGCCATGGCTTGTGCCTGCTGCAAATGCTCAGGACGCATAGGCATAGGCTGGAAGCTCTCACGATAGTCGCCATCACGCTGCACGTGTCCGATAGGAGCGCAGAACAGCGTCTGACCATTCTTCTGCGTCACAGTAAGCAGGGTGATTTCGAAATCGAACTTGATGAACTCCTCAATGATCACCTCTGCAATATCGCCACGACTGCCACGCTGTGCCTCATCCCACGATTTCACCAAATCGGCCTCCGTACGAGCCACACTCTGACCATGACCAGAAGAGGACATCAATGGTTTGATAACGCAAGGGAAACCTATCTCCTTGGCATGCTCCTGCAGTTCTTCCAACGAAGCAGCATAGCGGTACTTAGCAGTCTTCACGCCCAGCTCCTTAGCCGCCAAGTCGCGGATAGAACGACGGTTCATGGTATAGTTCACGGCACGTGCGCTTGGCACCACCTGTATGCCCTGTTTCTCAAAGTCATACAGGCGCTCCGTACGAATGGCCTCTATCTCTGGCACGATGATGTCTGGCTGATGTTTCTTCACGGCTGCTGCGAGTGCATCACCATCGAGCATCTTGAAGACCTCGAACTCATCGGCTACCTGCATGGCAGGCGCATGTTCGTAGGCATCGCAGGCCACCACGTATTGTCCCAATCTCTTTGCGGCAATGGTAAATTCCTTACCCAGTTCACCAGAGCCAAGCAATAATATTTTTTTCATTGATGTTGTTCTCTTAATAAATCGTTGACAGTTTTAACAGGATTGAAAGTTGTAAGTGGCACCTCCACAAAGACAGTGCTCCAGTCGCTCATGGCACCGTTCCAAAGACCAGGGAGCTCCAATGCCTTAAGGTTGCGCCCGCTCTTCGACTTGCTGGAGATGAAGCCCGTAGCAGGATCCACAAACTTGGTGAGGTCGAACTTCTCGCCCTTATAGTTGCGCACAGCACATACCAGATCCACTGGGTTGAAGTGCGTACCCTGCTCGAACATCGCCTTCTTCTCAGGATCGCTCATGTCGATCTGTGAGCTTTCCAAGATCTGCAAGGAGATAGAGCAATCTGGATTGTATGCCAAGAACGGGCCACCACCAGGCTCACCCACGTTCTTCACCATACCGCAGACGCGCATTGGGCGATTGAGTTTCTTCTTGAGGTAAACTACCAACTCGGTATCTTCGAGCAACTTGGTATCAGGCAACTTGCAGTAGAGCTTCTTCTGCACGAACTGCAGGATTTCCATCACCTGCTCATGGGTATACTTGCCACTCTCCAGCAACTGCAGGTAGCCAAAGGCCTTCTGCTGCAAAGTCACCAGCACACCTGCCAAGAGTTTCTTGTAGGTGATAGTGTCTGCCTTGAACTTATCTGGCACCACATTGTCGATGTTCTTGATGAAGACGATGTCTGCATCCAGATCGTTGAGATTCTCTATCAAGGCCCCATGACCACCTGGGCGGAAGAAGAGCTTGCCGTCTACACGGAAAGGCTCGTTGTTCTCATCAGCAGCCACCGTGTCCGTAGAACTCTTCTGCTCGGAGAAAGAAATATCGTAACGCACACCATAGCGCTTAGCGAAGAGCGCGGCCTTTTCTTCTACCAACTTCTGGAACAGAGCCTTGTGCTCTGGGGATACGGTGAAGTGTACGTTTACCAAACCTGAGCGATTGGCAGCATAGAGTGCGCCCTCCACCAGATGTTCCTCTACAGGGGTGCGAGAACCATTCTCGTAGCGATGGAATTTCAGAAGGCCCTTTGGCAACTGGCCATAGTTCAGGCCGGCTTCTTGAAGCAGCGCTGCCACTACTGGCTTATACTGTCCTGCAGCCAGCAAGGCTGGGATGTCTTTTCCTGTGGTCTTCTGACAAGCGGCATTCAGGTCGTCGTAGAATGCGAACTTTTCTATCTTGTCGAAAAACTCTTTCTCGAAATCGGTCTGAGGGGCATCATAGTCGGCCTCCAAGAATGCGAACATATTCTTGAACATACGGCTGGCAGCACCAGAGGCTGGCACGAACTTCACCACCTTACGCTCACTCTGAATATAGGTATCCCACACGCGCAGATAGAGTTTCAGTGCTTCTTCATCTGGCGACAGGATGCCATTGTCAACAGAAGCTGCAGCAGCGAGTTTCAAGTAAGGGAATCCTTTCTTAAAACATTCCAACTGGCTCAAAATCTGCCCTTCTGTAATGCCTTTAGAGGCTAAATACTGTTTATCTTCGTTAGTCAACATAACTTAGTGTTTTGATTATTTTTACCAAAAGTACAAAAAAATTGTTATACGCATCAAGAAAACCAAAAGAAAAACGTAATTTTACATCGATATTTTTTTTGACATGGAAAATAAGACATTATTCACCCCTGAAGAGCGCAAGCAGTTTTTCGGCATTTACCGCAAATTTCTGCGGGCTACGAGCGATACTTTTCTGCCATCCGACTACCAAAAGCTGAAGGAGCAACTGCGTGAGACAGCACAGAGCGGAAAAGTGCAACGCGACATCTTCGGGCAGAATCCCATCATAAAAGACACACAGACGGCCATCATCCTGATACAGGAGATGGGTATGAAGCGTGCATCCGTGCTGGCTGTGATGCTCAACGACTCTGTACGCTTCGGCGATCTGCCTCTGGAGGAGGTGGAGCGCGACTATGGAGTGGATGTAGCACGCATCGTTCATGGATTGATTCGTGTGCAGGAACTTTATACCAAGAGTCCGACCATCGAGAGCGAGAACTTCAAGAAGTTGCTGCTGACGTTTGCAGAAGATATGCGCGTGATTCTCATCATGATAGCAGATCGTGTGAACATCATGCGCCAGATTCGCGATACGGAGAATGTGGAGGCACGTATGCAGGTTTCCAGCGAAGCCTCCTACCTCTATGCCCCATTGGCGCATAAGTTGGGCCTCTACATGTTGAAGTCGGAACTGGAGGACCTGAGTCTGAAGTACACGGAACATGACATGTACTACCACATCAAGGACAAGCTCAATGAGACCAAGAAAAGCCGTGATGCCTACATCGATGCTTTCATAGAGCCGCTGAAGCAGAAGTTGGAAGCTGCAGGGCTGAAGTTCCACATCAAGGGGCGCACCAAGAGCATCCACTCTATCTATCAGAAGATGAAGAAGCAGAAGTGCCCGTTTGAGGGTGTGTACGACCTCTTCGCCATCCGTGTGATTCTGGATTCTGAGTACGAGAAGGAGAAGCAGGAGTGCTGGCAGGTGTATAGCATCGTGACGGATATGTACCAACCCAATCCTAACCGCCTGCGCGACTGGCTTTCCGTGCCTAAAAGCAATGGCTACGAAAGTCTGCACATCACAGTGATGGGCCCTCAGGGCAAGTGGGTGGAAGTGCAGATACGCACAGAGCGCATGGATGCCATCGCAGAGCGCGGTCTTGCTGCCCATTGGCGCTACAAGGGCATCAAGCAGGAGACGGGCTTGGATACTTGGCTGACTTCCGTACGTGAGGCCCTCGAAACGGCCGACAGCAGCGATATGGAGGTGATGGATCAGTTCAAGATGGATCTCTATGAGGATGAGGTGTTTGTCTTCACGCCAAAGGGCGATCTCTACAAACTCCCCAAGGGGGCTTCTGTGCTCGACTTTGCCTTCCTGATTCACACCAAGTTGGGATGTAGTTGTATAGGGGCAAAGGTGAATGGCAAGAATGTACCCATCAAGCAGGTGCTGCATAGCGGCGACCAGGTGGAGATCATGACGCAGAGCACCCAGACGCCTAAGCAGGGATGGCTCAACTATGTGGTGACCAGCAAGGCACGTGTGAAGATCAAGCAGGCACTGAAGGAGATGGCTGCACGACAGCATACGCTGGCGAAGGAGGAGCTGGAGCGCAAGATGAAGAACCGCAAGATAGAATGGGATGAGAGCATCATGATGCAGCTTATCAAGCGCATGGGCTACAAGATCATCACGGATTTCTATCAAAGCATCGCCAATGGTACGCTGGATGTGAACCAAATCATCGACCAGTATGTGGAGCAGCAGCGCAGGGTGCTGGAGCCAGAGGCTACTACGCACAGTGCGGAAGAGTTCAGCTTGCAGAATCTGAATGCTGATAATGGCAAGGAGCCCAATGATGATGTGCTGGTGATAGACCAGAACGTGAAGGGCCTGAAGTTCCAGCTGGCGAAGTGCTGCAACCCTATCTATGGGGACGACATCTTCGGCTTCGTATCTGTGATGAATGGCATCAAGATACATCGCACCGACTGCCCTAATGCGAAGGACATGCGTGAGCGTTTTGGCTATCGCATCGTGAAAGCGCGTTGGGCTGGTAAGTCGATTGGAAAGAACTATCCTATCAACCTGCGTGTGGTAGGCAATGATGACATTGGCATCGTGACAAACATCACGAGTGTGATCAATAAGGAGGAGGGCATCTTGCTGCGCAGCGTAAACATCGATGTGCACGACGGATTGTTCTCTGGCACCCTCACCGTCTTGGTGAGCGATACGTCTAAGCTAGATGCGCTCATCAAAAAGCTGCGCACAGTGAAGGGAGTGAAACAAGTGGCGAGAAACTGATATAAAATTGAAAATTGAAAATTGAGAATTATGGCTTCGCCATTTTCATCCGGATGGCTAATTGTCAATTGTGAATTGTGAATTGTGAATTCTCAATGCTCAATGCTCAATAGATAAAGACATGAAGTACGATTATAAAAAACAACTGAGGAGCTTCAAGTACGCTTGGAAAGGCATTTGCGCCTGTGTAGGACGGGAGCAGAATCTGGACTTTCATCTGCTGGTGATGGTGCTGGTCATCATCGCAGGCTTCTACTTTGGCATCACCCGCATGGAATGGGTGGCCGTAATCCTCTGCTTTGGCTTGGTCATTGGTGCCGAGCTTTTCAACAGTGCCATCGAACGCCTCACAGACCTCGCCCACCCCGATTATAGCGAGTTGGCTGGCAAGGTAAAGGACATCGCAGCAGGTGCCGTGCTCGTCACAGCCATCGCCGCTGCAGCCGTAGGACTGATCATTTTCATACCGTATATTTTCTAAGGGGAAAACAAATCAAGCGTATGACTTTACCACATGTTCATAACTGTGGGCATTTTTGCTCACAGCTTTGGGCATATTATTCCCTCACTTTATGCTTCAGATAGTAGCGATAGGCAAAGGGGAGGCAAATCAATGCTGCTCCTAAAGCCATAGCGGCCATGGCATGGGTACACTCCATGCATAGATAAGTGGTAGATAGGCAAGCACCAAGCAAAATTCCCATCAGCACTCCCAGAAGACAGGAACTGACGGAAGTGGCACGCTGGCAATGCTCAGCGAGCTTCACATAGATCGTGATGGCAGGGTGAACAAGCAATGCCAAAAGGAGGATGCTCAGCAATGGGAACAAAATCTGACTGCTGGCTACCCAAGGGAGATAAAGCCCAGGAATCAAGCCAATAAAGAGCATGACTAAGGTTGGCAACCATGTGCGTGGCAGGAAAAAACGATCGAGCCCGAAGACGGACACGCCAATAGGCGCACGAAAGGCCACATAGACCGATTGCGACAGCAAGGCACTGAGCATCAGACAGGAAGCTGCCACATAGGGCAGCCATGCATCACTGCCATAGACCAGAAGCGAAGAAACTCCGCCAACAGCCACACCCAAGAATGCCCCTATGCAGAGGACGTAAGCCAACGCCTTATTGGCAGCTGTGCGCTGTCCAGAATTGACAATGTCTATGGAAATGGTGATCAAGGCACTGATAGCCATGCCATAGAAGGCTCCACAGAAGGAGCCCAAAGCCCATAAGGTCACCAAGCTTTCTATCCAAAGCATGCCAAGGAAACTACCCATCAAGCCCAACGTAGCCAATACAGCCACATACTTACGCTTGTAGGCATCTGCCAACCACGCATGAAGCGGTCCCACAGCCAGCAATCCCACCAATATATATAGGTAGAGCGGAGCCGTTTCTTCCTGCGCGATGCCCAACTGCCATGACAGGAGCATAGGCAGCAAGGGTATCAGCATGAACAGCCCTGCATGCAAAAACAGAGCCGCCAAGCAAATGCGACAAAAGCTGGAGGAAGATATATTGTTTACTGAATGTTTCATACTAATCCTACAAAAACAGGCCGCAAAGATAATGCTTTTATTTCACTTGCAGCATCTTTTCATAGGAAAACTCGCAGAAATTAGGAATGACAACGTTTGCGTAAGGCACCACCTCACTGGCAGGAAAAGTGGTGGAAAGACCTACCACATGCGCTCCAGAAGCCTGTGCAGAACGCAGACCATTGATGGAATCTTCAAAGACATAGGTTTCAGCAGCTTCACACCCAAAGAGCCTCATACCCAGCAGGTAACAATCGGGTGCAGGTTTGGAGCGCGTGAACATCTCTGCTGTGAGAATGCGATCGAACATGGTCTGCAAGGCGGGATGGTAGCGGAAGGCTGCCTCCATCTTCAGATTGTTGGAAGAGGTAACCACAGCCGTCTTCACATCGTGGCGCTTCAGGTCTTCGAAAAAAGGCAGGAAGCCTGGGATATAGTCGTAGTGCATAGAGCCCTCGAAATCATTTAGGCGCTGCACAATGCGCTCTGCATCAGGGGTGCTGAAGTTGCTCCCCAGTATATGATCCAGCGTCTGCCCCTTGATCTGCATGGCAAATTCGGGATTTCCGAAGAATTCCTCCCCTATCTGGCCCCAGAAGATAGCGTATTGTGTTTCGCTATCTACCACCACACCGTCGAAGTCGAATAAAGCAAGCTTCCCTTTTTTGAACATAGTTTCTTTATTGAGCATTGAACATTGAACATTGAGCATTGAGCATTAACTATGCAGTGTGAAACCACCCGGATGGCTAATTGTCAATTGTGAATTGTAAATTGTCAATTGTAAACGTTCAATCGTTGTAAAATCACCACATCTTTATACTCTCCCTCTACCCGCCACCAAGCCTTCAGAATGCCACACTGCTCGAAACCACAGCTCTGGAAGAGGGCCAGGCTCTGGGCATTGTCTTTGGCAACATGGGCATTGAGCTGCTTGAGGCGCAGGAAGCGGAAGGCATAGTCCGCAAGGAGCTGGAGAGCCTCCTTGGCATAGCCTTGGCCCTGAAAGGCTTCGCGGATAGCGATGCCCACCTCTCCACGTCGATGGAAAGCAGAAAAATCGGTGAGGTCGATTGTACCCACCGCCTCACCGTCCTCTCCCCGCACAATCATCAGCCTCAGCTGACGGTCAGCAAAGATGTCACTTTGCGACTGTGCGACATACTCACTTAGCACATGATGAGAATAAGGCACAGAGAAATTGCTCACATCCCAGGATGCAGGATCATTCTCCATCTCATAGAGCACCTCCACATCCTGTGGCTCCATGGCTCTGAGCCTTACCCTCTCACCTTTGAAGAAGCCTTTATGCATAGAACACCATAGAAAGCAGGTAGCAGATGATAGTAGAAACAATCACACACACCAAACCTGGCATCATGAAACTATGGTTGAGCAAATATTTACCTATCACAGTAGTGCCCGAACGATCGAAGTTCACTGTGGCAATATCTGATGGATAGTTAGGAATGAAGAAGTATCCATAGACACTTGGCAGCACACCCAACAGCACCCATCCTGGGATGCCCAGTGAATAAGCCAATGGCAACATGGCCACCACCACTGCACCCTGCGAGTTGATCAGCACAGACACAGCGAAGAATACCAAGGCGATGGACCACTTATACTGCGCCACAATGCCACCAAGCGCCTCCTCCATCTCCGTCATATAGTTGCTGAAATAGGTATCTGCCATCCAAGCGATGCCATAGATAGCCACCACAGCTACCATACCGCTCTGCCAAACGGCACCAGCTACGGCCTTCTTTGGCTGTGCTTTGCAGAAGAGAATCATCAAGGCAGCGGCACAGATCATCACAATCTGAATCACGAGATTCATCTTCAGGGCTTCCGTCGCACCATCAGCCTTCGGATAGTGAGGCAGCAAGTTCTGGAAGATAGCGAAGAACACGATGACGCAGAGAGCACCGAGGAAGATATATACGGCATGCTTAGAATCCTTGGAAATCTCTTTGTCGAGTGTAGTAGCAGAATTGCCATACATATACTGATAGGTTTCAGGATTCTGGAGACGTTTCTGGAACTCAGGATCCTTATCAAGGTCAAGGCCACGCTTGTAAGAGCAAGCAGAAGCCACTATCAGGCCAATGATGCAAGAAGGAATGGTAAGCATAAGCACCTGCGGAATGCTGACATTGAAGCCATTGGAAGCAGAAATCGTAGTGAATGCCACCACAGCAGCAGCAATAGGCGAGCAGGTGATACCTACCTGTGAGGCGATGGAAGCCACACCGCAAGGGCGCTCTGGACGAATGCCCTTCTTCAGGGCGATGTCACATATAATAGGCATCAGCGTGTAAACCACGTGACCAGTACCCACCAATACAGTAAGGAAAAAGGTGGTAAGGGGGGCATAGAACGTGATGCGATCTGGGTGCTTACGCAGCATGCGCTCAGCAATCTGGATCAACCAATCCATACCACCAGAGGCTTGCATCACACCCGCGCAGGTCACTGCTGCGATGATGATATAAATCACATCTGTAGGAGGAGTGCCAGGCTTAAGGCCAAAACCGAAAACTAAGATAGCCAAGCCAATGCCAGAGATAGCACCAAGGGCCAAACTACCATAACGAGAACCAACATAAAGTGCTAATAAAACGATTAGCAACTGGATGACCATCAACATAGTATTCTAAGATTTAAAGTTATTTTGGGTGTAAATTTAAGCATAGTCGGGAAAAAAGGCAAAGATTCTTCAAAGTATTTTTTGTTTTCAGTAAAAAAGTCCTATCTTCGTAGCAGATTTAAACCTTAGATTTGTGATACGATGAAGCACATGCGCCTTCTAACCTTGATACTCCTGATGACCTCAGCCCTGCTTTCCGCCCAAGAGCAAGGCAGCATTTTCCGTTTCTACGGACAGGTGCGCAATGATTTCTACTACCAGAATCGACAGGCGCAGGAATCATCGGAAGGATTTATGATGCTGTTTCCCCTCGATAAGAAGATAGACGCTGATGGCAAGGACGTAAACCGTTCTAACTCTGCCAACCTATTTAATATGCATACCAACTTAGGCGTGAATATCACGGGACCTACTTTTGGGAAGGTTGCTACCAGTGGAACGATAGACATTGACTTTCGCGGTTCCCTCAATGGCTCTGGAGCCATACTGCGTCTGCGTAATGCCGTCATGAGATTCCGTTGGGGGTATAATTGGCTGTCAGTGGGCCAGTTGGGACATGATTTAGGCCATTCGCTCTATAACGAGACCGTCAGTCTGAATGTAGGAGCGCCTTATCAGCCTACAGGCCGTGTGCCTCAGATCAAATATCAGTATGACGATCCGCACGTGAAACTCTCAGCAGCTCTACTTTGGCAAGCCCAAGGAGGATCTGTAGGTCCTAATGGCAGGAGTCGTGAGTATCTGCGCAACAGCGGAATCCCTGAGATTGCCTTGAAGGGAGAGGTACACAATCAGCAGGGTACGTTGCTGGGTACCGTGATCCACTTTGCCTCTATCCGCCCACGCATTGTATCTGATGAGGGATATAAGGTCAACGAGCGTGTGAACGGACTGAACTTGCAGCTTTATGGACGCTATGTAAATGGAAAATTCACCATCGCAGGCAAAACGATGCTGAATCAGAACTTCACCCAATCGAATACCCTTGGTGGCTATGGCATGACCTCTAAGAACCCCATTACAGGCGAGCAGAAATATGCCCCGCTCCGACTGTCGCAGAGCTGGCTGAACATCATGTATGGGCGTAAGTGGCGAGGAGGTTTCTTTGGGGGCTATATCAAGAACTTCGGTGCCAGCAAGGCGGTCACTGATTTGATAGGAACAGGAACCAATATTGATCAGATGTTCACGCTCTCGCTGATGTTGAATTACAATATACCCAACTGGCGTATTGGCATTGAATACAGCTATACCCGCGCTTTCTATGGCACCAACGATGCCAAAGGACGGGTGAAACATACGCATGGCATTGGCAATCATAGGCCGTATGCTACGGTGATGTACTCTTTTTGAATTATAAATTGTGAATTGTGAATTATTAATTGTGAATTATAATATTATGAATAAGAAGTTTTTAGCAACTGTATTGGCAGTGGCATCTGCGTTGCCACTTATGGCACAGAAAGAGGGCTTCAGTTATAAGTTCTACGGACAGGTGCGCAACGACATTTATTTCAATAGTCGTCAGAACAACGAGAGTGTGGACGGAGCCTTGCTCTCCTACCCTAAAGCGAAAGAGCTGGATCCTGCTGGGGATGATATCAACGGAGTAAGCAACCTCAACTTCTACAACATGCACACCCGCTTGGGCGTGGATGTGACGGGGCCATCACTGGGCGATTGGAAATCATCTGCTAAGGTGGAGTTCGACTTCCGTGGCAGCAGCACTACGCTGGGCATCGTGCGCATGCGCCATGCATACTTCCAGGTAGCCAACGGTGGTTCTACCCTCCTGGCTGGCCAGACTTGGCATCCGCTGAACAATACCGTAAGCACGGAATTGATGAACCTGAATGTTGGTGCGCCTTATCAACCACTGGGACGTGCGCCACAGATTCACTATCAGTATCAGGATAAGTCGGTGAAATTCCGTGCAGCGATGATTTGGCAGGCACAGGTGGCTTCTATGGGACCAGGCAACACTCGTAGCCGTGAATACCTCAGGAACAGCAAGCTACCAGAGCTCTTCGCTAGCTTTGACGTACACGATGCCACCTCCACGCTGGGTGTGGCTGTACATTATATGTCACTTGCCCCACGCATCAAGACAGATGAGGGCTATAAGACGGACGAACGCGTGAACGGTCTGACTCTGGAAGCGCACGGACGTTATCAGAAAGACCTGTTGACTATAGCTGCCAAGACCTTCCTTAGCCAGAACTTCAACCAAGCCAACACACTAGGAGGTTATGGTGTGACCAGTACCGATCCTCGTACTGGAAAGAAGGAGTATGCCCCTCTGCATATCTCACATAGCTGGCTGAACATCATGTATGGCAAGAAATGGCGTGGCGGAGCCTTCTTAGGCTATCTGAAGAACCTGGGTGCCACAAAGAATGTCTCTGAGTTGGTGGGCGTGGGTACGAATGTTGACCAACTGACCACTGCCTCTGCAGAACTTACCTACAACATTCCTGGATGGAAGTTTGGTGTAGAATACAACTATACAACTGCTTGGTATGGCACGCCAGACCACAAGGGAAGAGTGAAGGACACCTATGATGTGAGCAACCATCGTCTGGTATTCGGAGCCATGTTTATCTTCTAAAACTTATCACCTTATTATATTATAAGGAGGCATATCAGTATGCTCCCTTTTTGCATTTAATAAAAACCTGTGTTAATCTGACGATTTCTCTTTGTCAATACAAATGAAAACTATAATTTTGCATTGTTTTTAGAAAACGTGAAAACGAATAGTTTTTTATCATAGCCACAATGTTATAAACTAGAATATTATGAGACGAATCATAGGTTCCATATTACTAATCTTCTGCCTTACTACCGTACAGGCTCAGGTACTTAGTCTCGACAGTGCCCGTACTTTAGCCTTAAGGAACAACAAGGAACTGACCATCAGCCGTCTGAAACAGGATGTGGCTCGATACAACCGCCAGTCCGCTCGCACCAACTACCTGCCAAAAGTAGAAGCTATAGGCGGCTATCTCTATAGCAATAAGGAATTCTCCCTGCTTAGTGATGCACAGAAAGGCATGTTTGGCAGCTTAGGAACCATTGCTGGTCAGCAAATGACGGAAGCCCTTCCTGGTGCAGTGACCACGATGGTGCAGAGTGGCCTCATCACCATGCAGCAAGCGCAGGCCATCAACCAGATTGCTGCTCAGGCCGGACCTGTATTCCAACAGGCACTGAACGGTGTGGGACAGAGCCTGACAGATGCCTTCCGTACGGACACACGCCACATGTGGGGTGGTTCTATCATGGTGACACAACCTATCTTTATGGGTGGTAAGATTGTGGCTTACAATAAAATCACCAATGCTGCTGAGCGACTGGCACAAAGTGCTACAGAGGCAGAGGAGCAAAATACCATCTATAATACCGATCAAGCCTATTGGCTGGTTGTATCACTGAAGCATAAGCAGCGCTTGGCACAGGCTTTCTATGATTTGGTGAAGACGCTGGACAATGATGTGCAGAAGATGATAGAAGAAGGCGTGGCCACCAAGGCCGACGGTCTGAGCGTAAGCGTGAAGGTCAACGAGGCAGAAATGGCTTTGCTGCAGGTGGAAGACGGACTGACACTCGCCAAAATGGCATTGTGCCAACAGTGTGGTCTCCCTCTGGATGGCACGCTCACACTGGCTGATGAAGACCAGGAAGACATCTACTCTACCCCTGTGAATGCCATTGCTGATGAAGACGTTGCCCTGCAGAACAGACCAGAACTGAAGATGCTTACGGAAGCCATCGAGATGAACAAGCAGAACATCCGCCTTACCAGAGCCGATTTTCTGCCAACTTTAGCTTTGATGGGCGGATATACCGCTACTAATCCCAACCTCTTCAATGGTTTCGAGAAGAAGTTGAATGGCATGTGGAACGTAGGACTGATTCTGAAAGTTCCTGTTTGGAACTGGTTAGAAGGACTATATAAGGTGCGCTCAGCACGTACCAGTACGGAGATGGCACGCTACCAACTGGAAGATGCCAAGGAAAAGATCCGCTTGCAAGTGAACCAGAGTTCTTTCCAGGTTAACGAAGCTGGCAAACGACTGGAAATGGCCAAGAAGAACATCAGCCACGCGGAAGAGAACCTGCGTAGCGCAAACTTAGGATTCAAGGAGGGCGTGATTCCAACCAGCGATGTCCTGGCTGCCCAAACCGCTTGGATGCAAGCTCAGAGCCAGAAGATAGACGCTGAAATCAACGCTAAGCTCGCAGAAGTGAACTGGCTGAAGGTGTTGGGAACATTGAGCGTTGAACATTAAACATTGAACATTAAACATTGAGCATTGAGCATTGAACATTAAAATAATTCATAATTCATAATTTATAATTCATAATTATCATATATGTCAGCAAAATCACAGCATACCAATATACTGCTTGCCGTATTCGGTTTGATAGCAGTGGTAGCCATAGTGGCAGGTGTAGGCTTCCTGGCACTGGGTCGTGCACCTGAGATTATTCAGGGACAAGTGGAGGTCACGGAGTATAGGGTTTCAAGCAAGGTACCTGGCCGTATCCTTGAGATCCGAGTAAAAGAAGGAGACAAGGTTCACAAAGGTGACACCTTGGCGATATTGGAAGCTCCAGATATCTTGGCCAAGCAACAACAGGCTGAAGCCGTTGAGAGTGCTGCCTCTGCCCTTAATGACCAAGCCCGCAACGGTGCCCGTCAGGAGCAGATACAAGGCGCTTTCCAACTCTGGCAGCAAGCCAAGGCTGGTTTAGAAATCGCAGAGAAGAGCTATAACCGCGTGAAGCGTCTGTTTGATGAAGGCGTGGTAAGTGCTCAGAAAGCCGATGAAGCCTTAGCACAGTATAAAGCCCTGCAGGCACAAGAAGAAGCGGCCAAGAGCCAGTACGAAATGGCTGTAAACGGTGCGCGTCAGGAAGAGAAACGAGCTGCACAGGCTCAGCTCAATCAGGCCAGAGGCGTGGTAAGCGAGGTGAACTCCTATATCAACGAGACTGTTCAGATAGCCCAAATGGATGGAGAGGTAAGCGAGATCTATCCTAAGTTGGGTGAACTCGTAGGAACGGGTTCTCCTATTATGACTATCGCCCTCACTGATGATATCTGGGGCACTTTCAATGTGCGCGAGGATTTACTGAAAGGTTTGAAGATAGGTGATACGTTCAAAGCTTATGTCCCTGCATTCGACCAAGACATCGAGATGCAGATCTACTATATGAAAGATGAAGGCAGCTATGCCGTTTGGAAAGCCACAAAGGCCAACGGACAATACGACCTTAAGACATTCGAGGTGAAAGCCCGTCCGACACAAGCACTTGAAGGCTTGCGTGCAGGCATGAGCTTGATAGTCAAAGAATAGCAATGGGTATTTTTGAGAAAATAGCAAACATCGCCCTGAGGGAATGTAGGATTCAGGGGAAGAACCATATCTACGTCTTCTGTACGATAGTCTTCCCTGTGTTTCTTATCCTTTTCTTCACCAGTCTTCTGGGACAAGGTCTGCCAACCAGTATGCCTGCTGGCATAGTGGACATGGACAACACATCTACCACCAGAAGACTCACGCGCATGCTGGATTCTTACCAAAGCACGGAAGTGGTAGCCCACTACCCTACTGTGGCAGAAGCCAGAAACGCCATGCAGCGTGGGGAGATCTATGCGTTTTTCTTTTTCCCCAAAGGCACCACGGAAGAACTACTTGCCTCCCGTCAGCCGAAGATTTCTTTCTATTACAACAATTCTTTCTTATTGGCAGGCTCCTTATTATATAAGGATATGCGCGTAGTAGCTACGCGTGCAGCTGCAGGTGTAGGACTGGCGAAGATGCAGGCCCAGGGATACACAGAAGACCAGATCATGGCATTTCTACAACCTATCGTTGTAGATACCCATCCAACGGTCAATCCTTACCTGAACTACAACTTTTACCTCAGCACCACCATTATCCCTGGCTGTCTGATGTTGTTTATCTTCCTGCTTACCGCCTACTCCATAGGCACAGAACTGAAGTTCGGAAAATCCAAGGAATGGTTGGCGATGGCCGATGATAATATCCATATAGCACTGATTGGGAAACTGCTGCCACAGTTTGCAGTTCACCTGCTCGTTGTGCTGTTCTATCTGTTTTATACTTTTGAGATACTCCAGTTCCCCCATGAATGTAGTTTCTGGCAACTCCTGCCTTACGGCATACTCTTGGTGATGGTATCACAGGCCTTTGGCGTTTTTGCCTTCGGACTGATGCCTTCGTTGCGTATGTCAATGAGTATCTGCGCCCTATGGGCCATGTTGAGTTTCACCATCTCCGGATTCGCCTTCCCTGTAGATGCTATGGATCCTCAGATTCAGGCCCTCGCATGGCTGTTCCCTCTGAGAAGTTTCTTCATGATTTACCAGATGACGCTATTCAATGGCTATCCAGTATCTTATGCCTGGATTTACTATGTGGTCTTGCTGGTATTCTTACTGCTGCCTTTCTTTGTGCTGCCAAACATCAAGAAAGCCATGTTGAAGTTTGTGTATATCCCTTAAACCGAATGAGTCATGAGCGATAGAGAAAGTTTGATAGGCCGCATCAAGGAAGGTTTCCACGACATGCTCTACATCTGGGCATACGAGATGAAACAGGTATTCAAAGACGAGGGAGTGCTCATCTTCTTCATCTTGGTGCCTATTCTTTATCCTTTGCTCTATTCTTGGGCTTATAATAATGAGGTGGTGCAGGATGCTCCAGTTGTGGCAGTGGATCAGTCTCATAGTTCGTTGAGCCGCGACTTCCTGCGCAGATGCGATGGCACACAAGGCATAAAAATCGTCTCTTATGCAGCCGACATGGAAGAAGCCAAGGAGGTGATGCGGCAGCAAGGTGCCAGAGGCATCATCTACATCCCTAGTGAGTTTTCTGAGAAAATCAACCGTATGGAGCAGGCCTCCATCAGCATCTACACAGACATGAGCGGTATCTTGTATTACAAGCAGATCCTAATGACTGTCACCAATATCTCACTGGACATGGGAGCCGATTTGCAGATTATGAAGTTGGGCAACTACACCCAACGGGAAGACGAGATAAGCACCGCTCCGCTGCAATATGTAGATGTGCCCATGTTCAATCCTGCTGGTGGCTATGGCAGTTTCCTTCTGCCTGCCGTGCTGATACTGATTCTCCAGCAGACACTCATCTTAGGCATTGGACTCTCTGCAGGAACAGCCAGAGAAAACAGTTCCCATGAGGAACTGGTCCCTATTAGCAGGCACTACAATGGCATCTTCCGTATTGTATTTGGTAAATCCATCTGCTACTTCATGATTTATGCCATAATGGGGGCTTATCTGACAATGGTGATTCCGCATCTCTTCCATTTCCCACAGCTCTTGCACCTAAAGGATTTGGTAGCGATCATGATTCCCTATCTGCTGGCATGCATCTTCTTCGGAATGACGTTGTCTGCTATGGTTCGCTATCGTGAGAATGTCATTCTGCTCTTTGTGTTCACCTCTCTGCCACTGCTCTTCATCTCAGGCATCTCATGGCCAGGAAGTGCTATTCATGGAGCATGGAAAGGTATCTCTTACCTCTTCCCGTCCACCTTTGGCATAAATGCTTTTGTGAAGATGAACAATATGGGGGCGCTGCTGAATGATGTTCATTTTGAATACAGAGCGCTCTGGCTGCAGACAGGTTTCTATTTCTTTGCGGCTTGTGCGGTATATAGGTATCAGATCATCCTTTCACATAAGCATTATCTGGAGAAGAAATTCCAAAAAGAACAGGAAAAGCAACTTGCTGAACTTCCACAGGCGAATGCTTAATAATGAAAAAGTGAGCTCCCTGTTGAAAAATAATTGCTCATTTATTTAAGAATTGAGAAAACATTTACTAACTTTGCAGCCTGTTTAAACGAGTATAGTTCGGAGAAACAATGTTTAAGTAGAATTTTAAATCATTTTCAATGAGTTTACTTTCTGACAAACTGGGAAAATATGATTTGCCACAACAATACATGGCAAAAGGAGTTTACCCATATTTCCGCGTAATCAACAGCCATCAGGATACTGAGGTTCTGATTGGCGGCAAGAAGATTTTGATGTTTGGTTCGAATGCTTATATGGGATTGACCTATGACGAGCGAATCATTAATGCAGCGATAGAAGCCACTAAGAAATATGGAACTGGCTGCGCTGGTTCCCGTTTCCTGAACGGTACGCTCGACCTGCATGTACAGTTGGAAAAAGAACTCGCCGAATTTGTCGGAAAAGAAGATGCACTTTGTTTCTCTACTGGTTTCACCGTAAATGAGGGTGTCATCCCAGCTATGCTCGGTAGAAACGACTACGTGATCTGTGACGACAGAGATCATGCTTCCATCGTAGACGGCCGTCGCCTGTCTTTCGCTACTCAGCTGAAATATAAGCACAACGATATGGAAGCATTGGAGAAAGAGCTGCAAAAATGCGAGCCTAACGCCGTGAAGCTGATTGTGGTTGATGGCGTATTCTCTATGGAAGGCGACCTTGCCAATCTTCCAGAAATCGTAAGACTCAAGAATAAATACAATGCCTGCATCTATGTTGATGAGGCACACGGACTGGGTGTCTTTGGCAAGCAGGGACGTGGTGTTTGCGATCACTTCGGAGTAACAGACGAGGTTGACCTCATCATGGGTACCTTTAGCAAGTCTTTGGCTTCACTTGGAGGTTTCATTGCTGCCGACAAAAAAATCATCAACTTCCTCCGCCACCATTCACGTTCATACATCTTCCAGGCAAGTATGACTCCAGCTGCTACTGCAGCTACCCTGGAGGCACTTCATATCATCAAGAATTCTCCTGAACGTCTGAAGAATCTGTGGGATCTTACCAACTATGCATTGGAGAAGTTCCGTGCTGCTGGTTTTGAGATTGGTGCGACTGAATCACCTATCATCCCATTGTACGTACGTGACGAGGAGAAGACATTTGTGGTAACTAAAATGGCGTTTGACGAGGGTATCTTTATCAACCCAGTGATACCACCAGCATGTGCACCACAAGATACATTGGTACGCTTTGCCTTGATGGCCACTCATACCAAGGAGCAGATTGACACCGCTGTAGCGAAACTGTCAAAGTGCTTCAAGGAGTTGGACATTATCAAGTAAATAAGAAAGTTTTTTCATGGTTATTATAGGTTTAACAGAGGCTTCGCCGAGAGGGCGCGGCCTTTGTTTTTTTTTAGGCTAAGCTCTTATTGATTTCCTCTATATAGCCCAAGATTTCTTCTTTGCCCGTACCCTTCTCTGCAGATGACAGGAAGTAAGGAGGCAGTTCTTCCCACTCTTCACTCAGCGTATCCAGAAAGACCTTCACGTTGCCATCCACCTTGGCTTTACTGAGCTTATCCACTTTGGTGAAGATGATGCCAAAGGGCACTCCGTTTTCTCCCAGCCACGTGATGAACTCCAAATCGATCTTCTGAGGTTTCAGGCGACTGTCTATCAATACAAAAAGGCTGGTAAGTTGCTCACGCTGCATCACATAGCGCTGGATGATGCCAGAAATCTGTCCTTGCACCTTCTGGCTGCGTTGTGCATAGCCATAGCCAGGCAGATCTACCAGATACCACTTCTTGTCGATGATGAAGTGATTGATCAGCAGCGTCTTTCCTGGCTTGGAAGACGTCATCGCCAATCCCTTATGTGCCGTCAGCATATTGATCAAGCTGGACTTTCCCACATTAGAACGCCCAATGAAGGCATATTCTGGCAACCCGTCTTGCGGGCATTTGCTCACGTCGGTATTGCTGATGACAAATTCAGCGGTCTTGATTTTCATCATGGAGGTATCTTTTTAGTTCATACAATAATCGTTGTCTCACTTCCTCGAAAGGCACTTCCTTTCCCAGTTCCTTTTGCAGAGAGGTCACCCCTTTGTCTACAAATCCACAGGGATTGATATAACTGAAATAGCGCAGGTCGGTATTCACATTGAACGCCAATCCATGCATGGTGCAGTAATGGCTGCTCCGCACCCCTATGGCACAGATCTTCCGAGCCTTTGGTCCATCGCCATCGAGCCACACACCCGTAGCTTTCTCCACACGACCAGCCTCTATGTCATAAGCCGCGCAAACGGAAATCACAGCCTCCTCCAGCAAGTGCACATACCCTTTCAGTCCCAATCCGTAGTTCTCCAGATCCAAGATAGGGTAGCAGACCAACTGCCCTGGTCCGTGGTACGTCACATCGCCCCCACGGTCTATATGGTAATAGGTGGCGCCTATGTGCTGGAGCTGCGACTCACTCATCAGCATATTCTGCTCCTTACCACTTCTTCCGATGGTATATACATGAGGATGCTGGCAGGTGATAATGCGCCCATCAGTGGGCTTCCCCAGCTTCTTTGCCTCCACCAATGCATCGAAAAGCTCCGTCTGATGCTTCCAAGCATCGGCATAGGGCACCAATCCCCAGTCGTCTTCTATCAATCTTGGCATAGGTACTTCAATTAATCTCTACAAAAATACAAATATTTTTCCGAAAACGCATCATTTCTTCATTAAGAAGTCTTACCTTTGTAAAGGTAGAGTATTATTGCATACAAAATTTATATATATGCGTTTTCAAAAACGATTCATACATGCGATGGCCTTGATGCTGGCATGCCTACTGAATGCCTCATGCAGCCATCATGCTTCTAATGTCGGAGGGATAGAAACCGCTGAGATTAGCATTGACCAGACTACTCATCTGTTCCAAGATGAGCAGAAACCCGCAGCTCATGAAGAAATCCATTTCACATACATCACCGATGAGAGGGATGAACGGATGAGAGATTCCCTCAACCGCATTTTCGTAGATAAGACCTTCGGAGAGAAATACCGTCAGGTGCCAGCAAAGGACGCACCTGCCCAGTATGCAGCCGATTATGCAGAAACCTATCGACACGATTTGGAGAGCTCCTACCTTGAAGATGCGCAGACAACGGATAGCGATGTCATCACTTCATGGTATAGCTACGAAGAGACCATCGAGAGTGCTGTAGAACGCTATCAAAAGAATACGCTGCTGGTCTATCGCGTGAGTACGTATGCCTATACGGGAGGCGTTCATGGCATTTATGCCACCAACTACACCAATATTGACCTGCATAACTTACGTATCATTACCCTAAACGACTTGTTCAAAGCGGGATATGAAGGACCTCTGACCAACCTGATTTGTGAGCAGCTCATGAAAGACGTTGAGGTGGAGAGCCTTGAAGAGCTGGAAGAAGAAGGGTTTGGTCCTTTGGAATATATCAAGCCTACAGAGAACTTCATCATCGATGAAGAAGACATAGAGTTCCTGTACAACGTCTATGAGATAGCCCCATACGCCTATGGTGCTATCAGCGTTGTCATACCCTACGAGACTCTGATGCCGCTTCTAAATACGGATTACCTAATCGTCAAAAAACAACTATGAATAGCTTAATTTCTAAATATTTCCCAGATCTCTCTGAGGTGCAGCAGACACAGTTTGATGCACTGGAAGCGCTTTATAACGGCTGGAATGCCAAGATAAATGTCATTTCTCGCAAGGATATCCAGAATCTATACGAGCACCATGTGCTTCATTCCTTAGGCATCGCCAAAGTGATCCAGTTCACTGCTGGAACGGAGGTGATGGACTTAGGTACTGGAGGAGGATTTCCTGGCATTCCACTGGCCATCATGTTCCCAGAAGTGAAATTCCACTTGGTGGACAGCATCGGGAAGAAGGTACGCGTGGCTGCTGATGTGGCCAAGCAGATAGGATTGACCAATGTGACCACTGCCAACCATCGGGCCGAGGAGGAGAAACACCTGTTCGACTTCGTAGTGAGCCGTGCCGTGATGCCATTAGGCGACCTGATACGCATCTGTCGTAAGAACATCAAGCGTAGGCAGCAGAGCGCATTGCCCAACGGCCTCATCTGTCTGAAGGGCGGAGAACTGGAGTCGGAAGCACATCCTTTCCAGAAAGAAGCGATGCTCTGGAACCTAAGCGACTACTTTACGGAGGAGTTCTTTGAGACTAAGAAAGTGGTGCATATTGCGATTTAAAATGCAAAAATGCAAAGATGCAAAAAATAAATAAAGATGAAGATAAAGCGATTTGAATTCAACATGTTTCCCGTGAACACCTATGTGGTATGGGATGAGACGGGCGAAGCAGCGATCATAGATCCAGGATGCTACTACCAAGAAGAGAAAGTGGCCCTGAAAGAGTTTGTTGAGGAACGGAAGCTGCAAGTGAAACACCTACTGAATACGCACCTGCACTTAGACCATATCTGTGGCAACCCCTTCGTAGAAAGGACCTGGAACATTAAGTCGGAAGCCAACGAGCTGGATGAATATTGGGTAGAAGAAGCCCCCAAGCAGAGCCGCATGTTTGGCTTTGCCCTGTCAGAGCAGCCTACCCCACCCTCAAAGCACCTTCACGATGGTGATTTCGTCACCTTTGGCAATACCAAGTTGGAAGTGATTCACGTACCAGGCCACTCTCCTGGCAGCATCGTGTTCTATTGCCACGAAGCGCACTGCATGTTCTCTGGTGATGTGCTTTTCCAAGGCAGCATCGGTAGAGCCGATCTTGCTGGTGGCAATTTCGATACGCTGATAGATGGTATCTGCAGCAAACTCTTTATCCTGCCCAATGAGACCATCGTCTATCCTGGGCATGGCGTACCTACCACCATTGGCGCTGAGAAAACTGAGAATCCTTTTTTCCGCCGTTAACCTAAAAAAAAATCTAACAAACTAAAACTTTAAACTAAATATGAAAAATGATCTATTAGCAAATCGCCATATCGGCATCTGCCCAGCAGATGAGGAGCAGATGCTCCGTCAGATTGGCGTAGGAAGTCTGGATGAACTGATTGATAAGACCATCCCTGCGAATATCAGGCTACAGAAGCCACTCGACTTGCCAGAGGCCATGACCGAGTATCAATTCACTCAGCACATCGCTGCATTGGCTGCGAAGAACAAGCTCTTCACCAGTTACATCGGCCAAGGATGGTATGGCACCATCACTCCAGCCGTGATACAGCGCAATGTCTTTGAGAATCCTGTATGGTACACCTCATATACTCCTTATCAGACGGAGGTTTCACAAGGCCGATTGGAGGCCCTGATGAACTTCCAGACTGCTGTGACCGATCTTACGGGCATGCCATTGGCCAACTGCTCCCTGCTTGATGAAGCGACTGCTGCTGCAGAGGCCGTGAACATGATGCACGCCCTGCGTACACGCGACCAACAGAAGAGCGGTGCTGCTACCGTGCTGGTAGATAAGCACATCTTCGCTCCTACCCTCGCTGTGATGCAGACCCGTGCCGTGCCACAGGGCATCCACCTCGACGTGGGATGCTGGAGGGACTTTGAGTTTACTCCTGATGTGTTTGCCATCGTGCTGCAATACCCTAATGCCAACGGACAGGCAGAAGACTACCGCGAATTGGTGGAGAAGGCGCATGCAGCAGGTGTGAAAGTAGCTGTAGATGCTGATATTCTGAGTCTTGCCCTGCTCACCCCTCCAGGTGAATGGGGAGCAGACATCGTCTTTGGCAGCACTCAGCGACTGGGCACCCCACTCTTCTATGGCGGTCCTTCTGCTGCCTACTTTGCTACCCGTGAGGAGTATAAGCGCAACATGCCTGGACGCATCATCGGTTGGTCGCTCGACAAGTATGGCAAGCGCTGCTTCCGCATGGCACTCCAGACCCGTGAGCAGCACATCAAGCGTGAGAAAGCCACCTCTAATATCTGTACCTCACAGGCCCTGCTTGCCAGCATGGCTGGTTTCTATGCCGTTTGGCATGGCGAAGAGGGCATACGCACCATCGCAGAGCGCATCCATAGCATCGCTGTTTTCTTGGATGAAGCCCTGACTTCTTATGGATACCGCCAGCAAAACACGGCCTACTTCGACACCCTCTGCATCCAGTTGCCTGCTGGCGTAAGCACCAAGCAGGTGGAGACCATTGCACTGAGCAAGGAGGTGAACCTGCACTATCTGGACGATGGACGCGTGGGCATCAGCATCGATGAAACCACCGATGTAGAGGCTGTGAATACACTGCTGAAGATATTCTCAACGGCTGCAGAGCATCGTTGTGAGACCATCACAGACATAGAGCCTGTGGTGAAACTGCCTGATGCATTGAAGCGCACCACTCCTTACCTCACGCATGAGGTATTCCAGCGCTACCACAGCGAGATGGAGATGATGCGTTACATCAAGAAACTCGATCGCAAGGATATTTCCCTCACCCACTCTATGATTTCACTAGGGTCTTGCACCATGAAGATGAATCCAGCCTCCGAGATGCTGCCGCTCTCTCTGCCTGGTTTCATGGGCATTCACCCATTGGCACCAGCTGATCAAGCTGCTGGCTATCGCGAACTGATAGACAATCTGTGCGAGGAGCTGAAGGTGATCACTGGTTTCGATGGTGTGACTTTGCAGCCTAACTCTGGTGCTGCTGGTGAATATACAGGCTTGCGCGTGATCCGTGCCTACTTGGAGCACATCGGTGAGGGCAGTCGTAACATCGTGCTGATACCTGCCTCTGCGCATGGCACCAATCCTGCCTCTGCCGTACAGGCTGGTTTCACGCCTGTCACTGTGGCTTGCGATGCCTTGGGAAACATCGACCTTGACGATCTGCGCCAAAAAGCAGAAGACAATAAGGAGCAGTTGGCTGCCCTGATGATCACCTATCCTTCTACGCACGGCATCTTCGAGACGGAGGTGGTGGAAATCTGCCACATCATCCACGCCAATGGCGGACAAGTCTACATGGACGGTGCCAACATGAACGCACAGGTGGGCCTCACCAATCCTGGCACCATCGGTGCTGACATCTGCCACCTGAATCTGCACAAGACCTTTTCATCACCTCATGGTGGTGGCGGTCCTGGCGTGGGCCCTGTGTGTGCCAAGAGCCACTTGGTGCCATTCCTGCCTGGACATACCCTCTTTGGCGATGCTACCAATCAGGTGTCTGCAGCCCCATTCGGCAGTGCGGGCATCCTGCCTATCGCCTATGGCTACATCCGCATGATGGGCACAGAAGGATTGACACGTGCCACGAAGATTGCCATTCTGAATGCCAACTATCTGGCAGCCAAGTTGCAAGACACCTACGGCATCGTCTATCGTGGTGCTCAGGGCTTCGTGGGGCATGAGATGATATTGGAATGCCGCACCTTGCATCAGGAAGCAGGCATCAGTGAGCTGGACATCGCCAAGCGCCTGATGGACTATGGCTACCATGCGCCTACACTCTCCTTCCCTGTGCATGGCACGCTGATGATAGAACCTACTGAGAGCGAGAGCCTTGCAGAGCTGGACAACTTCGTAGATGTGATGCTGAACATCTGGGAAGAGATTCAGGAAGTGAAAGACGGACGGGCCGACAAGGCTGACAATGTGCTGGTGAATGCGCCTCATCCTGAGTATGAGGTGGTGGCAGACGCTTGGAACCACAGCTACGGCCGTGAGAAGGCTGCCTACCCTCTGCCATCTGTCCGTGAGAACAAGTTCTGGGTGAATGTGGCTCGCGTGAATGATACGTTGGGTGATCGCAAGCTGTTCACCACAAGAAACGGGTGCGAATTATAAATTATGAATTATAAATTATAAATTATGAAAAAGTTTTTTATTCTGATGATTGCCATGATGGCTTGTGGTATGAGTTATGCCCAGCAAGCCATTTTCCAAGGCAGAGGCGTGACCTCTCCTGAGATCAATGCGGACAAGACTGTGACGTTCCGCGTTCGTGCTCCTAAGGCCATCACCGTACAGGTGACAGGCGACTGCATTGAAGGCCGCACGGCTGATATGACAGAGAAAGACGGTGTGTGGGAGTATACCACTCCAGCACCTGTGGCTCCTGAGATGTACACCTACAACTTCATCATCGATGGTCAGCGCACTCTCGATATGAACAATGTGGCTGTAAACCGCGATGTGGCTTCACTGACCAACATCCTGCTGGTGACAGATCCGGGCGCCCGTTCCGACCTCTATGCCGTGCACGATGTGCCTCATGGCACCGTCTCACGCATCTGGTACCACAGCGATTCTGAAGGCATCAATCGCCGTATGACGGTCTATACCCCTGCTGGCTATGAGACCAGCGGCAAACGCTATCCTGTGTTCTATCTGCTGCACGGCATTGGCGGCGATGAAGAGGCTTGGATCACCCAGGGCCGCACCTCACAGGTACTGGACAACCTCATCGCTCAGGGCAAGGCACAGCCGATGATCGTGGTGATGACCAATGGCAACATCGCTATGGAAGCAGCTCCTCTGGAGACCTCTACGGGCTACAATGTGCCTACGATGGGTCTGCCAAAGACGATGGAAGGCAGCTTCGAGACCGCTTTCCCTGAGATTGTGAAGTTCATCGACAAGACCTATCGCACCATCCCACAGAAGCGCAGCCGTGCCATCGCAGGTCTGTCTATGGGTGGCTTCCACTCTAAGTTCATCAGCCAGAACAATCCAGACATGTTCAACTACATCGGCCTGTTCTCTGCTGCCATTGGTGTGACGGATGCCAACATCTCTCCGATCTATCAGGACAATGACAAGAAGCTCGCTACCCTCTTCAGCAAGAAGCCAGCCCTCTATTGGATAGGTATTGGCAACGAGGACTTCCTCTTCCAGAACAATACCGACTATCGCAAATTCCTCGATGAGCACCACTATCCTTACACCTATATGGAGACTGGTGGCGGCCACATCTGGCGCAACTGGCGCATCTACCTCACAGAGTTCGTGCCATTGCTGTTCAAGTAATCAGCGTCATGCTATAACACGAAAGCTCTCACCACAAAAAAGTGAGAGCTTTTTTATTTCCTCTGCATCAAGAAAAATGCCTTCAGCGATGAGCACTATTGGGCGAACACCTTCACATCAACTTCCCATAATACATGGAAGGGGCATGCCTTTGAGCGTGTCTGTCTCCAGCACATCCTTCAAATAAAAACAGCCCTTGGCATCTCTGGCGTACAGACAAACGTATGTTCATGGTTTACCCATGGCACAAGCCAACATCGTGGAGCACAAATTGACTTGGTTATTCAACGAGCCGATGGCTTTACAGACATCTGTGAGATGAAACATTCCGCAAACACCTTTTCCATAGACAATGATTATGCAATGGATCTGCAAAACAAGCTTGATGCATACCAGAAGTTGTCGAAAGACAAACGCACCCTTCACCTTGTCATGGTGACAACTAACGGAGTCACTCATAACAATTACTACAACATGGTTCAGAAAGAGATAACTATGGATGAGTTGTTTACTTAATTTGTGTGGTCATAAGTTTTCTTATTTTCTTCTTCCGCTCTTCCGCTAAACTCAGATAGTGCATTATTCTATTACACTATCATAGCGGAAGAAGAATGGCGTTTTTTGCCAAAATATATCGTAAAAAGCAGGCAGAGATAGCCCTAATCATTGAACGATGTGAGCATAAATCAGAAGCGTAACGCCAGTTCCACAAAGTTTTTTGAGGTGGAACTGGCAGTTTTCCGTAATAAAACTCACAGTCCTCAGTGATGAAACTGGCAGTCCCTGGCGATGGAACTGGCAGTTCCATACCATGAAACCACGTCTTTATAACTATCAAGTCTCATCAACAAAGGATTATTCAAATCCTCATGCATCTATCAAGATTGCAGCCCCAGAAGCCCCCATTTCACCCAATCTTTTGCCCCAAAAGCCCGTTTTACTTCCGCTACCTCCGCTCCTTCTTCCGCTATGATAACCCATGTAATACATAAGCTAATAAGATTTAGCGGAAGAGCGGAAGAAAAACTTCACTTCCTTTTTCATTTCACACTGAAGAAACGCAGGCTATTTCCGCAGAAATCACTTGCCATACTAATAATCGCGTCTATACCTCTGTCACCATAGGACACCATAGTCCAATGCTCCAAGAATATTCGCATAGCATCATTGGTATTTATAGCCTCAAGAAGCGGTGTATAGCCAGCACTTTTCATGATTCTTCCACAAGTGAAAGCGATATGAATTGCAACTGCAGAGTCGGAGTTTTCTAAGGCTAATTTATCCAGAGCGGTTCTAATAAATTCCTTTTTCTCCTCAATGCTCAACTGATTATGGATTTCCTCCACATCCATCATTCGGAGCAATATCGAATGGACATTCCATGCTTGCGCATCCTCATCGTCACACATTGAATTAAAGTCTTTGTAAATATTTGTCAGCCTCAAGGCAGAATCACTTCGCCTTATCATTTCCTGTCCGAAAGGGGAGTTCGCGAAAGAAAGAACCATAGCATAATATGCTTCATGAGCGAAAGCTTCATATTCGCTTGCATAAGGATAATCGATATAGGAATAGACAAGTCCTTCTGTGGACATTTTCTTTACCACATCTTCTGGTGGCATCAGCTCATTTATTACCCCCATTATATCATCTGCATGTCTTTGATGAAGTTCTATCCACTCCGCAGTACCAGGATAAGCTGGATATACCCACGTATCTTCTGGATGAGGAATGTTGAGACATTCGTCATAGGCCATCTTCTCACCATCAGACCTTGTCATCAGCGATTCATCGTCATCGCTACTACAGGCATTAAGCAGGGCTGATGTAGTCAACAAGCAGAATGCTCCAAATAATAATTTGATTTCTCTTTTCATAGCTGTAACTTTTTGTTTTGTGCAAAGAAATAAAAAATTAGGAGATATACCAGCAAAAACTTGTTGACAAAAAGTTGACAATTGAAACTATTCCATTGTAATTCTTCCATACAATGTGAAGTTTTCAGATGCAATCATAAAGTGATATGGATAATTCATTGCTGGCTTTATTTCGTACTTCTTCCCTTTTGGAAAATCCTTAGTTTTTTCTTCTATTACTCTCTTGCCTGATGGATCAGTAATATACACTAATATTTCATCATCACTATCAATCCGGAAAAAGATTTGCAAGGAATCTTTATCACTTTCCAGATTGTATATCAACTTTGAAGCATGATTCTTTCCAATGTCTCTCCCTCCATTATTTTCCACGGTCGTAATATACTCCAACTTCGGATGCTTCTTGGAGTCACGTTTCTTCATTTCCTGCTGTTGCAGCTCCAAAGTCAGAGGATCTTCTGTCTGACAAGCGGTGAAGCCTAAGGTCAGCAGGGTGCAGAGGCCGAATATGCAGAGTATCTGTTTCATTCTTTTCTGGTATTAGTTTTTGCAAATATAACGAAAAAAAATAATGTTGTACTTGAAAAACAACCCAAATTCACCCAACTATCAGCTGACAAAGAAGAAACGCAAGCTATTTCCGCTGAAATGCCCAGTGTTACGAAAGAAATACTTCAATAAAACCTAAGCTAATGCTTAGTATTTCCTCAATAACTCCTTGCATTTCTGAAATTCGGTCTGACTTCTGGTAAAGAAAAGCCCAGACATTGGCAGATGTCTGGGCTTTACCTTCACCTTAGTTTTAGGAACTGCAGAAATAACTTAATCACAACTGGATCCGCCATAAAGTGTAACACCATATATATTATCCGTTACACCAGAAATTGGGTCAGTTGCATATAAATCAAGAAAAGTCCAACCTTCGCTATCAGTCTTAAAGTATGCCTGATTATAATTGGAATTATAAACAGTAGCATGATTCATACTCCAGTTATAGCTATAGCTACTATCTGAACCAGATAAATATGCATAATAATATGTATTAGGACATAAGCCAACATAGGAAGGATATACTTCTACCCCATCTGAGGAACGAACAACCCTTAAGGATAACCCTCCAGAAGGTAGGCAGTTAGCATAAACCGTGTAAGTATCTGTATAAATCACATTATTACTTGGATCTTTGAATGTCGCAGTTAACGTACCACTCGTGTTTGTCGATGTCGTTTTAGGCTTTAACACAATATTAGTTCCAGAAGATGATAATTTCGTAAACACCCCTGTACTATAGGTCCATGTCAAAGATGCATTGTATGGAATGAATCCTACACTAAATGTCCCTGAATAAGAGTTACTGACTACATTATGCCCTCTTACATATAAATCTTTTCTGTAAAACCTACGATTGCTCATCTGATAACTCGCAGGGCCATAGCCCAAGGGATGCCTTACTAAACAAAGCGAACCCCATTTTGACTCATACATACCAGAAACTGTAGGGGAAGGAACAGCAGAATGGCTCCCTGCATAATAATAAACTTTTTCTGCCAAAATCTGGAAAGTCTGAACATAACTACCATCATCCATATATTCTGAAGGATCAGGCATCCAATAGTGTGTAGTATTACCTTCTGTCATACTCCATGCATAGTTATGACAATTGTAAGTAGTTGATGGGAGGCCTATGATTGTTACGCGAGAATCGTAATTCTCCAATATATATTGAACCGCTTCATCAATCCTTTCTTGTGTAATATAATACTCTGTATTAGAAGATACACTTACATTATTACCTTTCGGCGTTTTCAAATTAATAGCATAAGCAATGCTTGACATTGAGAATAGACATGCTATTACAACTATAAACTTAAACTTTTTCATAACTTCTTATTCTATAAATTCTCTACCAAAAGACAAAATCAACTCACCATTATCTTCTCCCCAGAAGCACATATCCATGTCGTTTAAAAAACTATTACCAAATTCCATCTTATTAATTGTCTCAATAAATGGAGTGTAATTTTCGGAACTCATCAAACGAGCTATTAGGAAGCAAGCATATGGAGTCCCCCAGTATTTATCATCTTCATCAAACATTTTTTCTTTCTCTAATGCTATTTTTATAAGCTCCCTTTTCTCCACTGTTTCAAGCTGTTTATAGAAAACATCTATAGAAGCCATCAAGTTTAAATTCTGGAAAGCCATATCTGCATAATAACTTGCAGGATTATATACGAAGGATTTATAAAAGGTCATTAAAGAAACACCAACATCACTTCTCCTTTTCAACTCATTATAAATACTTTTACATGTTTCGTCTATCTCTAAATGTTCAAGAAAGAATGGAAAAAACTTCAATGAGTTAGAAAGGGAAGTATTAGGGCGATAAGGATAATCCAAATAAGTTTGTATCAGTCCCATTGTTGACATTTTTCTCAAAGTTGAATGCGGAACACGTAATGCTTTATACACAGCTTCAAGTCCTTGCTCATGCAATGCGCTCCACTCACTTGTACCAGGAACGACAGGATACAAATAAGCATCTTTAGGCCGTTCCATATTAAAACATGCTCTACTTGTCAAAACTTCTGGGTCATAAGAGCGAGTTAAAGCCAAATTGTCTTCATCATTACTGCATGAAGTAATACTCAGAGACATTCCTAAAATTACTACAAATAATAACTTCGTTTTCATAGCTGCTATTTTTTATTTAATTAATACTCTGGAAACCTCTTCCAATAATTCATCATCACTAAACATATAATTCTTCTGAAATTTCTTTATAATCTCTAAATCATTGCCACTTAGTGAAGATGTCTTTAATTCTATTTCTGCCAAAACCAATAAAGAACGTTTTATATCGGATAGATTCATATACCCAAGATGGTCAATTTTTTCCTGATATCTGTCAAGGGCAATTACCCTTAAAGAATGTAATTCTTCATCTGACATCTTATCAATGAATGAAGGGTCTGCAAGGATAAGCTCTATATATCCCAAACTAAAGGCAAAGACACGGTATATACCAGAATCTCTCGTTGCCTCCTCACTATAGGGCATACTTCTATAAATCTCCAACAGTTCTATTATACCATCCTTCCTTTTACTTAATTCAGCCAACCCATTAAAGTTATGTATTGCAAATGAGGTAGTATATCTTTCATCATTTGCTAACAAGAAATCGTATGCCAAAGGGAACTGCATACAAGCATCTACCAATTCTTCTGTTGAGAGTTCCCTTAACATACTTTCTGGCAATTGAGAGACTTGAAACATTTCATCTCCAGATTCCAAAGATTTCCACTCGGAAGTTCCTGGCAAAACACGATAATACTCATTAACATCTTCTATAGCCCTTGTTGAAGCTTGTCCCGTTTCATCAATCTCTATTGTTTTATCAGTACAAGCATACAGGAACACTCCTACTGCCATCAAACATAGAGATACAAACATTACAATTTTTCTCTTTTTCATAGCATCAAAAATTTAAATTAGTAATCCTTTAACTATCACTTTTCGAAACAAAAAATTTCTGACGCAAATATAAAATACTTTTATAAAGATATTCACACATTTCTGTTGACAAAAAGTTGACACTTAATAAAACAAAAGAGGGATGTTTGTTAACCCCCCTCTTCAAACTTATAAAAACTACTCTAAAGAAATATTCCCGAGAATAATAAACTCTTTAGCCTCTATCTTAAAAGTATATGGATATTTCTCTGCAGGAGATATATCAATTTCTTTAGTGTTGTTTAGCTTAATCCTTGATTCCTTAAAAATAATCTTCCCAGAACTATCACAAAATTTGAGCGAAACTTGATCGGTAGTAGATAATTGGAAAACCACATGGAGCTTACCATTATTCTCTGTTACAGAACATTTTGATAATTGATCATGGTTATTCTTTCCTGTTGTAACATACTCCAACTTCGGGTGCTTCTTGGAGTCACGTTTCTTCATTTCCTGCTGTTGCAGCTCCAAAGTCAGAGGGTCTTCTGTCTGGCAGGCGGTGAAGCCTAAGGTCAGCAGGGTGCAGAGGCTGAATATGCAGAGTATATGTTTCATTCTTTTCTGGTATTAGTTTTTGCAAATATAACGAAAAATAATAATGTTGTACTTGAAAAACAACCCAAATTCACCCAACTATCAGCTGACAAAGAAGAAACACAGGCTATTTCCGCACAAATGCCCAGTGTTACGAAAGAAATACTTCAATAAAACCTATGCTAATGCTTAGTATTTCCGTAACAACTCCTTGCGTTTCTGCAATTCGCCCTGACTTTTGGCAAAGAAAAGAAAACGACATTCAATTGGTTCCTGTATTCCTCACCATGTTCTTATAGCCTTTGAGTATATAGATGAAAAGCCCAGACATTGGCTGATGTCTGGGCTTTACCTTCACCTTAGTTTTAGGAACTGCAGAAATAACTTAATCACAGCTGGATCCACCATAAAGTGTAACACCATATATATTCTGACTTACACCTGTTGGAGTATCCACTGCATATATGTCAAGGAATGTCCAGCCTTGGTCGTCTGTCTTGAAATAAGCTTGGCTACTGCTTGAACTATACACTGTAGCGTGGTTCATGTCCCAATTATAACTATAGCTACTACTTGTCCCTGACAGGTATGCATAATAAAAAGTGTTAGGGCATAAGCCTGTAGAAGAAGGGTATACTTCTACTCCATCAGAAGAGCGTACCACTCGAAGTGAAGGAGTGCTTTGCGTAGGCAGGCGGTTAGCATAAATGGCATAAGTGCTTGTTGCTACTACGTTACCACCAGAATCTTTGAACTGAGCAGTTAGTGTACCTGTTCCTACGGTAGTTGATGATTTAGCCTTTATCGTTACACTAGAACCTGTCGTTGAACCTACTGCGGTAAACAAACTGGTATTGAATATCCAATTGATAGTAAGATTCAATGGTGCAAACGCTAATGAAAATGTACTGGATACAGTATTAGTAACTATATTATGACCACTTATCTTAGGTGGTTTGGCATAATACTTTCGATAGTTCATATTACTATATGGCCCATAAGTTGGTGCATGCCTCATTAGTGGAGCAGATCCCCACTTTGAATCATACATACCAGAAACCGATGAAGGAACAGCAGAGTGATACCCATAGGGAACCATATAGTAGAATATTTTTTCAGCATAGGCAGAACTTGTTTCAACGTAGCTCCAATCTGTCATATAGGCGCTTGGATCATTCATCCAATAATCATCACCTCCTTCAGTCATATTCCAAGCATAATTATGACAATTATATGTAGATGTTGCCTCTGAAAGAAATGTCGCTTGTGGGAAATTATTCTGATAATACGTTTTTATTTTCTTTTTAACACTACTTGTCCAAGCATCCGTTTCAAACTTAATAACATTTACATTTGTCAAATTTGGAGTTTGAATACTTGTAACATATCCATATGCGTAATAAGCAGTTCCATTCCAATAAAGTGTATCAACGACGATTTGGGCAGTACCTTTTGAGATTACGATAAATAGACTTATCATAATCAGTATAAAATAACGGGTTCTATGTGACCTTTTCATATTTCTACTCTTTTATAAATTCGTTAGCCAATTGTAAAATAACTTCCACTCCTCTCGATGCTGCGTCGCTATATGGCCAATATTCAAGGAACCTCTGCATCACTTCATTAGAATTCATTGCCTCAATTATAGGGGCATAACCAGCACTCTTCATTATTCTCCCACAGGTAAAGGCATAAAAAGTTTCCCAACCCTTATTAACAGAATTGCATAGATTCAACTTATCTAAGGCTATCTTAATAAATTCTTTTTTCTCCTTCAAAGATAGTTGGTTATGAATCTCTTCAGCTGACATCATTCGAAGCAAAATACCATGAACATTCCCAACTTGAGCTTTTTCATCATCACATAATGGATTAAAATCTCTGTAAATGTTAGTCAGTCTAAAGGCAGAGTCGCTACGTTTAACCATTTCCTGACCAAAAGAAGAGTTCAAGAAATTAACTACCATTGGATAATAGCTATTAAATGCAGTCGCCAAAGCCTCACTTGCATAAGTATAATCAATATAAGAATGAACGATTCCCTCTGTGGACATCTTTGCAATGACATCTGCTGGAGGTAGCAATTCTTCATAAACACCAGCAATATCATCAGCATGTCTGGCATGTAGTTCCTCCCATTCCTTTGTTCCTGGAAAAGCAGGTTGCACCCAAGTATCTTCTGGGTGTGGAATATTAATGCATTCATCATAGACAAACTTTTCACCGTCTGCCCTAGTTATCAATTGTTCATCATCGTCAGTGCTACATGAAATAAAAGCTGCACTAAAAAACAATATGTATATATACTTTTTCATAATCTGTATTAATTAATTGTTAGAATACCAATCTTGATATATATTCAAGTCCCTCTGGAGCATAAAGCGTATAGACATGGGTATAGCCTACTAATAGCTGTCTTTCTTCCTCACTAAAACTTTTATCACCGGCTAACGCTAATTCTGCGCATATTAACAAAGAATGTTCAATGTTTCTTAATCCGAAATAATCAGAATGTTCTAATTTCATTTGGTACTTGCCCAATGCAACACTTTTCAAGAAATCTTTTTCTTCTGCATTCATTTTCCTTAAGAAATCATTGTCTGCCATTACAAGTTCCCAATAGGCAATCGTTAGTCCTAAACATTTGGCATCAGAGGATACTTCCTCCTCTTTTATTAACTTGTCTGAGTATTCCATGTTCTGATAAGCTTCAATCATTTTGATTGTTGCATCATTTCTTACTTTTAGTTCAGACAGGCCATTAAATTCTTTTATCATCCTATCTATTGCGCTTCTTTCATCGTCAAAAGCCGTGAAATCATATGCCAAAGGGAATTGAAGACATGCCTCTATCAATTCTTCAGTAGAAAGTTCTCTCAACATATTTTCTGGCAACTGACAGACTTCCCACATTTCTTCTCCAGATTCAAGTTTTTCCCATTCTGGAGTTCCCGGAAGCACCTTATAATATTTATTAAAGGCTACTTCATTCAACGCTCTGGTGGTTGCGACATCTGCAGATTCTGTTTCTATTATCTTGTCTGTACAAGCATATAGAATAAAAACGACTGCTAATGAGCTTAGAATACCAATACAAATTAATCTTTTATTTTTCATAGGCATAAGAATAAAATTAATCCATGTGGTGATAAGTTCCTAAAGGCTTAATAGCGTTCCTTAAATGGTGTTTTATGCAACAAATCAAAGATATTTCTTTCAAAAATACGATGATTATGTCTATTACAGGCTGTCTTAGATGACACATTTTAGGTTTAGGAACTTATCACCACACGGAGTAAAATTATACATAAGTTTTAAATTCTCTATTATCAAAGTGATTTTCTTTTGATGCAAATATAACCCTATAAAATCAAATTCACGCAATATAAATGTTGACAAAAAATTGACAAATAATAAAAATAAAAAGGGAAAGAATCTACTCTTTCCCTTTTTAATATCTATCCATTTACATTTAAGATATTATTCTATATAAACTTTTCCTTTAATCTCAAAGTTTTTTGAATATAATATAAAATAATAAGGATATTTCTCGGCAGGGTTAATATTGAACATCTTCCATTGAGATATAACCATATCGACTTCTTCATAAACAACAATTCCTAATCGATCACTAAAAGAGACATTAACTTTTTCTTTAGAGTCTAATAAGAAACGTATTTCCAATTTGCTATTATTATCTTCCAAATAATAATGCATTTTAGGAGGAGAAGATAAATTATTATTTTCCACGTTCGTGACATACTCCAACTTCGGATGCTTCTTGGAGTCACGTTTCTTCATTTCCTGCTGTTGCAGCTCCAAAGTCAGAGGATCTTCTGTCTGGCAGGCGGTGAAGCCTAAAGTCAGCAGGGTGCAGAGGCCGAATATGCAGAGTATCTGTTTCATCTTTTCTGGTATTAGTTTTTGCAAATATAGCGAAAAAAAAATCATTTATTCTTACGAATCACCCTAAACTATTGATGTAGCGATCGAAATCGACAGCTTTGCCTGGATGGGCCGTGAGCTTGGCGAAGAGACGCTCCTTGGCACGACTGATGCCTGATGGGGTGTGGCTGGTGAGCACAGCGATGTCTGCAGCGCGGAGGCCCAGCTTGGCAAGGAGGCAGAGCTGGTATTCGAAGGGGCTTTCCGACTGGTTCACTGATAGACTGCGACGGAAGTCGGGATAGACGGCATCGAGCAACTGCTCTACCTGCTGCATCTGCTCCGTGCGCAAGCTCTTATCGGCAGCTGCCATCTCTATCAGCTCGTCATAGATGGCAGAGCTCTTGACTTGTGCTTGCAGCTCTTCACGATCGGTGATGATGAGCTGTGCCAAGCGATTTTCGGCCTCTATCTTCTCCACACGCCGCTGCAACTGATGGCGAAGTTCGGTGTTCTCACTGCCAAGGTCGCTAAGTTGCTCGTTAAGCTGCGCTATCTGGCGCTCATTGTCAGCTATGTAGTCAGCACTCTGGCGATATTGCTCGTCACGCTGACGCTGCAAGTTCTCCACTTCCAAGGTCAGCTCTGCCTTACGACGACGGGTGTTTAGCCACAGGATGACCAACACAGCGACTACCAACAAGGCGCAGAGGGCAGTGAACCAAAGTTGGCGCTGACTGCGCTCACGCTCACGAGCCACTTGCAACTGCGTCTGATACTCATAAATCAGTTGCTGCACATCTACGCCTCGCTCTGCCGTGTAGAGCGAATCCAGATGATCAGTATAGGTATAGAGATGGTCGAGGGCAGCAGGATAGTCGCCCTGCTCTTCTGCCAACTCACTCAATATATAATAGGTGTTGAAGCGCCCCTCATAGGTGGTATCGGCTGCTGCCAAAGCCATGTAGTGGCTCACACTGTCGGCTGGGGCATCGGCCTCATAGAGCAGAGAGCCAACGGCATAGTAGTAGGTGCCACGCGGATGCCCCTGAGGTACGTAGTCTAACGCACGACGGGCATAGAGCAGCGCACTATCGGGCTGCTGAAACACATTGTATGCCAAAGCCAAGGAGTGCAGACGATAGGCCGTCTTCAGTGAATCGGCATCTATCAAGGCATGATGCAACGAGAGATGGGCATAGTAGAGTGCAGAGTCGGGCTGCTCCGTCATGACATAGTAGGAAGAGAGATCATGACAGGCAATGGATTTCTCCCTATCCGTCTCACACAGTGAAAGGAACTCCCGATAGACGGGCAGGCTCTCGGCATAGTTCTTCTGCTCGAAATAGGCATCGCCCAGCAAGCTGAGCACCGTGCGCCTGAAATCACGCTCTTCGGGATAAGACTCTAAGAGCACGCTGCACTCATGCAGATGACGGATGGCTGCATCGTAGGCATGCTGGACCCCATCGGCTTCTGCCTGCTCATAGAGCGCATGGGCACGCATGAGGTCTGTCTGCCCTTGCTCACAGGCATAGCAGAAACAAAGCCCTATCGAAAGCAATATAGATAGATGTAAATGTGTTGTTTTCATATCAGATACAAATATAAAGCTATTCTTGCAAAAAACTGAGGGCAGAAGTTGACAAAAAGTTGACAAATCTGTATCTTCGCATCCAAAATCAAGAAACTATGCATACAAGAGAAGAAAAGATGGAAGCCTTCGGACGCTTCCTGGACATACTGGATGAGCTGCGCGTGAAGTGCCCTTGGGACCGTAAGCAGACCAATGAGAGCCTGCGCCCCAACACCATAGAGGAGACTTACGAACTGTGTGAGGCTCTGATGCGCGATGATGTGAAGGACATCTGCAAGGAACTGGGCGATGTGCTGCTGCATGTGGCCTTCTATGCCAAAATAGCCGATGAAAAGGGGCAATTTGACATGAAGGATGTGTGCGACCGCCTGAGTGAGAAGTTGATCTATCGCCATCCGCACGTGTTTGGTGATGCAGTGGCAGAAACTGCAGGACAGGTGGTGGAGAACTGGGAGCAACTGAAGATGAAGGAGAAGGGTGGCAACAAGACCGTGCTGAGCGGTGTGCCTAAGTCGCTCCCTACGCTTATCAAAGCCTACCGCATACAGGACAAGGCCCGTGCCGTGGGTTTCGACTGGCAGGAGCGTGAGCAGGTATGGGACAAGGTGAAGGAGGAAATCAGTGAGTTTGAGGCTGCACTCGACCACATGGACAAGGCGGAGGCAGAAGCCGAGTTTGGCGATGTGCTCTTCAGCTTAGTGAATGCTGCCCGCCTCTATCACATCAATCCAGACAACGCGCTGGAGCATACCAACCAGAAGTTCATCAATCGCTTCAACTATGTAGAGGCTCACAGCATCAAGCAGGGACGTAATCTGAAGGATATGTCGCTGGAGGAGATGGATAAGTTGTGGGAAGAAGCGAAAAAGATTGAGCGTTAAACGTTTCACGTTTAACGCTCAATCTTTTCAAACGCGGTACAAAAGTCCGTTCTTGAGATCTATCAATGCGTCTTCCTTGATCTTGACGTGCAGCTTCTTGCCAGTAGCATTGAAAGGCAGCTGCGCCACGAAACGGTAGAAACGAGGGCGCTTGAAGTTGGCGATGTAAGGACTCTCCTTGCAATACTCATCCAGTTCTTCTGGAATAAGTGAATCGTCTGCACGCACCACGTAGGCCGTCACAACCTGTCCGCGCACCTTATCAGGCACAGAGGTCACGATGCAATCCTTTACCTTCGGATGGTTATTCAGCACGGCTTCCACCTCTGTAGGATAGATGTTCTCACCAGAAGAGATGATCATATCGTCCTTACGCCCCACGATGGTGATGAATTGGTTCTCGTCCCAAGTGGCAAGGTCGTTGGTATAGATGTATCCCTGATAGTATTTCTTCTCCGTCTCCACCTCATTGTTGGCATAGAGGTAAGGCGACTTTGCTGGAGAGCTGATGATAACCTCACCCACTTCCTGACCATCGCATGCAGCGAGGTCATCGGGTTCTGCACGACGGTCTTCATAGATCTTCACCACACGCACATCATCGTCTACACAAGAGGCACCAGCAGTTCCTGCATTCTCTGGTAGATCGAATGGACGGAGGAAGGTGTTCCAGAAGGTCTCCGTAGTGCCATAGCCATTGAATATATTAGGTGTAAGCACCTTCTGATAGCGGATGCAAGCAGAGCGTTCTAGAGGGCTACCCATAGTCACGATGCCCCGCAGGGTGCTGATGTCGTATCCCTTACGCTCCTGATTGTCTGCCAATTCTTCAAGCACGGTAGGCACTCCGATGAGGAAGGTGATTTTATACTTATCTACATAGCGCAGGGCAGCTTCAGAATCGAACTTGCTCATCACCACGATGGTGGCACCAGCGTAGAAGGCAGGACCAGGACCAGCGCAATGCAAGCCACCACGATGGAACCAAGGCGTAGTGTTCATGGTCACATCCTTATAGCTCATAGGGAAGTGAATCATCACATCGTGGGCAGAAAGCACCTCGTTGATGCTGGTGAGAGGCACACCCTTAGGGCGACCCGTGGTACCAGAAGTATAGAGGCGGGTGGTCTCGTCATAAATGTTGTAATCGTAGTCGAAGTGAGGTTCTGCCTCAGAGCTCTCCTTCAGATAGTCTTCATAGGAGATAATCTTCCCATTGGTCTTTCCGCCTACCACGACGAGGTGCTTAGGTTGGTAGCAACTCAGTGACAATGCCTCCAGCACGGTGTCTTGGAATGTATCGTTGAAGATCAGCGTCATTGGCTTGGAGTCATCGATATTGAAAGCCAGTTCACCTGCACTAAGTCTGAAACTGACGGGGCAGCATACGCCATGCATCTTATGAGCGGCTACATAAGCGAAAGCAAACTCCGGACAGTTGGACAGCAGCAGCATCAGCACGTCACCCTTTTGCATGCCATCAGCCAGCAGGGCATTGCCCAGATGATTGACTTCCTTGTTCAGTTCTGCGTAGGTCCACTGTCTGCCATCATCAGGATTTATCATGGCCAATTTACCGCCATAACGACGCACATTGCGCATGAATCCCTCGATCCATGTATAGCGACTCTCAAAGATAGTTTTAAAATCCATCATTCTTGAAGATTACTTGTTCTACATTAATTTGTTTGCAAAATTAGCCATTCTTTCTGAAGAAACGAACAACAATTGTAAACAAATGTAAATTCGGCCCCTAAAAAAATGCAAAAAACTTCAAAAACAAGAGAAAACAATAAAGGCAGCCTCCCAAGAGACTGCCTTTAGATCATCGCCTTCTGTCGTTACTTGGCGCATCGGGTACAGGGGGACCCCCGGCCCTGCCCTCTCCTCCAGGTCTACGCATTCCTCTGACCAACTCTTGGCGGAAGCGTGACTCTGCTTCTTTGATTTTGAAAATCTTCTTATAACTTATCACTTCCTTGAATCTGTCCAGATAAGTACGTTCCAAGCTTTCTATGGCAATGGCATTGGCACTCATACCCTCGAGCAGCTCTTTGTACTTCGCCTCATCAAGGTCTTTCTCACGTGACTCACGCATGGCACCGAAAATCTGGTCGTTCAGCTCCTGTTTGCGCTTCTCCAGTTCATTGTAGATGGGGAAGAACTTGGCGGCCTCATCGGCAGTGAGCTCGGCAAACTTGGTGAGGTAAGCCTCATGACGTTTCTGGAACTCCTCACGGCTCAGGCGTATATTGTCCCCACTGTTGTTGTTCTGTGCCAACAGCGAGAGAGGCAGCAAGCCTATCATCATGATGCAAAGCAATAATTTCTTCATGTCTTTCTACCTTTCTTTTTATTATTCTACATCCGACAGCAACTGATAGAACGTATAGTCATCCATCATACCATCGTTGACCAGCTGATCGATGTATTCGCGTTCCATCTGTTCTTCTTCGGCGGCCACATAGTGTGAATCCTGCTTCGTCATCATTCCGCCTAATCTCAGAATGAAGGCAGCCCCTACGAAAACGGCAGCCATATAGACCCACGGCTTGATTTTCTCCCACGTAGAGACCTCCGTCTCTCCCTGAGTGTAATCTACCTCGGGCAAGCGACTCATCATCTCCGAAGTGAAATTCTCAAAATAGCCTTCGGGAGTTTGAAAGGGATTATCCTTTCCAATCTTTTTTAAGATGTAGTCTTCTTCTTTCATAATCTCTTCTCCGTTTCTATGTTATTAGACTCTGTATTCTGCGAAAAGTTTAATCTTCATTCTCTAAAAATGATTTTATTTTTTTGGCCGCGTGGTGGTAGTCGGCCTTCAGGGCTCCTACAGAGGTACCCATGATCTCTGAAATCTCCGTATAGGTGAGCTCATCGTAGTACCTGAGGTTGAATACCATGCGCTGCTTGGCTGGCAGGGTGGCGAGTGCGACTTGAAATTTCCGTTGAATATCATCACCCGTAAAGTAGGCATCGCTCTCCAGCGTACTCACCACACTGGCTTCTGGATCGTCGAGCGACACTGACGCACGGGCTTTCTCTTTGTTTAGGAACGTAAGGCACTCGTTCAAGGCGATGCGATAGAGCCAGGTAGACAGCTTTGCCTCTCCGCGAAAGAGACCGATGTTCTGCCATGCTTTCAGAAAGGTGTTCTGAAGGATGTCATTGGCATCTTCATGCGTCAAGACCAGTCGGCGTATCTGCCAATAGAGCGGCTGCGTATATTGGGTCACCATCTTGGCAAACCCCTGTCTCACCGTCTGCTTGTCTTGCAACAAGTCCATTACTTCATATTCATCGTAGCTTGCGCTCATCTTCAGTCTTTACTATATGTATATTAGACTTATAAATATGCAAAAGGTTTAATGCTTCACATGATTTTTACGCACATATTCTCACGGGCCAGCACAGTGTGCTCAAACACGGCAAGGGCTTCTCGCAGCAGCACGCTCTCATCATCATAACGGGAGGAGTAATGTCCTATGATGAGCTTCTCCACGCCTGCATCCCGTGCCACCTGGGCAGCTTGTGAAGCTGTGGAATGGTAGCGTGACGTGGCTTTCTGGGCATCTTCCTCGCAGAAGGTGGCCTCATGGAAGAGGAGGTTCACGCCCTTCAACTTTTCTGCCAATGCTGGCATATAGCGTGTGTCTGAGCAGTAGGCATAGCTACGCGGAGGATCAGAAGGGGTGGTCAGACGCTCATTGGGTATCACACGCCCATCGGCCAGCACAAAGTCTTCCCCGTTCTTGATGCGGTTGATCATAGACAGCGGAATCTCATAGGCATCTATCATCTCACACAGGATGTGGCGTGGCGATGGCTTCTCTGCAAAGAGGAATCCACAGCAGGGCATCTTGTGATCCAGCGGCAGGGTGGTCACCGTGAGGGAGCGATCTTCGTAGATCACCTCACTCACCTTGTCGTCGTACTCATGAAACACCACCTCGAAGGTCATCTCCCAGTTGAAGAAATGTATCACGGACGCAAAGACTTCCTCACCACCCTTGGGCAGATAGACGTGCAGCTGTGCCGTACGTCCCAGCAGGTTGAGCGTAGAAACCAGCCCTATGAGGCCTAAGCAGTGATCGGCATGCAGGTGCGAGATAAAGATGCTCTGCAGCCTATTGAACTTTAGGTGCGACTTACAGAACTGTATCTGTGCGCCTTCACCGCAATCTATCATAAACAACTTATCGCGCACATTCACCACCTGCGAGGCAGGGAAATGGCGCGTGGTAGGCTTTGCGGAGCCACAACCCAATATGTTGACTTCAAACTTTTCCATTCTGAAGTGCAAATATAATGCAAATTTCCGAGCCTACCTAACTTCATGCTATACAAAAAAAGGAGGCAGCCGTTATGGCTGCCCCCCACCTTAGGAATGCTATTTAGAGTTTCAGATTACTCATTCTTGCCAGCTTCCATCTTAGCCTTCAATGCAGCCAGTGCATCGATGTCACCCAGAGTAGTAGAAGCGGCCTGATTCTGAATAGCAGGCTTCTCCTCCTTCTTGCCAGCTGCGGCACGTCTCTGCTGCTTGCGCTGCTCTGCCCTCTCTTCACGAGCAGCATCCTCGAAGGTGCGGCTGTGAGAAACGATGATGCGCTTAGCGTCCTTGTTGAACTCAATCACCTTGAATGGCAGCTTCTCATTCAGCTGAGCATGTGAGCCATCCTGCTTCACCAGATGCTTAGGAGTAGCAAAGCCCTCAACACCATAAGGCAGAGCCACTACATCACCCTTGTCGAGCACCTCGATGACCTGACCCTCATGTACAGAACCTACTGAGAAGATGGTCTCGAATACATCCCAGGGATTCTCCTCGAGCTGCTTGTGACCAAGGCTCAGACGACGGTTCTCCTTGTCGATTTCCAGTACCATCACCTCGATGTCAGCGCCAATCTGAGTGAACTCAGATGGATGCTTCACCTTCTTAGTCCAGCTCAGGTCAGAGATGTGGATCAGGCCGTCAACGCCCTCTTCGATCTCAACGAATACGCCGAAGTTGGTGAAGTTGCGCACCTTAGCAGTGTGCTTGCTGCCAACAGGATACTTCTCCTCGATGTTCTCCCATGGGTCAGCCTTGAGCTGCTTGATACCCAGAGACATCTTACGCTCGTCGCGATCCAGTGTCAGCACTACAGCCTCTACCTCGTCGCCTACCTTCATGAAGTCCTGAGCGCTGCGCAGATGCTGGCTCCAAGACATCTCTGACACATGGATCAGACCCTCTACACCAGGAGCAATCTCTACGAATGCACCATAGTCGGCCATCACCACTACCTTGCCCTTCACGTGGTCGCCCACCTTGAGGTTCTGATCCAGAGCATCCCATGGATGTGGGGTGAGCTGCTTCAGACCCAGAGCGATGCGCTTCTTCTCATCGTCGAAGTCAAGGATTACAACATTTATCTTCTGGTCAAGCTCTACAACCTCGTGAGGATCGCTTACGCGGCCCCAGCTCAGGTCTGTGATGTGGATCAGACCGTCTACGCCACCCAGGTCTACGAATACACCATAAGAAGTGATGTTCTTCACAGTACCCTCGAGCACCTGGCCCTTCTCCAGCTTGCCGATAATTTCCTTCTTCTGTGCTTCCAACTCGGCCTCGATGAGTGCCTTGTGAGAAACCACTACGTTCTTGTATTCCTGGTTGATCTTCACCACCTTGAATTCCATTGTCTTGCCTACGAATACGTCGTAGTCGCGGATAGGCTTCACGTCGATCTGTGAACCTGGCAGGAAGGCCTCGATTCCGAATACGTCAACAATCATACCACCCTTAGTGCGGCACTTGATGAAGCCCTTGATCACCTCTTCGTTGTCCAAAGCGGCGTTGATGCGATCCCATGCACGTGATGCACGAGCCTTGCGGTGTGACAGCACCAGCTGTCCCTTCTTGTCTTCCTGATTCTCGATATACACCTCTACAGTGTCACCTACCTTCAGGTCTGGGTTGTAACGGAACTCACTCATTGGGATGATACCGTCACTCTTGTAACCGATATTTACTACCACCTCACGCTTGTTGAGGGAAATAACGGTACCGTCAACGACCTCGCGCTCGCTGACCTTGTTCAGTGTGCCGTCATAGGCACTTGTCTGCTGCTCTTTGCTGACGTCAGAAAGAGCTTCGCCACTCTCATAAGCCTCCCAGTTGAAATCTTCCAGAGGCTGTACATTCTTTAATTCTTCCATTTATTAAATAATTTGTTTTTTAAAATTAATTAAGTGAGACATTATAATTGCTTATAAAATCGGGCGCAAATTTAGTGATTATATTTGAAAAGACAATAGGTTTTACGAGGAAAAATAAAACTATTTGGCTTATAGAAGATAAGAGGTAACGAAATGAAACCTTCTGGTAGGCAATGCAAAGTTCAGACAGCACTGGTGATTGTACAGACAGCAGTGCTGATTGTACAGACAGCAGTGGTGATTGTACAGACAGCAGTGCTGTCTGAAGTTTAGTTTGGATAGCAATGGGGTTTTGCTGAGATAGCGATGGGTTTTTGTCGGCGAATTATACGAATTTATTAAAATTATCCCTGACTTTCCCGTTGATGTCCCAGCTTCGATTTTTCCTTTCACCTTTCACCGATGCCATATAAGGTTGTGTGTTTCAGCGGATTAAGGTGGTGAAAGGAAACCTTCGCCCTTTCACCGCCTTTCACCACCCTTCACGGCTGAAAGGCCTCTTTATTTAGAATCTACACCGCTATAATAATTCTAATGACGACATACATCCTATAGGTTTTCTCAAACACTTGAGACATCACCTGTCTAAATAACAGTTGGTGAAAGACGGTGAAAGGCGGTGAAAGGAAACGATTTTTCTTTCACCACAATAAACGGGTGATTGTCAAAGACTTACGCCTACTTAGTGAAAGGTGAAAGGAAAAATCGGAGGTGGCTCTTCAGCGGAGGAAAATGCCGTAGGCATAGAATAGTGTAGCCAGCCATGCAGGGCTGCCATAGACAGCACAAATGTCTGGTGGTCAGATGGTTGCAGACATCCGTGCCTTTAGGTACGGGACGTAGCGTACCTAAAGGCACGCTTGTTTGGGGGGCATTAAAAAAACCAGCCATTCAGAAACACCTAACAGCGTTTCATCATGGCTGGCTACCCTAAATGATGCCTACGGCACCTACTCTACCAACTTCATAATATGCCCATGAAGGCTGGCGTTATTCCTTGAAAGAAAATGGTAACCATTCACTGGTAGACTTCATTTCATAAATCACACCTAGTCGTAAACTCCGGCTATAATTATTCTTTGTGACCACAAGCCCAATTTCTCCCCCACTTATTCCAACTGAACAGACGGAGTTATCACTTGCCCTTCATTTAAGATAACAGACGAAGCTGCAATAATCTGTTACATTGAAGGCACAGCCTTGATGCTGGATTCTGCTAAGTGGTAAATACCATAATCCGAGGGAGTAGAATGATTATTCAACTCTACTACATAGTCTGTATCGTCAATAGTCAGAGTCAACTTCAAATCTTCTGCATAACCACCACTCTGCATAAAAACAATATAAGCATCGTTTTGCAGCTTTCCATCAACAAGAGTCAAGTTTGATAAAGTAATGTTACCCAAAGTACTATTGCTCGCTCCGCTGAAATTTCGATCGTATTCATTGGCCACATGTGTACCACTTAAAACCAAAGAACTCACCGTCATGGTACCAGTTGCATTATTTACCAGTGTCACATCTGTAGAAATGTGCAGAATAATAGAACTCTGATCCAGAGTGATAGACGACCACACACCATCGGTGATAGACTTATTCCATCCTACCAGCACTTCATAGTCACCAACAGAGCTAAGGCTACCATCCCCTTGTGTGGCAATGGAAGATTCTACCCAATTGCCGTCTACTGTACCTGCAGGATACTGCAAGTGGAAATTCTGAGTGCCTGTAGTTGGCAGCATACTGGAGGCATTGTAGAACTTGCCTGCCGTAGTGCCTTCACCACTGCTCAGTGTGAAGATTTCATGGTAATTATTATCATCTTTCTGGAAAATCACAGAAATCTTATCGCCTGCTTTCCACACACGTTTCAGGGCAGTTCCATTTTCAGTCCACTCGGTGCGTGTATCAGCACCCGTATTCACGCTGAGAGTCATCTCATGAGGCTGGTCTGTGTTTATCACAGGCTCCTCACTATTGCTGCAAGCCGTAATGGCTGCCAAGCAGCACATACCAAATAAAAATTTGCTTATTACTTTCATGTTTCTTCTTCTTTTTTAGAGGTTGTTTTACCATGTTCCTTTATCAGGCACATCACCAGGAACGCCAAATCCGCCGCTCTCTACCAGCACAGGCAGCTGCACTTCCATGTTAATCACTTGCACCAGAGGTGCCTCGTAAAGTTCTTTTTGCATAACTAGCTCCTTTCTTAATTATGTATTACAAATAATTGAGTAAACAAAAAAACGTGCTTGTGGCACGGCCACCCCTCGCTGTGAGGAGTCACCGTGCCACAAGCACGTCACTTAGCTCGCTGCTACGCAGCTCGCCTGTATTATTTAGAACTAACGTTCGTTCGTTCGTTCGTTCGTTCGTTCGTTCGTTCTAATAAAAATCATGGACTTTTCCAAACTTTCGGCTTGGAAAATCGCACTAATATTTGTTAAACGAATCGCCATATTTCCTATATCTTTTCTTTCCTATTTTTCATCATAATGACCATAGGCCGTTAACACCAAAACCAACACCACTTCCTCTTGAATCTCATACACCAAGCGGTGCTTCTTGGTGATGGTTCTGCTCCAGAGGCCTGCCAAATCGCCCTTGAGCTGCTCAGGGTGGCCAGTGCCTGTGCGAGGGTGCTCTGCCAGTTCGTTAAGCAACTGCACAACTTTCTTAAAAGCAGCTGGCTCACTACGCTTCAACTTCCGAAGGTCTTCTTTAGCCTTGGCATTATAATCAATGCTATATTTCATAGCTCATTGAGCAACCAATTGTTCATCTCTTCTACACTATCGAAGCGCATCGCGCCTCCTTCCTCTCTCGCTGCTTTCACCCGAGCCACAAATTCTTCTTTGGTCATCAGCGTGGGGTCTTCTGCCTCATGGCTATGTGCCAAGCGGCGCAGATATTTGGCAGCTCGGCTCAGCAGCCCCTCATCTTCGGCTATCACGCCAAGGCTGCGCAAGATGTCTATGTTCAGTTCTGAAGTGGTCATTTCTGTCTTTCTTTAAACTATTTCGATGCGAAGATAAGGCTTTATCTGCAATTCTCAAACTAAATCAAAGAAAAAGTTATGCCTCCGCTACTCCTGCGGCTTAGGATGCAGGTGCGACAAGGCGGCGCCGATGGCGGTGCAGTATTCTGAATAGGCAGGGATGTGAAAGCGCACGCCGTAGAGCTCTTCCAGATCCTTGAACACCTCACGGCACTGAGGCATGAGGGTAAGGTTGCCTATCAGTACGAAGTCCTTCACCTTGGTGGAGAGGGAGCAGAGCACAGCGGCACTGCCAATGGTCTGCATCACCATGTGGACGATGCCAGCGGCTACGTCCTCGTGGGTAGAGGTGGTGTCAGCCTTGCCAAAAAGAGAGGCAGTGGCATGCAGTGGGAGTCCTGGAAGGTCCGTATTGCACACATCACCTATGAGGAGGTCTATCTTGTTGTAGTCGCCCTGCTCGGCAAGCTCAGAAACGTAATGGATATCATGCGTGTTGAGCAGCAGGCGTGAGAGGCCCTGAAGCGTACCGCCGCCCATACCGATACCTGCGATGTGCTCTATTTTATCCTGACAGATTTTTACAAATGACGTACCAGTACCCATGCTCACGACGATAAGCGGAGAGATGTCAAGTGCATGGCGAGCGCCCAAACCATTAGCTATAAACTCATCGATTTTCTTTGTAGGAAGTCCGTAGAGAGGACTATTCACGTAGGCACTACCCACACCCGTGAGCACCACCTGCTCTATGTCTTCGAGCTCAATGCCGTTGTCGTAAATATACTTGCCGAAGGCTCCGAACAGTGAAGTTACAGGGTCTGCTGCGGTGATACACATAGGCGACTGCAGTTGATCGCCCTCCTTGATGCCCACGATTTTCGTAGTGCTTCCGCCTACATCGATTCCTATTACTACGCCCATTATCTGGTGTTTTTAAGTTGATGTTTAGATAAACACGGGGCGAAGATAAGGCAAATAAAGCACAAAACCAAATAAAAGCCTATCTCTTGAACAATTGGTAGCTGATTTTCACGCCCCAACGCTGGTATTTCGCCTTTTCGAAGCTGGCAAAGAAGCCCAAATCCACCAGATGCGTGCCGAAGCCGTAGCCAAGTTCCCAATAGGGTTTGAGCGTAGGGGTATAGAGCATATTGAGGTAAACGCGCTCATAGATCACGTGCTTAGTGAGCTTGGTGAGATGCGGCACTAAGAGGAATGGGGTGTCATACGTGACGTGGAAGCGGGCATAGCGGCTGGAGCTGTTGTACATATAGCGATGCAGGAGCTGGAAGCGTCCGCTGATTTCATCGCGCCACTCGTCAGGGAGGTTGTTTCGACGCAGATGCTCAAAGTCGGCAAAGTAGAGGTGCTTCTGATACGTGAAGCCACCTGCCCCCGCCCTGAGATACAGCTCACGCATGGCACCGAGGGAGAACGTCTGGCGGATGTCAAACTCCAGACGCTCATACTTCATGGAATGGTGCAGCACCCCACCGATGCCTCGCTCCCAATCGAGCGTCATGCGTGGGTACTTAGAGTCGAGGTTCTCCTTGCGCTGTCCGCTCATATAGTAATACTGACCAGGCACCCAAATCAGGGTAAGGCGAGGGGCAAAGCTGTTGTACGTCCGTCGCAGGGAGCTGATGATGCCAAAGTCTGATTCCGTCAGCTCAGGAAGCATGTCTGCCACCTCCTTAGGCGACACCTGCCTTCCCGTTTCATTCAGTATCAGTCGGGATTTCTTTGGTGCCGAGCGCTGGTGTACGGAGAGACCTGCCTGGAAGGTGAGTCCATTGGTGATCTCCCAACTGTGCATGAGCTTCATATACACGTCCTTGAAGTAATCCACATGTATCTGCGACTTGTCGAGCAGTTCGTCAGGAATCTGATCTATGACATTGGTGATGCGAGGGCTGTAGATACGTCCGCCGCTACCCATCTCCAACGAGATGGATTGCCTCCGCCGCGGCCAATAGTTGAAGTCGCCATTCACATTCCAGAAAAGTTCCCGATGCTTGAAGTTGACTCCCAAGCGCGGGGTGACGCTCAGCAACCTATCGCCGCTGAAGAGTTGGTTATACCTTATCTTATATCTATAGGAGATGCCATTGGTGCGGCTATAGCTGAGCAGCGAGGGATCCAGCAGTTGGTAGATGCGGAAGGTGCCGATGTTAGGAGCCACCACGGTGCGACGGCTGAAGAGGATGTCTTCCACGCCCTCGAGGAACTTATTCTCAGAAGGGCTGACGCTCTCTTGCTGCGAGGCAAGCCTCAAGGAATCTTGGTGCTGGAAATAATGCCGATAGAGCCTTTGCTCCTCAGAGGTCAACGGCTCCGCACGTTGCTGGCCGATGTAGTCAAAGTTGCGCACCATGCTCGTAGTGTCTACCGTCAGCGCATAGGCCTCCGTCAGGTCGTAGTTCATCTCCTTCGACTGTCCGAACGCTATCTCCTGATATTCCGGAACGCCCACATAGCGGCCCGTCATCTTGTTGCCCAGCATCTTGATATTCACCTCCACCTCATAGTGCACGGGCAAGAGTTCTTCTTCGGTGCCCTCCTCCCCCAGCTTCACGGTGATGATGAAGTGGTTCATCTCCGTATGTCCGATGTAGCAGATTTCACGCACGGTCATGCTGCGCTCATTGATGAGCATATAGCCGTAGAGCAGTTGGTAGCTATACACCTTGCGCACGAAGTAGATGCGGTGCAGAGGGCCGTTCGCCGTGTCTTGCACGCCCTGATGGGTGTATTTATAGTAGTTGCGCCCATTGGGAGCCAAGGGGGAGAGCAGCTTGTCGCCCAGCAGCGAAGAGGCATAGACATTGATGTGGAAGAAATCCCGCAGTCGGCCGTCGGCCTCCCATGCCCTACCAGCCGTGCCCGTGAATCCCCTCATCTTCTCATCATAGATATCGGGAGCCGTATAGTGCAGGTCGCTCTGCGACTCCACCACATAGTCGCGCACGCCTTTCTGCATGTGGAACATGTGCGGAAGGGCTTGCAGCAGCAGGTTCTTGCGGTCGACATGCAGATCACCTTTCACATAAAGCTGCGCCCTGTACTCGCTCACCGCCTTGGCATAGCGAGGGGCACGCTCACGCACCTGCTCCACCAGCGAGTCGGCCAGCGTCCAGTTCCTGCGTGCCTGCAGAGGGAGCACAAGCAGCGCAAGGAGCAACAGCAGACAAGGTTTGAGGCTATATGTGACAATCTTATTCAATGTTTTACGTCTTTTTGCTGCAAATTTAGGAATTATTTGTAATTTTGCGCCAAACAACTAAAAAAGAAAGTCAACAATGTCCAAAATGCGATTTTTTGCACTTCGTGAGCTTGCCAATCGCAAGCCTTTGGAAGTACAAGTGCCATCAGAGAAACTGAGTGACTACTATGCCAGCCACGTCTTCGACGATGAGAAGATGCAGGAGTACCTGCCACGTGAGGCCTACAAAGCCGTGAAGGATGCGGTGGAACTCGGCAAGCCCATCAGCCGTGAGATGGCAGACCTGATAGCCAACGGCATGAAGAGTTGGGCGAAAACCTTGGGCGTGACCCACTATACGCACTGGTTCCAACCCCTGACAGACGGTACCGCTGAGAAGCATGACAGTTTCATCGACTTCGGTGAAGAGGGTGATGTGATAGAGCGCTTCAGCGGTAAGCTGCTCATCCAGCAGGAACCCGATGCCTCCAGTTTCCCTAATGGTGGCCTTCGCAACACGTTCGAAGCGCGTGGCTACACGGCTTGGGATGTGTCTTCACCTGCCTTCGTGGTAGATGATACGCTGTGTATCCCTACCATATTCATCGCCTATACGGGTGAGGCTTTGGATTACAAGACGCCACTGCTGCGTGCCCTCTCTGCTGTTGACAAGGCCGCTACGGAGGTGTGCCGCCTGTTCGACAAGAACGTGTCACGCGTGTATGCCAACTTAGGTTGGGAGCAGGAGTATTTCCTCGTGGACGAGGCGCTCTACGATGCCCGTCCCGACCTTTTCCTCACAGGACGCACCCTGATGGGGCACTCTTCTGCCAAAGATCAGCAACTGGACGACCACTACTTCGGCAGCATCCCGCCACGTGTCACGGCCTTCATGAAAGACCTTGAGATAGAAAGCCTGAAGCTGGGCATCCCTGTCAAGACACGTCACAACGAGGTGGCACCGAATCAGTTTGAGTTGGCTCCTATCTTCGAGAACGTGAATCTGGCCAACGACCATAACCAGCTCATCATGGATCTGATGAAGCGCATCGCCCATAAGCACCACTTCGCCGTGCTGCTGCATGAGAAGCCATTCGACGGGGTGAACGGCAGCGGCAAGCACAACAACTGGTCGCTCTGCACAGATACGGGCATCAACCTCTTCTCACCGGGCAAGAACCCTGAGGCGAATACCCTCTTCCTCACCTTCCTGGTGAATGTGCTGATGATGGTATATAAGAACCAGAACCTGCTGCGTGCCAGCATTATGAGTGCGGGTAACAGCCACCGTCTGGGAGCCAACGAGGCACCGCCTGCCATCCTCTCCATCTTCCTGGGCAGACACCTGAGCATGGTGCTCGATGAGATCATGCAGAAGGATTATCGCACGCATGCCTCCAACAAGCAGAAGACGACGCTCAAGCTCGACATAGAGCGTGTGCCAGACATCATGCTGGACACTACCGACCGTAACCGCACCTCACCTTTCGCCTTCACGGGCAATCGCTTTGAGTTCCGTGCCGCTGGTGCTTCGGCCAACTGTGCCGCAGCCATGATAGCCATCAATGCGGCTATGGCTGCCCAGCTCGCTGAGTTCAAGGCCAGCGTGGACAAACTTATGGAAGAAGGCTTTGAAGTCAACGAAGCCATCTTCTACATGATGAAGGAATACATACAGACCTCTGCCCCTATCCACTTCGAGGGCGACGGCTACTCACAGGAGTGGAAGGAGGAGGCACACCGCCGTGGCTTGTCAGACATCAGCAGCGTGCCTGAGGCACTGATGCACTTCGATGATGCCCAGAGTCGTGCCGTGCTCATGGGGCAGCATGTCTTCAACGAGAGCGAGCTGCAGAGTCGCATCGAGGTAGAACTGGAGAAATACGTGAAGAAGGAGCAGATAGAGAGCCGTGTGCTGGGCGACCTGGCTATCAACCACATCGTGCCTACGGCCGTGAGCTATCAGAACCGACTGCTGGAGAACCTGTGCGGCCTTCGGGAGACCTTTAGCCAGCAGGAGTACGACGAGCTGAGTGCCGACCGCAAGGAGCTGATACGCGACATCTCTCACCGCGTCACTGCCATCAAGGTATTGGTGCGTGAAATGACGGAGGAGCGCCGCAAGGCCAACCACATGGACAGCAACCACGATAAGGCCATCGCCTACGCTGAGCAAGTGCACCCTTACCTGAATCGCATCCGTGAGCATATCGACAATCTGGAAATGGAGGTCGATGACGAGATCTGGCCACTGCCTAAATACCGCGAATTGCTCTTCTCTAAATGAAGCAGTGGGGATAGTTTGTAATTCACTATTGACAATCCATAATTGATAATTATTAATTCACAGATAATGTTCAGAAAGATTTTCCCGTCTGCCATCCTTGCAGGAATTTGTATCGCCATCGCCGGCACCGTATATCTCCGCGTAGGTGGCTTGGCTGGAGCTGTCCTCTTCGCCTTCGGCTTGATGACGGTGGTTTACTATGGTTTGAAGCTCTATACCGGCACTGCAGGATTCATCCGCGCACGTGGCGATTGGAGTATGCTCTGCATAGTTCTGCTTGGTAACATTGTAGGCTGTCTGCTCACGGCTCTGGCTGTGCGCTATGCCCTACCCGACTGCATCGAGCCAGCTACCAACATTCTTCAAGGCCGCTTGGCAAAAGGTCCTTTCGCCTGCTTACTTCTGGCCATCGGTTGCGGCTTCATCATGACCACCGCCGTGAACTTTGCCCGTCAGGGAAAGATGCTACCGCTGCTCTTCGGTGTGCCCCTCTTCATCATGTGCGGCTTCGCCCATAGCATCGCCGATGCCTTCTACTTCTTAGTAGTGCCCGCAGACACCCTGTTGCAACCTATGGTGCTGGCCATATACATCTGCGAGGTGCTGGGCAACTTCGTGGGATGCAACCTCTACCGTTGGACCATGTTCGGACTTGAAAAACAATAGTTTATGGAACTGAATGCACATAACAAGCAAGAATATCCCCCGATGCATACCACCGAGCATATCATCAACCAGACGATGATACGCCTCTTCGGTTGTGGGCGCTCAGTAGAAGCGCACATCGAGCGAAAGAAGAGCAAGTTGGATTATCGGCTCGACGAAGCACCTACAGAGGCGCAAGTCAAGCAGCTGGAAGATGCCGTCAATGAGGTGATAGACCGCCACCTTGACGTCACCACCGAGTTCATCACCCAGCAGGAAGCCATGGGGCGTTTCGACATGAAGCGCCTGCCCGACGATGCCTCTGAAACCGTCCGAGTGGTACATGTGGGCGACTATGACGAATGCCTCTGCATCGGCACCCATGTAGAGAACACCAGTGAAATAGGTCATTTCTGCATCCTGAGCCACAGCTGGGATCCCGACACACACATTTGGCGTATGAGGTTCAAATTAAATTGATTATCTTTGCAGCCAAAATCAAAAACGAGGATGAGTAGAAAAAGAAAGGAACTCCCCTTACTGGAGAAGGTGATGATAACCGACGTGGCTGCAGAGGGCAAGGCCATTGCCAGGGTGAACGACTTGGTGGTGTTCGTGCCCTACGTGGTACCTGGCGATGTGGTGGACCTGCAGGTGCGACGCAAGAAGCACAACTATGCGGAGGCAGAGGCAGTGAAGTTTCACGAGTATTCGGAGAAACGGGCCGTGCCTTTCTGCGAGCACTATGGGGTGTGCGGCGGCTGTGTGTGGCAGATTCTGCCCTACTCCGAGCAACTGAAATATAAGCAGAAGCAGGTGGTGGATGCCCTGACGCGCATCGGCAAGGTAGAGCTGCCAGAAATCACGCCCATCATAGGTTCTGAGAAAACACAATGCTACCGCAACAAGTTGGAGTTCACCTTCAGCAACAAGCGCTGGCTGACACGTGAGGAGGTGGCCAGTGGGGTGGATTTCGAGCGCAATGCGGTGGGATTCCACATCACGGGAGCCTTCGACAAGGTGCTGCCCATAGAGAAGTGCTGGCTGCAAGACGACATCTGCAATCAGATTCGCAATGCCATACGCGACTATGCCTTGGAGCATGGATATACGTTCATTGACCTGCGACAGCACACGGGCATGATGCGCAACCTCGTCATCCGCACAGCTTCTACGGGCGAGCTGATGGTCATCGTAGTGGCACGTGTGGAGGGGGAAGCCGAAAGGCAGCAGTTCCTCACGCTGATGGAGTATGTGAAGCAGACGTTCCCACAAATCACCTCACTGCAGTATGTCATCAATAATAAGGTGAACGATGCCATTGGCGACCTTGATGTGGAGCTCTACAGTGGGCGTGACCATATCTTCGAGGAAATGGAAGGGCTGCGGTTCAAGATAGGTCCGAAGTCGTTTTACCAAACCAACTCGGAGCAGGCCTACCGCCTGTATAAAGTGGCTCGCAGCTTTGCAGGGCTCACGGGCAATGAGCTGGTGTACGACCTCTATACAGGTACTGGTACCATAGCCAACTTCGTGAGCCGACAGGCACGTGAGGTCATCGGCATAGAGTATGTGCCAGAAGCCATCGAGGATGCAAAGGTGAACTCGGCTGTGAATGGTATAGAGAACACGCTCTTCTATGCCGGCGATATGAAGGACATCCTCACCGACGACTTCATCACCGCACATGGCCGTCCAGATGTCATCATCACCGATCCCCCACGTGCGGGCATGCACCCTGACGTAATCAATGTGATACTGAATGCAGCGCCTCAACGCATCGTGTATGTGAGTTGTAACCCTGCCACGCAGGCACGCGACCTTCAGCTGTTGGATGCTAAATACAAGGTAGAGGCGGTGCAACCCGTAGATATGTTCCCTCAGACGCATCATGTGGAGAATGTGGTGCTGCTGAAATTGAGAATCCACAATTGACAATTCACAATTGACAATTCATAATTCATATTTACAATTCATAATTGTTTCCTATGGAAAAGAGAATCGCGGCGCGAGCCAAGACAAGATATACTGACTATGTAGTGCGTGAGGAGATGGGGTTGATGGCTTATCTGGCAAAGTTGATGCCCGAAGCCAGCCGCACGAAGTTGAAATCGCTCCTCAGCAAGCGACTGGTACTGGTGAACAACGTCATCACCACGCAGTTCAACTACCCGCTGAAGCCTGGCATGAAGGTACAGATCAGCCGCTCCAAGGCGGGAAAGGAGTTTCACAACAAATACCTGAAGCTGCTCTATGAAGATGCCTATATCATCGTGGTGGAGAAGAAGGAAGGCCTTCTCTCCGTGAAAACCGACCGCGAGAAAGAGCGTACGGCATGGTCGTTTCTCACTGAATACCTGCAGAAAAACGACCGTCGTGCACAGGCTTACGTGGTACACCGCTTGGATCGTGATACCTCTGGCATCATGATGTTTGCCAAGGATGAGAAGACACAGCACACCTTGCGTGACAACTGGCACAAGATAGTGTTCGACCGTCGCTATGTGGCTGTAGTGCTTGGGGAGATGGAGCGTGATGCTGGTACAGTGGACTCCTGGCTCACCGACCGAAAGCTCTATGTGAAATCAAGTCCTGTAGATGATGGTGGGCAGTATTCAGTGACGCACTATCGCACCATCAAACGGGCCAATGGCTACTCTCTTATGGAGCTGAAACTGGAAACTGGGCGCAAGAACCAGATACGCGTACACATGGCCGACTTAGGTCATCCGGTGCTCGGTGATGGACGCTATGGCGTAGAGGACGAGAACCCACTGGGTAGGCTTGCCCTGCATGCCTTCAAGCTCTGCTTCTACCACCCAGTGACCCGTGAGCCCATGAAGTTCGAGACGCCCTATCCAACCGACTTCAAGCGACTGTTCGTGAAGAAACAGACGAATGCCCCCGAAGAGGACAAGTAAAATCCGACTGTAGCACTGTAGCACTCTCGGCACTACCTATACGTCGAGGTGATAGACCATTGCTGGGCTACCTCATATCCCTCTTCATAGAGTGCCAGCAGTTTCTTGGTGTCTCGCTCAATGCGATCCACCTCCACAGGTTTCTGTGGACGTATCACCGCGATGCGTCCCTCGTCTTCCAGACGCTCCACAAGGTCGAGCTGCTCATTGTAGACGATGCTCCGCATCACCAATGCCTCACGAATGCGCGGATATTCCTTATAAATAAAAGGAGGTATCTTGAACTTATGATGCTTCTTCCTGTAGCCACGATTGCGCGTCAGCACCACTACTGCCTTCTGGTATCCCTGACCGAAGGCCCGCTCCACAGGGATGCTATCGGCGATACCACCATCGAGCATCGGCTGATCGTCTACGTAGGCAATGGGACATACGAAGGGCAGGCTGCATGAAGCTTTCGCAATGCTGATGATGCGTGCCTCGTTGTGCTTCTCTTCCCAGTACTGAGGCTCACCCGTCACACAGTTGGTGGTCACCATCTCGAAGCGATCGGGTGTAGCGGCATAAGCGGCATAATCATAGGGAATGATATGCTCGGGAAAATCCCCGAACATCAAGTTGAAATCCATGATATTGCGCTGTTTCACCAGATACTTCAAACCGATGTATTGATACTGGTCCAGCAAGTCGATATTGGCTTTCTTGGCACGCCCACGCTGGCGTGACATAAAGGAAAGTCCGTTGCTGGCACCCGCGCTCACACCGATGGTATAGGGGAAGTGAAACCCTCTGTCCAAGAAGTTATCAAGCACACCTACGGTAAACACGCCGCGCATGCCACCACCTTCCAGCACCAAAGCCGTTTCAGCATCTATTTGAAAGTGTCCTTGCTCTATATTATACATTTTGATACATTTTTTCACTTTTTTGATGCAAAGATAATAAATATTACGATTTATTACCTATCTTTGCACCGTTTGAAAAGAAACTATTAAATAATTTTTACAATGAAAAAAATATTATTCTTAGCCGTTGCAGGCCTCATCAGCCTCAGCGCATTGGCTCAGCCAGCTCAACAAGAAGAGAACAACTTCCAGTTTACTGTAGTAAAACAGAACCCTATCACCAGCATTAAGAACCAAGCCAGCGCAGGTACCTGCTGGTGCTATTCTACCTTGGCTTTCTTGGAGTCAGAGCTCATCAAGGCCGGCAAGGGTACTTACGACTTCTCTGAGATGTACATCGTAGAGAATACGTATTATGACCGCGCACAAGCCGCTGTCCGCACCCACGGTGACGTGTCTTTCTCACAGGGTGGTTCTTTCTATGACGTACTCTATGGCATGGAGCACTTCGGACTCATCCCAGAAGCCGAGATGCGCCCAGGCGTGATGTACGGCGACACACTGAGCCGTCATAACGAGCTCTCTGCCGTAACAGATGCTATGGTAGCTGCCATCGCTAAGGGCCGCAGCCGCACACTGCAAACCGATCCAGACGGCAATTGGATGTGGCTCAAGGCCGTGAAGGCTGCCCATGAGGTATATCTGGGCAAGGCTCCTGAGACGTTCACTTATCAAGGTAAGACCTACACCCCGAAGTCATTCTTCGAGAGTACTGGTTTGAAGGCCAGCGACTACATTTCACTGACTTCTTACACTCACCACCCATTCTATGAGCCATTCGTACTGGAGATTCAGGACAACTGGCGCTGGGCGCAGAGCTACAACCTGCCTATTGACGAGCTGATGGAGGTATTCGACTATGCCATCAATCAAGGCTACACCATCGCTTGGGGTTCTGACGTGAGCGAGGATGGCTTCAACCGTCAGGGTATTGGCGTATTGCCAGACATCGAGAAGGTGGCTGAGGAAGCTGGCAGCGACATGGCTCATTGGCTGAACCTGCCTGCTGCACAGCGCAACGTGACCAACAAGCCAACCCCTCAGAAGTGGGTGACTCAGGCAGAGCGCCAGAAGGCATACGACAACTGGGAAACCACCGATGACCACGGCATGCAGATCTTCGGTATCGCCAAGGATCAGATAGGCAACGACTACTACATGGTAAAGAACTCATGGGGTGTGACGGGCAAGTATGATGGTATCTGGTATGTTTCCAAGGCATTCGTTCGCTACAAGACCATGAACATCGTGGTGAACAAGAAGGCTGTGCCTAAGAGCATTCTGGACAAGCTGGGCGTGAAGATTTAGTTTAGAGTTTAGAGTTTAGAGTTTAGAGCTTTTCTAAACGGCTGCATAGTGAGGGGAGAGCATAGCTCTCCTCTTTTTTGTGCCATGCCCCATTTAGGTGCGATTTTCCTTTGAACTTTTGGCATTTCTCTCATTTATTCGTAACTTTGCAGTCAAATTGTCGCGAAAGCGGCTGATTTATTGAGGAAATAATCATTAACTAAATAAGAACATGAGTTTGAAAATTGTTGTTTTGGCCAAGCAAGTACCCGACACCAGAAATGTGGGGAAAGATGCCATGAAAGCTGACGGAACCATCAACCGTGCAGCGTTACCCGCTATTTTCAATCCAGAGGACCTCAACGCACTGGAGCAGGCCCTCCGCTTGAAAGATGCCTTCCCTGGCTCTACGGTGACTATGCTCACCATGGGTCCTGGACGGGCAGCGGAAATCATTCGTCAAGGACTATATCGCGGTGCCGATGACGGCGTACTGCTGACCGACCGCGCGTTTGCAGGGGCCGATACGTTGGCTACCTCTTATGCCATCGCTACGGCCATCAAGAAAATGGGAAACTGTGACGTGATTCTGGGCGGTCGCCAAGCCATCGACGGTGACACCGCACAGGTAGGTCCTCAGGTGGCTCAGAAGTTGGGTCTTACGCAAGTGACATACGCAGAAGAAATACTCTCACTGGATGAGAAAAACCGCCGCATCACCATCCGTCGCCACATAGACGGTGGCGTGGAAGTGGTGGAAGCCCCACTCCCATTGGTGATCACCGTCAATGGAAGCGCTGCTCCTTGCCGTCCTTGCAATGCCAAGTTGGTAATGAAGTATAAGCATGCTATGGGTGGTTTGGAAAAGGCCGACCTTGCTAAGCAGGGTGTGGAGCTGCCATACGCCGACCTCTATGCACAGCGCCCATACCTCAACCTGACGGAATGGACAGTGGCCGACATCGATGCCGATGTAGAACAGTGCGGTTTAAGCGGTTCTCCTACCAAGGTGAAGACCGTGCAGAACATAGCCTTCCAAGCCAAGGAGAGCCAGACGCTCACCGCCAAGGACGAGGATGTGGAAAGTTTAGTTAAAGAATTGTTGGACAAGAAGATTATCGGCTAAGGAATTATGAACAATGTATTTGTATATTGCGAGATAGAAGGCACCACCGTGGCCGAAGTATCTCAGGAGTTGCTGACCAAAGGCCGCAAACTCGCCAACCAACTGAACGTAGAACTCCATGCCGTTGTGGCTGGTACCGATATCAAGGGTAAGGTAGAAGATCAGATCCTGCCTTACGGCGTCGATAAGCTCTTTGTATTCGATGCCCCTGAGTTGTTCCCATACACCTCAGCGCCTCATACCGACATACTGGTAAATCTCTTCAAGCAGGAGAAACCTCAGATAGCCCTTATGGGTGCTACCGTGATAGGTCGCGACCTCGGTCCTCGCGTGTCTTCTTCACTGACCAGCGGGTTGACAGCCGACTGCACCCAGTTGGAAATCGGTGATCATAAGGATGTGAAGACAGGTACAGAGTATCAGAACCTGCTCTATCAGATTCGTCCGGCTTTCGGTGGTAACATCGTGGCTACCATCGTGAATCCAGACCATCGTCCACAGATGGCTACCGTACGTAGCGGTGTGATGCAGAAAGCCCTCTACGAAGGCAGCTGCCGTAAAGAGGTGGTTTACCCAGAGGTTAGTCAGTATGTAAGCCCAGAGGCTTTTGTGGTACATGTGCTGGAGCATCGCGTAGAGGCAGCTAAGCACAACCTCAAGGGTGCCAAGATCGTGGTGGCTGGTGGCTATGGCATGGGCAGCAAGGAAGGTTTCAACATGCTCTTCGATCTGGCCAAGGTGCTTCATGGCGAGGTAGGTGCCAGCCGTGCAGCTGTAGATGCTGGTTTCTGCGACCATGACCGCCAGATTGGCCAGACGGGTGTCACCGTGCATCCGAAGGTATATATCGCCTGCGGCATCAGCGGACAGATTCAGCACATCGCTGGTATGCAGGATTCCGATATCATCATCTCTGTGAACAGCGATCCAGAGGCACCTATCAACAAGATTGCCGACTACGTGATCTGCGGCACAGTGGAAGAAGTGGTTCCAAAGCTGATTAAGTATTACAAACAAAATTCGAAGTAACTATGGCAAATTATTATAGTGACTATCCTGAGCTCAAGTTCCACCTCACCCACCCGCTCATGGAGCGCATCGTGGAGCTGAAGGAACGCGGCTATGCCGACAAAGAGCAATATGAAGACGCGCCTGTTGACTACAACGACGCCATTGAGAACTACGACCGCGTGCTGGACATCGCCGGTGACATCGCAGCCAACATCATAGAGCCAAACAGCGAGAGCGTGGACATCGAAGGTCCACACCTCGTAGATGGACGCATGGTGTATGCAGAGAAGACTAAGGAGAACCTGGCCGCTACCATCAAGGCAGGCCTCAACGGTGTGCCTATGCCTCGCCGCTATGGTGGTTTGAACTTCCCTACCGTGCCTTATTCTATGGCTTCAGAGATCATCTCTGCTGCCGATGCAGGTTTCCAGAACATCTGGTCACTGCAAGATTGCATCGAGACCCTCTATGAGTTTGGCACCGAGGAGCAGCGTCAGCGCTACATCCCACGTGTGTGCCAAGGTGAAACCATGTCTATGGACCTCACCGAGCCAGATGCAGGTTCCGACCTTCAGCGCGTGATGCTCAAGGCTACCTACGATGAGAAGGAAGACTGCTGGCGACTGAACGGTGTGAAGCGCTTCATCACCAATGGTGACTCTGACATTCACCTCGTGCTGGCACGTTCTGAGGAAGGTACGCGCGACGGTCGCGGTCTTTCTATGTTCATCTATGACAAGCGTCAAGGCGGTGTCACCGTGCGCCACATTGAGCACAAGCTCGGTATCCACGGTTCACCTACGTGTGAGTTGGTTTACAAGAACGCCAAGGCAGAACTTTGCGGTGATCGCAAGTTGGGTCTTATCAAGTATGTCATGGCGCTGATGAACGGTGCCCGTCTGGGTATCGGTGCACAGAGCACAGGCGTGAGCCAGGCAGCTTACAACGAGGCACTGAAGTATGCTCAGGAGCGCCGCCAGTTCGACAAGGCCATCATTGAGTTCCCAGCCGTTTATGACATGCTGGCACGCATGAAAGCCAAGCTCGATGCCGGTCGCAGCATCCTCTACATGACTTCCCGCTATGTGGATATCTATAAGGCACTGAACGACATCAGCCGCGAGCGTAAGCTCACGCCAGAAGAGCGTGCAGAGCAAAAGAAGTACAGCCGCTTGGCCGATGCCTTCACCCCACTCTGCAAGGGTATGACTTCCGAGTACGCCAACCAGAATACTTACGATTGTATTCAGATTCACGGTGGTTCTGGCTTCATCATGGAGTATAAGTGCCAGCGCCTCTACCGCGATGCCCGTATCCTTTCCATCTACGAGGGTACCACACAGCTGCAGGTAGTGGCCGCCATCCGCTACATCACCAATGGCACCTACCTCAGCATCATACGTGAGATGCTGCAGAACGAGGTAGCTCCAGAGTTCAAGGCCCTGCAAGACCGTCTGGCTGCTTTGGCCGACTGCTACGAAGAGGCCATCAATCTGGTGAAGGAACAAGGCAATCAAGACGTACAGGATATTCTGGCACGCCGTCTCTATGAGATGACAGGCGGATTGGTGATGAGCCTACTGCTGCTCGATGATGCCACCCGTGCTCCAGAGCTGTTCACTAAGAGCGTGAACGTGTACGTACGCTTGATAGAAGGAGAGGCCAATGGCCATTACGACTTCATCAAGAACTTCAGTGCTGAAGATATGGAGTACTACCAGCCAGAGTGCTAAGCGGAAATACACTTAAATAATAAAGCTCCTCCCCTAATTGAAGGGAGGAGCTTTTATTTTTAGCACATTGGCGTGACATCTTACTTCACCAGGCACTTATCCAGCTCTCGGGCTATGGCTTCCTTGTCGAGAAGCTGACCGATGAAGACCAACTTCTGCATGCGGTCACCATATTGCTCGTCCCAGTCTCTGCGCAATGCTGGTTCGCGCTCCATGAGACGGTAGAGTTCTTCCTCTGGCATGGTGGCATACCACTGACCGGCATTGCGCAGAGACACCTGCTTACCAGCCTGCTCAAAGACGTAGCACGTCTCACGCTCATCGCTGAAGTAGCACAAGCCCTTGGCACGAATCACGCTCTTTGGCCACTTGCGCGCCACAAACTCATCGAAGCGAGCCAGGTCGAATGCCTCTCGGCGGAAATAGACATAGGTTCCAATGCCGTATTCCTCAGCTTCACCCTCATCGTGATGGTGGTGATGATCATGGTGGTGATGTCCATGTTCCTCATGATCATGGTCATCATCATCGTCGTCATCGTGATGGTGATGGTGGTCATCATCGTCATCATCATCGTCATCGTGGTGATGATGCTCTTCTTCTTTATATTCAGATTCCACCTCACTGATCCAAGTGGCAGAAGTGGCTACCTTGTCGAAGTCGAACATGTGGGTGTTCAGGATCTTATCCAGCTCCACATCACCGAAGTTACAAGGGATAATCTCAGCCTTCGGCTGCAAAGCACGCACGATTTGGCTTAAGCGTTCCAGCTCCTCAGGACTTACCTCACGTGCCTTGTTGAGCAGCACGATGTTGCAGAACTCTATCTGCTGAATCACCAGATTCTCTATGTCTTCCTCTTCGATGTTCTGCTTGAGCAGATCCAATCCGCCAGCAAACTCATCCTTCATGCGCAGGGCATCTACCACGGTGACGATGCAATCGAGCCGTGGAAGGCCGTCGGCAGCATACTGTGGCATGAGCTCAGGCATAGAACAGATGGTTTGTGCAATGGGTGCAGGTTCGCAGATACCACTAGCCTCTATCACGATGTAGTCGAAGCGCTGCATACGCAGTATGTCGTGCAACTGCTCCACAAGATCCATCTTCAACGTGCAGCAGATGCAACCGTTTTGCAAAGCCACAAGGCTGTCGTCCTTCTGACCTACTACCCCGTCTTTCTCTATAAGTGTGGCGTCGATATTCACTTCGCCTATGTCGTTCACTATGACGGCAAATTTAATGCCGCGTTCATTGGTCAGAATTCTGTTGAGCAACGTGGTCTTTCCACTGCCCAGATAACCTGTCAGCAAAAGTACAGGCGTTTCCATTTTCATCTTTATTTCCATCTCAAATACATTTTCGGAGCGCAAAAATACGAAATATAATTGAGAATAGAGAATGGAGGATTGAAAATTATTACACCCCAAACTCTAAACCCTAACATACCTCCACCATGCATAGGCCATAATGCAGCATCCTGCTATGGCAGCGGTGCCAAGGAACACGAGGCCGTAGCCATTGGCAAAGGCCACAGGCGCAAAGGTGACCAGACAGATTTCTACAGGTGCAATGAAGAGGTAGGCCAAGGCATAGTTCTCCAAGCAACGGCTGCGCATCTCAGGATCGGCTATGCGAAGCAAGGCAATGCCCATGGCCATAGTACCCGTGAACCACCCCCAAGTGAAGAGGGCTTTCTCAAACCAGCAGTCGCTCATAAGCCTTCGTCCCACGAAAAGCACATAGAGCAGGGTGACCAGCAAGCCGCATACCAACAAGATAAGCAACGGCACCAGATACTGCATCACCACACTCAACTTGATGCTGCTGATGCCAAAAGCTACCAAGAAGTCGGTAAAGGTACCACTAAGGTGCCCCATGGCACGCGGAGAGACGTAGAATGACACCTTCGCACGGTCGAAGCAGAACTTCAAGAGAATACCCACCACGAAGGCACAACTGAATACCGGCATCTCCAACTGTGGCAGGAAATAGGCCACCAACTGACTGATGCCGTAACCTCCGAGAGCCACCACGCAGATGATGCAGACATGAAATGCCAAACTATCTATGGAAATAGAAGAACTGGTAGCCTCTCCCATGCTCTGGCGTTTATCCTCTGGCATCAAGCCTGTACGCAACTCGTCAGGAAGTTCTGCAAAGTCGGTGATGAAGCAAGTATAGCCACGACGGGTGCCCCACTTCACCAATGCCAAGCCTATGAATACCGAAGCGAGGATGCCCACTGTGGCAGCAGTCATGGCAAGGGTAAGCATGTCTTCTCCACCCATTCGGAGGAACGACTGCCCGATGGCCGCTGCCGTGCCATGTCCGCCACAGAATCCTGCAGGCATAGACAACCCGAAGTAGCTCTCCAACGGCCAGATACGGCTGAGGATGAAGAAGCCGAGCAATCCGCCAAAAGCCCATTGCCAGAGCATGCCCGTCTGCGAATAGGCCCACATACGCCCGATGTTTTCTCCCTGTTTCTCTCCTCCTTTAGACGAAGAAAACGGCAGGCAACCGAATATCAGTGCGATGAGGATACCAGCGTATGTGCCCATCTGATCGCTTAGGGGAATCCACCCCAATCCGCCAGGGCCAAAGGCTAAACCCAGAAAACCTGCGATAAGGCTGGGCGGGATGAAATAGCGCTGCGCAAAGCTGAACTTCACACGAATAAGCTTTCCAAGCAATAATAGGCAAGCTATCAAGCCTACATCAACGAATAGAGTCCAAGGGGAATACATTTTAAAATGCAAAAATTAAATAATTCAAATATGCAAATATTATAATGGCTATCGGCTTTACCTTACCCAAAGGGCGACACCACTGCTGGCACCCCAAATCCACAGGATATTGAAGAGGATGCCAAAGAGCACGGCCCATATAGTATTTTGACGATAGACTTTCTCATAGTATGCCTTACTCTCCCAACGTTCTGAGAGCCATACCAATCGGCGGCCATTACGACAGAACACGTATGCCAACGCCAGATTGGTCAGGAAACGCAGCATGGTGAGCCAAGCGAGTGATTCGGGAAAAATACTCTCCACCACATGAATGCTGACAAAGAGCAGATAGAGCGGTAGGCGGTAACGGATGCGATGGCAGATAAGGTAATACTTAGGGAACAGCAAACCTACCCAAGACATACGGTTGATGCCTGGCATGAGTTGGGGATCATAACGAGGATCAATTGCCTCCTTCAAAAGGTTACTATCACGCTTCCAGAAATACGACAGGTTTTCTTCCAGATGATGCGGATGGTCTTCGCGATGAAGGGCGATCAGCTCGTCATAGGCCTTCTTACTATCGAGAAGATGAATGCGGAAAGTACCATCTTCACGTAGATAGAACACTTGCTCTTCATCCTGCAGCTGATGCAGCTCTGGGAAATCCAAATCATACTCGTCCTTGGCATATTTACGGAAGGTTTGATACTGCTTAAAGTCTGTGACCCAGAAGATGACCTTCTCCAGATAGCCATGTTCCACACATTGGTCAAACTCCCACAGATAGCCCTCACTGATATTGACGCGCTGCAAAATGATGGGGGCTTCGCGCTGCATCTTCAGCACAGCTTCCTGCCAGTCGTCACCCGCATAGATGCGCTTCGCACCACGCGGTGGCATGAACTCGTTGGGTTGTCCTATAGCGTATGGCTGGTAGATTTTCCTAAGTGCAGCCATCAATCTTCGCTCGCATTGGTTTCTACGGTTGTCTTCCTTGAAGCTACGCAGGTAGAGGATGAAGTAACGAAGGTACGGCACTTGCTCCGTGGAAAAGAAATCGAGCTTACCAAGCAAGGAGCTGAGGATGTAGTAAAGCGGAATGATGAACATCAGCATGAAGCTCATAGGCAAGAACATCTGACGGTAAGAGTCGAACTCCCCGCTGAAGAAACTCTTGTAGTTCACCATGAAAGAGAATATATTGACCAACTGGAATGCACAGAAAAGCGTGCAAAGCATCAGAATCCAATGCGATACTTTGCGGCAGCGAATCGCCAGTTTATAGTTGCTGGTGTAATAGATGATCAGACGGAATGGCAGTGAGAGGACGAGGTACCAAACCAACATCCACACCAATCCCCAAAGTGCTCCCATCAATGTGAAAGGCAGCACACTGGTTGCAAAATTAGTTACATCCCATGCTTGTTGCATAACCGTCACTCTTTGGTGATCTTATAACCCAACTTCAATAGCAACTTAATGGAGTTCATGGCTGTGGCACGGTCATACTCACGCTCTCCCTCCGTCAGTTCTTCATAGGGAATGAGGTCGGGATGCTGCTTCAGGGCATCGTTGCGTACAGGTCCGTAAGTCCATCCTTCATTCATGCGGTTATGAGCCCACACTTCATGGGCATTCTTGGCTATCTGTTCACGCAGCTCCAGCAATCCGTCTGGTAAGGTTACTTCAGAAAGATCTGCTGGCTGTGGTATATATTTCTTGTCTTCCTTCATTCTTCATTAACTTCGTTGATTATGCTCACGCTCGGCAGATCTGATGCAAGCATCGCTCTGCTCTCACTTAATCGCATAATTCTTCACTCTTCATTCTTCATTTTCTTGTTCTTCCCTGTGACAAGGTCGGTCACCCACTTGCCGATTTTACGCTGGATACCAGCCTCCGTGGTAGGAATGCCTGTCTGCTTGGTGAACCAGCGCTTCAGTTTGGTGATGCCCAGCAACTTCTTCCAACTGAATGACACGGTGACACCTGGGATTATCTCTGTCCCCGTTTTCTTACGCTTTCGGGTCGTACCAGAGGTGGTGGTCGTGGTGGTCACCGTCACCCCATTCTTGGTGGTCTTTTTGGTTGTAGTCTTCTTTGTTACCATATCTTTTCAATTATGAATTATGAATTTTCATTCTTCATTCCTAATTCTTCATTCTTCATTATTCTGTTCATCACCAGTGCGATGGCTCCGTCGCCCGTCACATTGCAAGCCGTTCCGAAGCTATCCATAGCGATGTAAAGTCCTATCATCAACGCTTGCGCCGCCTCATCGAAGCCAAGCATCGACTGCAAGATACCGAGGGCTGCCATAATGGCTCCGCCAGGCACTCCAGGCGCTGCCACCATGGTGATGCCCAGCATGCAGATGAAGCCGAAGAACATGCCGAAGGTATAGGGCATGCCTTGCATAAGCATCAGTGCCAGCGCACAAGCCACTATCTTGAGCATACTGCCAGAAAGATGAATGGTAGCACAGAGAGGAATGACGAAACCTGACACCTCGTCGCTCACCCCATTCTTGCGCGTCTGCTCCAAAGTCACGGGGATGGTAGCGGCACTCGACTGGGTGCCCAATGCCGTGAAATAAGCTGGGAGCATGGTCCATAGCAACTTCAGTGGGTTGCGCTTCACGATGCCGCCTGCCACGCAATAGAGCCCAATAAGCCAGAGGATGTGCAGTGCGAAGATGATGCCGATAATACTGATGAACACCACGAGGATGGAGAATACCTGCCCCGACTTGGTCATATTCAGGAAGATGCCAAAGATATAGAGTGGCAGCAGTGGCAGTATCACGCTGCTGATGGTCTTGACTATGATTTGCTGGAAATCGCGTGCCACGTTCTTCAGGTAGTCGGTTTCCAGAGTGGCTGCTCCAAGGCCGAGGACAAAGGCCATCACAAGGGCCGTCATCACGTCCATAAGCGGAGGGATATTCACCGTGAAATAAGGCTCTATGCCCTTGGCCTCGCTGATCTCCTCCAATGGCACTCCAGACGTGATAAGAGAGGGGAAGAACGTCTGTCCCGTAGCGAAGGAAAGCAATCCTGCCACCAGCGTGCAGCCGTAAGCCATCAGCACCGTGATGAGCAGCATGCGCCCTGCCCCACGCCCTATATCTGCAATAGCCACAGTGACCAGTCCCACGATGATAAACGGGATGCAGAAGCCGAGGAACTGACTGAACACTGAGTTGAATGTCTCGAACACACGCACCAGCCACAACGGCAGCCATTGCCCGATGACAATGCCCAGCACAATGGCTATCAGGATGCGCGGCAAAAGGCCTATATGGAGTTTCTTCATATTCACAACGATTTGATGTTGCGAATATAATAAAAAGAGGTGAAAATAAGCAAGGTAGTCTGCTGTTTTTTATTCCCTTGCTTATTTTCACCTACTTTCACTCTAAACCTCCCCAAAGCAAGAAGGAGTTTTAGAGGGAGGGAGTACAATGAACCTATTGGTTTACCACGTTAACGTTCTTGTTTCCTTCAAGCGACGTATTCAAGCTGGTGGTATCGGCTTTGCGGGCATACAATGTCATTGTACGCGAGGTTGTTTTTGCTTCATTAGTATATTGATTGCCACAAATTATATTTGACTTCGTGAGCTGCGTTAGCTGTGTAACTATAACCCCAGTCATCAGGTTTCCTGAGCAATTCAAGGTTTTCAAGGCTGTATTATTTGTTAATGATAAACCAGTGGTTGTGAGAAGATTATCACTGCACGTCAAAGAACCAAGCTTTGTATTGGTAGATGTGTACAACGACGTGAGCTTATGCCCATCAACACGCAATACCGTCAGTTCTGTACAGCCTGTTACATTCAAAGTATTCATCTTTCCTACTTGGCCGTCACTGCTATATATATTGAAAATCAGTGACGTCAGCTTGGTGCAGTTCTCAAGATCCAAGGTCGTTAAATATGGTAAGTAAGCAGTAGAACCAGTGGTAGCTAAGTTCAGTTCGGTAAACTGATTTCCACCCGCATACAGCCATTGCACTTTAGTTTTGTTCAGTCCTGTTGGTAAAGCTGTCAGCTTGTTGCCTTGGCAATATAAATATTGTAATGACGTATTTTTTGTCACACTCAAGGAAGTGAGATTGTTATTTGAGCAATCTAATACTGTCAGAGCCGTATTGGCAGATACTGCCAAGGAAGAAAGGCTATTACCTGCACATTTCAAGTCGCCCAGTTTCGTATTAGCAGATACGCTAAGTGATGAAAGTTGATTATTTGAGCAATTCAAAGTAAGCAACTGCGTGTTCGCGGTTACATTAAGTGAAGTTAGCTTGTTATCTTGGCAATACAAAGATTCCAATAGGGTGTTATTTGACAAATTCAAAGAAGTAAGGTTATTACCATGACAATCAAGATACTCCAGCATAGTGTTCCCAGACACATCAAGAGATGTAAGGCTATTATTAGGACAAATCAAGGTTCGTAATATAGGGAGAAGATTAAGCTGCTTGTAAACCTCCGCATTTGTAACGCCAGCAAGATCAAGTTTATATACATTAATAATCTGCGTCTTGTTTTCACTATATAAGTACTTTCCATTAGCATTCTTTGTGAACGTCACCCCCGTATTGCTGGCCTCAGCTTTGGCTACCAAGGAAGAATTTAAGTAATACTCATAGCCCAACGTTTTCACTATCTTCCATCCGTTGTTTCTTACCAAATCCTTCTCGGGGGTTATGGTAGCTGTATACATATTGTTCTTTCCTATCAACGTCACGGTCAAAGTACATCCACTGGTCTTCAAAGCCGTAGGGTGTACCAGCATATAAGCCGTGAGTGTGCCATTTGCAGCCAATGCAATGTTCTTCAGCTTTAGAGAGATGGCATTGGTAGTCTTCTTACTAGTAGAAACTGGTTCTGCACCAGAGATATTCAAGGTTGCCTCAGTGATGAAGGAATTTTTATTTGAGGTGAGTTGCAACTCGGTGAAGGTATCGGCCGCTGGCACCTTCAGTTCGAACCACAGCACAGAGCTCATACGCTTCATCGTGAAGTTCAGGCCGCCGCTCTCACTCTTGGTGGTGACATCAGAAGCCATGAAATCAAAGGCTCCCAAGTGGGCAGTACTACCATTGGCTTCCTGCTCCATCTTGCTGTAATCATATTTTATCGGAATAGTCTTATTGTCATTGAAAACGTTCCACTTACTGAAGGGGAAGTAGGCCGAATAGGTATAGGAGGGCTTCAATGCCCAGCCTCCGCCATCAAAGTTAGCAGAAATGGTGCCGTACTCCGTCAGTGGGAACTCCACCTGCCCTCCTTGACTGGGGAAGATGCCAATGGTGTCGCCCTCTGCCCACAAATCCTTGAACGTACCATTTGCAATAACAAAGTCACCTCTTGTGGAAGCCTGATCGTATATTTCACCAAAGGGTTCAATGGTGGCAGTAATGTACTTGATGTAGGATTCTGTGCCAGCCGTCTTATCAACAGAGGTGACATCTGACACCAAATCATCGGTGCAAGAGGCAAGCCCCAAGCAAACCGAAAGAAGGAATAGATAGCGCATCTTGTTTTTCATAATATCTGGTTTAAATGTGAATAATTCTTGTTTAGCTGAATCTCCGGCGCACGGGTAGGCATTTAATCTCTCTCCTACCCGTGCCACCTGAGGTTCATCTTAGAGCACAACTCAAAAGTGCGCTTTGTCAGAAGCTGCCTTCTTCACCTGTAGCGGAATCAGCAATTACGCCCTCAACTTCCATCTCAACCACTTCTGCAGAAGGGATTTCATAAATGACTTTCTTCATTTGTGAACAATTTAAAATGTTAAACATATAGTGAATTAATTCTCTTTCAGCTTACCAGACTTGCATCAAAGCAAAAAAGGCGCATGGCGCATGGGATTCCATTTGATGGAATTCCATGCGCCATGCGCACATTAACCTCACTCGCCGCTATGCGGCTCGCGATTTTAGTATTTATAGAACAACGTTCGTTCGTTCGTTCGTTCGTTCGTTCGTTCGTTCGTTCGTTCGTTCGTTCTAACAAAATAATCCATATTTCCAAGCATTTGCATGGAAATCTTCAAGGAAATATTTGTCAGTCCGTATGTCATCATTGCCTATTATTGCATTTTCTTATAACATGCCACAAAAATAGGACTTCTCCACGAAAATACCAAATAAAACTACTTATTTTCACTTCCGCAGTGCCTCGATGCTTTCCTTGAGCGACTTGATGATGCTCTCGGCATCGGCTTGCTTCTTGCGCTCCAAGGCTACCACGGCCTCTGGGGCATTGGCCACGAAGCGCTCGTTGCTGAGCTTAGCGAGCACACCCTTCAGGAAACCTTCCTTCGCCTTGAGCTCCTTCTCCATGCGGGCTATCTCTGCCTCTACATCGATGAGGTTCTTCATAGGAACGGCATACTCGGCTGTGCGTACCATGAAGGTAGCAGCACCCTCGGCCTTGGCATCCACCACGGCGATGTCACTCAGGTTACACATCTTATATAATATAGCGTTGAAGTCGGCCACAGGATTAGCGCCTACCACCTGCAGTTCCAGCGTCTCCTTCTGAGCGATGTTCTTCTGCACACGCACGGCACGCACGTTGCTGATGACTTCCTTCATCTCCTCGAAGCAGTCGAGCAGAGCTTCATCTACCCTACCTACAGGAGCCATCGGACTTACCATGAGGCTTTCGCCATCCTTGCGGTCAACGATGTGCTGCCAAAGTTCCTCTGTGATGAATGGCATGAATGGATGCAGCAGATGCAGCAGATTGTCGAAGAACTCGATGGTCTTGTCCATCACCACCTTACTGATTGGCTTCAGATAAGCAGGCTTGATCATCTCTAAGTACCATGCAGAGAACTCATCCCAGAACAACTTATAGACTGCCATCAAGGCCTCACTGATGCGATACTTAGAGAAGAGGTCGGCCATCTCCAGAGCCACGGCATTCTGCTTGTTCTCGAACCATTCCATAGCCAACTTAGAAGCTTCCGGCACTTCTACGTCCTCACTCACTTCCCAACCCTTCAGCAGACGGAAGGCATTCCAGATCTTGTTGCAGAAGTTGCGTCCCTGCTCACAGAGGGCATCGTCGAAGAGGATATCGTTACCTGCTGGTGCAGAGAGCATCATACCCATGCGCACGCCATCGGCACCATACTTCTCGATCAGTTCCAATGGGTCTGGGCTGTTGCCGAGGCTCTTGGACATCTTGCGGCCCAGCTTATCGCGCACGATACCAGTGAAATACACATTCTTGAATGGGTACTTGCCCATATATTCCTCACCAGACATGATCATGCGTGCCACCCAGAAGAAGATGATATCTGGAGCGGTCACCAGGTCGCTGGTTGGATAGTAGTAGTTGATCTCCTCGTTGCCAGGATTGTTGATGCCATCAAAGAGGGAGATAGGCCAAAGCCATGAAGAGAACCAAGTATCCAGCGCATCCTCATCTTGACGGAGGTCGCTCAGTTGCAGATTCTCGTTGCCACTGGCCTTGCGTGCCAAAACCAGAGCCTCCTCAGCGGTCTCAGCCACCACAAACCGTTCAGAGTCTTCCGCATTGTCAATTGTCAATTGTGAATTGTCCATTGGATAATAGTATGCAGGGATGCGATGTCCCCACCACAGCTGACGGCTGATGCACCAATCCTGAATGTTCTCCAGCCAGTTCTTATAAGTGTTCACATACTTCTGAGGATAGAAGTGCATCTCGCCATTCACCACTGGAGGCAGGGCGATGTCTGCGAAGTGCTTCATCTTGAGGAACCACTGCAGGGAGAGACGAGGCTCGATGGCAGTATCAGGATTGCGCTCGCTGTAGCCCACCTTATTAGTATAGTCTTCCACCTTCTCCATCAAGCCAGCCTCTTGCAGGTCCTTGGCTATCTGCTTACGGCAGTCGAAGCGATCCATGCCCACATAGAGCGGACTCTGCTCAGAGATGGTACCGTCGGCATTGAAGATGTCGATGGTCTCCAGATTGTGCGTCTTACCCAGCATATAGTCGTTGGTATCGTGGGCAGGCGTTACCTTCAAGCAGCCCGTACCAAACTCTATGTCCACATAGCGGTCTTCAATCACAGGAATCACGCGGTTTACCAGCGGCACGATGACCTTCTTGCCCTTCAGCCACTGCGTCTTAGGGTCCTTAGGATTCACGCACATAGCGGTATCACCCATGATGGTCTCAGGACGGGTGGTAGCCACTACGGCATAGTAGCCCTTGGCATCCTTATGAATCACATTGCCCTCACCACTCTCATCAACCGTATTCTGATACTCAGGAGCCACATAATACTTCAGGTAGAAAAGGTGACTGTGTTCCTCCTTGTAGATCACCTCCTCCGTACTCAGTGCCGTGAGTGCCTTCGGATCCCAGTTCACCATGCGCAATCCACGGTAGATCAGGCCCTTATTGTAAAGATCCACGAATACCTTGATGACGCTCTGGCTACGCTTCTCATCCATAGTGAACGCCGTGCGATCCCAATCGCAAGAAGCACCAAGCTTACGCAGCTGCTGCAAGATGATGCCCCCATGCTCATGGGTCCAGTCCCACGCATGCTCCAAGAACTGCTCACGCGTAAGGTCACGCTTCTTGATGCCCTCGGCAGCAAGCTTCTTCACTACCTTGGCCTCCGTGGCGATGCTGGCATGATCGGTACCTGGCACCCAGCACGCATTCTTGCCCTCCATACGGGCACGACGCACCAAGATATCCTGAATCGTATTGTTGAGCATGTGGCCCATGTGAAGCACACCCGTGACGTTTGGCGGTGGGATGACGATGGTGTAAGGTTCACGTCCATCTGGTTTCGAACTGAAAAGCTTATGGTCAGTCCAATACTGATACCATTTTCCCTCCACGTCGGCGGGGTTGTACTTCGTTGCTAATTCCATAATTTCTTAAAAGTTTTAATATTTTGGCTGCGAAGTTAATAAAAAATTTGCTACAATGCTACAGTTGCTACAGTTTGTTTTTATTATATCTCTTCTCAACATTATTTGTATAAGCAGAAAAATAATTACTTATCTGTTTGGCACTGATACTATTTTTAGTATCAGTGCCGAAAATATCACAACACATGGGAACAAAAGAAAAACTGATAGAACGTTTTCTGACTTTACCTAAAGACTTTACATACGATGAAGTTAAACGAAGAAACATACATATATTATGCGCAAGCCTCATCCATCAAATATTATCAAAGGATATGTATTGAAGCAGATGCTTGCCTTCATAAAAGAGAATAAATTACTGGAAGAATTTGAAAAACTTAAATAATATGGGAAACTTGAGATATAAAGGTTATACAGGTTCTGTGGAATATAGCGAAGAATACAATTGTCTTTTTGGCAAAGTACTGGGACTGCGTAAAGATGCCATCACCTACGAAGGCGATAGCATTGAGAGCTTGAAGAAGGATTTTCAAGATGCCATAGATTTCTACTTACAGAGTTGCAAAGAACGTGGGGTAGCCCCAGCCAAGCCATATAGTGGAAAACTGGTGCTGAGAATGCCTTCAGACCTTCATTCCCGTATTGCCATAGCTGCCTCTATGGCAGGTACTACCATCAATGACTACATCAATCGAGCCCTCGTTCGTGAGGTAGAGAATAGCGTTGCTTTCTGAAATTGACCATCTCGCTTAGTAACAAAGCGTGAAGTGCTACTTTTACGCACCTCACGCTTTTAATAATAGCTTTATTCTATCACAGATACAATTAACTGGTGTTAATCTTACTCTAATCTTATCTATAAAAATACATAAAACCATAAATAGTACAAGAATAATCGCAATTAACAGGATACCGCCTATGTTGGGACTGGTAGCATACAATTCTCGAATAATTGATTGATATTTCCTCCAAAGACAGGGATTAACATGAATCAAGTATACAGATAAAGCACTTGTTGAGCAATAGTTAACTATCCCATTTTTGAAGTTCATTTTAATAAATGCTAAGAAAAACAACACAGAGGCAATAATAACAAACGGACAATTATAATCAATGTATGAGAAAAAATACACATTGCCAAGATAATAATATTGCATCACAACCCAAAGGGCTACTGAAAAAGATAATAGCAAGTAGCTACTTATATAAAAAAGAATATTTTTATTAGTTATCCAAGTACCGTATAACCTAAGATAACGAGCAAGAATGTATAAGCCAATAAAAGACATTGCCGAGTATCCTCCATTAAAGCCACCTGCACCTTGAAACCATCCATATATGAATTCAAAAGAGAAAAATGCGACAAGAAAACCCTTTATAGTTTTCATAGAAGAGTTCTCAACAAAAGCATTTAAAACAGGAGACAAAATGTAAAGCAAAAGATACGCAATAATGAACCAGTATTGTCTTCCGATAACCAGAACTCCCATCACATCACTAAAATGCAATACAGGCCTCCTAACAATAATCCAAGCTACCATTATTATAGCAGAGTACGTAAAGACCTGAAGTAATAGGCTTATAATGCTCTTTATTTTTGGTTTTATTCCAAACCATCCTGAGATCAATACATATACATTCACAGCAACAATACATAACTGTTCTGCCAACACCCTACCAAATGACGTTAAGTAATTAAGATGAATGTCTTCAACAGAAGGTTTTCCAAATGAAATATAGTTTGCATGAAGTAATAAGACCATATACATGGCAACTAATCTCAAGAGTTCTATGCCTGATTGTCTAGACTGGGAATTCTCTAAAGTAACCATAAATAAAACGTAGCCTATAGAATTCTCCTGAGTCGGCTGGATAAAAAGAAAGCGTGAGAATCTGTATCGTCACTCGTCCCACGTATCGAGGCCCTAGGATTGCCCATCTCTGCTGAACGAGCAACCTTAGACCCCACGCCGATATGAAATATAAGCATACCTTACCTAACTTACTACTGGATATAAGGCAGGCAGGTACATATACAATCATACCATCATGGGCATCTATCGTTGCCAAGTTCTTGACAGAGATTTGGAATTTCCTAGGTTCCGACACGTCAAAAACAAAGCGCATGATAAACGCCTTTTTCATTAAGTAACGCCCCACCCTTCACTCCTCCAACAAAGGAGTATTGGCATGAGGACGATGCAAAAGTAAAAATTTTGAGTGATAAATCAAATATGTGGTAAGCATTATTTGCATAATCCACGCAAAAACACTTATTTTGTATCAAAATAAAAAGATACTACTATGCCACTAAGATTTACTGCCCAAGATATGAGGAACGGACATCCGATGAGGATGGGATACAATACAGATATGTACTATGCCAAGATAGGCAACCAAGTGCTGAAGATTCTGTCAAAGTATCCAGACAAAGAGCTCTTAGACCAAGTGACTATGTTTAGAATAGCAGAGAAACTGGCACTCTACTTTGAGGACATCATCTGCGACCTGGGCATCTGGAGCAGTTTCGTAAAGAAGCATCAGGAGCTTTATGGCAAACCTCTCCCCTTCTATAAGACAGAGGGAGAATACTATGCTGACGAGCCTCATCTGTGTGACATTCAATACCTTATCTGGGACACGCTGACAGAATGCTCTGAAGACACTATCACCAATCCAGAGAATCCTGGCATCAAAAGACTGGCTGCTGATCTCTACCTCTTGCTGGACGAAGAGTTTGAAAATGCTCCCATCAATGAAGAACTGAAGCAGTTCTTCGAGCAGGCGAGTTTCCTGAACGACTACATAAAGCTGAGAGATATGCTTCACTGGGTTTTCGATGGCAACTATCTCGTATCTTCCATGACTCACGAAAATGCCTGCGTGGAAACGTTGTTGAACGAAGTGGAAACATATCTGGAAATGGACTATAATGACCCAAGGGCTGAATATGCCGCCTTCACTCAATGCTATTTTAAGTTTAAAGTGGGGCCGCTGGCACTCTACCCTAAAGAATGGTTGGCTATGATCCTCAGATATAACGGACAAGAGAAGGGAGTTGAGAAGGTAGAACAGATTACGTATCATAATTACGACCTCTACCGCCTTGAGAAATTCGACAAAGAGCGCATCTACCTATGCGACTCTGACAATATGCACTTCTCCATACGGAAAGATGACTATGGTGACATGCTGGATGACACGCTGCGCGAGACCGATGGCTGTATAGCGGCTTTTGTCTACTACGACGGTGAATGGCATCCCAATGGCATGGATGCATGGAACAAGTTTGAAGATTCACACAACGCCATACGTGAGTATAAGCGCAGATACCGAACTGGTATTTCTAAAGGAACCTTCAAGAAGCTGATGAAAAAGTCGGGCGGCAGTCCGCTATTCTTCTTCCGTGACGGAGAAGAGCTACATCGCTTCAGCATTGAAGAAATGGGAGTGCCTGAACACTTACTACAGCCCTCCGAACTGGACAGTGAAGAATACATCACCATGTGGATGCCTTCTTATGACAAAGACTTCTTCCTTATGCCCGACAGTGCTTTAGGCATCAAGGATCCACGAAATCCTTACTACGATGCAGAAAGGGCCAGCGAATCACTACAGGCCATGATTTTCTCACCTACAGGTGCACCTGCTGACATGCTGGAGTATCTGGAAAGCCACCAGATGATACCAGATGCTGGTATGAACCATTACTTAGGCAAAGAAGACGGGCAAAGACTTATACATGAGAATTTGGATTTCATAGTCAGAACCATGCGCAGGGAAAACTATTGATCTTCCTTCATGAACTTCACTGCCAGCATGGTGAGGTCATCGCTCTGCTCGGCACTGCCGACAAACTCCTTGACAGCCTCGGCCATGCGCTTGATCATAGACTCTGGCGCATCCTGCTTTCTCTCCAAGACTCGATTGGCCACCTTCAGCATGCGCTCCTCACCAAACTGCTTCTGAGAGCCGTCTTCTGCCTCGATGAGTCCGTCGGTATAGAGGAAGATAGTGGTGCCTGGCTCTATGAACATCTTCTGGTCTTCGAACTGCCAGCCTGACATCAATCCTATAGGTACATTGGCCGTCATAGGAAGTAGGCTTACCCCATTGCTCACCATAATCGGAGCGCAATGACCTGCATTGCAATAGTGGAACTTACCTGTAGTAAGGTCGAGCTTACCAACAAACAATGTGACGAACATATTGTCCTCATTCATCTCAGACATGGCATTGTTCATATCACCCACGATACGCCCCACATTGTCCTGATGCGCAGAGATGGTGCGGAACAAGGAGCGCGTCACGGCCATCACCAATGAGGCAGGCACTCCCTTACCGCTCACATCGCCGATACAGAAGAACAGCTTCTCGTCACGGATGTAGAAGTCGAACAAATCGCCTCCCACTTCCTTGGCAGAATCCAGCATGGCATAGATCTCTATGTCGTGCCTATCGGGATACGGAGGATAAATCTTTGGCAGCATGCCACGCTGTATACCACTGGCAATGCGAAGCTCACTGCCGATGCGCTCTTTCTCGGTATTCACAATCTGCAGACGCTTGAAAGCACCTGCCGAACGCTTCAGAATAAAAGCCAGCAGTCCCAAACCGAAGAGCATCAGCAGGAACAGATTGAAGCCCACTTGGCGTAGGCCGTAATAGATCTCCTTATCGGCAGCCACCACGGCCATAGACCAGCCATGACTGCCCTCTATAGGCGCATAGAACACATAGTTCTTGGAGCCCTGGTTGTCTGTCACGGTGGCTTGTCCGCTTTCTCCGGCCATCATGCGCTGATTGAGGCCAGCGACAGTGGTATCACCCATGTCGGCTGTGGCTTCCTGAAGAGTGCGACGCATGACCAAGCTCTCCACAGGGCAAACGATAAGCTGTCCTGAACGAGACACCACGATGTTGTAGGAAGACGGATAGATGTGCTGCGCATTGATATAGTCGTCCAGCCAATCGAGCGACACGTCTGCCCCGATCACAGCCACTGCCTCACCATTCTTATCGTAGATAGGATAAGAGAACGTGGTGAGCATCATGCGAGCGCCATCACTGTCGAGATATGGGTCGCACCAATGGCCATTCTGACTTTCCAATCCCTCGATATAGAACTCCAGCTTAGTGTAGTCGTGACTCTCAGAGGCCAACTGTGATGTTTCTATCTGTCCGCTGGTACGACGGGCAGCATAAGGCTCGAACAACTTGCCTTGAGACTTATAGTAATTGGGCTTGAATACGATGCCTGCTCCTACGATATTGGGATTGTTGACCAAGACCCTGCGGACAATAGAATACATAGAGTCTGGATACTGCAAGTCTTTCTCTGCTACCCAAACCATATTCTTCACTGCCGTCTCCACGGCTACCAAGGCGTTCTGGATGGTGAGACTCTTCACCTTCAGTTCGCTCTGCGCTCTATGCACCACCTCCTCGCGGATACTTTCACGAGCGAACCAATACTGAATCAACGACGTGGCTTCCATCAGCACGGCTGCCAATACTATGATGGCTATACCATATTTCTTTTTTGCGTCCATAGATATCTGTCTTATTTTCTATCCTTCTATTACACTGGCTATCTTGTCCACATTCATACTGCGGGCACTGGCATCCAAGATTTCCTTATACACTCCACCTTGTTTATAGACCTCATCAGGGTCACCGCTCTGCACCACATGCCCTTGTTGCAGCACGTAGATGCTGTCTGCATCGATGATTTGGCCGATATTATGTGAAATGATGATCACGGTGCGCCCAGCCTTGATGGCATCTATGCTGGCCTTGATCTGCTCTGTAGCCACCGCATCGAGGCTGGCCGTAGGCTCATCAAGGAAGATGATAGGCGGATTCTTGAGGAACATGCGGGCTATGGCCACACGCTGCTGCTGACCGCCACTGAGTTGCAGGGCACTGGTTTCGAATCCATCAGACAGCTGCGCCACCTGGTCGTATAAGTAGGCCTGCTTGGCAGCCCTTACCACATCATCATGCGTAGCAGCAGGATTTCCATACTTGATGTTCTCTTCTATGCTGCCACTGAAGATATGGTTCTTCTGCAACACCAGTCCGATGTTCTCACGCAGCCATTGCGTATCCCAATCTCGGAGATCTACCCCATCGAGCTGAATGCTTCCACAGTCGGGATGATAGAACTTATCCAGCAGGTTGACGACTGTACTCTTTCCAGCGCCACTCAGTCCTACCAGTGCCGTGATCTTCCCAGGTTCTATGTGCATATCCACGCCAAAGAGCGCCTGCGTGCCATTGCTATATGTGAAGTCCACTCCTTTTATGACAAAGTCGCCTTTCACCACCGCAGGATGATGCTTTCCAGAATCCTCCACCTCATGATCGGCATGCAGGATGCCAAAGAAGCTCTCCGCATAGATGAGGGCATCGTTCATATCGTCATAGATGCGATGCAACTGGCGGATAGGCGCACTGACATTGCTGAACAGCATCACATGATACATGATCTTACCGATGGTCATACCCGGATAGCCGATGAGCACTAGGTAGGCCGTCAGGATGATGATAAGCACCGTTCCTATCTGTTCCAAGAAGGTCTTTAGGCCATTGAAGAAGTAGCTCTGCTTACGTACGCCCAACTGCTGCCCTGTCATCTGCTCCTGAATCAGTTCCTGACGCCTCGCCTCTATCTCCTCCCGATTGAACGACTTAATCACGGTGATGCTCTCGATGATATTCAGAATACCTTGGCTTACAGCCTGATGACTGCCAAAGATGCTTCGACGCCCACCCTTCATGCGCTTGGCCTGTATGTAGGTCACATAGAAGTAGATAGGTACAATGCAGAGCGCCACCAGTCCTACATAGACATTGGCCATGAACATCAGTGCCAATGCCAAGATAGCACTGGTGAAGAGTGGCAGGATTTCGATGAAGAAATTGTTCACCGTATTGCTCAAGCTCATGATGCCACGGTCTATACGCGATTGGAGTTTACCAGTCTCATTCTCCTCCGAACTAAAGAACGCCATGCGGAAAGAAAGGATACGCCCCACGATGCTCACCGCTAAGTCGCGGCTCACCAGGATGCGCATCTTCTCGCCAAAGTAGCGTTGGAAGAAAGTGATGAAGGCTGAGACCAATTCCTTTCCCAGCAAAATGGCACTGATAGTGACTAAGATCTGCACAGCCTTGTCCCATGAGAAACCGGGAGTCTGGATGAGTGCATTTATCGCATCTACCGCCTTGTCGAGCACCACGGCATTCACCTGTGCCATCAGGGATCCGATGAACGTAAGAGTCACAGTCGCGGCAATGAGCCATTTATAAGGGGTGACGTACGGCCAGATATTCTTCAGCAGGTCGAAGATATTCATCTTGCCTGTTGTCGCTGCATTGGTGTCAGTTGTATTCTTTATATTCATAAATTTGCAAATTTGCTACAAAAGTAAGCAAATTATCTTATACATTGATATGCCTCTTTATAAAAAAATAAGCGAGCTTATTTTATTCTGCGCTCAGTTTGCACTATCTTTGCAGCCGACTATGGCAAAAAAACGAAAGCTAAGCACATGGGCTATCCTTCGCGGACTAATGAAACGCGTCCGCATCAGGCACTGGATCCTGATAGTGTGGATAGGAACCGTCCTTCTCTTCCAGCAGGTAGAAGGATGGGGAGAATACTATGCCCGACACCTCTACCCTACTATCGGCAAGGCACTTTCGTCACTTTCTGGCAAGGTGGATGTCTGTCTCAGTGATACGTTCTACTTCCTACTTATAGGATTGGCCCTACTTTGGATACCTATTTCTATCTGGATGCTGAAGCGGAAGAAAAAGAGGCTCCTAGCTGATTTCACAGAAGCTGCCCTGTGGCTCTATGTGTGGTTCTACTCGGCTTGGGGACTGAATTACTGGCAGGACAATTTCTACCTGCGCACAGGGGTGGGCTACGTGGAGTATTCATCCAACTCCCTAGGAGCCTACGTGAGTGCATACATCTATGACCTCAATGATGCGTATGTGCCTGTGGAGGACATCGACAGTATGCTGGTGAAGCAGGAAATCTTGAAAAGTTATGAAGCTATCTATGCACAGACTGGCATGAATAAACCTCTGAATACAGATCCGCAAGTGAAGACCATGTTTATCACGCCACTGGCATCTATGGTGGCTGTCACTGGCAGCATGGGGCCATTCTTTGGCGAGTTCACCATCAATGGAGAGGTGCTACCTGTGGATTACCCGCATATCTATGCCCACGAACTTTCTCACCTCTATGGCATCACCAGCGAGGGTGAGGCCAACTTCTATGCCTATCTGGCCTGTCTGCACTCCGATGTGCCAGAAATTCGCTTCAGCGGTCTGCTCTCCGTCTTCAGTCACTTGATGAACAACGTACGGACATTGATGGGTGAAAGTTCGTATGCCCATCTCATAAAGCAGGTGCGCCCAGAGATACGCCTGTTGGTTCGCGACCGTCAAGCTTACTGGATGGATCGCTACAATCCCTACATAGGCAAGATGCAAGACCTGATGTACGATTTCTACCTACGCCAGCATCGCATAGAAGGCGGACGGAAGAACTACTCGGCAGTGGTAGGATTGCTGATGGCGTGGGACGAACGGCAGAAGGTCAGTCCTTGAAACTGAGCGTCTCTACTTTCTCCAACCTTGCACGAAGCTTAGGCATGGCAGAGCGACGTATGCGGAGGGTCATCAGGCAGTCGTTGTCGAAGCCCTGACTTACCAGTTCTGGTTCCTCCTCCTTCACGATGCGCATCACCTCATTCATAAAGGGATACTCGAAGCGGAAAGAGACGTATTCATCCACCGTCTTCTCTATGATCTCTGCATTCCGAAGTGCCTCTGCAGCGGCTTCCTTATAGGCTGCATAGAGTCCGCTGGTGCCCAGTTTGATGCCACCAAAGTAGCGCACTACCACAAGGAGAATGTCTGTCAGTTCCAACGAATTGATCTGCCCAAGTATCGGACGCCCCGCCGTGCCCGAAGGTTCCCCGTTGTCATTGGCACGGAAGTCCTTGCGCTCGGATCCCAGCATATAGGCATAGCAGGCATGGCGGGCATCGTAATACTTCTTATTGATGGCAGCCAACTCCTCCTTCACGTCATCGAGCGTACGCACAGGAATGGCCATCGCAATGAACTTACTGCGTTTCTCCGTGTAGAGCCCTTCACTGCGGGCAGCTATGGTCTTGTAGCTATCGTCTGCCATCATCTTAGTTTTCTGATTGCAAAGATAGTGCAAGGCGAGCGAAAATGCAAGTTTACTTGCTATTTCCCGAGCCGCAGCCTATCTTCACGAGTTCAAGCGAGTAAAGATAGTGCAAATCGAGGGCAGAACGAAATAGTTCACTTTATTTATGCTGAGATGCAGTCTATTTTCACTCCCCATACTCCACGAAGTGGCGGTCGTAGCTCAGGGCACCTAAGATGCCCCAGCCGTTCTGGACATTGCTTGGAATAAGCATGGGCTCGGCATCACGTTCGTTTCCCGTTATAC